>OEPS010000078.1_pt1 | contig 34835 bp, 19 predicted proteins | sample 1539411 | NCBI WGS metagenome assembly OEPS01 (sample SAMN02671747, study PRJEB22543) | soil metagenome | biome: bacteria | place: China:Hunan Province, Lengshuijiang City | collected 2012-10-15 | depth 0.08m m
GGGGGCGAAAGAAGCTCGACATGTTCCGCCCGGCGGGAGATTCCATCCCCATGTCGCGCTGCTCGCGCTGCGGCTCGAGCACTATCGCCGCGCCATAACGCTTCATGACCGCCGCGGCGTCATCGCCGCGCCCGAGCGCGAGCAGGAACCGCGGCGACTCCGGGATCCACCGGTTGAGGAGGATGAGCAGCACTCCCGTCGGCAGGCCGATCAGCCAGAGGATCCGCCAGCTCATCGTCGGCACCAGCGCGGCGGCGAGCCAGCTGGTGATGATGTATGCGCCGGCCACGTCGCCCCCGATCAGCACGAGCAGCCACCCGCGGTGCCGCGCCGGGATCGTCTCGGCCATGATCGTGAACATGATCGGGAGCATCCCGCCGACGCCGAGCCCCATCACGAAGCACATCACCATGTTCAGCGCGAACGACGGCATCGACCCGCAGATGCTCGTCGCGATGAAGGTCATCGCCGCGATCAGGATCGACGGCCGCCGCCCGAGCCGGTCGCCCATCCACCCCCAGAGGAAGGAGCCGAGCACCGTGCCGGTGATCCCCGCGAGCGGGAGCAGCGCGGCCGGGATGTGCCCCGATGGCTGAAGGGGGGACTTGAGGCCGTATTCGTGGGTCATCCCCGGCAGCACGAACGAGAGCGTCGCCGGCTTCATCACGTCGATCGTCACCGCGGCGGCCATCACGAGCATCAGCGCGATGTGCGCGCGGCTGATCGGCGCCTCATCGAGCGCGCGCACCCTGAGGTTCATCGCCGCCGGTCGCGCGACCGGATGCTGGCGCGGGATGAGACCCCACACCGTCGCGGCGAGGCCGAGCACGATCAGGATCATCCCGGCGGTCATCGGCAGGTCGACGGGCATCCCGGCGAGCCGATAGCCCATGTCGCGCGCCTCGATGTACATCGGCAGGTGGAGCACGACGCCGGCCGTCACCGCGACTGCACCCGCCCGGAAGACCGCGCGGTTCCCGAACATCGTGACGGGAACGGCCGGCCGCGCGCTCGCGCTCATCGCGACGCAGCTCGCGCGGCGGGTTGCGCGCGGAGGTCGAGCCACTTCGCGACCGGACCGACCAGCGCGAGGGCAAGGAGCGGCGGGGCCGCGTTGAACGCGGTCGGGAGCGCCCACCCCTGGTCGGAGGCGAGGCGGATCAGTGCCTCGGCGAGCGCGATCACCACGGCGATGCCAACCTGCTTCCGCCGTCCGCGCACGACGGTGCGCGGGTCGGTGATCATGAAGAAGACGAACAGCTGGTACATGGGGCCCGTGATCGGCGCGAGCTCGGGCAGGATCGGCTGCCCGAACGCCGCGGCGCGCGCGGCGTTGAGCGCGAGGAAGGCGAGCACATAGGCGACGGTGATGTGCAGGACCCCGACGCGCGCGGCGATGATCAGCCCGAAGATCCAGATCACGGCGTTCGTGGTGAAGTCGTTCCCGAACTGGTGGCTGAGCACCGAGACGTGCTCGGGCGCCGCGAGGAGCAGCGCGCAGATCGCGAAGTTGGTCGGGTTCCAGAGATGGGTGCCGCGATACTTCAGCACGTACTTCGACGAGATCGCGAGGAAGCCGCCGATCACGAACGGCCAGAGCGCGCCCCCCTGGGGCTTGGTCAGCAGCGTGAGGCTGATCCCGCTGATGTACGCGCTGAGCAGGTTGACGACGTGGCCACGGTCGAACCAGGAGAGGAGCGCCTCGGTCGCGACGCAGACGCCCAGCGCGAGGGCGAGCCGCTCGTATCCGCCGACCATGTGGTAGCGCAGCTGCGCGCCGAGCAGGACGACCGTTATGAGGAAGGCGATCAGGTATCGCGGGTCGATCGCCCGGCCGCGCTCCCGGAGGCGAAGCGCGGCCGGGCTCCCGGCGGTGGCGGGATGCGTCGCGTCGCTCATCGTCTACCGCTCCGGTTCGGTGATGGTGACGAGGCGGTCGACCATCGGGCGCTGTACCACCTGCTGCGTCCCGGACGGCCAGCGGATGACGATCCGGTCCACCCACTCGCGGCGTCCGAGCCCGAAGTGGAGGCGGCGGTCGTTCTGGCTGGCGAAGCCCGAGCCGCCATCGACGACCCGGCGCTGGGTGATCTCCCCCGACTCGAGCGTGACTTCGGCGCCGATCGCGCTCCGGTTGCTGCGCGTGCCGACGAGCTTGAACTCGATCCAGTGGTTCGCGCTGTCGGGGTAGTCGCGGTAGAGCAGCGCCGGCTGGTTCTGGTTGGCGACGATGACGTCAACCGTGCCGCGGTTGGAGAGGTCGGCGAGGGCCACGGCCCGCCCGTCGTAGAGATCAGTCGCTCCGACCTTCGCGGCGACGTCCACCCAGCCGGCGACGCCCCGGTTGAGGTAGACGCGCGACCGCTCGTAGCCGGAGAGGCTGGCGTCGCCGAAGGCGGGCCAGGTCGCCGCGTCCTCGAAGAGGTGGCTGTTCGCGCCGGCGATCTTCGACATCGCGTACCAGTAGTTCTTCTTCCGGTCGGCGGAGATGAAGCCGTTGGCGACGAACAGCTCGTTCGCGCCGTCGTTGTTGAAGTCGCCGAACTGCGCCCCCCACGCCCACCCGGCGTCGGCGATCGCTCCCTCGGCCACGTTGCGGAAGCGGCCGGCGTCGGCCATCGCGTTGAGGCGGAGGTTGTTGTTCTGGAAGATGTAGCCGCGCTCGGAGATGTTCGTGACGAAGGCGTCGAGGCGTCCGCGATTGAAGGCGTCGCCTAACGCGACGGCCATCCCGCTCTTCGACTCGCTCTCCAGCCCGGCGGTGGTCAGCACGAAGCGCTTCCCGTGATCGTTGAGGTACAGCTCCTCGGGGCCGTAGTCGTTCGCGAGGTAGATGTCCGGCCAGCCGTCATCGTTGAAGTCGGCGGAAGCGGCGGCGAGCGACCAGCGGGTGCTGCCGACGCCATAGCGGTCGGTGACGTCCTCGAACTTCCCGCCACCGAGGTTGTGGAAGAGCAGGTTCTTCCCCCCGTTGGTGGCGAACTCGAAGCTGTTGTGCATGACGCGCGTCGTCGCGAGATGCCAGAGGTCGACGTCGCTGCGGAAGTAGGCGGTGACGTAGAGGTCGAGCAGGCCGTCGCGATCGTAGTCGAGCCAGATCGCGCCATTGCTGTTCACCCACCGCTTCAGCCCGGCGGCATCGGTGATGTCCTGGAAGTGCCTGCCGTCGACGTTGCGGAAGAGCGCGAGGTTGCCGTAGCGGTAGACCAGCACGTCCTCGCGGCCATCGTTGTCGATGTCCCCCCAGACGGCGCCCATCGAGACGCCGGCGCCCGGCTCGTTCAGGTCGGCGAGGCCGGCGGCGGCGGCGACATCCTCGAAGGTGCCGTCGCCGCGGTTGCGATAGAGGGCGTTAGGCGCGCCGAACCGGCTGTTGGTGAAGTAGAGGTCGGGCCACCCGTCGCCGTCGAAGTCGGTGACCGAGACCGAGGCGCCGACCGCCGCGACGTGCGGCTCGATCGCGGCGATCTTCGGGTCGAAGGTGGGGCGCCGATGGGTGAAGTGGATCCCGGCGGCGGCGCTCTCGTCGCGAAACATGAAGCCCGGATGCGCGGCATCGGCGGCCGACTGGCTCGGGCCACGGTCGAGACGCATCGCGAGGAGGATCGCGGCGAAGAAGGGGACGGCGATGATCGCGCGCCGGACGCGCGGATTGCCGGCGGGGGTCGAGCTCACGTTGGGAATCAGGGGGAGGGGATCCGTAGAGGCGAGTATAGCAGTTTCGCCGACGTCGCGTCGGCTTTTTCCCTACTGTTTTTTTGAGGCGCGGGGCCGACTGTGTTCCCCAATGTCCGCCCCCCGACATGCGACGTCCAGAGCGGACGAGTGGCGCCATCGCCTGCTGTACAGCGTGGCCGGACTCTTCGTGTTCGAGACGCTGACCGGCCTCGCCATCTATCTACTGCCGTTCAGTGTGCCCAACCAGTGGATGGTGGTCTTCCACACCCTGGCCGGGCTGGCCTTCGTCATACCCTTCGCGTGGTACCAGGTGCGGCATTGGTCGCGCTACCGGGCGATCCGCGTCTCGCACGTCGTGCTCACCGGGTATTTCGCGATGCTCGCCAGCCTCGTGCTCATCGCCTCCGGGCTGGTGCTCACGTACGAGGCGATCTTCTCGAGGCGGATCAGCCGGGGGTGGGATCTCGCTCATGTCTGGGGGACCTTCGCACTGCTCGCGTCGATCCTCCCGCACGTCGTGACGCTGCTCGTCCGCGCGGCGCGCGGGCAGGCGACTGCGCTCGGCGGCGCGGTGTACGCCGCGGCGCGGCGATCCCAGCTCGCCAGCGTGGCGATCGGTGCGATGCTCTTCGCCCCCGTGGTCATCGCGTGGGCGGTGTATCGCCCGGCGAAGCTGAACAACGAGTTCCCGAGCGATTACAGCTACGTCTTCGGACCGACGCGCCCGTTCGCGCCGAGCCTGGCGAGGACCGCGAGCGGGGGCGCGTACGATCCGCGATCGCTCGCCGGCTCGGAATCGTGCGGGTCGTCAGGGTGCCACAAGGAGGTCTACGACGAGTGGTCGGTGAGCGCGCACCGCTACGCGGCGATGGATCCGGCGTTCCAGAAAGTGCAGTCGGTGATGGGTGACCAGAACGGGCCCGAATCCACGCGATACTGCGGCGGATGCCACGACCCGATCTCGCTCTTCTCCGGGACGAAGAACATCTTCGCGGCCGACCTCACCAGCAAGCCCGGGTTCAGGGAAGGCGTGTCGTGCGTCGCGTGCCACGCCATCGCCAGGACCGACGTGAAAGGGAATGCGGCCTACGTGATGTCCCAGCCCGAGCGATACCTGTTCGAGCTGTCAGGGGGCAAAGCGCCGAAGGCGGTGAGCGACTTCCTGATCCGGGCGTACCCGCGCCAGCACGTGCAGTCGCTCCAGCACCGGATGTTCAAGAGCCCGGAGTTCTGCGCGGCGTGTCACAAGCAGTTCATCGACGAGGAGATCAACCACGTCGGCTGGGTACAGCTCCAGAACCAGTACGACAACTGGCGCAAGAGCCGCTGGAACCACGGCAAGGATCCGCGAAAGACCATCGAATGCCGCGAGTGCCACATGCCGTTGCAGGCATCGGACGACCCGGCGAGCGGCGACGACCTCGACTACAACCGCACCGCCGGCGACGGCAAGCACCGGAGCCACCGTTTCCTCGGCGCGAATCAGTTCATTCCCGTGGCGCTGAAGCTCCCTGGCGCGGAGGAGCATGCGCGGCTCACCGAGAAATGGCTGCGCGGCGAGGTCGAGATTCCGGAGATCGCCGACAAGTGGCGTACGGGTCCGGCGATCCCGCTCGAGGTGATCGCGCCGCGGTCGGCGGAACGCGGCGAGCCGGTCACGATCGAGACGGTTCTGACGAACAACAAGGCCGGCCACGACTTCCCGACCGGGCCGCTCGACATCATCCAGTCGTGGGTGGAGCTGAGCGTCACCGACCAGGCGGGGCGTGTCGTCTTCCAATCCGGAGAGCGCGACTCGTCGAACTTCATCGCGCCGGGCAGCTTCATGCTCAAGGCCGAGCCTGTGGACCAGAACGGGAACCTCATCGACCGGCACAACCTCTGGGAGATGGTCGGGGTGCGCTATCGCCGGTCGCTCTTCCCCGGCTTCTCCGATCAGGAGAAGTTCACCTTCCCGTGCCCGCGCACCGGTGTCACCGAGCTGCACGTCTCGGCGAAGCTGATGTATCGCAAGGCGGATCAGTACCTGCTCAACTTCCTCTTCGGGAAGGAATCGGGGATCACCGCGCCGGCCACCGTGTTGTCCGAGGACCACAAGACGATCCGCATCGGCGCGTCGGGGAAGAGCGCGGCCCGGTGACGCGGCGCCAGCGGCTGATCGCGCTGACCGCCGCGGGCGCGGTGCTCTTCGTCGCCGTCGCGAGTGCCGCGACGCTGCGCTGGCGTGCACCGGGGCACGGCTATCATCCCGGCGAGGATCGCCAGGGGATCACCTCCGACCTCGCGCGCGAGCTGCCGGCGAATTATCCGCGGGTCACCTTCACCGACGTCACATCGGAGGCGGGGATCGGCTACGTGCACTTCAGCGGGAAGCGGTCATCGCAGCTTCCCGAAGACATGGGGTCGGGCGCGGCGTGGGGCGACTACGACCGCGATGGCTGGGTCGATCTCGTCGTCGCGAACGAGGTCGGCCCGCTGACCATGCCCGACGCGGAGCGCCGCCAGTCGCCGGCGCGGGCGCGGCTCTATCATAACGATCACGGCACCTTCACCGACGTCACCGACAGCTCGGGAATCGACTTCCGCGGCTGGGGGATGGGCGCCGCCTGGGGCGACTACGATCGGGACGGCGACATCGACCTCGTCCTAACCGCGTACGGGCACAACGTGCTCTACCAGAACGACGGTGACGGCACGTTCACCGATCGCAGCGCGGTGTCGGGCATCGGCACGCCGGCTGGATTCTGGGCCGGCGGATCGTGGGGCGACTACAACCGCGACGGGCTGCTCGACCTCTACGTCACCGGCTACGTCAAGTACACGCGCCCGGACAGCATGACCGCCGCTTCACGTTATGACATCGAGAATCCGGCGAGCATCAACCCGGCCTCGTTCGCGCCCGAGCGCAACCTGCTCTTCCGCAACGAGGGCAATGGCACCTTCGCCGAGGTTGCGGCTGCCGCCGGCGTGCTCGACACCGCTGGCCGCGGGCTCTCGGCGGCGTGGGCTGACTTCGACGGCGATGGCTGGCCCGACCTGTACGTCGCCAACGATCAATCGGACAACGCGCTCTTCCGCAATCTCGGCGACGGAACGTTCGCCGAGATCAGCAACTCCGCCCGCGTCGGCGACTATCGCAGCGCGATGGGGATCGCCGTCGGCGACTGGGACAACGACGGCGCACAGGACCTCTTCCTGACGCACTGGCTGGCCCAGGAGAACGCGCTGTACACGAACCAGCTCAGCGCGCAGAAACAGCGGCTCACCGGAGGCGATGCATCGAAGCTGACGTTCATGGACGAGGCGGACCGCGTCGGCCTTGGCCAGAGCACCATCGACTTCGTCGGCTGGGCGACTTCGTTCATCGATTACGACAACGACGGCAAGGTGGACCTTTTCATGGTGAATGGCAGCACCCTGCAGGACAGGAACGACTCGACGAGGCTCGTGCCGATGCGCGACCAGCTCTTCTGGAACCAGGGACGCCAGAAGGGATTCTTCGAGGTGTCGACGGTGGCCGGAGCGACGTTCGGAAAGGAATTCGTCGGGCGCGGCGCCGCCTTCGCCGACTACGACAACGATGGCGACGAGGACGTCTTCATCGTGAACCATGGCGGAGCGGGGATCCTGCTGCGCAACGACGGCGGCAATCGCAATCACTGGCTGCAGGTCGAGGTTCGCGGCACGACGTCGAATCGCCAGGGAATCGGCGCGACGGTGCGCGTCGTCGCCGGCGAGGCGGTGCAGACGCGACAGGTCGGCGCGCAGAGCTCGTACCTCTCGCAGAACAGCCCGATCGAGACGTTCGGGCTCGGTGCCGCGGCGCGTGCGGACACCGTCGAGGTCAGCTGGCCGGGTGGTGGACGGGTTGCGCGCGCGGGTGTGGCCGCGAACCAGCGGCTCCTCCTGACAGAGGGCGAGGCGGCACCGGTCGATCGCGCCCAGGTGCGCGACTTCTGGAAGCTCTATCGTGAGGCGACGGTGCTTCGGGTGGCGAACGACGTCCAGCGGGCGTCCGACACGTACGCGCGCGCCCTCGCGATCGATCCCCGGCACGAGGATGTGCTCTACTACTACGGTACCACGCGCCTCGCCCTCGGCGATTTCGCCGGTGCCGCGCGCGCGTGGCGAACGTTGCTCGGCGTCAACGCGTCGAGTGCCCGCGCGCACTCGGAGCTCGGCTCACTCTACCTCTGCCTCGATCCCGGCGCGCCGTTCCAGCTCGACTCGGCGGCGCGGCATCTCGAGCGCGCGCACGAGATCAACAGGGAGGAGACGGGGCCGCTCGTCAGGCTCGGCGAAGTCGCGCTGCTGCGCGGCGATCTCGCGGCCGCGAGGCGCGACTTTGACGCCGTGCTCGTCACGCACGCCGCCAGCGCCGTCGCGCGGTTCTACGCCGGGTACGTCGCGTGGCAGCAGGGCGATGCCACGCTCGCGCAGCAGCAGTTCGCCCGGGCGATCGCGAGCGCGGCGACCACGGCTCCGTCGGCGCTGCCGCCGGGCGAGGGTGACACGAAGCGCGGCACAGCGGCGCTCACCGCTGCGGATCGCCGCTGCGACCAGCTGCGCGCCGTGACGAAGCGGCTGCGCACCGATCACCCGGCGCGCGACATGGTGCCGCGCTATGCGGAGCTGAGCAGCGTGCTCGCGCGAGGGCGGGCGAGAGCTCGCTGATCGCAGCTGCTGGCGCGCTGCCGACCCGGCCCGGCGTGGCCGCGCTCGTCAGCGGCGGCCGGCCTTGCGGGTGTTGTATTCACTCAGGTAGCGCCGGTGTGCACTGTCGTCCGGATACCGGTCCGACGCCGCGTACGGGTACGACCGGATGGCGTGGAACGGCAGCGGCCCGACCGTCGTCCCGAACGCGGTGTTCAGGTCGGAGTCCTTGATCCACCCGTCGGTGTAGAGGAGGAAGTCGCGCTTCCAACCCTCCGGCAGCGACGCCGCCGACGAGGCGTCGAACTCGATGGTCGTCTCGTCACCCGGCGCCATGATCACGAACATGTCGTCGGCGCCTCGAAGCAGCGGCAGAACGTCCCCGAAGCGCGTGAAGCTGCCCGCGATCGGCCGCCACGGCGACTCCTTCGTGACCTCGCTGTAGTCGAACCAGTACGGCCCGTAGCGTCCACCCTTCCGATACATGCGCGAGTAGCCGCGCGCATGAAGATCCGCGGAGACCGGCGCGAGCGTGGTGATCTTCGTCGGGCTCTCAGCGCGCACCCGCGAGGTGAACGCCTGGTCCCAGTAGATCTGCATGTTGGTGCGGATGCGCACGTGATGATCCGCGGTCGCGAACTTCCCGGCGAGGTCGATCACCATCGTCTTGTCCTTCCCCGACGGGAAGCCGAGGTTCGCGACCGCCGCGCGCCAGTTTCCCCTCGCGTCGCGCACCTCGAGCGACGGAGGCGCGAGCCTGATCGCCGACTGCTGCCCGAGGGCGACGTTGATGCTCGCGTCGGTCGGATAGATCCAGCCGCGAAGGAAGAGGAAGCTTCCGGCCTCGCCTGCATCCGGTCCGAGGTCGAGGACGAGGTCGTGCGGCTCGACGACCCCCTGGTACTTCGTCGGGACGAGGTTGGAGACGTAGACGTCGTCGCTCTCGCGAAGGGCGGGGAGGACGTCGTGTCCGCGCTCGTCGACGGCGGACAGCGGGAGCTCGCGGCGCGGGACCTGGAAGAGCTTCATCTTCACCGGCCCCGGCGGGACGAACGTCTCGTCGACGAACACCTCCACCGAATCGGGATGATCGACCGCGATCAGCTTCACCTCGTCGGCGTAGGCGGTCTCCCAGAGCTCCTCGGTGAGCTGGAGGACGTAGCGCCCATCACGCGGCTGGAGCGCATCGCCGGGGATCCGCAGGTATTCCTGCGACGCGCCGGCGGGGGCGAAGGCACTCGTGCTCCCCATCAGGCCGAGCGGCATCCCCAAGGCGCTGCGCCACATCGCGTCGGTCACGAAGCGGAAGCGCGTGCCATCCCATGTGTAGGCGAAGGCGCACGACCCCTTGAGCATCTCGCGCTCGACGACTTCCTGGTCGGAGCCGGGAAAGTAGATCGACTGCGGCACGCCGTTAGGCCACTCGATCCGGACGACGTCGGCCTTGAGGTGCGAGCCGAGCCCGAAGTGGGTGACCGGGCCGGTCGCGATGCGGGTCTGGTACAGCTCCCCGGCCCGCAGCTCGACCCGCGCCCCGATCCCGAAGGCGTTGTTCTTCCCGCTTCCCGTACGAAGCGCCTTCAGCGCGATGTTCAACCCGAGGTTGCTGTTCCCGAGGTCGTTGCGGAGAAGGCGCGGCGCACCCGCGCCGTCGATGAGCGGGAGATCCTCGTCGCCGTCGCCGTCGACGTCGGTGACGGCGAGCGCGGTCGCGCCGGCGCTGCGCGCCGGCGGCGGGATCAGTGTCGTTCGGTCGAGGAAGGTCCCCGTGCGGTCGTTGCGGAAGAGGAAAACGCCGGCCGCGGAACCCGGCGCCGCGTTGCCGGCGACGACGAGGTCGAGCCAGCCGTCATTGTCATAATCGACGAAGGCCGCGGCGCGCGCCGCGGTCCCGCGCAGCGCGCCCGTTGCCGCCGAAGAGCGCGAGTCGCGCGTGAACGACCCGCCGCCGCCGTTTCGCCAGAGCGTCGGCTCGCCCCCCTTCGCGCCGGCGACGAAGATGTCGAGCTGTCCGTCGTTGTCGTAGTCGCCGACCGCGACCGCACCGGAACCGCTGCTCGTGATGCCGCTCGCCGCGGTCGCGTCGCTGAAACGGGCCGCGCCTCGGTTGAGATAAAGCGCGTCCGCGCCGCCGGCGTTCGCGACGAAGATGTCCAGGCGCCCATCGCCGTCGAAGTCCCCGAACCCGGCGTCGCGCGCATCACCGGTGCCGGCCAGGCCGAAGCCGGCGGTCGCATCGGTGAAGGTCCCGTCGAGGTTGTTGCGATAGGCCGCGCGCTGCCCGCCACCGATGAGGAACAGGTCGAGATCGCCGTCGTGGTCGAGATCGAAGAACGCTCCCTTTGCCGCGCCCTTCACGTCGGCGATCCCCGCGTTCGCCGTCGCATCCTCGAATGTTCCGTCTCCGCGATTACGGAACAGGTGTCCGCGCCCCTCACCACCGATGGCGAAGAGATCGAGCCATCCGTCGTTGTCGTAGTCGGCGAATGTGGCGAAGCGGGCGCCCTGTGGAAGGGTGATCCCCGAACGGCTGGTGATGTCACGGAAAAAACCGCCCTGGACGCGATAGAGCTTCGCCGACGTCGCGCTCGAGCCGGTGGAGACGAACAGGTCCTCGGCGCCGTCGCCATCGACGTCCCCGACCGCCAGCGCGCTCCCGGCGCTGGCGCTCCCCGTCGCTGTACCGTCAGGCAGGCCGGCGTCGCTCGTGGCGTCGGTGAACTTCGCGAGGTCGACCGCGGCGCGCTCGGGCAGGCCGCGCACCGTGACGAAGTCCTTCGGCGCGAAGTTGAGGATCGCGCGGCCGGCGATCGGCCCGTCCGTCCACTTCACCTCGTCGAGGGACGCCTGGTACGGTGCGGTGACCTCCATCAGGGAGACGAGCCGCGCCACCGCGGCGTGCGCCGGCGCGAGCTGCCCGGCGCGGAGGAGCTGGATCGCGCTGTCGAGCTGCACGCGCGCTTCCTTCGGCGGCTCCGGCGGGATCCGCCGCACCTCCTCGAGCTGCCGGACGGCGCTGTCGGCCGCGCTGCGCTGCACGAAGGCATCGACCAGCTGCAGTCGCGCGACGATGTTCGCCGGGGCGACGGCGAGGACATCGCGCAGCCGGTCGATGTACCGGGCCGCCGCGACGCCGTCCTTCGCCGGCGCGTCGAGCTGGGCGAGGGCATAGAGCACGTGCGCATTCGCGGTGCTGTCGCGGCGCAGCCGGTCGAGCGTCTCCCGCGCCTCGCCGGCTCTCCCGGTGAGCGCGTAAAGCCTCGCCAGCGCGAGCCCGATCTCCGCGCTCGCCGGGTCGAGCCTGCGCGCGCGCTTGAGCTCCTTCTCCGCGTCGTCGAGACGTCCCGCCTGGAGATACGTCAGCCCGAGGTTGGCGTAGCCGAGCGGGTCGTCGGGCGCGAGCTCGGTGAGCTTCCTGAACTGGGCCTCCGCCTCGGGGAGCTCATTGCGCTGGAGATAGCTCAGCCCGAGCATGCGCGTGGTGTACAGCTCCTCCACCGGTGCCTGCTTCTTCCTGCACGCGGTGGCCGACGCGACCGTCACCACCGCCGTGACGACGGCCCATCCCAGCCGGACGTTCCAGGTCATGCGCGCCTCGACGATCGTGAAGGACTCGGGGATGAGGGTACGATAGTGAGGCGGCGGGGAGACGCGCGAGTAGTGAGCCGTGAAGGCGCGGGCGGGGGGGAGCAGCGGGATCCGGCGGCTCGCGGCCTGCTCTGCTGAGGACCGGGGTTCCCCGGCCGCGGGAACCGAAGCCGGTTTACAAACGTATTACTTGGTGGTAATATACTTGTCATCGCCACCCCGGGAGGACGCACATGGTTGCCCAGACCACTCGCTACGGCATCAGCACGACGGTCCCGCTCGACTACGACACCGCGGTCGCCCGCACGAAGGAGGCGCTGGCCGCGGAGGGGTTCGGAGTCCTCTCCGAGATCGACGTCGCCGCGACGATGAAGAAGAAGCTCGACGTCGACTTCCGCCCATACGTCATCCTCGGCGCCTGCAATCCACCGCTCGCCCACCGCGCCCTCACCGCCGAGCGCGACATCGGGTTGCTCCTTCCCTGCAACGTGATCGTCTACGCCGATGACGTCCCCGGGCGGAGCGTCGTCGCGGCGATGGACCCGGTCGAGGCGCTCCAGCTCACCGGAAACGACGCGATCGCCCCGGTGGCCGAGGACGTGAAGGCGCGGCTGACGAGGGTGCTCGAGTCGCTCGGCGCCGGGGGTGGACGGTGATGCCGGCGCCGCTGGAACCGCGACGGCGGGGGAGCCGCGATGCCGCCGGCGGGCTCGCATCCAGCGGCGCATCGGCCTGACACGGAACAGCCATGACTGACGTGACACCCGCCCACGCCCTGCCGCTGCCGGCCGGGCTGCCTAACGCCGGCGAGCCGGTCCCCGGCGTGATCACCGCCGGCCAGCCCAGCGCCGCGCAGCTCGAGCAGCTCGCGCGCGCCGGCGTCGAGATCGTCGCCGACCTCCGCGCGGCCAGCGAGGACCGCGGCTTTGACGAGCCAGCGGCGGCAGCCCGTCTCGCGCTCGAGTATCACAGCATTCCCGTCGTCGGGGCGTCGATCGGGGCGCGCGAGTTCGCCGCCGTGCGGTCGCTGCTGCGCGCGAAGGGGACGCGCCCCATTCTCGTTCACTGCAGGAGCGCCAACCGGGTCGGTGCCGCGCTCATCCCCTGGCTCGTGCTCGACCAGCGCCGCTCGAGGGAGGAAGCGCTCGCCATCGCCCGGCAAGCCGGGCTGCGCAGCGACGAGATGGCGCGCGCCGCCCTCGCCTATCTCGATGCGCAACCTCGGGGGGGTTGATGCGCTTCCCCACGCACCAGGTGACCGCGATCTTCCGGCCAGGACGCCCCGCATGCTGCTGAAGCGGTTCTATGACACTGGTCTCGCCCAGGCGAGCTACCTGATCGGCTGCTCCGCCACCGGTGAGGCGATCGTGGTCGACGCGAATCGCGACGTCGAGCAGTACCTGCGCGCGGCGAGCGACGAGGGGCTCCGCGTCACGCACGTGACGGAGACGCACATCCATGCCGACTTCGTCTCGGGAAGCCGGGAGCTCGCCGGGCGTGCCGGGGCGAAGCTGCTGCTCTCCGACGAGGGGGGTCCCGGGTGGAGGTACGCATTCGCCGCCGATTCGGGCGCGACGCTGCTCCGCGACGGTGACAGCTTCATGGTCGGGAACATCCGCTTCGACGTGCTGCACACCCCCGGGCATACTCCCGAGCACCTCACCTTCCTCGTCACGGACACGCCGGCCACCGACCGGCCGATGGGCGCGATCACCGGCGACTTCGTCTTCGTCGGCGACGTCGGCCGCCCCGATCTCCTCGAGCGCGCGGCGAACGTCGCCGGAACGATGCGCGCCAGCGCGCAGGCGCTCTTCCGCAGCCTCCAGCGATTCAAGCAGCTCCCCGACTACCTCCAGCTCTGGCCCGGCCACGGCGCGGGGTCGGCCTGCGGCAGGGCGTTAGGCGCGGTGCCCACGTCGACGCTCGGCTACGAGCGCATCGCCAACTGGGCGTTGCGGGCGGACGACGAGGATGAATTCGTCGCGGCGGTGCTCGCCGGTCAGCCGGAGCCGCCGAAATACTTCGCCGAGATGAAGCGCGTCAACCGGGATGGGCCCCGGCTGCTGGGCGGGTTCCACCGCCCGGACCGGCTGCCGTCGGCGACGCTGCGCGAGTTGCTCGCGCGCGGGGCGATCGTCGTCGACACGAGGCCGGCCACCGAGTACGCGGCGCGCCACGCGCCGGGAACGATCAACATTCCGCTCAACCGGAGCTTCACGAGCTGGGCGGGATGGCTCATCCCGTACGATCGCGAGTTCCACCTCCTCGTCGACGGCTCGTGCGACGAGTGCATCGACGAGGCGGTGCGCGACCTGGCGATGATCGGGCTCGATCGCGTCGGCGGATACTTCCCCTCGACGGTGCTCGATGAGTGGGCGAGGGCGGGGGGGGAGCTCGGATCGGTCCCCCAGGTCGGCGTCGAGGAGCTCGCCGGGCGGCTGCGCCGGCGCGAGGTGGTGGCGGTCGACGTGCGCGGGCACGCCGAGTGGGAGGCCGGGCACATTCCCGAGGTCGCGAACATTCCCGTCGGCTACCTCGGCGACCGGATCGCCGAGATCCCGCGCGACCGCCCGGTCGTCATGCAGTGTCAGAGCGGGGCGCGGTCGGCGATCGCGGCGAGCCTGCTGCGCGCCCGGGGGCTGACCAACGTCGCCACCCTGGTCGGCGGCTTCGCCGACTGGGAGCGGGCCGGGCTCCCGGTGGTCCGCGAGGCGGCAGCCGAACAGCTGGCGACGACGCGCTGAGCAGCGCCGCTGGCGCGGCGGCTGTGCACGACCATATTACCAGATAGTAATTCAATCCTCATGTTGGAGGTCGGCGTGGGCAAGCATCTCCTGACTCCCGAGTTGACCGTCCTGGTCGCCGAACGCTTCAAGGCGTTAGGCGAGCCAGCGCGGCTCCAGATCCTCGACGCGCTGCGCCGGGGCGAGCTGACGGTCTCGGAGATCATCGACGAGACCGGGCTCGGCCAGGCAAACGTGTCGAAGCACCTGCAGCTCCTCCACAGCCTCGGCTTCGTCTCGCGCCGGAAGGATGGGCTGTACGTGTATTACTCGATCGGTGACAAGGACGTCTTCCAGCTCTGCGACATCATGTGCGGGCGGCTCGAGGCCGAGACGAAGGCACGACGGAAGCTTCTCGCGGGCTGACCGCCGCGGCGGAGGGCGGTGACTGCCTTCTGGAGGAAACGACTCGTCCAGGCGGGGAACACGTTCCCGGCTGACGGCGGCGCGATGCCGGACATCATCGCCGGCTTCGGCTGCACACCGGCCGGAGTCCTCGTCGGGGGGCAGGTGATCGCGGCGGCACTGCCGCAGCTTCCGGAGATCACCGCAGTTCATGGCGCGCGGCGAATGCGCGCTTCATGCAGAGAAAGACGCCGCTGAGCTTCATGAGCCGACGCCGGGTCGCCGCGAGCGTAAGTGGGATCGTCGCCGTCGCGATGCTGGGCGCGGGTGCCGCGTACCTGATGCGCGACCCCGTCCCCCACTTCATGCAGCGCCGCTCCGCGCTGGCGAGCGTCGTCGAGGGTGCGTCGTCCGTCGAGGACGGGTTCCGTCTCACCCCGGTTCGTGTCACCGCGACGAGCGGATTGTCGCTCGAGCTGGTCGTCAGGCGCGCCGTCGCCGACAGTGGGCGACAGCTGCCGCTCGCCGTGATCCTCGGCGGGCACTACACCGGTCGCGACGTCGCGCGCATGCTCGGCGACACGCATGGCGTCGTCGTTGCCGCGCTCTCCTATCCGTTCACGGGCGACCTGCGGCCCGATGCCGCGACCTTCCTGCGGCAGATCCCGCGGGTTCGCGCCGCCTTCCTCGATACGCCGCCAGCGGTGATGCTCGCCCTCGACCACCTGCTCCGCCTGCCCGGCGTCGATACGGCGCGCGTCGAGGCCGTCGGCGTGAGCCTCGGTGCGCCCTTCATGTGCATCGCCGGAGCGCTCGACCGGCGCTTCACGCGCGTCTGGTCGATCCACGGATCGGGGGGCTCGTACACCCCGCTCGAGGCGAACATGCGCCGCACCATCCGCTTCGCGCCGTTGCGCAGCGTCGCGGCGGCGATCGCTGACGTCATCATTGCCGGGCCGCGGCTCGACCCGGTGCGCTGGGTCCCGCGCGTCGCCCCGCGTCCGTTCATCATGGTGAACGCTTCCGGCGACGAGCGCCTCCCGCGTCGCGCGGTGGACGCGCTCTATCGCGCGGCGCGCGAGCCGAAAGAGATCGTCTGGATGAGCGGCCGGCATGTACACGGCGATCGCGCGACGATACTCCGCCTCGTGAACATCGTGATCGGCCGGGTGCGCGAGGCCTCGCCCTGATCCGGGGGGCAGCCGTCGCTACGTGCGGCGCTCGAAGTAGATCTGGATCGCGCGCAGCACCATCGCCTCGCAGAGCGCGCCCGCCTCGGTGCGATCGGGCATCCCGCGCGTCGCGCGCAGGAGCAGTCGCTTGACGCGGATCACGACGTGTTCGGGCGGGCAGTGCAGCTCGACGAGGTAGCGGACGTACTCGCGGACATGATCGTCCGCGGCTCCCGCACGAACTGCCTCGGCGGTGGTGGTTACCAGGGCGACGACGAGGCTCTTCTCGAGCTGCCGAAGTCGAACGTCATCCGGCGGGTCCGGCTGGTGCGGATCCGGGCAGCTCTGCGGGGCGGCGGTAGTGGACATCACGGAACAGGTCGGGGGGACTTCGCGGGTCGCGGCTCGGGCCGCGGCGCCGACTGCGCAAAATAGCACTCGCGCGCCCGCCGCGCGATGCGGCGGCGTGTCACCGGCTGATCCAGGTTCGCGCTTCGCTCATGTCGCGGAAGGTGACGGCGTCGACGCCCCCGGTCCTCAGGTCGACGCTCGCCATGTTGAGGAGCGTGTCGTCGCCGGATTCCGGGGCGACGATCGCGATCCGGTTGCCGAGCGACGCCGAGTGGTAGGCGAGGAAGCCGATGATCGCGGTCAGGTCTGCGAGGGTGCGGGTCGCGATCGACTCGGAGTAGCGGAGGTCGGCGACGAGGCCGGTGAGCTGCGGCCGGCCGGGTTCCGCGAGCGCCGCGCCAATCGCTGCGCGTACGTCGGTCGGCGAGTAGGTTCCGACCAACCGCAGCACGAGAACGGTGCGCTCGACTTCACAGGATACCGGCATGAGCAGCGGTGACGCCATCAACCCCCCCCTTTACGCGGTGGTGCGGGGTAATGCTGGCCATCGTCGGCTCTCGCGCGCCTGTATTGTAAGCGTTCGCGCCAAAAGCGCCACTACCCGAATAACGTCCGGAGGTTCCCGGTGCGGCTCGTCGCCCTGATCGCGTTCGTCCTCGTCGCATCCGCACCCGCGGCCGCGCAGCGATCGTCGCCGCTCCGGGCGATGCGCCAGGTCTACGTCGACGCGAGCGGGGTCATTCGCTGGAGGGATTCGAAGCGGGAGGTCGCGCTGTTCGGGGCGAACTATACACTGCCGTCAGCCTCGGACTACCGCGCGGCCGGCTACCTCACCAGCGATCGAAAGCGGCTCATCGACGAGGACATGGCCCAGTTCGCGCGCATGGGGTGGGACGCGCTGCGCATCTCCTTCTGGGGTGACTGGGAGAACAGCGACCACGCCGGGAACCTGGTCGCGAACGACCATCTCGACCTGATGGACTACCTGGTCGCCCGCGCCCGCGAGCGGGGGATCTACATCCTGTTCTCCCCGATCACGACCTACCAGAGCACCTGGCCCGACGCGACGAGCGACACGACTCCACCGGGGTTCGCGAACTTCTACAGGAAGTCCGAGCTCGGCACCAACCCGGCGGCGATCGCGGCGCAGGTGAACTACCTCCAGCAGATTCTCCGGCACGTCAACCCGTACACCGGGGTGGCGCTCGAGGACGAGCCATCGATCATCTTCGTCGAGATGATCAACGAGCCGACGCATCACAGCGACGACCCCGCCGGCTCGGTCTCATACATCAACACCCTGGTCGACGCGGTGCGGAGCACGCGCTCGAAGGCGATCACCTTCCACAACCTGAGCCAGGACTTCGCGATGGCCGGTCCGATCGCGAAGTCGAAGGTGGATGGCATCACCTTCGGCTGGTATCCGACGGGGCTCAACTCGGGGCACGAGCTGCGCGGCAACTATCTGCGCACCGTCGATGGCTACGAACCGATGCGCGACCCCCGCGTCGCAAGGCTGCCGCGCATCGTCTACGAGTTCGACACCCCCGACCTCCGCACCGGCTACATGTACCCGGCGATGGTGCGGACGATGCGCTCGGTCGGCGCGCAGTTTGCCGCGATGTTCGCCTACGACATGCAGGCGACCGCGTCGCGCAACCTCGGCTGGCAGACGCACTACCTCAGCCTCGCCTACACCCCGCGCAAGGCGATGAGCGCGGTGATCGCCGCCGAGGCGATGCGGCGCCTGCCACGGGGGCAGACGTACGGTGCGTACCCGCGCAACACGAGGTTCGGCGATTTCCACGTGAGCTACGAGGAGAATTCCGCGGTACTCGCCGCCGCCGACGCATACCTCAACGCCGGGGCGACGCGGATCGCCGCGCCGAGCCCGTCGCGCCTGACGCGAGTGGCGGGATACCAGTCGTCGCCGCTGGTCAGCTATCGCGGGGAGGGGATCTACTTCCTCGACCGGGTGCGGAGCGGCGTCTGGCGGCTCGAGGTGTATCCCGACGCGGTGCCGGTGCGCGATCCGTTCGAGCTGCAGCGCCCGGACAAGATCGTCACCCGCGCGATCGCGCGTTCGTGGCCGATGCGCATCACGCTCCCCGACCTCGGCGAGACGTTCACCATTGAGGGGATCGCCGGCGAGGGAGCGGGGAGCGCCGCCGTCAGGCAGGCAGCGGGCGGGAGCTTCGTCGTCAGGCCGGGGGTCTATCTCCTCGGCAGGAGTGGCGCCGTCGACAGGAAGACGCTCCCTGCAACGTCAGGCGCGCTGGCGATGGACGAGTACCACGGGCCGCCGCGCGATACGATGCCGCTCGCGGTGGTGGTGGATGCCCCGGACGAGTTCATCAGTGGAGGTCGCATCGCGATCAGCGCACGCGTCGTCGACACCGTCGCGCCGGACTCGGTGGTGCTCGCCATCCGCCGGCGCGACCAGCGCTTCTTCCGCCGCTACGCGATGCACCCGTCGGGCGCGTACGACTACGCCGCATCGGTATTCGCCGACTCGATCGGCGTCGGGCCGTTCGAGTACGCGGTCACCGTCGTGACCGGCGGCGTGGCGACGACATTTCCCGAGGGGCTGCGCCAGCGTCCCGGGGAATGGAACTTCGTCGCGCACCACCTCTGGCGGGGCGCGGTCGTCGCGCCCGCGACACCGGTGAGGCTGTTCCGGGCCGGGGAGGACGTGCAGCGGCTCGCCTTCTCGCGGATCGGCGACGGCTGGCGCGAGGGGATCTTCCGTGTGCTGCAGTCGGAGGCCGACGGCGAGCCGGTGTTCCACTTCGAGCTGCCGCGCTTCGACGGCCGGGGGCCGGACGACTACACGGCGTCGCTCGTGGTCGGCGACCGGGTGGCCGCCCGCGGCCCGACCGTTAGGCGGGCGACCGCGGTTCGTGTCCGCCTGCGCGGTGCGGCCGGCGGCGACATCCTCCACCTCACGCTCGTCGAGCATGACGGCAGCAGCTGGGGGGCGGAGGTGCCGGCGGATACCGCGTGGGCCGAGCGGACGATCCCGCTCACCGCGTTCAGGCCGGTGCGGAGCGCGATGCTGCCCGAGGGATTTCCCGGCGAGTGGAGCTACTGGGTCAGCGCGCCGCCGGGGCGGCGCGGGGTGGAGAACGGGGTGCACATCGAGGAGATCGAGCGGATGCAGCTCTCGCTTCGTCCGGTGGGGGCAGGGGCGCCGCGGATCGAGGTGGAGTGGGTGATGCTGGTCTTCCCGTGATGGCAGGAAAACTGTATTGACGCCTCTGGGGCCGGACGTTAGCCTTGCGTCCTGCCCACGTCGGTCGTGGCGGAGCAACCCTCCCGAGCGGTGATTTCCCGCCTGCTGAACCTCTCCACACGCGTCGCGCTCCCCGCACCCGCCCCTGGCGCGCGCACTCGCCGGCACGCGGCACCCCTGACGGCCGTGCCGTCACCGAGCCGGGACAGGCAATACCGGACATTCACCGACCGCGCGCGCACCGGTATTGGCGACGGTCCTGCCGGAACGGGACGGCCAGGGTGAGGGAACTCCCGCGCGCGCCACAGTGGCAGTACGAGTGATGGTCCGTCGCGGAGCCCGCGCGGCGAGGTCTTGTTCTCGAGATATGGTTGCGGCGCGCCGAGTGGCCCCCGTGAACCTGTTTCCTACTCAAGTGGAGGCATGATGTGGCGGAAAACATTCGTTAGCCTGCTTGCATCGGCGGTCGCGAGCACGGCGGCGCTGGCGCAGTCCGGAACGATTGCCGGCTCAGTCACGACCGCCGAAGGCGGCCGGCCGATCGCCGGTGCGCAGGTGTCGGTGCTCGGTACGGCGCGCGGCGGCGTCACCGGCGAGGATGGGCGGTACACGATCGTGCTCGACCCGGGGACGTACAGGCTCCGCGTCAGGCGAATCGGGTTTGCGCCGGACTCGGCGAGCGGTGTCGTGGTGACGAGCGGGACGACCACGACGCAGGACTTCCAGCTGGCTGCGACAGCGCAGACGCTCGGCGAAGTGGTGTCCATCGGGTACGGCACCGCCCAGGCGAAGGACCTGACCGGGTCGGTGTCCACGACCACGACCCGCGAGTTCAATACGGGGCGCGTCGTCGCTCCGGAGGAGCTGATCCGGGCGAAGGTGCCCGGTGTCCAGGTGATCGACAACAACGAGCCGGGAGGCGGGATCACCGTCCGCATCCGTGGCGGCACCTCGACGGGCCTCGACATCGCGCCTAACGATCCGCTCTACGTCGTCGACGGCGTGCCCCTCCAGGTCGGCGGCGGGGCGACCGCCGGGCGCAATCCGCTGAACTTCATCAATCCGCAGGACATCGAGAGCATCACGGTGCTCAAGGATGCATCCTCGACGGCGATCTACGGCTCGCGCGGCGCCAACGGCGTCGTCCTGATCACCACCAAGTCCGGCGCGACGGGGCCGAGGTTCAGCTACACGGGCAGCGCGTCGACCTCACGGGTGACCGGCGGTCCCGATCTCCTCAGCGCGTCACAATTCCGCGCCGCGGTCGCGCAGTACGCGAGCTACCGCTCGGCGATGCTCGGCAACGCGAACACCGACTGGCTGGGCGCGATCGAGCGGAACGCGAGCGGGATGGAGCACAACCTCGCCCTCGCCGGCCATCGCGACGACATGCGTTACCGGCTCGGCCTCGGCTATCTCGACCAGAGCGGGGTGCTGCTCGGGACCAACGTCCAGCGGTCGTCGCTGTCGTTCAACTACTCGGACAAGGTCCTCAACAGCCTGACGGTTCGCACGAACCTGATGGGCTCGCGCACCAAGGATCTCTTCACTCCCGGGGGAGTCCTCGGCAACGCGATCGCCTATCCGTCGACGCAGCCGATCCTCACCGACTCGGGCACGTACTACGAGTTCCGCGGAACCGCCGGCCAGGCGATCACCGGCGTCCCGAGCAACCCGCTCGCCATCCTCGCACAGCTGCAGGACCAGGGCACGACGCTGCGCAGCGTCGGTGACATCCAGGGCGAATACGCGGTTCCCTTCCTCAGCGGGCTGACGGCCACGCTGCGCGGCGGCTACGACGTCAACCGCGCCGACCGCACGACCTTCACCCCGACGACGCTCTACTCGCAGCGAACGGCTGCGACGCCGGGCAACATCTACCGCAACATTCCCGAGGAGCAGAAGACCGTACTCGACGCCTTTGCGAAATACGAGCGTCAGTTCGACCGCTACTCGAGCAACTTCGATGTCACCGCGGGATATTCCACCGAACGATTCCGCGGCGACTATCCGTCGATCAGCGTGTCCGGCCTGTCCTCGGACCTGCTCGGGCTCTACGGCATTCCGTCGTCGACCGACCGCAGCCCCGCCTACAACGTTCAGGAATGGCGCCTCCGCTCAGGCTTCGGCCGTGCCAACCTGTCGCTGCTGGACCGGTATCTCTTCACCGCGACGATGCGCGGCGATCGTTCGTCGAAGTTTGCGCCAGGGCATCAGTACGGCGTGTTCCCGTCTGCCGCCTTCGCCTGGCGCATCCTCGAGGAGCCGTTCATGAAGGACCGCCTCCCGCTGACGAACCTGAAGTTCCGCATCGCCTGGGGGAAGAACGGCAACCTTCCCTTCGCCAACTACGCCGGGTTCAAGGCGTATACGATCGGCAGCGTGACGGCGCAGCCGCAGTTCGGGAACGAATTCGTGACGACGATCCGTCCGAGCCAGGTCGACCCGAACCTGACGTGGGAGACGACGACGTCGACGAACGCCGGCATTGACTACGGGTTCCTTGGCGACCGGATCACCGGCACGATCGACGTGTACACCAAGAAGACCACGGACCTGCTCTTCGTCGTCCCGACCGCGGCGGGTGTCGCGCTCTCCGACCGCGTGCTGACCAACATCGGCAGCCTCGAGAACCGCGGCCTCGAGCTCTCCCTCGATGCCAAGCTCTTCGACGGCGCGGACAGGCGCGCATTCAACTGGGACGCGAACTTCAACGCGTCGACCAATCGCAACAAGCTGCTGACGATCGGCCGCCCGGGGGTCACCCAGATCCTCACTGGCGGGATCGCGGGGGGAGTGGGGACGAACATCCAGGTCCTCCAGGCCGGCGTCCCGATCATGTCCTTCCTCGTGTTCCACCAGATCGGCGACACCTCCGGCGTTCCGATCTACCAGGACATCAACAAGGACGGGATCATCAATTCGAGCGATCTGCGTCCCTTCCACAATCCGGCGCCGAAGTGGATCCTCGGCCACACGTCGAGCATGTCGTGGCTCGGCTTCGACGCGAGCGCCACGCTGCGCGCCTATCTGGGCAACTATGTCTACAACAACGTCGCGTCGAACCTCGGGTACTACAACATCCTGAGCCAGGGCAACGCGCCGACCAACCTGCACAGCTCCGTGCTGAAGACGGGGTTCATCGCGCCGCAGTACCAGTCGGACTACTACGTCGAGGATGCGTCCTTCATCCGGATGGACAACCTGACCCTCGGCTACACTTTCGGGCCGATGCGCGGATGGAACGCGTTCCGCAACGTCCAGGGTGCGCGGGTGTTCGGAACGGTCCAGAACGTCTTCACGTCAACGAAGTACACCGGCATCGACCCGACCGCCGGGCTGAATGGAATCGACAACAACCGGTATCCGCGGTCGCGCACGTTCGTGGGCGGCGTGTCACTCGGATTCTGAGCTACGGCGCACGCCGGCGGCGCGCGCTTTCTGCTTTCAACGGGCAACGGAAGGGAGATTATTCATGATCAGGTCAACTGCAGGACGCATGTGCGCGGCCGTGGCGCTGCTCGCGGCGATCGCGGGATGCAGCGACATCCCGCTCCAGCCGAAGAGCGACATCACGAGCGCCAACATCTTCAACGACCCGACGTCGTACAAGTCGTTCCTCGCGAAGCTGTATGGGGGACTCGTCCTCACCGGGCAGACGGGGCCGGACGGCAATCCCGACGTCCGCGGGATCGACGAGGGCTTCTCGCAGTACATCCGCGGCTACTGGCAGCTGCAGGAGCTCCCGACCGACGAGGCGATCATCGGATGGGGGGACGTCGGGCTCCCCGAGATGAACTACCAGACGTGGTCGGCGTCGAATCCGTTCACCACCGCGATGTACGGCCGCATCTACTACCAGGTCGCGCTGGCGAACGAGTTCCTCCGTGAGACGACGGACGCGAAGCTGGACAGCCGCGGAGTCGGCGCCACGCTCAAGGCCCAGGTGCACGGCTATCGCAACGAGGCGCGCTTCCTCCGCGCGCTGAGCTACTGGCACGCGGTCGACCTCTACGGGAACGTGCCGCTCACCGACGAGAACACCAACAGCGCAGGGCTGCCCCAGCAGGCGACGCGCGCGACGGTGTTCAATTTCGTCGAGTCGGAGCTGAAGGCGATTCGCCCGCTGCTGCCCGCGAAGAGCACGGGCGACAACTACGCCCGCGCGAGCCAGGCCGCCGTGGACATGGTGCTCGCGCACCTGTACCTGAACGCGAAGGTCTACACCGGGACGGATCGCTACGCCGATGCGCGCACCGCCGCTGAGAACGTGATCGCGGCGGGATTCACGCTCGACCCGAACTACCGCCACCTGTTCATGGCCGACAACAACACGTCGCCCGAGCTGGTCTTCACCGTGCCGCAGGACGGCATCCACACGCGGACATGGGGCGGGCTGACCTTCCTCGTGCACGCCGCGGTCGGCGGGAGCATCGATCCGGGGAACTACGGAATCAACGGCGGCTGGTGGGGACTTCGCCTCCGCTCGCCCGTTCCCGACCGCTTCGCGGCCGAGCCGGCGGGAACCGATCAGCGCGCGGCGATCATGTACACCGCGGGCCAGTCGCGCGTCGCCAGCAGCGTCGGGGACTTCTCGAAGGGCTATGCGTTCCCGAAGTACAGCAACAGGACCTCCAGCGGCGCCGCCGGCTCGAACGCCGACTTCCCCGACACCGACTACCCGATGTTCCGGCTCGCCGATGCGTACCTCATCTACGCCGAGGCGGTTGCGCGCGGCGCCGGTGGAAGTGTCGCGACGGCGGTGAACTACATCAACGCGCTCCGGGAGCGGGCATACGGCAGCACGGCCGGCAACATCACCGCGACCGAGCTCACACCGCAGTTCGTCCTCGACGAGCGCGGCCGCGAGCTGACCTGGGAAGGCTTCCGGCGCCAGGACCTGATCCGCTTCGGGCAGTTCACCGACGCGGGCATCTGGGAGTGGAAGGGTGGCGTCGCGGCCGGAAAGCTCACCGACAAGACGCGCGACCTGTACCCGATCCCTGCCAACGAGCTCTCGGCGAACCCCAACATCAAGCAGAACCCTGGCTACTGACCTGACCCCGATGCCGGATGGTCGCGCACGTCGCGACCATCCGGCTGGACGCCGGCGCTTCCGCGCCGGCGCCCTCGCAACGTTAGGCCTGACGCTGGCGGCGGGCTGCGGGAGCGGGCCGGCCGCGCCGAAGGGCACGGTCGGCGGCGAGCCGCCACCCGCCGTCCGTCCGGCCCTCCCCCAGACCTACCGCCCGAGCGGCCACGCCGCCGCCGGCGACGTCTTCGTCCACCTCTTCGAGTGGCGATGGCCGGACATCGCCGGCGAGTGCGAGACGCGCCTCGGCCCCGCCGGCTTCAAGGCGGTGCAGGTCTCGCCGCCGCAGGAGCACAGCATCACCCCGAGCCACGACTGGAGCGAACGCTACCAGCCGGTGAGCTACAGCATCGACCGCAGCCGCTCCGGGACGCGCGCCGAGTTCGTCGACATGGTCAACCGCTGCAAGGCGGTCGGCGTGGACATCTACGTCGACGCGGTCATCAATCACATGACGAACTTCCCGAGCCCGGGCACGGGAAGCAACGGCACGAGCTACACGAAGTACGAGTATCCCGGGCTGTACACGCCGGCCGACTTCCACGCGCCGTGCACGGTGAGCAACTACGCCGACGCGGCCAACGTCCAGGACTGCGAGCTGTTCGGGCTCCCCGACCTCAACACCGGCTCGGCGACCGTCAGGCAGAAGATCGCCGACTACCTGCTCATGCTCTCGCGCCTCGGCGTCGCCGGCTATCGCATCGACGCGGCGAAGCACATGCAGCAGGTGGAGCTCGACAGGATCATCGGCCTCGTCAACACGACGCTCACCGCCGAAGGGCGGCCGCTCCCCTACTGGTTCCTCGAGGTGTCGGCCGGCTTCGGCGAGGCATTGCGTCCCGCCGACTACTTCGGCGAGGGATACGGCTCCGGCGGCGCCGCCGACATCACGGAGTTCATCTTCCGGGGCGTCGCCGACAAGTTCACCCAGAAGGACGGGAGCCAGCACCTCTTCCAGCTCAACCCTGACGGCTCGCCCGGCAACCAGTTCTCGGCGACGGCGTGGGGGATGATGCCGTCCGACAAGGGAGTGGTGTTCCTCCAGAACCACGACACCCAGCACGAGTGCGGGCTGAGCTACCGCAACGCGCAGGTGTTCCGCCTGGCGAACGTGTGGATGCTCGCGCAGCCGTACGGCTACCCCTCGGTGCTCTCCAGCTACGCGTTCATCTGCCCGTCGGGGAACTCGATGGGGCCCCGCTCGGATGCGGACGGGTGGACGCTGCCGGTGTCGTGCGCGCCGAGCATGGAAGCGGCCGCGATCGGCGACTGGGTCTGCGAGCATCGCGACCCGTACATCGAGAGCATGGTGCGGTTCCGCCACGAAGTTGCCGGCACCACCGTCGATCGCTGGTGGGACAACGGCCGCGACGCGATCGCCTTCTCCCGCGGGGCGAAGGGGTTCGTCGCGATCAATCGGGAGCCCGCCGCCATCGCGGCCACGGTGGCCACGGGGTTGAGCGCGGGGACGTATTGCGACATTCTCACTGGCGGGAAGAACGGGACGTCCTGCGCCGGCAGCACCATCACGATCGACGGCACCGGGGCGGTTCAGCTCTCGCTGCCTTCCAACAGCGCGATCGCCATCCTCGCGAGCTCGAAGTTGTGAGCCGCGCGCACGAAGCAGGCACAACCTCCACCACGATTCCAATGCTCGCAGGCAGGAACCTTCGTTCTCTCTCGCTCGCGTTAGGCCTCAGCGCCGGCTCGATGCTGTCGTCGGGCGCCGCCGGCGCGCAGGCGCCGCTCCACGTCATCTCCCCTGACGGGCGGAACGACGTCAGCGTCGGCATCCGCGACGGCTACCTCTGGTACGCCGTCGACCACGGGGGGAAGCACGTCCTCATGCCGTCGCGTCTCGGCTTCGCCTTCCGCGGCGCCCCTGAGCTCTTCAAGGGGCTGCGGATCACCGACACCGCGCGGACGACGTACGACTCGACGTGGACGCAGCCGTGGGGCGAGGTCGCCCGCGTCCGCGACCACCACAACGAGCTCCGAGTCACCGTCGCCGAGACGGCGGCGCCGAACCGGACCTTCAGCGTCGTGTTCCGCGCCTTCGAGGACGGCGTCGGCTTCCGATACGAGGTGCCCGACCAGCCGGCGATCGGCAACTACGAGATCAGCGACGAGCTGACCGAGTTCACCTTCGCCGAGGACGCAAAGGCGTGGTGGACGCCTTCCACCGTGCCGAAGCCCGACCGCTACGAGATGCTCTACTCCTCGTCGCCGGTGAGCGTGCTCGACACGGTGAACACGCCGCTCACTCTCGAGTTCCAGAACGGGCCGGCGGTCGTGATCCACGAGGCGGACCTGGTGGACTACCCGGGGATGAACCTCGCCGGTGGTCCCGAGCAGAACCGCACGCTGCGCGCGGCGCTCGCCCCGTGGGCGGACGGCGTCAAGGTGCGCGGCCACACCCCGCTCACCACTCCCTGGCGCACCATCCAGATCGCCGACCGGGCGATCGACCTCGCGCCATCCGTGATCACCCTCAAGCTGAATCCGCCGAGCCGCATCGAGGACACCAGCTGGATCGAGCCGATGAAGTACGACGGCATCTGGTGGGGGATGCACATCGGGACGATGACGTGGGGGCAGGGGCCGAAGCACGGCGCGACGACGGCGAACACGAAGCAGTACATCGATTTCGCGGCCGCGAACGGGATGAAGGGCGTGCTCGTCGAAGGGTGGAACGTCGGCTGGGACGGCGACTGGATGAACAACGGCGCGAAGTTCTCCTTCACCCAGGCATATCCCGACTACGACCTTCCGGCGCTCGCCGCCTACGCGAAGTCGAAGGGAGTGACGCTGATCGCCCACAACGAGACGGCGATGGGGGTCGAGAACTACGAGCGGCAGCTCGACAGCGCCTTCGCCCTCTACCAGCGGTTGGGCATCCGGGCGATCAAGGGCGGCTACGTCACCGACAAGACCTTCGGCGGCGACTCGCACACCGGGCAGTACATGGTGCGGCATTTCCGGAAGGTCGTCGAGACGGCGGCGAAGTACCACATCGCGGTCGACATGCACGAGCCGATCAAGGACACCGGCGAGCGCCGCACCTGGCCGAACTTCATGTCGCGCGAGGCGTCGCGCGGGCAGGAGTACAATGCGTGGGGCGGCGACGGCGGCAACCCGCCGGAGCACGAGACGATCCTCTTCTTCACGCGGATGATCGCCGGCCCGATGGACTTCACCCCGGGTATCTTCGACATCCTGATCAAGCGCCCGACCGGGAAGCCGCGCACTCCCGAGGAGTCGCGCCCGCGGACGACGATCGCCAAGCAGCTCGCGCTCTACGTCGTGCTCTACTCGCCGCTGCAGATGGCGGCGGACCTCCCGGAGAACTATGCCGGCCAGCCGGCGTTCCAGTTCATCCGCGACGTCGCCGTCGACTGGGACACGACGAAGGTGCTCGACGGGAAGATCGGCGACTATGTCGTCGTGGCGCGGAAGACGAAAGGGAAGGACGAGTGGTTCGTCGGTGCGATCACCGACGAGCAGAAGCGGACGCTCGACGTGCCGCTCGGCTTCCTGCCGAAGGGCCGGCGCTACGTCGCCGAAATCTACGCCGACGGGCCGACCGCGAGCTGGAAGGACAACCCGGAGTCGGTGGTGATCTCGTCGAAGCCGGTCACCTCGGCGACGCGACTCAAGGTGGTGCTCGCGTCCGGGGGAGGGCAGGCGATCCGCATCCGGCCCGCGCGTTAGGCGCCGCCGGTGATGTCAGGAATCGTTTCGTCCGTGGCCGGCGCGCTCGTGATCCTCGCGAGCGCGCCGGTCGCGCTTTCCGCCCAGGCGAAGGCCGGGTCGCGGCGGGTAGCCCCGGCCGCGCCGTTCACCGTCACCGACACGTCGGTCCGCCAGGGACGCTTCACCGCGGTCGCGCGCTCTCGCGACACGATCGTCTCGAGCTACCCGCGGGCCGCGCGCGAGGTCCGCTTCCGGTTCAGCATCAACGGGGTCGAGAACGAGTTCCCCGGCGGTACCGAGCACACGATCTACCTGCGGCCGGTGAACGGGAAGCTCGTCACCCCCCTCTACACCTTCGGCGACGAGACCGAGCCGCCCCCGCCGACTCCGGAACAGTCGGCGAGCAGCGAGGACGGGACCGCGCAGGTCACCTTCCGCGTCGACCTCCGCAAGGTCGAGCAGGCGCTGCGCGAGACCGGGCACTACGACCCGCCGTTAGGCGCGCGTATCGAGCGCGGCGGGCTGCGTCACGTCTACGTCGTCGGCGACCCCGCGCCGCTGACCTGGGACTACGCCGCGCTGCACCCCGGCTCCCCCCTCGAGCTGACCGACCCCGACAGCGACGGCGTCTTCACCGGCACCGTCGCGATCCCGACCGGCTACACGCGCCCCCGCCTCGCCGACGGCCGCGCGATCTGGGCCCGCTCGCTCGACCTCGGCGCCTTTCCCGCGCTTGCATCGTCGCAGCGGCTCCAGGACGCGGTCTACCGGCTCTCCCTCGAGGAGCTGCGGCAGCTCGTCCGCGAGGACGGCGCCCTGTCCGCGGGCGCGAAGTGGCCCGGGGTCTGGACGCGCGACGTATCCCTGAGCGCCGTCCTCTCGCTCGCCCTCGTCGCCCCCGACGCGACGCGGCGCAGCCTGATGGCGAAGGTCGATTCGGCCGGCCGGATCATCCAGGACACCGGCACCGGCGGCTCGTGGCCGGTGTCGAGCGATCGCATGGTCTGGGCGCTCGCCGCATGGGAGCTCTACGCATCGACCGGGGACCGCGACTGGCTCCGCCAATCCTACGACATCATCGAGCGATCGGCCGAGGCCGACCTGCACGCGGTGCGCGACCCGTCCACCGGGTTGTTCAATGGCGAGTCCTCCTTCGAGGACTGGCGCGAGCAGAGCTACCCGCGCTGGATGCAGCCGGCCGACATTTACCGCTCGCAGAACCTCGGTACCAACGCGATCCACTTCGCCGCCTATCGCGTGCTCGGCGACATGGCCCGCGCGTTAGGCGAGCCGTCCGCGCGCTGGGATTCGACCGCGGCCGGGATCCGGCGGGCGATGACCCGGCATCTCTGGCAGCCGGAGCGGGGCTGGTTCGGCCAGTACCGTTATGGCCGCAACTGGCTCACGCTCTCGCCGCGCGCCGACGGGCTTGGTGAAGCACTGGCCTCGATCTATGGCGCGGCCTCCCTCCCCCAGCGCCGCTCGCTGATGCGCAACGCCCCGGTGGTCGCGTACGGCACGCCGAGCTTCTGGCCCTACATCGCCGGCGAGCGCTTCTACCACAACGCGACGGTGTGGCCCTTCGTCACCGCGTACTGGACGTGGGCCGCCGCCGAGGGCCGGAACACCCGCGCCGTGCAGTCGGGACTCGACAACGCGACGCGGGCAACGGCGCTCTTCCTGACGAACAAGGAGAACACCGTCGCCGCGACCGGACATTACGAGGGGACAGCGCTCAACTCCGACCGCCAGCTGTGGAGCGTCGCCGGCTCGCTCGCCGCGACGTATCGCCTGCTCTTCGGCATCCGCCTCGAGCCGGATCGGATGACCTTCCGGCCGATGGTCCCGCCGTCGTACGGCGGCGAACGGACGCTCCGCCGGCTGCGCTATCGCGGCGCGACGCTGACCGTCACCGTTCGCGGCTACGGCGACGGCGTCGCCCGGGCGACGCTCGATGGCGCACCGGTCGCGCGCGCCGAGGCGCTCGCCTCGCTCACCGGCGCGCATTCGATCGAGATCACGATGAACGGGAAGTGGCCGGCGGCGACGACGCACGTCGTCGAAAACCGCTTCGCGCCGGCAACGCCGCATGCATCGCTGCGGGGGAGCGCGCTGGCATGGGAGCCGGTGAAGGGGGCGGTGCGCTACGAAGTCTATCGGAACGGGCGCCGGCTCGGGCGAACGAGGCGGACGAGCGCCGCCGTCCGCCCCCGTGACGGGCTCGATGAGTACCAGGTGCTCGCCGTGAACCCCGCCGGAGACGAATCGTTCCTCAGCGAGCCGGTGCGGGTGGTGCCCGGCGGCGCCGAGCAGCTTGTCAAGCCGGCCGGTGACTCGCTCGAGCGCGAGCACGGCGGGTTCTCCGGCGCGGGCTACCTGCGCCTGACGCGCGAGCGCAACCTGTCGGTCGCGATCCCGGTCCGGGTCGCCCGCGCCGGCAGCTACGCGATCGACTTCCGGTACGCGAACGGCAACGGGCCGGTGAACACCGAGGACAAGGTCGCGGTGCGCACTGTGCTCGTCGACGGCGACACCACCGGCGTCGTCGTCCTCCCCCAGCGCGGGGTGAACCGCTGGTCGGACTGGGGGTGGAGCAACGCGCTGCACGTCACGCTCACTCCGGGCGCGCACACGGTGACGATCGCCTTCACCCGCTTCGACGAGAACATGAACCGGCGCGAGAACAGCGCGCTGCTCGACGCGCTTCGCCTCACCCGGCTCGCGGCGACGCGTTAGGCAGCGTGCGCTACTTCTTCCCCGGCGACGCGACGAGCTCGAAGACGTACGCGGTCGTCGGCGCGAGCGTCGCCAGCGGGACGTAGCCGGCGAGGGTGCCGTCGGCGGCGACGGTGAACGGCGCCGCCGACGGCCCGCCTGACGCACTGCGCGGGCGCCAGCGCCCGGCCGGGAAGCTCCCCGCCCCCGCGGCGCTCAGCGAGACCGTGCGCGCCGGCCTCGCCCCGAGGTTGGCGACGACGAGCACGGCTCGGTCGCCGTCGCGCCGGAGGTAGGCGGCGACCGCATCGCTGCTGGTCGTCAGCGGCACCAGCGCCCCCACCGCCAGCGGCGCGCTCGCGTCGCGCAGGCGGATCAGCCGGCGATACAGGTTGAGCAGCGAAGACGGATCGCGATCCTGCGCCGCCACCGTGGTCCTCGCCGAGTCGGGCTGCAGCGCCTCCCACGGTCTCCCGCGAGTGAAGCCGGCCGCGTGCCCCGGACTCCACTGCATCGGCGTGCGCAGCCGCGGGTCGGGCTTGTCGCCGGTCATCCCGATCTCCTCGCCGTAGTAGACAAACGGCGTCCCGGGCATCGTCATCAGCAGCACCGCCGCGACGCGCGCCCGCGCCGGGTCGCCGCCGAGCTTCGTCATCGTCCGCGGCTGGTCGTGGTTGCCGAGGAATGGCGAAAAGCGGCCGACCGGCAGCTCGCGCTGCAGGCGCAGGATCGGCGCCAGCAGCCCCTTCGCCGACCCCGCGCGCACCGCGCTGACGATGCTGTCTGCGAGCTCGAACGCGAAGTGCGAGTCGAGCTGGTCAGGGTAATAGGCCAGCATTTCCCTCGTGCTGTCCGAGACCTCGCCGACGGTGAACGACTCCGGGTTCACCGAGTGCACGTGCGCGGCGTACTCGCGGAGGAAGGCGTGCGTCCCCGTCGTGTGGTTGATCTTCCCGCTCTCCTCGACGAGATAGGGGATCGCGTCGAGCCGGAACCCGTCGACGTGCATCTCGCGCAGCCAGAAGGTCGCGACCCTCTTCGCTTCCTCGCGCACCGGCGGATAGTCGTAGTTCAGGTCCGGCATCCCGCTGTCGAAGAAGCCGTAGTACCACTCGTTGCTCACCGGCGACTTGTGCCAGTTGCTGTAACCCCACGGATTGAGCTCCGCCGGCTTCGTCGCCGACCAGCGGAACCACTTCCGGTACGGCGACGTCGTGTCGCGCAGCGCTTCGAGGAAGTACGGGTGACGGCTCGACGCATGATTGAGCACCATGTCGACCAGCACCTTGATGCCGCGGGCGTGCGCCGCGGCAACGAGCTGCTTGAAGTCGTCGTTTGTTCCGTAATCGTGCTCGATCCGGTAGTAGTCCGAAACGTCGTAGCCGTGATAGCTTGGCGACTCGGCCACCGGCATCAGCCAGATGCATCGCGCGCCGAGGTCGCGCGTCGTGCGTGCATTGCCGTCGTTGATGTAGTCGAGCTTCGAGACCAGCCCCTTCAGGTCGCCGATCCCGTCGCCATCGCTGTCCTTGAACGACCGCACGAACACCTCATAGCACGTCGCGCCCCGCGTCCACTTCGGCAGCACCCACTCGGCGTTCTCCGGTACGTCGGGGAGCGATGCGAGCGTCGTGCTGTCGCCGAACATCCACTCGTAGGCGGCGGGGAACTCGCGCCGCCAGAACCACTCCGAGTGCCGGCCGTCGGCGGGGACGAACGACCGCGTCGCGCTGCGGACCATGAATCCCGCGGCGGCGAGCGAGTCGATGACCGCGCGCTGGTCGCGCCCCTGCTCTCCGTCGTTCGTCTCCATTCCCCCGGCGACGAAGTACAGGCGGGGCAGCGGCTGCCCCGGCTTCGTCGCCCGCGCGAACTCCATCACGTTCTCTCGCGCGATCCAGCAGGCGCACGAGAACACCCCCGCGCGCCCGAACACATCCGGGTACCGGAGCGCAGCGTAGAGCGAGATCAGCCCGCCCATGCTCGATCCCATGATCCCCGTGTGCGCCGGATCGGGAAGGGTGCGGTAGTGCTGGTCGATATAGGGTTTCAGCGTCCGGGCGAGAAACTGGACGTACGCATCGCCCTCCCCCCCGCCGTGGCGCGGATCGGCCGCACGCCACGGGTTGTATTCGTCGAGCCGGTGAACCCCGCCGTTGTCCACCGCGACGACGATCGCCCCCGGATCGCCGTGCGACGCGAGCGCGTCGAGCGTCTCGTCCACCCCCCATTCGTCGCTGAAGCTCGTCGCCGCGTTAAAGACGTTCTGCCCGTCGTGCATGTACATGACGGGATAGCGCTTTCCCGACGTCGCGTAGCCCGGGGGCAGGTAGAGCCACACTCTCCGGCTGCGCCCGAGCTGCGGCATGGCGAAGCTGTCGCTGAGAATCGACACCGAGCGCGATGCGGTCGAGGGCCTCGCATGCGCCGCCGCTGCGCTGCGCCACCCGGCCACCGTGGCGTTGAGCGTCGCTGCACCGGCCGGCGGGATCGTGAAGCCGCGATTCGTGATGTCGCCCCCCGCCGCGTCCGTTTCGACACGCTCCCAGGAACCGAGGGTGAACTTGAACTCGATTGTCCCACGAACTGAATCAGGGAGCGTGATCGCGTAGCTGCCGTCGGCCCGCGGCGCGAGCACGAACGCCGCCGCCCCGGGATCCCATCCGTTGAACGACCCGGCGACGTGGATCGCCGCGCCCGCGGGTACCGGCGCCGCTGACGTCAGGCGGATGGTCAGCTGTGCGCCCGCGGGTGCGGTGGCGGCGAGGAGGACGGCGAGGAGGGCGGCGGGAGTGCGCATGGCGAAGGTTGCAGCGGGTGAGCGGCGCCAGCAAGATTGACGGAGCGCCGCGTGCGGCGTTTCCGCCCACCGGCCGATCCCGCCCGGCGTCCCCCCTGCTGCTTGTAGCTGGCCGCGCTTTCCCGGCGCGCTCGAGCCGTGGGGTCGGCCGGATCGAGGCGCCGGCGAAGGATGCGGTGCGCACCGTCGCCCTGGAGGACAACTGCTGCGGCAACTCCGGCACAACCAGCATGCGTGGGATGGTCGCGATGCTCGCGATGCTCGCCGCCGATTGATCACAGCGGCGTCGGAAGGAGGCTCGTCGCCGCGCCGTCAGCCTGCTAAATTTCCCTGATGACCGAAGAGCAGCAGCCGGAGGGCGCAGCCCCCGAGACGAGCTCGCCGCCGTGCCCCCGCTGCGGCAGCGAGATGTGGGACAACCGCGCGACGAAGAAGAACCCGCGCGCCCCGGACTACAAGTGCAAGGCGGCAGGATGCGAGGGGGTGATCTGGCCGCCGCGCGAGCCGGGCGCGGCGCCGGTCGCCGCGAAGCCCGCCGGCACCGCCGACGACCCGGCCTGTCCCGTCTGTGGCGGGAAGATGTGGGACGACCGCGCGAGCAAGCGCAACCCGCGCGCCCCCGACTTCAAGTGCCGCAACAAGCCCAGGTTTCAGGGCGGACCGGGGTGTGAAGGCGTGATCTGGCCGCCGCGCGACGGCGAGCGCCGTCCGTCGGCGACGCCGTCGTCCACCC
>OEPS010000079.1_pt1 | contig 34820 bp, 28 predicted proteins | sample 1539411 | NCBI WGS metagenome assembly OEPS01 (sample SAMN02671747, study PRJEB22543) | soil metagenome | biome: bacteria | place: China:Hunan Province, Lengshuijiang City | collected 2012-10-15 | depth 0.08m m
CCGCATCGAACCTGCGCTGCCGCCAGCCCGCGCGCGCGGCTGCGATCGGCATGGCCGCACCCCCTCTTCGTGAAATTCTGGTGACACCCCCGGAACCCCTGGCGACCTCGCTCCGCACCACGCTGTGCGGACAGCTCCGCTCGACCCATGCCGGCTCCCAGGTCCGTCTCGGCGGATGGGTGCATCGCGCCCGCAACCTCGGCGGGCTCGTCTTCGTCGACCTCCGCGACCGGGATGGCCTCGTCCAGGTGTCGTTCGATCCCGCGCACGCGCCAGCCGAGGTAGTCGCCCGCGCAGCATCGTTAGGCAGCGAGACCGTCGTCCTCATCGAGGGCGAGGTGGTCGCGCGTCCGGTCGAGATGCGGAACGCCGACATGGCGACGGGGGAGATCGAGGTGCGTGGACGCGCGCTCGAGATCGTCGGGCCTGCCACCCCGCCGGCGATCCCCGTTGCCCGGGGAAAGGGCGAGAACCTCGCCGCCGAGGAGCTCCGGCTTCGCCATCGCCACCTCGACCTGCGCCGCCCCGAGCTTCAGAAGAACATCGTGCTGCGCCATCGCCTGATGCAGCGCACCCGTCGATTCCTCAGCGAGCAGGGGTTCCTCGAGATCGAGACGCCGATCCTCACCAAGCCGACCCCCGAGGGAGCGCGCGATTACCTGGTGCCGAGCCGGGTGCACGCCGGCGAGTTCTACGCGCTCCCGCAGTCGCCACAGCTGTACAAGCAGCTGCTGATGGTCGCCGGCTTCGACCGCTACTTCCAGATCGCGCGCTGCTTCCGCGACGAGGACCTCCGCGCTGACCGGCAGCCGGAGTTCACGCAGATCGACATCGAGGCCTCGTTCGTCGGGCAGGAGGACGTGATGGCGCTCGCCGAGAAGCTGATCGGTGCGCTCTGGTCCGAAGCCGGCTACGAGATCCCGGCGACGTTCCCGCGAATGACCTACGCCGACGCGATGGAGCGGTTCGGCATCGACCGCCCCGATCTCCGCTTCGGCCTCGAGATCGCCGACGCAAGCGACGCGTTTCGCGGGCTCGACTTCGGGATCACGACCAGGGCGCTCGACGCCGGGGGCCGCGTTCGCGGGATCGTCGTCCCCGGCGGCGCGAAGCTGTCACGCAAGCAGGTCGACGAGATCGAGGGGGTCGCGAGGTCCGCCGGGGCCGGCGGCCTGGTGCGCGTGAAGCGCACCGGGGACACCGTCGAGGGAAGTCCCGCCGCCAAGCTGCTCGGCGTGCCCGGGGCGGCGGCGCTCGGGATCCGCGACGGTGATTTCGGGCTCTTCGCCGCCGGACCGGACCGGATCACGAGCCCGGCACTCGATCGCGTCCGGCAGGAGGTCGCGCGCGTCCTCGAGCTGATCCCGGCCGGGGCCCAGAAGTTCCTCTGGGTGACCGACTTTCCGATGTTCGAGCACGATCCGGAGAGCGGAGCGTTGGGCGCGGTGCACCACCCCTTCACCTCGCCGCTGCCAGCCGACATCCCCCTGCTGGCCAGCGAGCCGCAGCGCGCACGGGCGCGTGCCTACGACGTGGTGCTCAACGGAACGGAGCTCGGCGGGGGCAGTATCCGCATCAGCGATCCCGAGACGCAGTCGCGGATCTTCGGGCTGCTCGGGATCGACCACGAAACGGCGCGCGCCCGGTTCGGGTTCCTCCTCGACGGGCTGCGGTCGGGGGCTCCGCCGCACGGCGGCATCGCGCTCGGATTCGACCGCATCACCATGCTTCTCGCCGATGCCCCCTCGCTGCGCGACGTCATCGCGTTCCCGAAGACGACCGCTGCCCGCGCCCTGTTCGAGGGCGCGCCCGCCCCGGTCCCGCCAGGAGATCTCCAGGAGCTTCACGTGAAGGTAGTCGAGACCGGCGAATGAGCGACGGTACGGAAACGAAGCGGCTCCCCGCCGAGGGCGCCGACATGCTGATCCTCGCCGGCGTCAACGACTCGAACCTCGTCGAGCTCTCGCGCGTCGCGAACGTCAAGGTCTCGCTGCGCGGCGACACCCTCACCCTCCAGGGGCCGCCGGACGCCGTGGGGAAGGCGGTGCCGATTGCGCAGCGGATGATCGACACTGCGCGGCAGCGCGGGGAGCTCGATCCCGACGACGTGATGCGAATGGGCGATGAAACGCCCGGCGACGGGATCGGCGGAGGCGACAACACCCGCATCGCGCTTCCCGGGGTGAGGCGCATCATTCAGGCGAAGACGGCCGGGCAGGCCGAGTACATGCAGAAGATCGCCGATCACGACATCGTCGTCGGCATCGGCCCCGCTGGAACGGGGAAGACGTACCTCGCCGTCGCCGCTGCGGTGGACGCGCTGGCGCGGAAGCGCGTCCGCCGGATCGTCCTCGCACGCCCCGCGGTCGAAGCGGGGGAGAGCCTCGGCTTCCTCCCCGGCGACATGCAGGCGAAGGTCGATCCCTATCTCCGCCCCCTCTATGACGCGCTCGACGACATGATGCCGGCCGAGCGTGTCCAGCGCGCGCTCGAGACGCGCGTCATCGAGATCGCACCGCTCGCCTTCATGCGCGGGCGGACCCTCGGCGACGCCTTCGTCATCCTTGACGAAGCGCAGAACGCGACGAATCTCCAGATGAAGATGTTCCTCACGCGACTCGGCGTGAACTCGAAGATCGTGATCACCGGGGACAAGACGCAGATCGACCTCCCGAAGCGGGAGGAGAGCGGCCTGATGCAGGTCGAACGCATCCTGCCGGGGATCGAAGGAATCGCGTTTCACTACTTCACCGAGGCGGACGTCGTACGCCACCGCCTCGTGCGCGAGATCATCAAGGCGTACGCCGAGGATTCCTGAGCGCCGATGCATCTCTGGCGGCAGATCGAAGGATTGGCGGGTGCGCCGCGGGGGGCCGATAGCGCGTCGCGCATTCGGTATCATGGCGCGCGTATCGCGCTCGCTGTCGCGCTGGCGATCATCACGCACCTGCTTTTTCCATCCTCTCCCGCGTCCGACGTCCCGCTCTACCAGGTCGGGTCGGTCGCGTCGGAGAACGTGATCGCGCCCTTCGCCTTCACGGTGGAGAAGGACCCCGTCACCCTCCGCCGCGAGCGCGACGAGATCGCGCGCACCGCCGAGCCGGTTCTCGTCTACGTCCAGCCGGCGCTCGACTCGGCGACGCGGCAGCTCGCCGCGCTCGACACCGCGGTCGCGCTCGCCGCGCCGGCCGGTACGGCGCTCACGCCGCAGGCGATCGCGGCGGTGCAACGGGCCGCCGCATCGCAGGGGGTCGCGCTCACCGCGGGCGAGGCGGCCTATCTTGCCCAGCCCCGCCGGCGCGCGGCCATGCGAAGCGCGCTCAGTCGCGCCTTCGCGCGCTGGCTCGCGGCAGGGATCGCGCCGAGCGGCGCGCTCGACACCGTGCGCGGCGACGTCATCATTCGCCGGGGCAGCGAGGAGCTGCGCGCATCGTCGGACAGCGTGGATACGTTCTCGATCTTCGTCTCCCGGGCGCGGCTGCTCCACCCCGACCCGACCTCGCCCGTCGGCGACGCCGTCTACACGAAGCTGATCGGAAGCCTCTTCCATCCGACACTCGCCCTCGACCGCGCGGCCACGGAGAAGGCGCGGATCGCACTGCGCGCGTCGGTCCCGGTCGATCAGTACACGGTGCGCGAAGGCGAGAAGATCGTCGGCGCGCACGAGGTGGTCGGGCGAGCCGAAGCGGCGAAGCTGGCGGGGTTGCAGGATGCGATTCAGCAGCGGCGCGGCGGCGAGAACGCCGTCGCTCGCGTCACCGGCGCGCTGCTCTACAACTTTCTCCTCCTCGCGGTGGTCGGCCTGACGCTGATGCTGTACCGGCCGCAGCTCTATGGGAGCTACCGCGCGATGACATTGATCGCGGTCGTCTTCCTGGTGGTGCTCGCCGCATCAGCGGTCGATGGCCGGATGTGGGGACGCGCCGAGCTGGTGCCGATCGCCCTCGCGGCGGTGCTCCTCAGCGTGATCTTCGACTCGCGCATCGCGATGATCGCCTCGACGGTTCTGGCGGTGCTGATCGGCACCCAGGCGCCGTTCCGCGGGACCAACGCGCTCTTCGTCGGGGTGGTCGCGGGTGCGGCCGCGGCGTTCAGCGTGCGCGCGCTCCGGCGGCGCAACGAAGCGCTGATCCCGATCGTGACGATTTCCCTGGCGTACCTGACGGTCGCCGTCACGCTCGGGCTCCTGCTCGACTGGACGGGGATGGAGATCCTGCGCAGCGCGGGGCTGGGCGCCTTCATCGCGGTGATCTGCGTCCCGCTCGCGATGGCGCTGCTCCCCCTCGCCGAGACCTTCACCGGAATCGATACGTACCTGCGCCTGCTCGAATGGTCGGACCTCAACCGGCCGCTGATGCGCCGGCTGAGCGTCGAGGCGCCGGGGACGTACTCGCACACGATGCGGATCGCCGACCTCGCCGAAGCGGCGGCGAATGCCGTCGGCGCCAACGGGCTCCTCGCCCGCGTCGGCGCGTACTATCACGACATCGGGAAGCTGAAGAAGCCGCAGTACTTCATCGAGAACCAGCAGGGGAAGAACCCGCACGAGAAGCTCAAGCCGCAGACGAGCGCGGGGATCATCCGCAGCCACGTCGACGCCGGGCTCGAGCTCGCGGACAAGGAGAAGCTCCCGCAGGCGGTGCGCGCATTCATCTCCGAGCACCATGGCACCGGCTCGATCGCGTACTTCCTCGAGAAGGCGAAGGAGCGCGACGCGACCGGGATCAACCCCGCCGAGTTCGCGTATCCGGGGCCGATCCCGCAGAGCGCGGAGACGGCGATCGTGATGCTCGCCGACGGCGTCGAGGCGTCGACACGCGTGCTCAACGAGCCGACGCCGGAGAAGATCCGCGGCGTGATCGACCACATCGTCAGGCAGCGGATCGACGCCGGCCAGCTGCGCAACACGCCGCTGACTCTCAGGCAGCTCGAGATCATCAAGGACCAGTTCGCGCGGGCGATGATCGGGCAGCACCATCACCGGACCGACTATCCGGCGTCGAGCGGCGGGATCACCGCGGAGTTCACGGCCTTTGAGCCTCGACGTTGAGGTGGCGGCCGATGGCGTGCGCATCCCGCTCGCGAAGCGCCGCGTCGCCGACCTTGCCCGCGCCGTGCTCGAAGCGGAGGGGGTGGGCGATGCGTCGCTTTCCTTCGCCTTCGTCCGGCCGGGCACGATCGCGACGGTCAATCGCGAGCACCTCGGCCATCGGGGCCCGACCGACGTGATCTCCTTCCCGCTCGCCGCGGCCGGCGGCACGCCGTTAGGCGGCGACGTCTACATCTGCCCCGCGGTCGCGGCTCGCAATGCGATCGAGCATGGCGCCGGGGTGCGCGAGGAGATCGCGCGCCTCGTCGTCCACGCGACGCTCCACGTCCTCGGTCACGAGCACCCCGAGGGCGCCGGGCGTGAGACGTCGGCGATGTGGCGCCGCCAGGAAGCGCTTCTTTCGCGGTTCGCGGAGCTCTGGCGGGCATGATCGGGGGATTGCTTCTCCTCTCGGCTGCGACCTGCGCGGCGGCGCTGCTCGCCGCGGCCGACGCCGCGCTCATCAACGAGACCCCGGCCGAGGGAGAAGAGCCTCCCTCAGCCCGGGCCGAGCGCGACCACGCCCATCGGTCGCTCTCGCTCGCCCGACTGGTGTCGTTGCTCCTCGCCGGCGCCGCGGTCTGGCTGGTGATCGACGACTTCGATTCACACGCCGCGCGCGTCGTCACCGGGGTGCTGATCTCCCTGCTCGTCGTCGCGCTGGTCGAGGGCGCGGCCCGCTCGATCGGCGATTCGTTAGGCAGCGAAGCACTCCGGCCCCTTCGCCCCATCGAGCGACTGCTCCGGCTCCCGGTCGCGCCGGTGGTCCTGTTCGGCGCGCGCGTCGACGCGATGCTCGAGCGAGCGCTCCCCCCGCACCAGGATCACGGCGAGAACCGCGCGGCGACGGCGGAGCAGTTCCGCGAGATCGTCTCCGCCGACGCCGAAGTCACGCGCCAGGAGCGCGTGCTCCTCGATGGCGTCTTCACCCTCCGTGAGACCGCCGTGCGCGAGGTGATGGTCCCGCGGGTGGAGGTGATCGCGGTCGATCGCGACACCCCGTGGTCCGAGGTCGTCGACCGGCTCCGCAGCACCGGCCACGCCCGCCTGCCGGTGTTCGCCGAGGAGATCGATGAGATCGTCGGCATCCTCTACGCCAAGGACCTGCTGCCCTCGATCGTCGCCGGCGAGGAACCCGAGGACGGGTGGTTGGCGCGCGTGCGACCGGCCATCTTCATCCCGGCGACGAAGACGCTCGACGCGCAGCTCCGCGACTTCAAGTCGAGCGGAACCCACATCGCGATCGTGACCGACGAATACGGCGGCACCGCCGGCATCGTCACGATCGAGGACATCCTCGAGGAGATCGTCGGCGAGATCCGCGACGAGCACGACGAGGACGACGCGGAGCTCGAGCGCGAGGGGTCCGACCGCTTCTGGGTGTCGGGCCGGCTCTCGATCGACGACCTCTCGGAAGCGACCCGCCACAACTTCGTCAGCGACGACGTGACGACGGTCGGTGGACTCGTCTACGCACGGCTCGGCCGCGTGCCGCGCTCCGGCGAATCCTTCGTGCTCGACGGGTTCCGCGTCGTCGTCGAGCGCGTCGTCAGGCGGCGCATCGTCCGCGTCTATTTCGAGCGGCTGCCGGCCCCGCGCGTCTCGGGCCCGAAGGCCGCCGTGGAGAGCGAACAGTGAGGATGCCCGGGCTGATCCCGGCAATCCTGTTCGCGACCTTCGTCGTCGCCTGGCTGACGGCGGCGTCGATCGCGGTCCGCGCGGCGAGCCGCATCTGGCTGCGACACTGGATGGAGCGGCGCCCCGCCGGATTCGAGGTCGCCGAGCGATACATCGAGCGGCCGACAAGGCTCGTCATCGCCGCGGCGGCGGGCAGCGCGCTGGCGATCGTCCTCGCCGGCGTCGTCGTCACCTCGCGCGCGCCGCAGAATCCCCGCGTCCTCCTCTACATCGCGGCCGCCTCGCTCTTCCTCATCGTCTTCGGCAAGATCATCCCCCGCGCGATCGCGCGTCGCTGGCCGTCGAAGCTCATTCCGGTCCTCCTTCCCCCGCTGCGTCTGGTCGAGATCGCGCTCTGGCCGATCGTCGCGCTGAGTCGCTCGGTCGAGCGGCGCGCCGCGCGCAAGCGGCACGCCGGGCTGCCGCACGATGCGCGCGACGGGATCGAGGACCTGCTTCGCGAGGGCGAAGCCGAAGGTGTCGGCGCCCGGGACGAGATTGCGATCATAACGGGCGTCGTCCGCTTCGGGGAGAAGACGGTGCGCGACGTGATGACCCCGCGCGCGCAGGTCTTCTCGCTCGACGAGTCGCTCGACGCGACGGAACTCGCGCGCCGGATCGCCGAGTCCGCGTACAGCCGGGTCCCGATCACCCGCAATAACTCGCTCGACGAGATCGTCGGCATGGTCCACGCCTTCGACGTGCTGCGCGCCGAAGGCGCGCGGCCGGCGATCCGCGCCGTCCCCAGCGCCCCGGCCGAGACGCGCTGCAACGACTTCCTCTACCGCATGCTGCGCATGAGCGCCCACCTCGCCGTCGTCCAGGACGCCGACGGGCGGACCCTCGGCATCGTCACCCTCGAGGACCTTCTCGAGGAGCTCGTCGGCGACATCCGCGACGAGCACGACGACGCCAGCCCCGCCCCCCGCGGCAGCGCGCAATCGTGACGTCGGCCGCTCGCCCCCGCCGCGCCGGGCTTGGCGCCGCCCACGCAACGCTGCTCGCCGAGTTCGACGCCCGCCGCCCGGCCGCGCTCGCACGCGTCGTCAGCATCGTCGAGAACCGCCGGGCGGGCTTCGAGGCACTCCTTGCCGCGCTGCACCCGAAGCTGGGCCGCGCGTGGCGCATCGGCCTCACCGGGCCGCCGGGGGCGGGGAAGAGCACCCTCACCAACCGGCTGACCCATGACTACCGCGCCGCCGGACGCACCGTCGGGATCATCGCCGTCGACCCCACCTCCCCGTTCACCGGCGGCGCGCTGCTCGGCGACCGGATCCGGATGGAGTCGGTCGCCCTCGACCCGGGAGTGTTCATCCGCTCGATGGCGACCCGCGGATCGTTAGGCGGGCTCGCCGCGGCGACACGCGAGGTCGCCGACGTCTACGACGCATTCGGCATCGACGTGATACTGATCGAAACCGTCGGCGTCGGGCAGAGTGAGCTCGACATCGCGCGGACCGCCGATACGTCGATCGTCGTCCTCGTGCCGGAATCGGGCGACTCGATCCAGACGCTCAAGGCCGGGCTGATGGAGATCGCGGACCTCTACGTCGTCAACAAGGCCGATCGCCCCGGCGCCGACCGGCTGCGCAATGAGCTCGAGCTGATGCTCGGGCTGCGCGCCGGCAACTCGATGCGCGACATGCCGGCGCACCACGGGATCGATCTCAGGCGCGTCGCGACGCCGGAAGAGCGGCGCGCGCAGAACCCCGCCCGCGTCGCCCGTGCCCTCGCCCGCGACGAGGAGGCCGCGACGTGGACGCCCCCCGTGCTTGCCACGGTGGCCGCCGAGGGAAAGGGTGTCAGCAAGGTCGTCGACGGCATCGACCGGCACCGCAGATTTCTCGAGCGGACCGGCGAGCTGCGCGTCAGGCGCGCCCGCCGATTGCGCGAACGCGTCATCGAGGTCGCCGAGCGGATGATGCGCGGACGGCTCTGGGGCGATGAGGCGACGCGTGAGGCACTCGAGGGTGCCTTGCCCGCACTGGAGAGTGGCGCGACGTCACCATTCGAGGTGGCGGAAACACTGCTCGCCAACGCCGCGGCGGTGGTCGGCGGGAACACCGGCCGCTAGCTTTCGGGTATCAGTCACTGACGGCGATCGGCCCGTCCCGGAGAGGAACACGCATGACTTCCATATCGCAGCTGCCTGGCACGTCGGGCGACGAACGCGAGGAGCTCGACCGACTGCGGGCGGAGGTGGCCGCGTGGAGGGCCCGCTACGAGCGAGGACAGCTCCGCGACATCGGCTTCTCCAATTCGGCGCGTGAAGTCGCGCCCCTCTACACCGCGCTCGATCGCGCGCACGTGATCGCCGATGAAGGCGTGCCCGGGGCGTACCCGTACACCCGCGGCATCCACCCGACCGGCTACCGCGGGAAGCTGTGGACGATGCGCCAGTTCGCCGGCTTCGGCACCGCGGCCGAGACGAACCAGCGCTACAAGTATCTCCTCGCGAACGGCCAGACCGGGCTCTCGGTCGCCTTCGACTTCCCGACGCTGATGGGCTATGACAGCGACCATCCGCGGTCGGAGGGCGAGGTCGGCAAGTGCGGGGTCGCGATCTCGAGCCTCGCCGACATGGAAACCCTGTTCGAGGGAATCCCCCTCGACAAGGTCTCGACGTCGATGACGATCAATGGCCCGGCGATCATCCTCTGGGCCTTCTACATCGCGGCCGCGGAAAAGCAGGGGGTGTCGTCGGAGAAGCTGCGCGGGACGATCCAGAACGACATCCTCAAGGAGTACATGGCGCAGCACGCATGGGTCTATCCCATCGAGCCCGCGCTGAAGCTGATCGTCGACTGCTTCGAGTGGGGCGCGACGCACGCGCCGCTATGGAACACGGTGTCGATCAGCGGCTACCACATCCGCGAGGCGGGGGCGACGGCGGCCCAGGAGCTGGCCTTCACCCTCGCCAACGGCTTCACCTACGTCGAGCGCGGGATCGCCCGCGGGCTCGACGTCGACGACTTCGCGCCGCGCCTGTCGTTCTTCTGGGACGTCCACAACGACTTCTTCGAGGAGATCGCCAAGATGCGCGCCAGCCGCCGCATCTGGGCGCGCCACATGAAGGAGCGCTACGGGGCGAAGGACCCGCGCTCGCTCGTGCTGCGCTTCCATTCCCAGACGGCCGGCGTGACGCTGACCGCGCAGCAGCCGATGAATAACGTCGTCCGCGTGGCCTACCAGGCGCTCGCGGCCGCGTTAGGCGGGACGCAGTCGCTGCACACCAACTCGATGGACGAGACGCTGTCGCTGCCGACCGAGTCCGCGGTCCAGGTCGCGCTCCGCACCCAGCAGATCCTCGCCTACGAGACGGGGGTGCCTAACGTCATCGATCCGCTCGGCGGGTCGTATTACGTCGAGGCGCTCACCGACCAGATGGAAGCCGACGCCGAGCAGCTGTTCGCCGAGATCGAGGGGGTCGGCGGGGTCGCCCGCGGGATCGAGATCGGCTGGTTCCAGCGCAAGATCGCCGAGTCGGCGGCGCGCCAGCAGTGGGAGATCGAGCAGCACCGCCACGTCGTCGTCGGCGTGAACGAGTTCGTCACCGAGGAGCCGGAGCTGACGATCCCCCTGCTCAAGATCGGCGCCGACGCCGAGCGCGACCAGCGCGGGAAGATGGCGACGCTCCGCGCGACGCGCGACAGCGGGCTCTGCACCGCGCGCCTCGAGGCGCTCCGCCAGGCGGCGCGCGAGGGGAAGAACGTGATGCCCGCGCTCCTCGACTGCGCCCGGGTCTACTGCACGCTCTACGAGATCCGCGCCGCGATGGAAGACGTCTTCGGCGCGTATCGCGAGCCGGTGTTCTTCTGAGCTCCAGAATCGGGCACCAGCCGGCGGCCAAGGCCGCCGACTGGTGGAAGAGCTATTTCGACGCCCAGTACCTGCTCGAGTACGAGCCGCTCTTCACTCTCGAGCGCGACCGGCGGGAAGTCACCCGCCTGATCGAGATCATCGGCGCTCCCGTCGGCGCGAAGATCCTCGACGTTCCGTGCGGCCAGGGGCGCCACGCCCACCTGCTCGCCGAAGCGGGCTTCGACGTCGATGGCCTCGACTACTCCGAGCCGCTGCTCGCCAAGGCGAAGGCGCGCGGCATGGGCAAGCGGCTCCGCTACACCCATGGCGACATGCGCACGCTCCCGGCGCGGTGGCGCAACCGCTTCGCCGTCGTCGCAAACCTCTTCACCTCGTTCGGCTTCTTCACGGAGCCCGCCGACGACGCCCGCGTCATCCACGAATTCGCGCGGGTGCTGCAACCGGGTGGAGTGCTCGTCTGGCACGGCGGGAATCGCGACGGGGTGATGGCGCACTTCCTCGCCCGCGACTGGTGGGAGACTCGGGACGGGACGCTGATCGCGCACGAGCGGTCGTTCGACGGGCTGTCCGGGGTGTTGACCATCCGCAGCACCTGGCGCGGCAGGAAGGCGTCGGGGGAGCGCGAACATCGCATCCGCCTCTACACCCCGACGCGCCTCGCCGAGCTCTGTGCCGACGCGGGACTCGTCGTCGAGCAGGCGTACGACGGCTTTCGTGACCGTGAGCTGCGCCGGCGATCGAGCGAGATGCTGCTCGTCGCGCGAAAGGTGCCGTTGCCGCGCCGCAAAGCGAAGCGGTAGCTTATCGCAGCAGTCGCCGCTCGTCACTCATCACTCGTCGCAGTCCCGACATGGCAACAGCGTCCCGTCCGATCCGAGTCCTCATCGCGAAGCCCGGCCTCGATGGCCATGACCGCGGCGCGAAGGTCGTCGCCGCCGCCCTTCGCGACGCCGGGATGGAAGTCATCTATACCGGCCTGCACCAGACGCCCGAGATGATCGCCACCGCCGCGATCCAGGAGGACGTCGACGTCGTGGGCCTTTCGATCCTCAGCGGCGCGCACATGACGCTCTTTCCGCGAGTCCTCGACCTCCTCCGCGAGCAGGGGCGCGACGACGTCCTGATCACCGGCGGCGGGATCCTGCCGAAGGAGGACATCGAGGCGTTGCAGAAGCTCGGGATCGGCAAGCTCTTCGGCCCGGGTACGGCCACCACCGACCTGATCGACTACATCAAGGAGTGGTTCGTCGAGCGCGAGCGGCAGGAAGCCTGAGGTGAGCGACCGGTTGCGCAAGCTCGCCGCAGAGGCGCGCGAGCTCGAGGCGCGGCTCCGCCAGGGGGGCGGCGCCGACAAGGTCGAGAAGCAGCATGCCCAGGGGAAGCTCACCGCCCGCGAGCGGATCGCGAAGCTCTGCGACCCCGGCTCGCGATTCCTCGAGGTCGGGCTGCTCGTCGCCTGGGACCGCTATGACGGCCAGGCACCGGCCGCCGGCGTCGTCACCGGGATCGGGATGGTCGAGGAACGCCACGTCGTCATCGTCGCCAACGACGCGACGGTGAAGGCCGGCTCGTGGTGGCCGGAGACGATCACCAAGATCCTCCGCGCCCAGGAGATCGCGATGCGCTGCCGCATCCCGATCATCTACCTGGTCGACTCCTCGGGGGTGAACCTGCCGTATCAGGGCGGTGTCTTCCCCGGGCAGTACGGCGCGTCGCGGATCTTCTACTACAACTCGATCATGCGCCGGTACCTCCGCATCCCGCAGCTCTCGGCGGTCATGGGTCCGTGCATCGCCGGCGGGGCGTACCTCCCGGCGCTCTCCGACACGATCATCATGGTCCGCGGGACCTCGTTCATGGGGCTCGGCGGGCCGAACCTGGTGAAGGGGGCGACCGGGCAGTCGATCGACGGCGAGACGTTAGGCGGCGCCGTCACGCACACCGAGATCAGCGGCGTCGCCCACTACACGGCCGCGGACGACGACGACTGCCTGAAGCAGCTGCGGGCGGGCGTCGCCCGGCTTCCGCGCAAGGCGGCGCTCGACCGCGGCGCCGACGCCGTCGCCGCCCCCGTCGACGGCGACGCCGCGACCGCGCTCTATGACATGCTCCCCGGCGATCACCGCATGTCGTACGACGCCCACGAGCTCCTCCGCGCGATCGTTGACCGCGGCGCGATCGCCGAATTCCAGCAGAACCTCGCCCGGGAGATGATCTGCGGCGACGCGACCATCGGCGGGATCCCGGTCGGGGTGATCGCCAACGCGCGCGGGCTGATCAAGGGGCGCCCCGGCGAGCAGCCGCGCTTCGGCGGTATCGTCTACGCCGAGAGCGCCGAGAAGGTCGCCTACTTCATCGACCGCTGCGACCGGCAGCGCATCCCGATCCTGTTCGTCCAGGACGTCTCGGGGTTCATGGTCGGCGCCGAGGCGGAGCACGAGGGGATCATCCGCGCCGGCGCGCGCTTCGTCGAGGCGATGGCGACGGCGCGCGTGCCGAAGCTCGTCCTCACCGTGAACCACGCCTCGGGTGCCGGATATTACGCGATGGCGGCGCAGGGCTTCGACCCGGACTTCATCTTCAGCTGGCCGACCGGGCGGATGGCGGTGATGGAGGGGGAGTCCGCCGTCCATGCGGTGCACGGCCCGTCGATCGAGAAGGCGAAGAAGGCGGGGAAGCCGCTCAGCGCCGAGCTCCAGGCACAGATCGAGGAGATGCGCCAGGACTACGAGCACCAGCTCGACGCGCGCTACGCCGCCGCCCGCGGCTTCGTCGACGCGATAGTTTACCCGGAGGACACGCGCGCCGTGCTCTCGATGGCGCTGCGCGCGTCGCTGCACAACGAAGGGCCGCACCTCGGCGCCTTCGTCCTACCCGCACACTTCGACGACGCATGAGCACGAGCCGCACCGTCAGGGTCGCCGCCGGCCAGGGTTTCTGGGGAGACTGGCTCGACGCGCCGCGCCGCCAGGTCGAGGGCGGGCCGGTCGACTACCTCATGCTCGACTACCTCGCCGAAGTGACGATGTCGATCCTCCAGAAGCAGAAGGAGCGCGACCCGCGGATGGGCTACGCCCGCGACTTCATCGGCGCGATGGACAGCGTGATGCCCGCCGTCGCCGAGCGCGGGGTGAAGGTCATCGCCAACGCCGGCGGGGTGAATCCTCCCGGCTGCGCCGAGGCGGTGCGCGACGTCGCTCGCGCCCGCGGGGTGCAGGACAAGGTGAGAATCGGCGTCGTCACCGGCGACGACCTGCTCCCGCGGCTCGACGAGCTGCTGGCGGCCGGACACCGGTTCGCCAACATGGAGACCGGTGCGCCGTTAGGCGGCGTGCGCGATCGCGTCCTCTCGGCCAACGCCTACATCGGCTCGGAGCCGATTGTAGAAGCGCTCGCCCGCGGGGCGAACGTGGTCGTCACCGGGCGCTCGACCGACACGGCGCTGACGATGGCGCCGCTGCGCCACGAGTTCGGCTGGGGGGCGAGCGACTGGGACAAGCTCGCGGCGGGGATCATCGCCGGCCACATCATCGAGTGCGGCGCGCAGTGCTCGGGGGGCAACTGCCTCTACGACTGGAAGTCGATCCCCGACATGGCGAACGTCGGCTACCCGCTGGTCGAGGCGTCGCCCGACGGCAGTTTCGTCGTCACCAAGCACCCGAACACGGGCGGCCGGGTCTCGGTGCCGACCGTGACCGAGCAGCTGGTCTACGAGATGGGCGACCCGCATGCGTACATCACGCCGGACGTCATCGCCGACTTCACCTCGATCCATCTCGCGCCTGACGGCGAGAACCGGGTTCGTGTCTTCGGGATCAAGGGGAAGCCGTCGACGGACAAGCTCAAGGTGTCGATCGCCTACCGCGCGGGGTTCAAGGCGGTCGGAACCCTCGTCTACGCCTGGCCCGACGCGCTCGACAAGGCGAAGGCGGCTGACCGGATCCTCCGCGAGCGGCTCGACCGCATGGGCCTCAGCTTCGACGAGATCCTCACCGAGTTCGTCGGAGTCTCGGCGACGCATGGTCCGCTGGCAGGCAGCGCCACCGACATCCCGGAGACGCAGCTGCGCATCGGCGTGCGGGGGAGCGATCGCGCCGCGGTCGAGCGCTTCACGCGCGAGCTGGCGCCCCTGGTGCTGAACGGCCCGCCGAGCGTCACCGGCTTCGCCGGCGGGCGGCCAAAGGTGGAGGAGGTCGTCGCCTACTGGCCCGCGCTGGTGGACAAGAGCGTCGTCAGGACGAAGGTGGAGGTGCTCGCATGAAGATCCGCCTCACCGAGCTCGCCCACGCCCGTTCCGGGGACAAGGGGGATACCGCCAACGTCGGGGTCATCGCCCTCAGGCCGGAGTGGTACCCGCTGCTGGCGACGGCGCTGACGCGCGACCGAGTCGCCGCGCACTTCCGGGGGGTGATCACCGGCGGCGTCGAGCGCTACGAGCTGCCGAACCTGAACGCGCTGAACTTCCTCCTCCACGGCGCGTTGGGCGGGGGGGGCACGGTCTCGCTCAAGACCGACGCCCAGGGGAAGGTGTTCTCGACGGCGATGCTGCGGATGGTGATCGACGTCCCCGACGCCGAGGCGCGGGCGCTGCAGCTGCCGGGGGCGAAGTGAGCGAGGCACCGCGCGTCCGGGTCGAGCGGCGCGACGCGATCGGCCGTCTGACGATCGCGAGGCCGGACAAGCGGAACGCGCTCGACCGGCAGACGGCCGAGGAGCTGTTCGCCGGCCTGAGCATGCTCGAGGCGGATCCCGGGGTCCGGGTGATCCTCGTCCGCGGCGAGGGGAAGGACTTCTGCGCCGGGGCCGACCTCGAGGCGCTCGCCGCGATGATCGACGCGCCGAGCGAGGTCCACCGCGAGGACGCCGAGACGTTAGGCAGGGTCTTCCTCGCGATGCGGACGATGGTCAAGCCGATCGTCGCCGCCGTCCAGGGGCGCGCCCTCGCCGGCGGGGCGGGGCTCGCCCTCGCCTGCGACCTCGTCCTCGCCCACGAGGAGGCGAAGTTCGGGTTCCCCGAGGTGAAGGTCGGCTTCGTCCCGGCGATGGTGATGACGATTCTCCGCCGCTCGGTCGGGGAGAAGCACGCCGCCGACCTGGTCCTCACCGGCCGCATCGTCGGGGCCGAGGAGGGCGCGCGGCTGGGACTGGTCAGCCGGATCCTCCCGGGGCGCACCTTCGAGGCGGACGTCGACCGGATCGTCGAGGAGATCTCGCACTCGCCGAAGACGGCGATGGCGCTGACGAAGTGGCTGTTCAACAAGCTCGATGAGCTCTCCTTCGCCGACGGCATCGCCGCCGGCATCGTCACCAACGTCGAAGCGCGCCTCACCGACGACTTCCGCGCTGGCGTCCGCAGCTTCGTCGCCCGCGCCAGGGACCACAAATGACCCGCAGCGGCATCCTCCGCCTCCGCCTGACGCTGACCCTCGTCGGCTTCACGATCTGGGCATACGGCGCCCGCAGCGACCACCGCACCCTGCTCTGGCTCGGCCTCGGCATCATGGCGCTGGCGTTGGTGGCGCGGTTCATCCGTCCGTCGGACCCGCGGGTGTAGCGTAGTCCCGGCTACCGTTAGGCAGTGGCTGCTGTCGAGCGACGGCTGTATTGTCGTGCCGCGGTCCTGTTGCTGATCGGTTCCGCTGGGGCCGCTGGCTTCCTGGCATGTCGGCCGTACTCCTCCGCATTCGAACGTCGTGACAGTCCGTACTGGAAGACACCGAGACACCGGGCCACAAAGACTGCACTTCAGACCGATCTCGCTGCGCCAGAACTCGCCTGCTTTGGGGCGAGCGGGGCGAGATGATCTCGCCTGCTTGCCGCCCTGCTGTTATCGGGTCATGCTGAGAGACTCGCTGCGCGGATCCAGGGCTCGGCGCCTCACGAGCACAAACAGGGGGAACGACGATTACACGGATTTCGCGGATCACCGCGGATCGTTCGTCGCGGCGGCGACGCTCCGCTCACCCGGTCGAGAAACCATCCGCGGTTATCGCCTTCGATCCGTGGAATCGCATTTCCTACCGGTACGAGCCTGAACGACTCGGGGGGCAAGCGGGGCGAGATCATCTCACCCGCTCGCCCCGCAAGAAGTTCAACTGTGGTGTACCGACATCAGCGCGGTGTGCAGTCTTTGTGGCTCAGCGTCTCGGTGTCTTCCAGTACAGAGTGTCACGACGCCCGAATGCTGAGGAGCACGGCCGACATACCAGGAAGCCAGCGGCCCGAGGGAACCGATCAGCATCAGGGCCGCGGCGCGATCCGCTATCGTGGAACTGCCACACGCCTCCGCCTGCTCTCGAAAATCGCAAGCGCCGCAGTCCCATTCGGCTCGCAACGCTGCTAAATTTCAGGACTTATGCAGCTGAAGCGCGTCCCTGAGCTCCTTGCTCCTGCCGGCTCTCTCGAGGCCGTTCGTGCCGCCGTGGCGAACGGGGCGGATGCGGTGTATCTCGGTGCCGAACGCTTCAACGCCCGCGACGAAGGGGCGCAGCTGTCGATGGACGAGGTCGAGGAGGCCTGCCGCATCGCGCACGGGCGCGGGCGCCGGATCTACCTGACCTTCAACATCCTCTTCAAGCCCGCCGAGCTCCGCGATGCGCTCCGCTTTCTCGGCGGGGCCGTCGATCGCGGCATCGATGCGGCGATCGTCCAGGACATCGGGATCGTCCGCCTCGTCCAGCGCGTCTACCCGACGCTCGAGATCCACGGCTCGACGCAGATGACCGTGCACGACGCGACCGGCGCCGCCGTCATGCGCGCGTTAGGCATCGACCGTGTCGTCCTCGCCCGCGAGAACACCCTCGACGACATCCGCGCCATCCACTCGGCGGTCCCCGAGCTCGGGCTCGAGACCTTCGTCCACGGCGCACTCTGCATCTCGTACTCCGGGCAGTGCTACATGTCCGGGATGATCTCCGAGCGGAGCGCGAACCGCGGTTCCTGCGCCCAGTCGTGCCGCAAGGATTACGTCCTCACCGATTCCTCGACCGGCGCCGAGCTCGATCGCGGCTACCTGATCTCGGCGAAGGATCTCGCCGCGTACGAACACCTTGCCGCGATCGCCGACGCGGGCGTCGGCTGCCTGAAGATCGAGGGCCGGAAGAAGAAGCCCGAGTACGTCGCGACGGTCACCCGCGAGTACAAGCAGTTCCTCGGCGCCGTCGAGCGCGGCGAGCCGCTCCCCGCGCCCGGTGAGGAAGTCGCCCCGCTCGTCCAGATCTTCTCGCGCGGCTTCACCGGCGGGATGTATGGCGGCAGGGCTGGACGCGGCTACATCACCCGCAACCAGCCCGACAATCGCGGCCGCGAGCTCGGCACCGTCGTCGGCTACGAGCGCGGTGAGCTGGTGATCGAGGTCCGCGACCCTGTCCTCGTTCGCGACGGACTCGGCTTCGAGCCGCCTGACGGTAGCTCCGCGGAAACTACCGGCTTCCAGGTCGCCGAGATCCGCACCGTCTCGTCCCGGGACGGCGTGCATCGCCAGGCGATCGCGACGCGCACGCGGATTCCCGCGGGGTGGCGCGTCGTCCGCTCGAGCGAAGCGGCGCTCCTCGAGCGCGCGCGGGCGAGCTACGCGGCGCTCGCCGCGCCGATCCGGCAGCGCAGGACACGGATCGACGTCCGCGTCTTCGGCGCCCCGGGCGCGCCGCTGAAGGCGGTGTTCACCGCCGACGGCGAATCGGTCACCGTTCGCTCCGAGCCGACGCTCGCCCCCGCGACCGCGCGCGCCCTCACCAGGGACACGCTCCGCGAGCAGCTGGGCCGCCTCGGCGACACCCCGTTCGTGCTCGGCGCGGTCGACGACGCAGCGTTGGGAACGGGGCTGTTCCTCCCGATCAGCGCCCTCAACCGCCTCCGCCAGGACGCCGTCGAGGAGCTGATGATGCGGCGCGACTGGGCGAGGGAAGCAGCCTGGGCCGAGCGCGACGCGACGATCGATGCGGCGATCGCGACGATCGAGACCAGTCGCCCCGCCGAGGCAGCCGTTGGCGCGCCCTTCGCTCTCCGCGCGACGGTGTTCACCCTCGACGACGCGCGCGCGGCGGCCGATGGCGGCGCCACGGAAATCGCGTTCGACCCGTTCCTTCGCCACCCGGCGCCCCCGCGCGCCCGCGTGATGGCGCTCCGCGACGAGCTGGCCGCGCGTGGCGTCGGCTTCCGCCTGCGGACGCCGAGCATCGTCCGGCCCGAGGAGCGGGCGCAGGTGCAGAAGTGGCTCGACCTCGGGACACCCCTGCTCTCTGGACACCTGGGGCTGGTCGCCGAGCTGGGTGGCGCGGGGCGCGACGTCGTCGCCGACTACGCGGTGAACTGCTTCAACCAGCACACCGCCGCCGAGCTGTTCAAGATCGGCGCGACGCGCGTCACGCTGTCGCTCGAGCTGACCGCCGACGAGATGCGCGCCGCGTCCGAGCCGTGGAAGGGCGCGGGGTTCGACGTCTTCCTCTTCGGCCGCCCCGAGGGGATGACCATCGAGCACTGCGTGCTGTCGGCGGCGTTCGACCGGGAACCGACGACCTGCCGCGACCTCTGCGTGCAGAAGCACACCAACGTGCTGCTCACCGACCCGGCGGGCTACACCTTTCCGGTCGCGACCGACTCGGCGTGCCGCAACCGTTTGCTGCATTCGCGCCCCGTCGACGGCAGCGAGTACCTGCCGCGGCTCTGGGGTGACGGCATTCGCGGCTACCAGCTCGTGTTCAACGTCGCCGGCGATCCGGTCGCCGAGATCGTCAGGGGTTATCGCGGGCAGCTCGATGCGCTTGCTTCCGGCGATGGCAACGCGCGCGGATCGGTGCGCGACATTCTCGGCGCCGCATTCACGCGAGGACACTTCGCGCGTGCGGTCTAGCGTCACGCGCGGCGGCGATATGATGTCGCGCCGGGCGCGGGACCGCGCGAAGGTCCCCGGATGAGCACGCGGCCCGTGATCGAGGAGGCGCGCACCGCGCTCCAGACGCACTTCGGCTACCCTGATTTCCGCCCCGGACAGGCACGCGCGGTCAGCTCCGTGCTCGAGGGACGCGACACCCTCGTCATCCTGCCGACTGGCGGTGGCAAGTCGATCTGCTACCAGATTCCGGCGCTGCTGCTGCCCGGACTGACGGTGGTGGTGTCGCCGCTCATCTCGCTGATGAAGGACCAGGTGGATGCGCTGACCGCGCGCGGGCTGCCGGCGGCGTTCGTCAACAGCACCCTGTCCAGCGGCGAAGTCTCCGATCGATTGGCCCGCGCGCAGCGCGGGGAGCTCAAGCTGCTGTACGTCGCTCCGGAGCGCTTCGACTTCGCGAACACCGCCGAGCGGATCGCGAAGATGGGGGTCTCGCTGCTCGCGCTCGACGAGGCGCACTGCATCAGCGAATGGGGGCACGACTTCCGCCCGAGCTACCTGCGCATGGCGCAGGTGCGCGAACGGTTGGGCAACCCGCCGGTCGTCGCGCTCACGGCGACGGCGACGCCGGAGGTTCGCAAGGACATCGCCCGGCAGCTCAGGTTGCGCGATCCCGAGACGGTGATCACGGGCTTCGACCGGATCAACCTGCGGTATCACGTCGTGCCGACGCGGAGCGACGACGAGAAGGACGCGGCGCTCGTCCGGGCGATTCGCGAGGCCGAGGGGCTCGCCGTCGTCTACGCCTCGACCCGTCGCGCCGTCGAACGCGTCGCCCGCGTGCTGGAGAAGGCGCGCATCCGCTCGGTCGCCTACCACGCCGGGCTCGACGACCGCCACCGCAAGGACGTCCAGGAGGCGTTCATGCGCGAGGACGTGCGCGCGATCGTCGCCACCAACGCGTTCGGGATGGGGATCGACAAGCCTAACGTTCGGCTGGTCATCCACCACGCGATGCCGGGGACGCTCGAGGCGTACTACCAGGAGGCCGGGCGCGCCGGGCGTGACGGGCTGCCGTCGGACTGCGTGCTGCTGCACAGCTTTCCCGACCGGTTCACCCACGAGTTCTTCATCAAGGGCGCCTATCCCGAGCGCGCGGTGGTCGAGCGCGTCTACAACGCTATTTCGCGCGACGCCGACCGGAGCGGTAAGCTCGACGACCTCGACCCCGAGCGCCTCGCCCTTCGCGCGCCGGGGAAGACCTCCCCGCGCGAGGTCGAGTCGGTGCTGCGCATCCTCGTCGCCGCCGGCGCGGTGCTCCGCGAGAGCGAGTCGATGGGGCGCGTGCACGTTCGACTTCTGGCGACCCCCGAGCGCATCAAGCGCGAGCTCGGTGCCGAGCAGGCGATGGAGCTCGCCGTGCTCCGCGCGCTCTGGAAGCAGGGGGGCGGAGACCGGATCTACAACGGCAGCGCCGTCGACCTCGACGCCCTCCCCCCCGGTCTCGGCGGCTCGCAGGGGACGATCCCGCTGCTCGAGTCGCTGCAGCGCCGACAGTTCCTGACATTCGAGCGCGAGGGTGGCGGAGCGCGGCTCGTGCATCCGGGCGCACCGCTGTCATCGATCGCCATCGACTGGGAAACGCTCGACCGGCGCCGCCGCGGCGACCTCGCGAAGCTCGACGCGGTTCAGCAATACGCCTACACACGCGGTTGCCGCCGCGGGTTCGTGCTCCGATATTTCGGCGACCCGGCGGCGCGGCCGACCTGCGGTGCGTGCGACAACTGCATGGGGACGCACGTCCCCGCGTCGGATGCGGGGACGGCGCCGCGGACCAAGGCGCGCCGGCGGAGCGAGGCACCGGTGCCGCGTGCTCGTCGCGGCGGTGGGCGGGTCGTCGGGACCGATGACGTCCTCGTGCGCTTCGAGGACAACGGGGTTGCCGATGCGCCGCAGCTCGATGCGGCCGCGGAAGCGATGCTCGGCAGGCTGAAGGCATTGCGCACGTCGATTGCGCGCGAGGACAAGGTGCCACCGTACGTCGTGTTCCCCGATCGCACGCTCGCCGAGCTGGCCGTGAGGCGACCGCGGTCGGCGACGGCGATGGCTGACATTCGAGGGGTTGGACCGATGAAGCTGGAAAAGTACGGCGAGCGGTTCCTCGCTGTGCTTCGTGACGAAGAAACCGAAGCCGCCTGAGGAAATGGACGACTCGCTGTATTTTTCCGAGCAGCACCTCGCCGTTCGCGACATGGTTCGCGAATTTGCGCGATCCGAAGTGGCCCCCGTCGCGCGCGAGCTCGACGCCGAAGGCCGCTTCCCCTGGGAGAACGTGCGCCGGATGGGCGAGCTCGGGCTGCTCGGCATCCCCTGGCCCGAAGAGCTGGGGGGCGCCGGCCTCGACCTCCTCAGCTACATGATCGCCATCCACGAGATGGCCAAGGTCGACGCCTCGCACGCGATCACCATCTCGGCCCACACGACGTTAGGCACCTCGCCGATCGTCAACTTCGGCAGCGACGCGCAGAAGAAGCGCTACGTCCCGCTGCTCGCCTCCGGATCGGTGCTCGGCGGCTTCGGGCTCACCGAGGCCAGCGCGGGAAGCGACGCGGGGGGTACCAGGACGACCGCCGTCCGGAAGGGAAGCCACTATCTCCTCAACGGCAGCAAGATATTCATCACCCATGGCGGGGTCGGCGAGATCTTCGTCATCACCGCGGTGACCGACCCGTCGAAGGGGACGAAGGGGATCAGCTCCTTCATCCTCACCAAGGAAACCACCGACATCGAGAAGACGAAGTCGGTCGGCATCGGACACGACGCGTCGCTGCCGGTGATGCGCGGGTTCCGCTCGGGGAAGAAGGAGGACAAGCTCGGCTGGCGCGCGTCCGACACCCGCGAGCTGATCTTCGAGGACGTCGAGGTCCCCGCCGAGAACCTGCTCGGCGAGGAGGGAAAGGGGTTCGCGAACTTCATGAAGACTCTCGACGCGGGACGGGTCGGGATCGCCGCGCTGTCGTTAGGGATCGCCGAGGGCGCGTACGAGGAGGCCGTGAGGTACGCGGCGCAGCGCAAGCAGTTCGGGCAGCGCATCGCCGACTTCCAGGGGATCAGCTTCCAGCTCGCCGACATGGCGACCGAGATCGAGGCGGGGAAGCACCTCACCTTCCACGCGGCGTGGCTGGCGATGCATGGCAAGCCGTTCGCGAAGGAAGCCGCGCAGGCGAAGCTCTTCTGCTCGGAGCTCGCCATGCGCAACACGATCAAGGCGATCCAGGTACATGGCGGCTACGGTTACACCAAGGACTACCCCGTGGAGCGCATGATGCGCGACGCGAAGATCTGCGAGATCGGCGAGGGAACGTCGGAGATCCAGCGCCTCGTCATCGCACGCCACATTCTGAAGGAGCTCGCGGATTGACCGCGTCCGAACTTGCCAAGAAGCTGCGCCTCCCGCTCGGCTTCATCCTCGCCGCACTCTACGTCATCTTCGCGCCGCGGGCGCACACGTTCACCTGGCAGTCCCTCCTGATCGGGGGGATCGTCGCGCTGATCGGGTTGCTCATCCGCGGCTGGGCGTCCGGGCACATCATGAAGAACGACCGGCTGGCGACGACCGGACCGTACGCGCACACGCGGAATCCGCTTTACTTCGGCAGCTTCATGATCGCCGTCGGCTTCGCGATCGCCGCGCACTGGGGGCTCGTCTTCCTCGTCGGGATCTTCTTCCTCGTGATCTACGCGCCGACCATGGCGCGGGAGAAGGCGAACATCAAGGGCCGCTTCCCGAACGATTACCCGCGGTTCCAGAACAACGTCCCGGCGTTCTTCCCGCGCCTCACCCCGTGGCGTGGCGGCGGGATGCCGGCCGAGGGGGTCGGCTTCAGCATGGACCTGTACATGAAGCACGGGGAGTGGAAGGCAGCGTTAGGGTACGCCGGGGCGATGGCCTACCTCGGACTCCGCCTCTGGTTGAAGAGCCGCCACGGACTTTGACCGTGGGGCGGCCCGGGCGGCCCGGGCGGCCCGGGCGGTCGCGACGTGACTCCGTGCGCGTAACTCGTTGTCCACGTTGCGCAAAGAGGCAGTGATCGTTAGTAATGCAGCAGCTTGTGCAGCTCGCAGACTCTTCGTTTTCTCCGCCTGCGCGGCGTTCCGCGACTCGGCTCGCCCCGCAGGCTTTTCCGCGACATGACTCGGCCGAAGCACCATCGGCGCGGGCCATGCGCGACTTCTCCACGGCGCGTCCGGTGATCCTGTCACCATCTGATCGTACGTCCACCGTCCTTATCCCGACGCATGCGCAGACGCGCGTGCGCCGGACGGAAGGGATGTGCACGATCGCGCGCCGACCGGAGAAGACTCCGATTGCGACGTCGAGTGCCTCACGATTCGTGGCAGCGACGGCCGTCCACCTCATTTCACCCCTCCGTCCCCCGCATCCCGTCGAGTCGCCGGGCGTGCGTGCGTGGCCGGGCACAGATGAAACGCGAAATTCTGATCAACGGCAATCCGCGCGAGACGCGGGTCGCCATCATCGAGGACGACCAGCTCGTTGAACTCCTCGTCGACCGCCCGGAGAACCGGCGCATGGTCGGCGACATCTACCTCGGCCGCGTCGAAGCGGTCCTTCCCGGCCTCCAGGCCGCGTTCGTCGACATCGGCACCGACAAGGCCGCCTTTCTCCACGCCTCCGACCTCGTCTATCCCGAGGCCGAAGCGCCTGACGATGAAGACGAGGCCGACGACGAGGACGAAGCCGACGACGAGTCGGCGCAGCCGCAGAAGCGGCGCGGCCGCGGCCGCAACGGCGGCCCCGAGCGCGAGGCGCAGCCGATCCAGGAGCTGCTGAAGCGCGGCCAGGACATCATCGTCCAGGTCTCGAAGGAGCCGATCTCGACCAAGGGCCCGCGCGTCACCGCGCAGGTGTCGATGGCCGGGCGCTTCCTCGTCTACATGCCCTTCGCGTCGCGCGTCGGCGTCAGCCGCAAGATCGGCGAACGCGATGAGCGGAAGCGGCTCCGCGAGCAGGTCCAGGCGATCCTCCCCGAGAAGAGCGGCGGCGTCATCGTCCGCACCGTGAGCGAGGACGTCACCCAGGAGACCTTCCAGCGCGAGCTGAACACGCTGATCAGCCAGTGGAAGCGGATCAAGAAGAAGACGAACTTCACGCGCGCGCCGATCCTCCTCCACCGCGAGACGAGCCTGACGCGCGGGATCATCCGCGACCTGTTCAGCACGAAGGTCGACTCGCTCACCGTCGACTCGAAGCAGCTCTTCAACGAGATCACGGAGTACCTCAAGGGCGTCGGCCCCGAGCTCCTCGACCGGGTGAAGCTGTACGAGGAGCAGATCCCGATCTTCGACAAGTTCGAGATCGAGACGGAGATCCGTGACCTCTTCAAGCGGCGCTGCGACCTTCCGTCAGGGGGCTACCTGATCATCGAGCCGACCGAGGCGCTCGTCTCGATCGACATCAACTCGGGGCGCTACACGGGGAAGAAGGACGCCGAGAAGACCATACTGAAGACCAACACCGAGGCGGCACGCGAGGTCGCTCGCCAGCTCCGTCTGCGCGACGTGGGCGGGATCATCGTCTGCGACTTCATCGACATGGAGTCGAAGGCGAACCGCGACAAGGTGCTCCAGGAGCTGCGCACCCACCTTGGTCGCGATCGTGCGCGCACGAAGGCGTTCGCCGTCAGCGACCTCGGGCTCATCGAGATGACCCGCCAGCGCGTGCGGCAGAGCCATCTCCAGAGCATGACCGAGGCGTGCCCGACCTGTCACGGCACCGGCCGCGTCTTCACGCCGGAGACGATCATTCGCCGAGTCGAGCGATCGGTGAAGCGAATCGCGGTCGAGGGGAAGAAGGACAACCTCGTCGTCCGGCTCCATCCCGAGGTCGCGATGTATCTCCTCCAGGAGGAGCGCGATTTCGTGAAGAAGCTGGAGAAGGCGATCCCCTTCAAGCTCGACGTCCGGGATGATCCGTTGCTCCGGCCGGACGAGTTCAAGCTGGTCGTGAAGTCCGCGGGGCGGGACGTCACGCAACAGTACGCCGTGGCGTGACGGGCAGGTGCCCCGTCGGTGGCGGGCTCGTCTCCGGCGGCCCGCTTCCTGCGGGCCTGCGTCAGGCGCCTCGCATCCGCACCGGCCGCTGGCGGCCGGAATGGCAACCTCGAACAGGAGGGACAGCATGCGCTCGATCCTCGCTCCCGTCGGTCTCATCGTGCTGGCCGGTTGCTCCTCGCTCCAGCGGCCATCGCCGGTTCCACGGGCAGCGGTCTCCGCGGCGGCGTGCGACAGTGTGGCATCGATCGCCGCGGAACGCGCCCAGCTGGCTTCCGTGGCGCGCATGCTCGGTGACGTGTCGACCGGGGCTGGTGCCAACGCCTATTCGACGCTCGAGCCGCGGATCACCGCTCCGGCGCCATCGGTGGCGGGGTCGAGTGCCTCCGCCGCCCGGGCTACCTCGAGCATGATCGCGAATGCGAACAACGCCCGGGTCGAGCTGTGGTCGGGAGAGTCGCGACAGGATCGCAGCCACTACCAGGTGGTCGTAGCCCAAATCGCCGCGCTCGACGCGACGGCCCGCACGCTCCCCACGGCGAAGGGCTGCCGCGCGGCTGGTTTGGCGACCGCCGCGGCACCGTCGAACTGACCCGATTCAGCCAGTACCTTCGTCCGCCCCAGACCCTTTACAGCGGGTCTGGGGCGGCCTATGTTTAGAGGCTTACAGCGTTTACCCGAATAATCCCATGTCTTACGCAATCATCCGCACCGGCGGCAAGCAGTATCGCGCCGAGCCAGGCAAGACCCTTCGCATCCCGACGCTCGTCGGCGATGCCGGCAGCAGCGTTGAATTCAACGAAGTGCTGTTCGGCTCCGACGGCAAGGCCGCGAAGACCGGCGTGCCGATGCTGAAGGGCGCGAAGGTGACCGGCACCATCGTGAAGCACGGCCTTGGCGACAAGATCGTCGTCTTCAAGTTCAAGCGCCGGAAGAACTACGCGAAGAAGCAGGGACACCGGCAGGGCTTCACCGAAGTCCGCATCAACGACATCTCCCTCGGCTGACCGAGGAGGGTACAATGGCTCATAAAAAGGGCGTAGGCTCCTCGCGCAACGGCCGCGACTCGAACCCCAAGTACCGCGGCGTGAAGCGGTTCGGCGGGGAGAAGGTCACCCCCGGCACGATCATCATCCGGCAGTGCGGCACGAAGTGGCACCCGGGCACGAACGTCGGCATCGGCACCGACTACACGATCTATTCGCTGATCGACGGCGTCGTGAAGTTCGAGCCGAAGAGCAAGACGCGGCAGAAGGTCAGCGTGTACCCGAAGGAGACGGCGGTCGCGTAAGCGGCCCCCGCTCCACCGGCAGCATGCAGCACATCGCGGCCACGGCTCACCCCGTGGCCGCGCGTTTTTTGCATGAAACACTCGCGCCCCCGCCGCGTATCGAATCAGAGCGGGCGTCCGTCCGCGACCACAGACTCCGAGGACACCATGCCAATCTGGGACCGGCTGAAGTCAGAGCTCGATCGTGCTGGACGCGCCGCGCAGAGCGCGCTCGACGAGGGACGCATCCAGCTCGAGGCCTTCCGCGCCAAGCAGCGCATGGACAAGGCGGCGCAGGCGATCGGCTACGCCGTCTACCGCGCGAAGAGCGCGGGTACCGAAGTCGACGCGGACAGCTACGCCCGGCTCGCGGCCGAGCTGACCGCCGCCGAGGCCGAGCACACCCAGCTCGAGGAGGATCTCCGCGCGGCCCGCGCCGCCCGCGGCGGCTCGGTCGAGAATCCGCCCGCGCCCGAGGCGCCGGCAAGCCCCACCTGACGCGTTAGGCAGGAAGACGAGAAGAGCGGCCCGGGATCAGTGGGCCGCTCTTCTGCGTTCAGGTGGGAGCGGCGGCCCCGTCTTGACGCCTCGCGCGATCCCGGGGAGCTTGTAGCCACCCGCCGACTCACCAGTACCCACCGACATGCCGCGCATCACCCGCTTCGCCGCACTCTTCCTGCTCGCCGGGGGGCTCGCTCCAGTTGCCGCTCACGGACAGAAGCGGCAGGACCTGACGACGCTCGCCAGGGAAGTGGCGAACGCCGGAGTCACGACGCGCGTGCTGATGATCGGCGCCCACCCCGACGACGAGGATTCGGCGCTCCTCGCCTGGCTCGCGGCCGGGGGCCACGCCGATGCGGCGTATCTCTCGCTGACCCGCGGCGAAGGGGGGCAGAACTTCATCGGCGACGAGCGCGGCGACCTGCTCGGCGTCGTTCGCACGGAGGAACTGCTCGCCGCGCGCCGTACCGACGGTGCCCACCAGTTCTTCGCGCGCGCCTACGACTTCGGCTTCTCGAAGAGCGCCGACGAGGCGCTGACCCGTTGGGGGCGAGACTCCGTGCTTCGCGACGTCGTCGCGGTGATCCGCGCGTACAAGCCGCACATCATCATCAGCGTCTGGCGCGGCACCGCCGCGGACGGGCACGGGCATCACCAGGCGGCGGGGATCCTCGCCCGTGAGGCGTTCAAGCTGGCAGGCGATTCGATCGCGCTGCCGGCGAGCGCGACGAACGGCCTCGCCGCGTGGTCGCCGGCCGCGATCTACTCGCTGGCCTTCCGGCGTTCGGCGACCCCCGACGTCGGTGCAGGCAACGTCGTGATCGACGCTGGAGAATATGATCCCGTGCTCGGCGAGTCGTACGCGCAGCTCGCGGCGCGCGGCCGCTCGATGCACAAGTCGCAGGAGCAGGGAACACCGCAGCGGCGGGGTCCCGAGTGGCATGTGCTGCAGCGCGTTGCGGTGAGCGCGGCGGCGCGCTGCGCGGCGGTGAAGGCGCCGGGGCTGTTCGACTGCGTCGACGCCCGCTGGTCGCGCCTTCGCGGCGCGCTCCCGGCGGGGGCCCGGGCACAGCTCGACTCGATGGAGCCGGCGCTCGCCGCCGCACGCCGCGCGTTAGGTGGGGCGGCGACGGGGACCCCCGGGCCGCTGGTCGCCGGGCTGGCGCGGCTCAACCGGATCGAGCGGCGGCTATCGGCCGCGGCCCGGGCGGCAAACGATCCCGACGCGATCGCCACGCTCGACGTGGCGCTGCGGCGCAGTGCGCGCGCCCTCGCCGGCGCGGCGGCGCTCGAGATCGAAGCGATCGCCGCGAGCGACCAGGTCGCCGTCGGCGACAGCGTGCCGGTGCGGCTGTCCGTTCGCGCCCGCGATGGCGTCGGGGTCCGGATTCTAGGCGCCACCTTCGGCGGAACCGACGTGGAGGCGTCAGCGGTTTCACGCGCCGCCGCGACCCTCGCCGCGCGCGATTCATTCGTCGTCGAGACGCAGCTCGTCGGTGCGCACCCGACGCAGCCTTGGTGGCTCGCCGATGGCCGAATGGGCGACCGTTATGCCGCACCGCTCCAGACCGTGGCCGCCGACCTCCGCGTGCCGAGCGCGACGGCGACGATCTCGGCGATCATCGCCGGCGATTCCGTGGAGCTGACCGTACCGGTGATCCGCCGGCGGACCGACCCCATCGAAGGGGACGTCGAGCAGCCGTTGGCGGTGGTACCGCCAGTGAGCGTCGCCTTCGAGCGGCCCATCGAATACCTGCGCAGCGGCGTTCCTGTCGACCGGATCGTCCACGTCGTCGTCCGGGCCGCGCGACCGAGCGACCAGGCGGTCGCCGTCAGGCTCGATCTTCCCGCGGGGCTGGCCAGCCAGCCAGCGTCGCAGAATGTCCTCCCCGCGGGGGATGGTCGCGCCCGCGTCCTGAGCTTCCACGTTACCGGCACCGCGGGCACCGGCAGCCTGACCGTGCGCGCGATCGCGACCGCCGGTGGCCGCGAGTACCGGCGTGGCTACGTGCCCGTCACGTACTCGCACACCGAACCGCGGATGGTGTTCGGCGATGCGCGCCTCGTGCTCGAGGGAGTGTCCGTGCGCCTTCCGGCGAACACCCTGGTCGGCTACGTGAAGGGTGCGACCGACGACGAACCCGCGGCCCTTTCGCAGCTCGGGTTCGACGTCCGGTTGCTCGACCCCGATACGCTCGCCGACGCGGCGCTCGATCGCTTCGGCGCGATCGTGATCGGTCCGCGCGCCTACGCGCGCCAGCCGGGGCTCGTGAGCAACAACCGCTACCTGCTCGATTACGTGCACCGCGGGGGGACGATGGTCGTGCAGTTCGGGCGCGAGGAGCTTCGCGCCCCCGGCCTGTTCCCCTTCCCGTTGACGGTCAGCCTGGGCAACCAGGATCGCGTGACCGACGAGGCCTCGCCGGTCACGATTCTCGATCCCTCGTCGCGAGTGCTGAGCTACCCGAACCGGATCACGGCGGCGGACTTCGACGGCTGGACCCAGGAGCGCGCGACGTACATCCCGCGCGAGTTCGACGCGCGCTACAGGACCGTGCTCGCGCTCCACGACCCGGGAGGCGAGCCTATGCCCGGCGCGCTCCTCCTCGCGCCGTACGGGCGGGGCGCCTGGATCTTCTGCACCCTAGCGCTCTTCCGGCAGCTTCCCGACGCGGTTCCCGGGGCGGCCCGCCTGATGGCCAACCTCCTCGCCGCGAGCGAGGGGACGCCGGGAGCCGCCGCCACGCGTTAGGCCTCACGGCGCCCCGGCGCTACCAACGACGAGGGGGGTCAGGGGCCGGGGGTCAGCAACTGCTTTGCGCAGTGCCTGACCCGTGACCCCTGGCCCCCCGTCCGTCAGTGATGCCTGACAACGCCTGACGTTACGGCCGCGGCCCGAAGTCCGGGGGCAGCTGCTTGTACCGCTGCATCAGCAGGTCCTGGCGGGAGACGTCGTGGTATTCCCTGCCGCGCACGAAAACGTGCTCCGGGCGCGTCGCGAACTCGAACGGATCGCCGCTCCAGACCACGACGTTGGCGTCGCGTCCCGCCTGGAGCGATCCGAGGCGGTCGCTGACCCCGAACAGCTCGGCCGGCGCGAGCGTGATCGCGCGGAGGGCGTCCTCCCATTTCATCCCGTAGGCGACGGCGTTGCCCGCCTCATACCGGATGTTGCGGACGTTGAACTGTTCCTCGCCCCCGCCACCGGCGTTCCCGATCAGTGCGACTTCCACTCCCTTCGCCCGCAGCAGCGCCGCATTCTCCTGCCGGCTGCCGAGCATGTTGAAGTTGCGCGGGATGTTGTTCATCGCGCCGGTGAGGACCCCGACCTTCGCGGCCGCCAGCTCGTCGGCCACCATCCACGCCTCCGCGCCGCCACCGACGATCATCCGGATCCCGAACTCCTTCGCGACGCGCAGCGCCGCCTGGATGTCGCTCGCCTTCTCGACCGCGACGAGCAGCGGGAGCCGGCCGGCGAGCACCGGCTGCAGCGCCTCGAGGTCGAGGCGGCTGGCGGCGAAGGGGCGCGTCTGCGCGCGCTCGTAATCGCTGCGGCGGCGCGCATACGTCCGCGCGTCATCGAGGATCTCGCGCACGCGCATCAGCATTTCGCCGCGCGACGCCGCGCCGACCTGGCGCGGGTTGTTCAGGTTCGCCAGCATCGCCGCGGAGGGCCTGACGATCATGTCGGTCGCGCTTCCGTCGACGATCTCGACGACGGCGCTCTGGCCGGCGAACAGCCCGTTGTCGGGGTGGATGACCACGGTGGTGATCCCGTCCTCGCGCGTCGGGCTGAGGTAGATCGACGTCGGGTTCAACCCGTCGGCGACGCGGAACGCGGCGGCGACGTTGTCATGCCCGGTCGCCCCCGCGTCGTTGGTCCCCTGGACGGCGCTGATCTCGGAGACGCCGAGCACCGTCGCCGCATCAACGAGGCCGGGAGTGACCCACTTGCCCGTCGCGTCGATGCGCTGCGCGCCCTCGGGGATCGCAATGCCAGCCCCGACGGCGGTGATCTTGCCGTCGCGCATGACCACCGTCCCGTTGTCGATGGTCGCGCCGCTCACGGTGTATACCTTTCCACCGGTGATCGCGATCGTCTGCGCGCCGGCGGAGAGGGGGAGCAGGGCCGCGGCGCAGAGCGCGGCGGCGAAGAGATTGCCTCGCATCACTTGTTCCCTCCAACGGTCGACGCGGCGGGGACGAAGCCGAGCTCGAAGTCGGTGCGCCACCGCTGCGCCGGATCCGAGCGGTCGAAGAGCATCGCACCGTCGATCCAGACCTTCTCGGTGCGGGTGTACACGCTGAACGGGTCGCCCGACCAGAGGACGACGTCGGCGTTCTTCCCCGTCTCGATCGAGCCGATCTTCGAGTCGAGGTCGAGCGCCCAGGCCGGATTGATCGTCAGCCACTTGATCGCCTCGTCCTCGTCGACCGGGACACCGATCGCGTTGCCCGCCGCCATCCCCTTCGCCGCCTCCTGGTTGAGGCGCTGGATCCCCGACTCGTCGTCGGAGTGGACGATCGTCCGGGCGCCGGCCTTGTCGATCAGCGCCATGTTGCCGCGGACGGCATCCGCCGCCTCGAGCTTGAATCCGCCCCAGTCGGCCCACACCGCGGCGCCGATGCCTTCGCGCGCGAGCACGTCGGCGACCTTGTAGGCCTCCACGCCGTGATGGAAGGCGCGGATCCTGTAGCCGAACTCCTTCGAGATGTCGATCATCTGCAGCATCTCGTCGGCGCGATAGCAGTGATTCTGGACGAGGATGTTGCCGCGCAGCACTTCGGCGAGCGTCTCCATCGCGAGGTCGCGCTGCGGCGCATCGCCCTGGTGCGTCGCGTTCCACTTGTCCCAGCGGCGGCGATAGGCCTCGGCCTGGATCCACGCGGCGCGATAGCCGGCGACGTTGCCCATCCGCGTCGACGGACCGCGCTGCTGGTAGACGCGCTTCGGGTTCTCGCCGCACGCCATCTTGAGCCCGTACTTCGCCCCGGGGAACTTCATCCCCTGGACGCTGCGCGACGGTACCACCTTGAGGACGACGCTCCGCCCTCCGATCAGGTTCGCCGAGCCTGGGAGGACCTGGATCGTCGTCACGCCACCGGCGAGCACGCGCGGGAACTGCGGGTCCTGGGGCCAGACCGAGTGCTCCACCCACACCTGCGGGGTGGTAGGGTTGGTCGCCTCGTTCACGTCGTTCGTGTTCGCGCCGCGATCATCCGGTGAGGCGCCGGCCCCGACGTGCGAGTGGATGTCGATGATCCCCGGAGTCAGGTACTTGCCGGTCCCGTCGATCACGACTGCATCCGACGGGGCGTCGACCGTGGCACCGACGGCGGCGATCCTGCCGTCGCGGAGCAGCACCGAGCCGCCGCGGATCGTCGGACCGGCGGCGGTGAGGATGGTGACGTTTCGGATGACCGTCGCCTTCGCGGCCAGCGGCTTGTACGTGCTCGGGAAGGGATCGGCATTCGGCGCCGACGTCGCGCCTAACGGCGCGGCTGCGGTCGGGTGCGCGGTGCTGTCACTGGCCGCGCGCTGCGGCGCGGGCGCCTGCGTCGCGGGCGCTCCGCTGCAGGCGGCGGTGACGAGCACGGCGGCGATTGCGGCTCTGCGCATCGCGGCGGTGGTCCTCCGGATCGGGTGAGAGGCGGGCGTCGTGCCCGAGAGGTGTGGCGAAGCTATCGTGCTGCGCAGCCGGCTACCAGAGTCGGCAGCGCATCGGCCGGCGGGATTGCGCGAACTCCGCCTCCTCGCGAGCGTTCGGGCGTCCATGCCACCGAACGCATCGCCCGCCGCTGGCGAGTCAGCGGCCAGCCTCCCGTTGGAGCGAACGACCGATCAGCGGCACGTCATCGGTGCACAGCGCGTCGACACCGATCGCCGCGAGGTAGCTCGCGAGCTGGCGATCGTCGACCGTCCAGGCGATGACGCGCTTTCCCGCACGATGCGCCGCAACGACCATCGCGGCGTCGATCAGCGCCGCCTGCGGCCAGAGATCGCGCGCATCGTACGCCTCCATCCCACGAAGCATCGTCTCGGCGTCGCCGGCGTCGAAGAGGAGCCCGCGGGGGATCTCCGGCGCGAGCGCGCGCACGCGGCCGATCGTCGCGTGGTCGAAGGAATGAATCGCGCACCTCGCGCCGCTCGCTCGCACGACGTCGACCACCGCGCGCTCGATTCCCGCGCCCTTGATCTCGACGTAGACCGTGGCGCGATCACCGACCAGGGCGAGGACGTCACGGAGCATGGGGATCGCCTCGCCCGTCCGGCGAAGCGTCGAGAGCTCGACGTAGCGAAGCTGGGCGATCGGCCGCCGCTCGTAACGCCCATCCGGGTAGACGCCGTGGGGAACCGGGTCGTGGTGGACGACCACCACCCCGTCCTCGGTCGCGTGAACGTCCAGCTCGATGCCGGCGGCCCGATGGTCGAGGGCCACCGCGAAGGCGGCGAGGGTGTTCTCCGGCCGCTCGCGCGACGCGCCGCGGTGGGCCACCAGCTCGGGGAGCGGGGGAAGAACCGGCTTCGGCGGCGGTGGATGTTCGTGGCGGGCCATGGCGGGGGGAAGCTATGGCGGCCCTCGCGCAGCGTCAAAGCCGCGCCCGGCTTAACGGCTGGGCCGGCGCAGCGTCTCACCCGGTGACTGGATGACCACCCCCACCGAGGACCTCGCATCGGACGCGACGCTGCTCACGCGGTGGCGGTCCGGGGACGAGCGGGCGGCGACCGAGATCGTCGAGCGGCACGCGCCGGCGCTCGCTCGCTTCGCCGCGAGTCTCGGGGCGCGCAACGAAATCGACGAGCTGGTGCAGGACACCTTCGTGCGGGCGTTCGGCTCGCTCGATGGCTTTCGCGGAGAGAGCACCCTTCGCACCTGGCTGTTCACGATCATGCGCCGGCTCGTGCTCGACCAGCGGCGGGCGCGGGCGCGCCGGCCGATCGCGGTGCCGGTCGAGGAAGATGACGCGGTCACCGAGTTCGACGCCCTCGACGGGATGGTTGCGACGGAGATGGAGCAGAAGGTCCGCGACGCAGTCGGCGGATTGACGCCGACGCAGCGCGAGGTGTTCACCCTCCGGGTCATGGAGGGGTTGTCGTACAGGGAGATCGCCGAAGTCGCCGGAACGACGGAGGGCGCGGCGAGAGTTCATTATCACAACGCGATGCGCGCGGTGAAGGAGTTTCTCGATGGCTGACTGTTCGAACGTTGAGATTCGCGAGCTGTTGCCTGAGCGGGCGGGAGCCGCCCTCTCCGCGGCCGACGTCGCGCGCGTCGATGCACACGTGGCATCGTGCCCGCTGTGCACGGCGGAGCTCGCGCTGATCACCGCCGCGCGCCGGTCGCTCCGCGTCGCGCCCGCGATCGACGTCGCGCGGATCAGCGCCGGCGTGGTCGCCGCGACCGTCGCGCCCTCGCGCCCGAAGCTCGTCAGCGCGGGACGCGAGGTTGCGGGCGCGCGTCCGGCTCCGCGGCTTCGCTGGATCGGCTGGAAGGCGGCGGCGGCGGTCACGATCGCCGCCGCCGGGATCGGCTCGTTCGCGGTCTGGCAATCGACCG
>OEPS010000080.1_pt1 | contig 34727 bp, 59 predicted proteins | sample 1539411 | NCBI WGS metagenome assembly OEPS01 (sample SAMN02671747, study PRJEB22543) | soil metagenome | biome: bacteria | place: China:Hunan Province, Lengshuijiang City | collected 2012-10-15 | depth 0.08m m
ACCCGGGCTCGACGTCGACCTCAACCGCCGGTGTCCGCACCCGCGTGAGCGTCACGCCGAAGGCGGGCTACCGCTTCGCGCTCGGCCTGGAGACCCGCGACGGCGACCGCACCAAGCGCCGCGTCCTCCTGGACTGCGAGGTCGAGTCCATCGACGACATCACCGAGTCCGAAGAGGACCCGACCACCTACAAGTTCACCGTGACCGTGTACCCGGGCTCCGACGGCGTCCTCTACACGACCATCGAGACCGACCCGACCTACACCGGGGCGTAACAGACCGGCCGGGCAGCGTTCGCGTGGGGCGCTGCTCGGCCTTCCCTTCCCACGCACACTCCAAACCACGCTAGGAGCACCCCTTGACTGCACGCAACGAAGCCCTCGACACGCCGATCACCGTCTCGTGGAAGGGCAAGACCTACAAGGTCATCCCGTCCTCGAAGTGGACCCTCGAAGTCCTGGAGGCGGTGGAGGACGGCAAGGTCACCTACATCCTTCGCAACATCCTCGACGGCGACGGCTACCAGCGCTTCCGCGAGACCTCGCCCCTCGCCACCGAGGCGGGCGAGTTCTTCGAGAAGGTCATGAAGGCCGTCACCCCGGGAAACTGATCGCGCTCGGCGCGCTACTCCGCGATCACCCTGACGCTGTCGAGGCAGACCTCCAGCGATACTACCAGGTCGATCTCGCGGACCTGTGGCGCGGCGGGCTCAGCATCCGACGTCTCTCCGTCCTCATCCAGCACCTCCCCGCGGATTCAGCCGTTGCGGCTGCCGTGACCGGCATCTCGCGGGAGTGGAACTCGATCACCCCGTGGCTCCTGGACTACATCATCCAGACGCTCGGGGGCGAGCCGTACCCCGGCCGCCCCGGCCTCACGACCACCGCTGAGAAGCGCGAGTCGCGCACGGCCGCCCTTCTCGATCACAAGCGCCGCATGGCCGAGCGAGAAGCCCAACTCGCCCAGCAGAACTAGGAGGCCACGTGGCTGTCGTCGGGTACGCAACCATCCAACTCATCCCGTCCCTCCAGGGCTTCGCAGGGTCCACCCGCGGCCAGATGGCGCCGGTCGTCCGCTCCGTCGGAACCGACGCTGGCAAGCAGGCGGGCGGGCTCTTCGGCAACGGGTTCGTCGGCTCCGTCGGCCGCATCATGTCGGCGGCGGGCATCTACGAGATTGGCTCGCGCGTAGCCAGCGGCTTCTCCGACGCCATCTCGACCGGCATCAAGGGTTTCGCTAACCTGCAAGGGTACACAATTTCGTTCAAAACGCTCCTCGGTTCAGCGAGCGCTGCAAACGACATGATTCGTGACCTCTACACCTTCGCAGCCAAAACGCCATTCGATGTTCAAGGCGCAGTTGAGGGGGCTAGGCGGCTGGTCGGAGTCGGTGTCGCAGGCAGGGACGTCATCCCCATGCTGACGACCCTCGGCGACGCGGTCGGCGCAGTGGGCGGGTCCACAGCCGAGTTCAACTCCACCCTGCTTGCGTTCTCTCAGATTGTCAACCGCCCGCGCGTTTCAACTCAGGACCTTTATCAGGTCATGAACGCGGGCATCCCGATCTTCCAACTGCTCTCTAAGGCGCTCGGGCAGCCAATCGACAAGATCCAAGATATGATCGAGAAGCAGCAACTTCTCTCTAAAGATGTGCTGCCTAAACTCTACGACGTCATGAATCAAGAGTACGGCGGCTCGATGGCAGAGCAGGCTAAAACTCTGACGGGTCTCTGGTCGACATTCAAAGACACGATGAGCCAGGTGCTTACCAAGGCCCTGACGCCGGTCGGCGAGTGGCTGGTCAAGATCCTGCCCGGCGCAACCACCCAGGCTACCGCGGCCATTCAGTGGCTCCAGGACAAGTTCGGGATGCTGGTCAAGTATTTCCAGGATCCTAGCAACAAGTTCGGCGAGACCTTCCAGCCCCTCATCGACGGACTCAAGAACACCGACTGGGAGACACTGCTCGGCGCGGTCGGCACAGCGTTCTCCAGCATGTGGACCATCGTCCAGCCCATCGTCAAGCAGATCTCTGATCTGATCGGCGACAACTTGCCGATGGCTGCCTCGACGCTCGCAGACGTGCTCAACACGCTCTTCCAGCCGATCAAGGACGACGCTCCCGCCGTATCCGGTAACCTGGATGACGTCTCCCAGAAGATGGGCGAAGCAGGCCAGTCCGCGGACGGCACGAAGCAGTCCATGTGGGGCGTGTTCAATAGCATGGGCCTCGTCGGAGGCGGCAGCGTCAACACCGTGCTTGGCATGGTCAAGGTTGCCGATGCTTTCCTCCAGGGAAAGAGTTCAGCCGAGATCATGTCGGGAGTCCTCGACGGCAAGTTCGGCCCCAGCCTCCAGCGCCAGGGTCGTCTTGCACAGACCACCGGCGCAGTCGTCGGCCAGGCCTTCCGCGAGATGGGCGCTAAGATCGGTGCCTTCGCCATCCAGGCTGTCGACTACATGCTCCGGTTCAGTATCGGGCTGTCAACCAACGTCCGTAACGCGATGGCCCAGGGAGCCGCCGCTATCGGCGTAGGCGCGACCCGTATGGTCGTCTCCTTCGTGACCGGCATCGCGACGCTCGGTGCACGCGCAGCCGCCGCTATCGGCGCCGGTATCCGCGCTGCGATGGCTGGTATCGGAGCCTTCGTGAGCAGTTTCCGCGCCTCTGGTGCATCGCTCATCGACGGCTTCATCGGCGGCATCCTCAGCGGAATCCAGAAGGCCCGCGCGGCGGCGGCTTCGGTCGTCTCTTCGGTCGCCAATTTCTTCCCGCACTCGCCTGCACCCGAGGGTCCGTTCTCGGGACGCGGCTGGACGCTCTACAGCGGTCGCTCCCTCGTGGACGGCTTCAAGACGGGTATCCAGCAGCGCCAGGGTGGGCTCCGCTCCCTCATGGCCGACACCTTCTCCGCTCCGGCGCTGGCGTCGATCAAGGGCCCGGCGTCCTCCGTGGCGAGCGAGGTTGCAGCGGCAACCACCTCGCGAGCCGGTGCCTACATCGGCAGCGCAACGGTCAACACCACCAACGGGAACGCGGGCGTCATCGACGAACTCAACTTCCTGCTCCGCAACCTGAATCGAGGAGGGCGCTAAGTGCTCAACGACTGGCACCTCCGCTACGGGAGCACGGACTTTGCATTCGGCACCATCGGATCAAAGTTCGTGTTCCCGCAGGACGGGCCCCCGTCCATCTCGAACATCGACATCGACGACCAGGACGCTCCTCGCCCTAACGCGGACGGCGTCCTGTTCGGCACGGACACTCGCAACGGCACGACGGTCACCTTCGACATCGAGGTGGACGGCGGCGACAGCGAGACCTCCGCGAATGACCTGCTCCAGACCCTCGCCAAGGCGTGGCGCGCGGACGAGGTCCGTAAGACGCCGGGCGCGATGGCGACGCTCACCGCGCACACCGGCCGCTCGGCCTTCGGGCGTCCCCGTCGGTTCCAGCCGAAGTACGACCTCACCCCGTTCGGCCTCACCGCCGTCACGTGCGACTTCGCCACGGCCGACGACCTCTGGTATGACCCCCAGGACATCGCGGTCATCAAACTGATCCCGGACGTCGGCGGCGGACTCATCGCCCCACTGGCATCCCCGCTCGCGACCACGGCCACCTCGGACCGGTCGCAGACGATCAACGTCGGCGGCACGGTTCCGACCTGGCCCGTCATCAAGATCACCGGCCCGATCACGAACCCGAGCATCGGCGTCACAGGGCTGTTCAACCTCTCGTTTAACCTGACGCTCGCGGCTGACCAGACCCTCGTCATCGACACCCGGCCCTGGGCCCGCACGATCAAGCGGAACGGCGCCAGCGTGGCAGGATCACTCGTCGCACGCGGGAGCCGCCTCTCCGACGCCATGCTCTACCCGGGCATCTACGACATCACGTTCAGCGGCGCCTCTGCCACCGGCACGCCTCAGGCGACGTTCATCTGGCGCAACGCCTACCCGACTATGTAGAAGGAGCCCACGTGGCACTCGATTCCGTTCCCTGGTTTGTTGGCGGCGGGGCTGAACACTCCCCGGAGGTCGCTCGCACGCTCGCGTACGCAGCGACCGGCGGTAAGCAGGGCATCATCTCGCCCGGCGACCTCAAGGTCACTGCGACCTCCGTCCCCGGCAGCACCGTCCAGGTGTCGGTCGGCTCCGCGGTCATCCCGAGCCGGAACCCCACCGGCCGGAACCAGTCCTACATCGCGCGCATGAACACCGCGGACACCGTCTCCATCGCGGCGACGACCTCCAGCGGTGGGCGCTCCGACCTCGTCGTCATCCAGATCGAGGACCCGTGGGTGTCCGGCGAGCCCTGGCAGGATCCCGCCGACCCGACCGTCGGACCGTACGTGTTTACACGCGTCATCTCGAACGTTCCCGCTGGCACTACGGACCTCAACCAGGTCTCGGGCTACTCGGGACGCACGGCTATCACGCTCGCACGCATCGACATCCCGGCCTCCACCGGAACGATCACGTCCGCGATGATCAAGGACATGCGTGACCTCGCCAATCCGCGGACCGCGCGCCAGATCGTCAAGGGCAGCATCGACGGCACGCGCGTCACCCTCTCGGCAGCAAACTGGCAGCAGTGGCCGATCAAGCCGATCACGGGCATCCAGATCCCGTCCTGGGCGACGCACGCCGTGGTCCGCATGGACACCACGATCCGATTCGTGTCCGGCTCGGCGTACGCCAACTTCCAGGGCTTCCTCGGCCCGAACGGGCAGTACGACTCCACGACCCTCTATGCCGACCAGTTGATCGACTCGACCGGCACGTCCGGCGAGTACCGTCAGCCGCTCGCGCTCCCCTCCGACGGCTACTGGGCGATCCCCTCGTCCATCCGCGGAACGACCGCGCAGTTGACCTGCCGGGCCCGCGGAAAGGTCGACGGTGGCGTCATCGGCTCGTCGGTGGAGGACTTCTACTTCGCTGACATCACCTTCCTGGAGCAGGCTCTCTAATGACCACGTGGCGATACATCGCGCAGCGCGCAACGACCGGTGAGTTCCTGGACTTCGAGGTCCCGTTCCTCACCCGTAGCGAACTGACGTGGTCACTGTCTGCCGCGGGGTCCCTCAAGGGAACTGTCTCCCCGGACACGGGGACGCTCACCGCATCGGATGGGCGTCCCCTGTTCGAGGAGTGGAACACACTCATCTACGCTGAGGCCGACGGCCAGATCCGGTGGGGCGGCATCGTCATCCGCTCGCAGGCCAGCGACAAGGGCTGGGCCGTCGAGTGCTCGACCTTTGCCACCTATCCGAACGGCATCCCGTGGCTCGGCGAGTTCTACGGCGCAGAGCAGGACCCAGCCGACATCATCCGTGCCATCTGGGCCCACGTCCAGGGCTTCGAGCACGGTGATCTCGGCGTCACGGTCACGGGCTCGACCTCGCAGACCGTCGGCTCCAAGAGCGAGGCCGCGGCGAACGCCGCCACCGCAGCGTACAACGCCGCCAAGGCTGCGTACGAGGCAGAGCGCAAGCAGTACACCACGCTTCGCGCGACGGCGACCAGCCTGAGCAAAATCCGTTCTGCACGCATCGCCGACCGCACCGCAGCGTCCAAGGCGCTGACCGCCGCGAAGGCCCTCAAGCCCAAGAACCAGACCGCGATCAACAACGCGACTGCCACATACAACGCCGCCAAGGCAGCGGTCGACGCGGCTACAGCCGATTACAACGCGGCCGACGCAGCCGCCGACGCACAGGCTAAGGTTCGCGACCAGGCGAAGGCCACGGCCGACGCCAAGAACGCCGCGAAGAAGAAGGCCGTCGCAGCCATGAAGGACGACGGCGGCGCGTACAAGTTGCTCTGGTGGGAAGCCCCTGACTGCGGCCAGAAGATCTCCGACCTCGTCACCTCGACGCCGCTGGACTACACAGAGTACCACGGCTGGAACGCGGACAAGACGGACATCGTCCACCGCATCGACATCCAGTACCCGCGTGCCGGTCGCTTCCGCGACGACCTCTCGTTCATCCAGGGCGACAACATCATCCTCGTCCCGTCGCCCGTCTCGAACGGCGACGACTACGCCAACGCGATCTTCGCGCTCGGTGCTGGCGAGGGCGAGGCGATGGTACACACCGGCACCGCAATTAACGACGGCCGACTCCGCCGTGTAAACGTGCTGAACAGCAAGGACACGAAGATCCTCACGAATCTCCAGTCCCAGGCTCGCGACGCACTGCTCAAGGCGCTCGCCAACCTGACCATCGACGAGATCCGCGTCGTCGACCACCCCAACGCACCTATCGGCTCCTGGGCCCTCGGCGACGACATCCTCGTCCAGGCCAAGGTGCCCTTCCTGGGCGAACTGAACATCCGTCACCGGATCGTTTCCTGGTCGCTCACATCCGACTCGACCGCCACGCTGAAACTCGCCAGGTCGGACTCCTTCTCGTACGGAAAGTAGGCCCCACGCCGTGACCGAACTCGACGACCTCGCGCGCCAGATCAACGCTCTCGGCAAGCAACTCGCTCAACTCCGCTCCACGCAACTCGGCAACTCCTCGGTCACCACGGCAGGCGACGTCACCGACCTCAGTGACGCTGTGGACACCGCCGTGGATACCGCGTACACGATCCCCGGTCTCCAGGACAGCCTCGACTCGAACAACGACGCCCTCGCGGCTGCCGCTATCGACGTTCAGGCTGCCATCGACGCTGCACAGGAGGCATCGGACGCCGGTGTCGCAGCGGGCGAACTCGCCAGTGCCGCGGCCGACGAGGCCCTTGCTCGCGCGCAGGAGGCTCTCGATGCCGCGGCGCAGGCTGGTGGTGGTGCCACCTACACTGGACGCGCCCCGACGGCTAGCGACCCGGGGCGCGCTGGGGCACAATGGTTCGTCTGGGACAGCAACTACCACGTCACGGCCTACTATGTCTACCAGGACGACACGTTCGGGTGGGTGCAGACGGTACTCGATGACGGCACGTTCGGCAACCTCAGCGCAGCCCGATTGACCTCCGGTTTCATCGACGCGGCCCGCATTGCTGCCGGATCCCTCACCGCCGCGGTGCTCGCCGCCGACACTCTGACCTCTCGCGAGATCGGCGCCGATGCCATCCTGGCCCGCAACATCAAGGCCGCCGTCATCACCGGCGACAAGATCGCAGCACGTACCATCGCGGCCGGAAACATCGTCGCGAACTCGATCACTGGTAACGAGATCGCCGCGAACACGATTACCGCAGCGCAGATCCAGGCCGGTTCCATCACGGCGAACGAGATCAACCTCAACACACTGAACGGGCAGACGATCACTGGCGCGACGATCCGCAGTGCCGCGTCCGGGCAGCGCGTTGAGTTTGTGTCTAACCGGATCAACTTCTACAGCACATCGGGAAGCCTGGCCGGGAACGTCATCGGAACTGACTTCGCGTGGGGCAGCAGCACCTATCCGGTCGTCTCCCTTGGTGGCGGGTCTTACGGCTTGCTGGCCGGGGGTGGCATGCCGCTCTGGTCAGGCACTACCGTCGGGCTTCGTGTGAACGGTGACACCGCCGTCAAGCGCGTCTTTCTTGACCCGTCTCTTGGAGCAGACGGGTATGTCTGCGGCATCTACGGCTTCAAGAAGACCAGCGCTACAGACTCCACCCCTATTCCAATGCCGTTGCTGTACGCAAAGGGTAATTCCGGCAGCGCATACCCGGACATGTTCATTGAGAACATCAAGTCGGTCACCGCCGGGGCGTACCTACTCGCAGACGGCACGTCCGCGACTCCCGTCACAGGCACCGCAGTGCACACAGCAAGCATCGCTGCGGGCGCGTTCGGCACCAGCCTATCGATCTCATTCCCGGCAGGAAAGTTCTCCTCCCCGCCCGTTGTCGTCGCGAACGCCAGCAACTCGCGCGTCATGACCGCACCGTCCAACATCACTACTACCGGCGCCAGCATCGGCCTTGGTAACTGGTCTACGGGAGCGGCTGGCGGACCTATCACCGTTACGTGGATCGCGTACGCCGACTAGTAACGCTTTACCTCAGTCAAGGAGGCCCACGTGCCCTTCTCAGTCGGTAAGTCCTCTTACCCCGACCTCTACGGCGTCGAGCAGTTCGTCGCCAGCGCGAGCGTCGCCGCCCAGGTCGCCTCCCTCTGCTACGAGTTCGACACTCAAGTAGCCAAGGACGGGGACCGCCTCACGGTCAACGAGGGCATCCGGTCGCGCGAGCGGCAGGACTACCTCTACGACCTGTACCTCCATCACGGAGGCGCGCTGGCGGCCAACCCCTACACCTCCACCCACGACCACACGCGGGGCTCGGCGCTGGACTTCGGCATCACGTCGAAGTCCGGCGTCAACCGGGCTCTCACGCAGCCCGAGTTCGACTGGCTCCACGCCCGTGCCCCTCTGCGGGGCATCCGCTGGACCGGCGCCGGATTCGCCCGCGTCGAGCAGTGGCATCACAACGGTGGCTACGCCGAGACCATCCCACCGATCCCCGGTGTAAACGACCCCGGCGAGCCCATCGTCAAGGAGAGCCGCCGCGACCCTGTATCCCCAGCACCCGAAGACGAAAGTGACGACACCGTGAAGATCACATGGGACGCCGAGGGCAAGCAGCCGACCCTCTGGGTTGGCAAGGAGTCCTGGCCGATGACCAACCTGACCGTGGCGGGAGCCCGGATCCAGTTGCCCCAGGTCCTGACCCTGGTCCGACGCCTGATCCGCGCCGACCAGAACAAGGACTACCCCGAGAAGTTCAACGCGCTGGAGCAGGCCATCCTCAAGGCCGCGCTCAAGCAGACCAAGTAAGGAGCCATCGTGGCAGACATCGACGTTCAGGACATCTGGTTCAAGAGCCAGCGCGTCCTCCGCACCATCGTCCAGGTCGGCATCCCGGCGTTCCTCACGTTCGCAGGTGTGCTCCCGGTCATCATCGACTCGCTCGGCCTCCCGGTCGACGGCTCGCTCTACCTCTGGCTCATCGGAGCCGCGGGTGTCGTGACCGCCGTCGCCGGTGCGCTCAGCCGCGTCATGGCGATCCCCGCCGTGAACGCCTGGCTGACGAAGATCGGGCTCGGCTCCGTGCCCCGCTCCGAGGCGCAGGTCGAAGACCTCTCGCACCTCACCGTGAACGGCGACCCCGTCGACTCGACGGCCGCGGAGCACCGCGCGGTGGCGAACGGGGCCCTCGTTCCGAACGACGGCCTGACGACCGACAAGACGAACTGACCCTGGGGCACGAGTGAAAACCATCTGGTCGCCCAACGCGATCCCGCTCGTGCCCCTACGGTTTCGTAGCCTCTACACGCGGCTCCTCCCCGCGATTGACGCGGGTGTCGTGCTCTTCGGCATCGCATCCCTGTTCGTAGGCTCCAGAATCGTAGGGGACTTCACGATCCCCGTGTTCCTCCCGCTGTGGGCCTGCCTCATCGCGGTCGGAGCCCTCGTGAGCCTGATCGGGCTCATCCTACTGAAACCCCGGGTCGAACTCATCGGCCTCACCGCCGCCACCAGCGGCCTGATCGTCTACGGCGGGTTGACCGTCCTCTACATCGTAGCCGGTTCGGTCACCTCGCTCCTCACCCTCATCCTGGTCATCATCCGAATCCTGTTCTACATCTGGCGATTCTTCGACCTCCTTGGTGTCGTGCAGCGAGAGGAGGCCAGGAAAGCGATCTCGACGGGGGATGTACCCGTCCAGGAAGGCCACAGGCACCGTGAGTGACGCCGTCCTCATCTCCCTCATCGGCGGTGGGGTCACCGTCATCACCGCGCTTATCTCCATCCTGGCGTACTACATCAGGATCCGCCTCGCACAGAAGCACCCGACAGCCGTCGTCCCAGAGGACGAGGAGGAGCGTGTCGCCGAAGAGCGATACGCCAACGATCCTCGCGCGTTCATCGCGGACATCATGGACGACCGCAAGCAGTACCGCGAAGAGGTCAAGGGCTACCGCGAGGAGGTAGCCGGGCTGCGTCGGGAACTCTCCGACTTCCGCGACAAGGACCGCAAGTTCCGCAACGCACTTGCCCGATGGATGCTCGACATCCTCGATGCCTGGGGCCTGACCCCGGCCATGCCCTATCCCCGCGAGGACGACCGCGAGATCCTCGCCGAGGTCATCCCCACCGCCCTGGAGGCCACACGGCCCCGAGACAATCCCTAAGGAGCCACTGTGCAGTTCGGAACCGTAACAGGGCGTATCCTCGCCACTATCGCTGATCGGCCCTCTGACGGCAACGTGGAGCCGGATGTTGTGCCCGTGTCCGGCACCGTTCGGTTCACACCCTCCGTGAACGCGGCAATCTCGTCGTCCGAGGGCGCTATCGTGCTCCCGACGCCTATCGACGCCTATCTCGACGACCAGGGATACCTCTCGCTGAACGGGGTCCGCGGGGTCAGCCTGGTTGCTACCGACTCGCCGGACCTGAACCCTACCGGGTTCACGTACACCGTTTCGTTCATCGACCTCAAGTTCGACAAGTTCGCCCTGGCCTACAAGTCGTTCAGCATGGCGCTGCCCGCAGGGTCGACCGTCGACCTCGCCACGGTGACGCCGGTCGGGTCGTCGAACGGTGCCATCATCATCCGCGGCGAGCAGGGTGAGCCTGGCCCTCAGGGCGACCCAGGGCCTAAGGGCGACCCGGGGCCGACCATCGTAGACCCAGTCACGCAGCAGTTCCCCGACGCCGTACGAGCGCGCATCGCCGCAAACATCAAGGACCCTAATACTGTCGAGGGCGCTGCTGTCGGCAGTGCGCTGAACACCGCTGGGGTGTCCTACACGGTGCTGTCTACAGGATCCGTCTTCGGTGACCCTAATATTGTCTCGGACTACGGGACCGTTAGTTATACGGCAGGCAAGTCAGGACAAGCGAAGGCTGCTGGCAGTGTCATTCGCGTCGAGCACACCCCCGCTGCAATCGCGGCAATCAAGGCCGCAGGCGGGTTCACGATCGAAGCATGGGTGAAGACCGCCCCGTCCGGCAACTACTCGTCGTTCTACGCTATGGGACCAATCGGATCAACCAGTACAGGCAGCGTACTCCTAAACACGAGCAACAACGCACACCTCGCGCCCAGTAACATTGGGGGGTCTGCAAACGTCGCCGACAGTGCATGGCACCACGTTGCGTACTGCGTGAACGTCGATGCAAACGGCGCGAACTGGACCAATGGCAAGGTCTATGTCGATGGCGTACTCGACATCACGGACACGAAAACGGTGAGTGCCGGTACCGCGTGGCTCAGCGCAAGTTATATCGGTGGCCTTACCGGTGGCACAAACGGCGCTGGCGCCGCAATTGACGAGTTCCGAGTGTCATCCGGGATTCGCTATACCGCGGCTTTCACGCCGCCTACCGCCGTGGGAATCGACCCCACTACGGTCGTCTCCATGCGATTCGAGAACAACCTGGCTACAGAGAGCAGCGGGTATGGTCCGCGACCCGCAAACGCTCCGGCTGGATCGGTCACATACATCGGCAGCGCACAGCCGTCGACCTGGCTTGCTAAGGATAGGTGGATCAAGGCATGACGACCATCGCTGCAAATGACTCGAACATCGTCTACAGCCCCTACAACTGGGACGTCACAGCCGCTCGCGCAAAGACAATCAACGCCGGGGCGTATCTTCGCGTCGAGTTCAACGGCACGCCTACAAGCCTGGCGGCGACCTTCGACGTATCGAACCAGCCAACGGCGAAGACCCGAGTCAGTATCCGCATCGACAACGCATCGTGGATCGACACCCAGGTAGCCGCGTCCATTGCGATCCCGCTCCCCGCCGACACTTGGGGATCACACACGGTGGAAATCGTCATGAGATCCCACACGCAATCAGTCAACCGCTGGCTGTCGCCGCAGCCCACCGCGCTGCTGTTCACGGGGCTAACGGCGGATACCACCATCACCAGCCGCGCTATTCGGAAGCGCCCTCTCACTGCTCTCGCAATCGGCGACTCGCTGGGTGAGGGCAACGCGTCTTGGTCGAACGCGTCTGGCGCAAACGAAGATGGACATGACGCCCGACTTGGGTGGGCATTCCCGCTCATGCACATGTTGGGTGCAGAGTTCGGCGTTGTTGCTTTCAGCGGCGTGGCTTACTCGGACACCCAGTCCAGCAACGGGGTCCCCAAAGCCCCAAGCAGTGTTCCGTACCTGTGGGACACGCAGCCGAGATCCCTAGCCGCGACTGTGCCGGACTTCGTCGTGATCAACCTCGGGACTAACGACGCGCTGCATAACGACGCTGACGCTACAGTTACGGCGGATGCGCTTGCTCTCATCAACTGGGTCCTCCAGAACACGCCCGCGAAGACCTGGGTGATCGTCGTGCCTGGGTGGCAAGGGTTCAAGGCAGGTGCGATCCAGGCGGCGATCACGTCCTCATCAGCGCCGTACCGCGTGACCTACGTCGATACGTCGAACTGGTTCACCGCGGCGGACTCAAGCGACAACCTGCACCCGTACGGGTTCCAGAACCTCAACGATCTGGTACCCCGTCTCGCGGCGACTATCCGACCGACAATCGCCAACCCACCCCAGAGCGTCCGAATGTACATCCGCGACGCAGCAGGCAACGCCGTGCCGGTGCAGTACGCCTAGTGGCCCAGAACAGCCCCGCCCCTCACTTCGAGGGGCGGGGCTTTTCGTCGTCTCCGGGCCGTGGTATGCTGGAGGCATGACCATCTGCCACACGCCGGGTTGCCCGGCCTCGAAGCCCCTGGACGAGTTCGGAAGGCGGCCCTCCGTCATGCACGGTAGTATCACCCAGCCCGTGCTCGGCGCCACCGGGCACCACCTGCTCAACCGTCAGATCGACGGCACGCTCGACGAGCACCTGGCGTCGTGGGACGGTGACGAACTGTACCGGGCCGCGACGGATGTCAACGCCGAACTGGACCGAGTGCGAAAGTACCAGAGCGCACTCCTCGAAACCCGGGATGCGCTTCTCCGCGCAGAGTGGTAGGCTGACACCATGTTCAGAACCTACCGCAACATCCCGACCCCCGACCTGGTCGCCGCCCGTGACGCCAGGTTCCGCGAGGTGCAGAGCCTCGTGAGCCGCCACTATCACAGCCTCGTCCGGCCGGTCCGTCGTGAACTGGCCCGGATCCAACGAGAACTCGACCGTCGTTCGGAGGAACGCTCGTGACCTACAACCCCAGCCGCTTCGAGGGCGAGACCAACGTGACCGACGTCTACGACGGAGGCTACGACGACGGGTACGCAGACGGCAAAGCCGACGCCATCCGCGAACTCAAGGAGGCAGCGCAGTGACCACGCTCCCGCCGCTTGTCGGCCTCATCGGCAAGAAGCGTGTCGGCAAGGACACGTTCGCCGCCGTCCTCGTCGAGGAGTTCGGCTTCGCCCGCGTGGCGTTCGCCGACCCGCTCAAGGAGATGGCGCTGACCATCGACCCCGTCATCGGCTGGTACGCTAACAACGGCTCCGCAGTGCACATGCGCCTCGATACGGCCGTGGCACTCCGCGGGTGGGAGGAGGCCAAGGACGTCTACCCCGAGGCTCGTCGCTTCCTCCAGCGCCTGGGCGACGGCGTCCGCCAGTTCGACCCGGAGTTCTGGGTGCGGGCCGGGATGCGCAAGGCGCGGGCTCTCCGGCGAGGAGGGTCGGACGCGGCGGTGGTGTTCGGGCCGGGCCAGCCCGTCGTCATCACCGATGTCCGCTACCCGAACGAAGCCGACGCCATCCGTGACGCTGGCGGCGTGCTGGTCCGCATCGTGCGGCCAGGGGTCGACGACGGCGACACCCATGCGAGCGAGACAGCGCTGGATGGGTACGCGGGGGTGGAGAACGTGATTCACAACGACACGGACATCCGTGGCCTCCGCGAACTCGCTCGACTGTGTGCCACACGCTGGGTATGACCCGGCCGACGGCCCGGTGCTCCTCGTGGGGTGCCGGGCCGTTTCGCATGCCCGGAGCAGCATGTTGTACCCCGCGGGCAGCGAATGGGGTACAAATCGAGGCCCCAGTAGTGACTAAGTGACAGAAGTGACGGCTATCTCTATTCCTCTCTATAGGAGTTTTACTCTAGAGAGAGAACCAGGAAACCCGTCACTTCTGTCACTTAGTCACTATCGTTCCACCGCGGTACGATCTCCCGGCTGCGCCCGGCCCACCCCGTTCGGCGTAGTATGTCAGTATGACAACGCCCAAGGTACAGACCATCAAGCGCCAGGACGCCCGCTTCTACGTCGACCCGGACGACACCTCCACCAAGGTCCCCGGCGTCACCTCCGTCCTCAACGAGATCTCCAAGCCCTTCCTCCAGTTCTGGTCGTCGAAACTCGTCGCCGAGTACGCCGTCGACAACCTCGGCCCCATCACCCAGATCGTCCTCAACGGCGACCGCCAGGGTGCCATTGATCTGCTCAAGGGCACGCCCCGCCGCAACACCGCGGACGCCGCAGACACCGGCACGGCAGCCCACGCCGCGTTTGAACGCATGGCGAAGGGCCTGGGACCCGGCCGCGTCACCCCGACGATCCAGCCCTTCGTCGAGCACTTCGACGCCTTCCTCCAGGCCAAGCAGCCCGAGTTCATCTTCCTCGAAGAGACCGTCTGGTCCGACACCTACTCGTACGCCGGATCCTTCGACGCCTACATGGTCATGGACGGCAAGCGCTACTTCGTCGACAACAAGACCACGCGCAGCGGTATCCACGCCGAGGTCGGCCTCCAGTTGGCCGCCTACCGCTACAGCGACAACATCATCCGCCAGGACGGTTCCCGCGTCCCGACCCCCGAGGCTGACGGCGGCATGGTCGTGCACGTTCGCCCCGAAGGCCTCAAGTTGGTCGAGGTCCAGGCCGACGAGGAGTGCTTCGAGGTGTTCAAGCACCTCCGCGCCGTCTTCGACTACAGCCGCGGCCTGTCCAAGCAGATCGTGTCCGACACGGAACTCTTCACGACCTACCAGCCGGAGGACGCCGAGCCCGCCGGACCGAAGCGCCGAACCCCGCGCGCACGCCGGGTCAACGTGGGGTAGTATCGAGACATGAGCATCTACAGCGTTATCAAGGACAACGACCTCACGGAAGTCGCGGAGGTCGGCGACTACGACTGGAACTGGTCTATCACCGGGATCTACTTCCAGCGCAGCAGCGGCCGGTTCTTCGCCTACAGCGACGGCGGTTGCTCCTGCTACTCCTACGGCGAAGACGCCAACTCCCTGTCCGACCTCGACGAGGTCACTCGCGCCAAGGCCATCGAACTGCTCAAGGAGCAGCGCGGCGGGACGGGGATGTCAGACGACGACGTCCAGCGCGAGATCGCCAAGGTGCGTGACTTCCGGTGAGCCAGCACGCAGCCGAGGCCGCGTACCGCGCCCGTATCGTCTCTACGGCCATCGCGGGCCCCTTTGAAGGCCAGACCGTCATCAGAGTGACCCGCACCTACGACACCATCGGCGCCGCCCGGGGGCAGGCTACACAAGCCAAGAACCTGGCCAGGGGCGACCGGGTATGGGACACCGTCGTCACCGTCGAGCGCGCTACCGGATGGGAGATCGTGTGAACCCAGAAGACCTCGACGAGATCGCCGAAGCCAAGGCCATCGCCCGCGCTGAGGAGTGGGACGAGGACGACAAGCCGGAGTTCTGGGATTGAGCCCCCGCGCCGCCCGCCAGATCCGCGAGGGCATCCTCATCGCCCGGCAGGTCAACCGCAACGAGCGTGTAGGTCTGCGTCGTCGCCCGCGGGCCTACCTCACGAGTGAGGCCTACCTCCGCACCATTCGTCCCACCAAGCGCCCGCATTGGGCGTACGGTCCCTGGTAGCCGCCACTGCCCCCGCGTCCTCACCGACCGGGGGCAGTGGTATATCACACCACCCGCACCACACGGCGTAGTATGTTTCCGACACCCCAACAAGGAGGCTCACGTGAGCAACTACCCCGCAGGCATCTACCAGGACGTCGACCACGACCTCATCAAGGTCGACGCGGACGGCAACGCCACCGTCATCGGCGTCGGGCACAACGGGACCCCGTTCATCAACCTGGCCTTCGCGTCGAAGATCGCCGACCTGCCGAAGAGCGAGCGCACGCCGGAACCCGCTCCCCGTGTCCTCGAAGACGGTGTCTACCGCGAGCCGATCGACGGTGGCGACACCGTCCTCGTCCGCGACGGCAAGGTCACCGAGATCCTCGCCACCGGCGACGGTTGCCCCGTCACCAACGGCTACCACCTCGAAGCCGCCCACGACTCCGAGTTCCTCACCGACCTCGTCCGCCTCGTCGCCCCGGAGACCCCCGAGCCACCGCTCCCGACCGACGGCTTCTACGTCGACGGCGACGGTGATGTCGTCCAGGTCAAGGGCGACCAGATGCGCTACATCGACTGGGGCGGCAGCCTCGGGTCCTGGCAGGCCCTCTCGAACGACTACCCCACCTACGGTCCCTACACCGCGCTCGTCGAGGAGACCACCACCAAGTGACCGACTCTGCCATCCGCGGCAACCGCGACGACGTTCTCTGGCTCGCCGGGCTGCTCGAAGGCGAGGGCGCGTTCGACCTCTCCAAGGGCCGCTACCCGCGCATCCGCCTCGCCATGACCGACCGCGACGTCGTCGGCCGCGCCGCGACCCTCATGGACACGTCGATCCGTCTCAGCCTCAAGCGCGCGCCAGCGGCGCCCACGTGGCACAGCGAGGTCTCCGGCCCGCGCGCCGAGGCCATCATGCGCGAACTCCTGCCGTTCCTCGGCACCCGGCGTTCGCAGCGCATCGCAGAAGTCCTCGCCGCCGCGGAGTACCGCCGCGACGAGCGCGGACGCAAGTCCATCCCGGGCCCGGCCGTGAGCCGACCCGCAGGCATCCTGGAGGCCTCGTGACTGCAAAGTGGGTCGCCGCGAGCGACACCATCGACCCGATCACCCTGCGCGCGGCTTGGCGAGTCGAAGCCGACGCTGACACCTCCACGGTACTGCTCGCCGTGCCGTACAACTCGGTCTCTGACGTCGCGCACGTCCTGCTCCGGGAGCGCGACTTTTATGCCCTCCGCGAGGCATTCGATACCGCGTACGACCATCTTCGCTACAACAAGGAGCACTCAACTGACTGACACCCAGGCAACCGCCATCACCCTCTACACCAAGCCCTCGTGCGTCCAGTGCACCGCGACCAAGCGCCTGCTTGACCAGCGCGGCCTTGAGTACACCACGGTCGACGTCACCGAGGACCCCGACGCTCTCGCGTTCATCAAAGACGAACTAGGCTTCTCTGCGGCTCCAGTCGTTTACACGGAGACGCCGACCGAGGACCCTCGGGTCGCCGAGATTCGATTCTGGTCCGGCTTCGACGCCGACAAGATCAAGGCCATCGTCAAGTAACGCCTCTAGGCCCCTACCGCACATGGTAGGGGCCTTCGGCGTAGTATATCTGTACCCCCGACAGCGGTAGTGCGGGCGCACGCAGGGTCCCAAGTCTGCGAGCCGCTACGTTATAAACGACTCGCCAGTACGCTGACCGGTGGAGGGGGTCTCTCTACACGACACTCTACACAAGGATCAACGTGACCGCATCCCGCATCTCCCTCTTCGACGACGAGCAGCGCACCACCCCCAGCAACCCGTACCGCGACGACGTCGTCGGCAAGTTGTCGGCAGGCTACCAGAACAACGGCCGCCCCGTCAGCCTCGACGAGTGGCGCTTCGTCTCCGACGACGCCGAGGTCGTCAAGACCCTCGCCGACCTCTACGGCGGCGAGGTCCAGGAGATCGTCAAGACCAAGAAGAACGGCGACGAGGTCGTCGAGTACGAGGTCTTCACGAAGGCCAAGTCCCTCAACATCATCATCGACTCCCCGGAGGCAGTCTCCGCCGAGTTCGTCCACTGGGCGAACGGCGAGATGATCGGCCGCGGCGACGGCAAGACGATGGAGGACGGCACCGCTGACCCGGGCGCCCACCTCCCCGAGGCCGAGCGCAAGGACAAGGCCAAGAAGGGCCTGGTTCCGGCACCGGAGACCACCGTCTACTTCCGCCTCGCGGACAACGAGGACCTCGGCGTCTTCCGCTACGTCAAGTCCCAGGCCTGGGGCTTCGAGCGCCAGTTGGCGCGCAACGGGTTCTACGACGACCTCGACATCGCCGACGGCCCGATCAAGGCGAAGATCGGCCGCAACCCGGTCTCCTTCACCGCGAAGACCGGCCCGATGGCTGGCAAGGTCGTCTCCTACACCGAGACCACCCTGGAGTACAAGGGAGCAGCAGAGTGACCGCACGCAAGGACAACGCCAAGGACGAGACGGTCATCGAGCCGTCCCACGAGGCCGAGCACGAGAAGGACGTCGTCGGCGAGGCCAAGCCCGCCGAGCGCCTGACCGCAGAGCAGATCGCCAGCGACATCGCGGGCGACTACGTCAAGGCAGTCGCGAACGGAAACCGGGTGACCATCACCATCGAGGGACCCAACGGCCTCGTCCAGACCTTCCACGCGACGGTCGAAGAGGGCATCCGTGAGTTCTGACCCCCGCGGCTTCGAGGTCACGCCCGGCTGCACGGTGGTCTTTGCCACTAGCGGCCGGGCCGAGGCCAAGCGCGGGTACGGGACCGTAGACCGCGTGGTCGGCCAGCGGGTCTACCTCGCTGAGAAGCACCTGGACCACGGCACTTCGTGGAGCGACTACGTCTCCATCAACAACGTCTACGTCGTCACTCTCCCGGAGGTACCAAGTGACTGAGCCCGCCGACAAGTTCACGCAGATCATGCGTGAAAACGGCTTCGAGGTCACGGACGCCGATGAGGCCTCCGAGATCACCGAGACCGTGACGCCCTACACGGGGCTGTCGATCACGTTCGCGACCGACGACGGCTTCCCCGTCACCGTCCGCGTCGAGTTCCCCGTCGACCACGCGATGGACGCCGCGCGAGCCCTCGTGCTTACCGGCGGCGCGCAGAACATCAAGCAGGTCCTCGCGGGCGCCGCCACGTTCAACGACGCATCGGTCCACGGCTACCTCGACGCCAACGGCATCGACGCCGCGGCCTACATCGAAGATGCCTTCGATGGCGCCACCGACGAAGCCCCGCCGCTCTCCGACGCGGACGAGTTCTTCACCCTGTAACACCCCCACGCTGCGGGGCCCGAGCCGACTACTCCCGGTTCGGGCCCCGCTTTTTCTCATTGGAGCACCTGTGCCGCACTACTGCACTGTCGGCATCACCGACGGAACTCCCATCGACCGTGCCATAGCCAAGGCTGTCGAGGGCCTTCTCGACAAACTGGTCTGGGAGGGCGAACCTCTGCTCAATGGTCGCCGATCCATCGTCATCTATCGGGTTGACGCCGAGGTCACCGCGGAGGTCGACGACGAATGAGCAACCCCAACAAGGCCAAGGGCACCGCCTTCGAGTCCGCGATCCGCGACCACCTCAAGGCCAACGGCATCCCCGCGTACCGCCCGGCCCAGGAGGGCTACAAGGACGTCGGCGACCTGCACGGCGTGAGCCCCTTCATCCTCCAGGCCAAGAACTACAAGGACCTCGCCAGCGCCCTCCGCGAGGGGGTCGACGGCGCGAACAAGCAGCGTTTACACGCAGGTGAACGCTGGGGCGCCGCCGTCATCAAGCGGGCCCGCAAGGGCACCGCCGACGCCTACGTGGTCATGGACCTCGCGACCTTCACCGAGGTACTTGCAGAACTCCGCCAGCAGGCGTAGTATCGAGTCATGACCGATTCCAACCAGACCATCCCCGTCCCCCTCGACCTGCTCAAGCCGCTCTGCGAGAGCGACCCCAACGACGGCGGCTCGTTCGGCACGGTGTACCTCGCCATCCAGGACCTCCGCAAGTTCATCCACAAGCCGCCCAAGGTCGGCGACCAGGTGACGTTCGAGCAGATCGCCGACCTCCCCGAACGCTCCGTCCTCATCGACGCCGACGGCGACGTCTACGTGGTCGACAGCGTTGGCGACGCCGTCCGCGTGACCGACACGGACGGGGGCAGCGTGCGTGCACACGCGGCAGCCGACAAGGCGCAGGAGGGTCTCTACGGCCCGTACACCATCGTCCACCTCGCCGAGCCCCGTGACTAAGGACGCCGACCCCGCGTTCGCCCACCGGACGCGCACCAACCTCCGGGCCCAGCCGTTCTCCTCGACGAACGACTGGGACCCGGAGACCGGCACGTGGCGCAACACCAACACCAAGCCCTACCTCGACGCGCTTAACGCGCAGGTAGCCGCCATCTACAACCCGGAGACCGATGCCAACCCCAAAGACACTCCCTGACCTTCTGGCCCTGCTCTCCGACGTCAACGAGGAGTCGGACGGCTACCTCGCCCAGTGCCCCGGCCACGACGACAGTAAGCCCTCGCTCCGCGTCGCCGTCGGTCGCAACGGCAAGGCCTTGCTCAAGTGCCGCGCAGGCTGCACGACCGAGCACGTCGTCGAATCCCTCGGCATGACGATGGCCGACCTCTCCGAGATCGACACCGGCAACGCCCCTGTCCCGGCCGCCCGCTCCACGGCCGCCCAGGCCACCCCCGGCGCCATCGCTGGTCTCGCCATGCGCCTCGACGGCTACGAGCAGGCGCTATTCCCCGAGTCTGGCTTTGACAGCCCTGAAGTCGTCAAGGCGTTCGACTACGCGCAGAGCCGGTTCGGCCTCGCCGAGGACGATATCATCCGGCTCGGCCTCGGTTACACCGACGACCTCGGCGGCAACGTCCCGCGCCTCGTCGTGCCCTTCCGCACGCCCCAGGGTGTCGCCCGCAACTTCCAGGGCCGCGCCCTCGACCCCTCCGCCAAGGTCCGCTGGCAGGGCCCGAAGTCGCCCGACGGCGGCTCGTGGTCTCCGCTCGGCTGGTTCCCCGGTGAGTCCGGCTGGGCCGAGGTCATCATCTGCGAGGGCCCGGGCGACGCCCTGACCGCCGCCGCCGCGGGCTACGACACGCTCGGCATCGCCGGTGCGTCCCGCGTCAACAACCCGGCCATCATCGCCGAGATCGCCGAGTGGGTTAAGGGCCGCCCGGTCGTCATCGCTGGTGACGGCGACACGGCTGGTCGCCAGTTCAGTGCCACCCTCTCGAAGGGCCTGCTCGACCTCGGCGTCCACGTCCGCGTCCTCGATATGCCGGACGGCGTCGACCTCAACGACTGGCGCCTCCAGGACAAGGACGCCTTCCAGACGGAACTCATCCGAGCCATCGAGAACGCCGGTGCCGCCACCACGGCAGGCTCCGTCCAGGCGCGCTGGGACGACCGCAAGTACGAGATGACCGATCTCGGCAACGCCCAGTACCTCCGCGACTACGTCGCTGGTCAGGGCTCCGGCGTCAAGTACAGCGCGGAGACCGGGTTCTACATCCTCGAAGACGGCATCTGGCGGCGCGACATCTCGGAGCGCATCCGGCATGCCGCCCAGGAGGTCGCCCGTGACCTGGCGTCCATCGCCAAGGATGCCCGGATCGAGGCCAGCAAGGAGGGCGCCGACGACAAGATCAAGCGCTTCTCCGGCGCGATCACGGCGCACGCCAAGTACACCCAGTCCACGCGCGGCATCGACAGCATGGTCCGCGAACTCCGCCCGATGGTCGCCGTCGCCCTCACAGACTTCGATACCCACCACCACCTCCTCGCCGTCAAGAACGGCGTGGTCGACCTCCGCACCGGCGAACTGCTCCCGCACGACCCGGCCTACCTCATCACGCGCCAGGTCGGCTACGTGTTCAACCCGGCAGCCCAGGCTCCGCGCTGGACCCGCTTCCTGACCGAGGTCTTCCCCGGCCAGTCCGAGATGCCCGGCTACATGCAGCGCCTCGCTGGCTACGGCATCACCGGCGAGACCGACGAGCAGATGTTCTGTGTGTTCTACGGCCGCGGCTCGAACGGCAAGAGCGTTTACACGGACGTGCTGTCCCGGATCTTCGCCGACATCACGACGACGACCCCGTTCTCGACGTTCGAGCAGAAGCCGAACGGCGGCATCCCGAACGACATCGCAGCCCTCAACGGCGCCCGCATGGTCGTCGCCTCAGAGGGCGAGGCCGGACGGTTCATGAACGAATCGCTCATCAAGCGCGCCACCGGCAAGGACCCGCTGACCGCACGATTCTTGAACCGCGAGTTCTTCACGTTCTACCCCGAGTTCCTGCTGACCCTCCTCACGAACGCCAAGCCGACGTTCCGCGGAGCCGACGAGGGCCTGTGGCGCCGCGTGAAGTTGATCGCCTGGGACCGCCACTTCGCTCCGGACGAGCGCGATCCGCGGCTGCCCGCTACACTCCTGTCCGAGGCTGAGGGGATCCTGGCCTGGGCTATCGAGGGTGCACGCCAGTGGTACGCCAGCGGTCTCCAGGACCCGCAGCGAATCAAGGACGCCACCGCCGAGTACCGCGCCGCTAGCGACATCCTGGAGGGCTTCTACGGCGAGCACGGTAAGTACGAGGCCGCCGACCCGGAGATGAAGGTGGAGGCCATCAAGGTCTTCCACGACTTCCAGGAGTGGGCCGACGAGCAGAACATGCTCGACCTCCGCAAATGGTCGTCCCGGGCGTTCTACGGCGCGATGGAGGAGCGCAAGATCATCCGTCGTCGCGGCACCGGCGGCAAGTTCTACCTCTATGGCATCCGCCGCGCCCGCCAGACCAAGGACCGCGAGGACTGGTCGACGCCGGGCGACGAGGCAGAGAAGCCCCTGGCGATGGGCGGGCCGATGGAGGCGCCCGACCTGGAGTCCGTGGTGTAGTATCGCTGTACCGGCCGGAGCGGCGGGGACCCTCGACGTCCACCGCTCCGGCCACCCCGGTCTGGAGGCTGGTGTTCGCGCACCTTCCGCTTGCGCCTCCAGGCCGGGACCTTTTCACCAGCGCATGGTCAACTTGCGCCCGACCCGGAAGGGCACTCTTGCTCACCCAGTACCACACCGTCCGCGGCCTCGACTTCACGATCTACACTCCCGAGACCCACCGCGACCTCGCTGGCTTCCACGCCTTCATCCGCCGCAACGACCGCGTCCTCGGCCTGGACACGGAGACCTCCGGCCTCAACATCTTCTCGCCCGGCTTCGAGTTGCGCCTCGTGCAGTTCGGCAACTGGGACGCCCGCGAGGCCTGGGTGCTCCGCGCCGACCTCTTCCTCGACGAGATCCGCAAGGTCCTCCTCGACGAGACCCGGCTCTTCGCCGCCCACAACTTCCCCTTCGACGGCCTGGTCCTCGACAAGCACGCCGACGTCCCCGTTGAAACGCTCGCTCCCCGCGTATTTGACACGCGCATCTTCGCTCACCTCATCGACCCCCGCCAGGAGTCCGAGGGTGGCGCCGGACTCTCCCTCAAGCCGCTCTCCGCGATCTATGTCGACCCCGACGCCCCGGACACGCAGACCGGTCTCTACGCCGAGTTCCGCAAGATCGGCAAGACAAAGGACACCGGCTGGGCGTTCATCGACATCATGAACCCGCTCTACAACCGGTACGCGGGCCTTGACGTCATCCTGGAGTCGGCCCTGTTCGCCGAACTCGCTGACGTCATCAAGGGCATCGGCCTGACCCGGCTGTCCAAGTTCGAGCACCTGTTCCAGTCCTACATCATGCTCCTCCAGCGCCGCGGCATGCTGGTTGACCTGGAGTACGCCGAGCGCCTGGACACGGATCTCTCGGTCGAGGCCGCAGAGGCCCGCCAGCAGGCCGCGAAGTACGGGGTGGAGAACGTCAACTCCACGGCGCAGATCGCCGAGGCGCTTGTCGGCATGGGCGTCGCCCTCACCGAGCGCACGCCGTCCGGCGCTCTCAAGGTCGACAAGGGCGTCCTGCTCCCGCTGGCCGACCTCGACCCGACGTGGAAGGAACTCGGCCTCCGCACGCCGAACCCGCTCGCCCTGGCCGTCCTCCACGCCAAGCGTGCCGAGAAGTGGCGCGTCGCCTACGTGGACGCCTTCCGCACCCGCGCTGACGCCGAGGGGCGCATCCACCCGAACATCGGCACGCTCCAGGCCCGCACGGCCCGCATGTCCGTGAGCAACCCCCCGCTCCAGCAGTTGCCCTCGAAGGAGTGGCGCGTCCGCCGCGCGATCCTGGCCGACCCGGGCCACGTCATGATGTCCGCCGACTACGATCAGGTCGAGTTCCGCGTCCTGGCCGCCTTGGCCGACGTCAAGGGCATGAAAACGGCCATCGCCGAGGGCATCGACCTCCACGACTTCACGGCCGAACTCATCTGGGGCCCGGAGTTCACTAAGTTCCAGCGCTCGCTCGGCAAGGGCGTCGGCTTCGGCAAGGTCTTCGGTGGCGGCGCACCCACGCTCTCGCGCCAGACCGGCGCTCCCATCGAGCAGGTCCGCGAGGCCATCGCCAAGTACGATGCCGTCTATCCCGAGATCAAGAAGTTCGGCCGGATGCTCCAGCGCAAGGCCGAGTACGGCAAGCGCGAGGTCGTCACCGTCTCCGGCCGTCACCTGCCGCTCGACAAGGACCGGCTGTACGCCGCGACAAACTACGTTGTGCAGTCCACCGCCCGCGACGTCATCGCGGAGGCTATCGTCGACATGTTCGACGCCGGGCTCGGCGACTACCTGCTCATGCCGATCCACGACGAGGTACTGTTCCAGGCCCCTGCCGCGGAGGCCGAGGAGATCGGTCGTGCCGTCGGTGCGATCATGTCCAAGCCGTTCATGGGCGTTCCTCTGACCGCGTCGGCCGACGTCTACGGCAAGAACTGGGGCGGCGGCTACGGCGCCAACCCCGAGGAGGGATCGTGGTAGCGCACACGCACACGATGGGCGAGGCTGACCAGTGGCATGTCGTGCGCTGCACGGTGTGCGGGCTGGCTGCGTCGCTCGAATACCTCCAGTCAGTCTGTGTATATCCTGTAAACAAGTGACTCTGCCCCCGGGTGTGCTACGCTGATCTTATCAGCCCCACCCGGGGGCTTCGTCACAAGGAGTCATCATGCGGTACAAGTTCATCGGCCGGACCAGCGACGGCAAGCAGTACATCTGGGAGTCGATCAACACGATCAGCCCCCGCGAGTCTCGCCACGAGCGAATCATCTGCTCGGTCGCATGGTTCTGGAGCGAGCGATGAGTCGCCGCCACTCGCCCCGCGTCGTCCTCCCCTGCCCCACCCCGTGGAAGGCCCTCTACGGCAACCAGAGCGTCGCCGTGGCCCGCATCAACGAGATCAACTCCACCGTCAACCGTCACACCAAGACCCCTCAACGTGCCTACCCGTGCCCTTGCGGATTCTGGCACCTCACCTCCAAGGAGTAACCGTGCACATCCTCGCAGCACTCGGCACCTGGCTCGGCGTCATGATCCTCGGCCTCGCGCTCGTCTTCGTCGTCATCATCGGCCTCGACAACGCGGGCGTCGACAGCGGGACCCTCAACGTGGTCTCGTTCATCATCGGCCTCCCCATCGGCGTCGTAGCGTCGCTCTCCGCGATGGCCGTCTACGAGCGGCTGTACTGACCGTTTACACCATCAGCCCCGTTGCACACCGCAGCGGGGCTTTTGGCGTAGTATATCAGTGTACCGCGGCCTCGCCGCTTCTCGACGAAAGGCCCCTCCGGCATGGACACCATCCTCAAGTTCTTCCTCGAATACTGGATCATCACGGGCGGCGTGGCCCTGTTCAAGGCGCTCGGCTGGCTCGGCCTGGGCGTCCTGGCTTGGCCCTCCGTCTTCGCAGTCGGCCTCGCCTGGCTTCTCGGCGCAGTGATCCTGACCTGCGTCGTTGGTCTCGTCACGGCGGCTTCCGAGTGAGCCGCATCCAGCACCCGGCCCTCCAGGCCCAGGTCACGGTCGCGCTCCAACTCCAGGCCCTCCTTACCGAGGCCGAGGCCGCGCAGTGGCAACGATCCCGCGTCATCGCCTCCGACGAGGACGACCCGGGCATCCGCTCCCAGGGTGAGCACGGTGACCCCACCTTCGACGCCACGTCCGACTCGTCCCGCCTCGCTCTCCGCGCCGCGGTCATCCAGGCCGAAGACGTGCTCGGTCGCCACTACGGCGAACTGACCGAGGTCGCCGCCAACCTCCAGAAGGCCCTCGACCGCTGGAACGGCGGCCTGTAAGGCCCCTCTTGACAAGCCCCGCTGGGCTCTGTACGCTGGTCTCATGACCAACGAACAGGATCCGGCGGGGCTTTCGTCGTCCCCGGATACCGATGCGCTGCGACGAGCGGCTCGGAACGAGGGATTGTGGGAATCGGAGGCTGCGTTGGTAGAGGCCGCGGCCGACGAGATCGACCGACTTCGCGCCCTGCTCTCGCAGCCAGAACCGACCGCCGATTGGACGTGCGCCCGCTGTGGAGGAATCGCGTCGGAGCACGCCGTGTCATCCTCAACATGCGTCTGGGAGCCGGTGCCGACAGCCGAGCCGCAGACGCTCGATCACCTCGTGCGCGACACCGACAGCGGCAACATCGTCTGGGTGTCGCCGCAGCCGCCCCGCATCGAGGACATGGCACCGGGGACGACGTTCGAGTACCCGGAGCGTTGGACTGTCGTGAAGAACGGCACCGCCGATGCGTACGCGCGCAACAAGCAGAATGCACGCTTCCTCGACGAGTTCGACCCGTCCACGATCCGCGACGTGACCACGCCGACCGAAAGCACCAAGTGACCCACAACATCATCGACACCATCAACGCCCTGCCCTACCCGGACAAGACCCAGGACGAGTGCGCCGACCTCATCCGACTCGCCAAGATCGGCGACCGCAGCGCGGCGTTTACACTCCTGCGACTCTACATGGCGCCGATCATGAAAGAGGTCGACCGTGTCGTCCGCGGGGCGAACCGCTCCGGTTTCGGCTACTCCGTCGACAGCGTCGAGGTGTTCAGCGAGGCCGTGCTGATCTTCTACCGCGTCATCAACGCCTTCGACCCCGACCGCGGCATGCGCGGCTTCGTGTCGTTCCTGAGCCGGTCCCTCCGCAACGCTGAGAGCATGTCCGCCGCCACGTCGCGCATGGGCGCCACCAGAATCCCGTACCAGACCTTGATCCGCCGTTCCGCAGCGATCAAGGCCGCTGACGGCGACATCGAGGCCGCCCGCTTGATCGCCCCGCAGCACGGCCTCACCCGCGAGACCTTCGACGCCGTCAGCCGAGTGTACGAGGGCGCTGTGCAGATCCACGCCGAGGAAGACGCGGACACGCCACCTGTTGTGCTGCCTTACGAGGACCGCGGCTACATCCACGTCGAAGACCTCCAGGACGCTGCCCGCGCCCTCGACGCCCTCGACTTCACCTCGCGCCTCATCGTCGAGTCCGCGTTCGGGCTCAACGGGCAGCCCCAGCAGTCCAACGCCGAGATCGGCGACTCCCTGGGAATGTCCCGATGGGCCGTGCAGCGCCGCATCGACTCGGCTATGCTGACGATGAAGCAAGCCCTCACCGAGAAGGAGACCAAGTGACCGACAACGAGAACGCCCTCATCGCCTACGCCATCCTCGACGAGGTCAACGGCAACATCGGTAACGTCACGCACGACGTGCTCATGCGCGACATCGCCCGCGCCCAGGTGTACGCCACCCTGGCGACCGTGCCGACGAAGCCCTCCGCCGAGACCATCGCGGAGACCATCAGCGGCGTCATGGCCGACGCAGGATGGCTCCCCGAGGCCAAGGACGTGGACGAGGCTGCCGAGGCCGTGTGGAGGCTCCTGTGACCTCCCGCGAACGCCTCGCCCACCTGTCCTGCCGCGTCTGCGGCCGCCTCGCCAACCCGCTGTACGGCGGGATGTGCACTCCCTGCCTGGACCTCCAGGATGAACTCGACGACATCGCTAACGCCGATGCCGAACTCGCTTCGGATCCGAGGTACTACTTGTGACCAACATTCAGAAGGCCCGCGACGTGCTCGCGAAGTGGCGTGGACACGCCCTGACCGGGAACTGGTCGATCATCCCGCTACCGCTCTCCCATAACTTCGACATGGTGGACGGGTCAATGGTGTACGCGGCCAACACCGACGATGGGACAGCCGCTCGCCTGATCGTCGGCACCGCAGGCAACCCCGATCTGCTCGATGCGCTCGACGAGTTGCTGCGACTTGAGGCGGCCGTCGAGCAGCGCGGTGGTCCAGTCTTCGCCAACACGAAGCGCATCGCCGCCGCGATCATCGCCGCCGAAGGGAAGGGCGCATGACCCTCACCCTCGACGCCCCAGCCCCCGAACTCACTGTCATCGAGCAGCGCCAGCCCGACGTGCCGCTGACCTGCACCCGCGGCGGCATCCTCGACGACGTCTTGCCCGATCCCTGCCCGAAGCGTGCCGAGTGGGAGGGGCTGTGCATGGGCTGCGGTCGCGTGTTCCGCCGCTGCCAGCCGCACTACGAGGAGGACCTCCATGACGCGGCAGATTGGGGCGACGGCTCCAGCCACCTGTGCGCCGTCTGCGGAGAGGACTTCTACGTCGCGCAGTACGTGAGGATCGGCGCATGAGCATCCTGACCATCTACCGAGTCGAAGACGACCTGGGCCAGGGCCCGTACCGGATCCAGGCCCGCCACACCGACTTCCAGAGGCACTTGGCGCGTAGCATGTCGACACGCCACAGCGGCCCGATTCGCTGGTGGGACGACCCAACCGTCGAGTCGGACCCCGACCTCCACCCAGGGCCGAGCGAAGATCCCGGCATGTGGAAGCGCTGGCGCTACATCGACTTCTCCATGAACCGTGCAGCCCGCCACTACAACTTCGGCTTCGAGTCCGAGACCCGCCTGAGCGAGTGGTTCTTCGGCGAGCGCCGTGTCCTCGACCAACTCAATATGCACGTCGCGGCATATGAGGTCCCGCACCAGGCTGTGCTCCGCGGCCAGTGGCAACTCGCCTTCCGGCGCCCCTCGGCCAGCCTCGTTTACACGCGCCCGCTCGCTGGGCTGGTGGAATGATCCTCTGCTCCGAGTGCCCGTACGCGGCCGATGCAGCCTGGTCCTCGCCTCGCGAAGCGACCATCTGGTGGCACGCCGGAGCCCACGACGAGCGCTTCGTGTGCCGCCGCTGCTACCAGCGCCTCTACATGCGCGAGCGACGCGGGTCGACGGGGCGCGAAGAGGTAGTCTGAACGCGGGCTGTACGTTTGTACCCCGAAATGCCACATCTGGAGCCTCAGATAGTGACTAAGTGACAGAAGTGACGGCTATCTCTGTTTCTCTCTATAGGAGTTTTACTCTAGAGAGAGAACCCAGATACCCGTCACTTATGTCACTTATGTCACCAGGAGACTCCCAGGTTTTTCCTCGCCAAACCGCCCCGCCAGCCCCGCGGATGGGGTAGTATCGAGACATGCCAGCCAACAACATCGACCACGCGAAGGCAGCCGTCGTGACCTACGACGAACTGCCGCCGAACCACCCGCGGGAGGTCCCGATCCTCCTCAAGGGCATCCTCCACGCCCTCCTCGCCCTGCACGAGCAGAACGAGCCCATCACCATCAAGCCCACCACCCGCGCCCCGCGCCAGACCAAGGAGTCCAAGTGACCAAGTACAACGTCGGCGACCGCGTCGTCTACAAGTCCGTCGAGGCAGGTAACCCCGAAGCCGACGGCGCCACCGGTGTCGTTGAGCGTGTCGACTACTACGGCAACCCCGCCGTCAAGTGGGACGCGCCACTCCCCAACGGGCTGACCGCCCACGTGCGCTACCCGTTCCCCGAGAACATCTCGCTCATCCCCGAGGCCGACCCGTCGTTCTCCGTCGGCGACACCGTCCGCGTCAAGGACGACGTCGCCCTGGACGGCGGTCGCCACAAGGGCAAGGTCGGCACCGTCCACCACTTCGGGTTGATCTTCAACTACGTCGTGATCCCCGGGGAGCCCGTCGCCGTCCCCTTCCTCTCCAGCGAGATCGAGAAGCACACCCCGATCAAGCGCGAGTTCAAGGTCGGTGACCGCGTCCGCCTCGACAACACCAGCCACTGGGGCCTCACCGCCCAGGGGCGTACCGGCACGATCATCGCCCAGGGCCTCATCGACGTGGACATGACCGACGGTCGCGGCCCGCTCACCCAGTCCGACCACGCCTACCTCCACATCACGCACCTCGACGAGGAGCCCGCTCCCAGCGACACCGCCGCCGACCGTCTCCGCACCCGTGCCGACGAACTCCTCGCCGAGGTCTCCGAACTCGTCGCCAAGTCGGCCGAGTTGGGTGACCAGGCTGCCGCAGCGGCTGAGCGGGCGTCCAAGGCACGCGTCCTCGCGCTCCAGTACCGCGCCGTGGCCGACGACCTGGAGGCCCAGAAGTGACCATCGACGAACTCAACGCCCTCCCCGTCGGCACGCACCTCCGCGACGAGTTCGGCGACCTCGCTCACTGGGTCAAGTTCGAGGACGGCTCCTGGCACCTCATCGAGCAGGTGGATGGGCTCGTCGCTGCCGGGACCGACTGGAGTCCGGCTCAAGGCGACGTCGTCGGTACCGTCTTGCAGTCCGGCGACGACCTGGAACTCGTCACGTGATCGCCCTCCTCGTCCTCCAGATCACCGCGCTCGTCGCGGTCGGCATCATCTTCGCCATCCTGTTCGTGCTTGCCTACTTCGACGAGCACCGCACCCGGCGCACTGAGAGTTTCCTGCTAGGCCTGGCCTATGGCTTGACCGTCTGCATGGTCCTCGCTACGCTCTACACCATCAGCATCCCCAACTGAAAGGCCCATCGTGGCAACAATCCAGCAGATCCAGAAGTCCTCCGTCCCGAAGCCGGACATGATCGGCGACCTCATCGAGGTCACGATCTACAGCCAGGCCGACGGCTCCCTCTCCACGGTCGCGGGCACGCTCACGGGCTACGCCGTGCGCGACGGCGACGTCTACCTGTTCCTCCAGGACATCACCGACGACGTCGAGGTCGACCTCGACGACTACACCCTCTCGATCACACACTACGAGTACCCCATCGACTTCGTGGACGCAGACCAGGAGGACAGCGAGTGACCGCCGTCCTCCGCGAGCGCGACGACCACTTCGACGATCACCAGGATGCCGACGCCACGCTCGAACTGACCAGCCTCGCCCTCGAAGTCAACGACCCCGAGACGGGTCTCGTCTTCTACTTCTCACGCAGCGGCGGCGGCGACCAGAAGATCATCACCTTCGCCCAGAACCTCATCGCCGAGGTCATCAAGACAGGGAGCACCAAGTGACCGAGTTCAACGAGACCCGCGCCAGCGACCCGCGCATCCCCGTCGGCACCCGCGTCCGCTACACCCAGCGCGGTGACGAGGCCTTCGGTCGGTTCTACGAGGACGACACCGACGGCCCCGGTGTGGTCGAGGGCGACGACGGCAGCAACGAGGCCCCGTACACCGTGCGTCTCGACACCCCGGGCACCGCCCTCGGCTACCCGGCCCCCACCGTCCGCGCCGACTACAACGAACTGGAGGTCCTGTCGTGACCCTCTTCGGCCGCAACATCGACCCCGACCTGCCCGTCGAGGAGGAGCGCTTCTTCACCCTCGCGGACGAGAACGGCGACCTCGCCGTCTACGACAGCCACACCGGCCGCTACGCCCCGTTCTACGGGGACACCGGCGGCATGGTCGCCGCGGACCTCAACCAGAACCTCGACTACCCCGACCGGTACCAGTGGAAGGACTCCCTGTGAGCATCAAGACCATCGCCGAGGACAAGAGCGACACCTACAAGTCGCGCGTCCGGGTACAGCACCTGACCCAGAGCCAGCGAGTCCACATCATGGTTGAGGACAACCGCGCCCCCGCCGCGTACCACACGATGGATGCGGCGGACGCCGTCGCCCTCGCAAAGCAGATCGTCAAGGCCCTGGAGCCCGAGCCGGAGCCCGTCATCCCCGAGCCTGGCGCCAAGGTCCGCGTCAAGCAGGGCGCGCACGGTGCGGGATTGAGCCGTGAGTACGTCGGCAAGGTCTACACGGTCATCCCGCGGCCGTCGGGCCGAAACAAGGACAAGTACACCATCTTTGTCGAGGCTCCAGACGTCGGTGACTCGGCCTACCCGCTCCCGCTGTACGCCGACGAGTTCGAGGTCGTCGAAGACACCGAGGAGCCCGTCAAGGCTCCGCGCTTCGCCGTCGGCGACCGGGTCGTTTACACGATCCCGGAGACGTGGGCCGGAGCGCCGGGATCCGAAGCCGCGACCAAGGACGAGGGCAGTCTCGGCACGGTCACCAATGTCCTCGGCAGCCAGGCCTTCTCGGTCCAGTGGGACGGTGGCTACGAGAGCCCGCACTCGCCCGACTTCCTCGCTCCGGCGCCCAAGGAGCCCACGCACCGCTACCCCGAGGGCCTGTACCTCTCGCAGCACACGGGCCAGCACGTCGTCATCCGCCACGAGGCCGAGCCCGGCTCGTACGCCATCCTCTACGTCGACAGCACCACCGCCGACGGCGACGTCCCGGTGAACCTCGGCATGAACGACGTCATCGTGGGCTCCTACACCCTCGTCGCGGCGTACTCCGTCAAGTGATCCTCCCCCGCTTCCACGCGACCACCACCGCCGAGGGCCCTGCCGTGATCGACCGCGAGCAGGGCCTTCGGGCTGGGTTCGACCTGGCCCACTCTGCACAGGCAACTGCCAGCCTACTGAACGCGAACCCCGCTATGGTAGAGGCATTCTACTGGACCACCGATCAAGGAGACCCACAGTGACCACCAAGAACGAAGTCGGCCAGCCGATCCTCTTCGCCACCAGCGACCGCGACCGAGCCCGCATCGAACTCGCGAAGTTCAGCCCCGACTACGGCGAGCACATCACCCCCATCAACCTCAGCGCGTTCGACAAGAACGGCGACCTGGCCGTCTACATGGGCCTCACCCAGCAGGGTGACATCAAGGCTCTCGCCAAGGCCATCCTCAACGCCGTCGAGCCCGAGGCCTTGGTCGAGAACCAGAAGGACGCCGGGCCCGAGCCAGAGGCGTACGAGCCCAAGCCCGGCGACCGTGTCCGTCTCGCCGACAGCGGATACTTCTACAGCGGCGCCCGCGGTAAGACCGCCGTCGTGGTCAAGCGCGACTCGATGGCCGACCACTGGGTGCTCGACGTCGACACCGAGGACGGCGACTCGCCGCTCACGCAGTATGCCCCGGCCAACCTCCTCACGCTGATCGAGCCCGACCCGGCCCGGCCCTTCCAGGTCGGCGACCTCGTCCGAGTCGTCGCCACGCAGTACGCCATGAACTGGGGCATCGGCACGTGGCCGGTGGTGGCGCTCTACAAGTCGGGCGACACCGTGAGCATCAACCACGGCACGTACGGCAAGGGTGCGTTCACCCCCGACGAACTCGAACTGGTCAAGGCCGTTCTGCCCAAGCCCACGCTCCAGGAGCAGATCGACGACCTCAAGGCCAGCGACGACGCCCTCAAGGCCAGCCACGACAGCCTCAAGACGTCGCTCGACGCCTTGACCATCCGCGTCGACGCTCTGGAGACCACCGCCAAGTCCGACTCGCTCTGGGGCTACAAGGTCGGCGACCGTGTCCGCTACACCGGCAGCGGCGCGTGGCTCGGCGAGCGCATCGTCGGCCGCATCGAGCGTGGCGCCAACCCGCGGCTGCGTCTCGACATCCCCAACGGCACCCGGGACGTCGGTACTGCCTACGGCCCCACCGAGATCGAGAAGGTGAACTGACCGTGGCAAGCATCGGAACCGTTACCATTGACGTCGAGACTAAGTTCGACCTGACCGGCCTTCGCGCCTTCGCCGACACCTACCGCGAACTGGCCGACAAGGCCGACGCCCTGATCCTCGCGCTGGAGGCAGCCGAGGAGAAGCCCACCCCCGCCGAGCCGAAGCGCCCCCGGTTCCTCCCCGCTCAGATCAATGGCGTCTGGGGGATCCTCGACAGCGAGAACCCCACCGTCTGGGCCGCGTTCGAGGGAGATGCCCGGCAGGACGTCGTTGACATCGCGAAGAAACTCAACGCCGACCCGTCCGAGCGCGACGACTGGATGTGGACCTTCCGCGGCACTCCGTAACCACCCCGGTGCCCCGCAGCCCCACCGTTGCGGGGCACCTCCCCTTTCCAGAAGCACCTCCCCCTCTGGAAAGTACCTCCCCCTCTGGAAAATACCCCCCCCTCGTCATTTTGGAGCCCCGTGCCGGAACTCAGCGAGTCCATGATGCCCTCCGTGGACATCGAAGCCCACCTCAAGCACCTGCGCCGCCTCACCCAGTCGACCGACCCCGACGTCCTCGCCAACGCATCGCCGCGTGGCAAGGCCTGTGCCCCGGCCTACGTGAAGGTCGCCCACGACATCGCCGACATGATCGACGTCTACCGGATCAACGGGTTCAGCGCTGGCGAGGCCGTACAGGCCATCTGGTCGGACTTCCTCGACCCCATCGCGTCCGTGCCCGTCATCGACACGACACACGACTAACGATACGCGCGTGTATACACATACACATACACGCGCGAGACTAACTAAAGACTCCAGACTATGGAGGTCTTTGTACCAACTATTGTGTTGTATTGGTACAACATCCAACATGTGATATTTCAGAATGTGACATTTCACATTTCACATGTAACATCTGATATGCCAGTATTTCACACTTCACATGTGACATGCTGGCATATCGGTATTTCAGCATATCACCGGCCACCAGCTCAACCGGCTCCATTGCCGGGCCATCAGCGGCCATGAATCAAGTCTGCGCGCCGATCCCCCATAGGGCGAGCCCAGCAAGCCGATTCGGGGTACAAATGCCTGGCAAAACCCTGGGAAAAGTGGGTTTACACACTTGACAGGCCCCGGCCATGCGTAATGTCGTCCCTGTCGCCCCCCGGGCGGCCCCGCCGAAAGGATCGAAGAC
>OEPS010000081.1_pt1 | contig 34354 bp, 31 predicted proteins | sample 1539411 | NCBI WGS metagenome assembly OEPS01 (sample SAMN02671747, study PRJEB22543) | soil metagenome | biome: bacteria | place: China:Hunan Province, Lengshuijiang City | collected 2012-10-15 | depth 0.08m m
GCAAAATCACTGACGTTGAAGTTCTGAAAGCACAGTTCGAAGAAGAACGTGTTGCGCTGGTTGCTAAAATCGGTGAGAACATCAACATCCGTCGCGTATCTTCCCTGGAAGGCGAAGTTCTGGGTTCTTACCAGCACGGCGCGCGTATCGGTGTTCTGGTTGCTGCTAAAGGCGCGAGCGAAGAGCTGGTTAAACAGCTGGCTATGCACATCGCTGCAAGCAAGCCGGAATTCGTTAAGCCGGAAGACGTTTCCGCTGAAGTGGTAGAAAAAGAGTACCAGGTTCAGCTGGACATCGCCATGCAGTCTGGCAAGCCGAAAGAAATCGCAGAGAAAATGGTTGAAGGCCGCATGAAGAAATTCACCGGCGAAGTTTCTCTGACCGGTCAGCCTTTCGTCATGGAACCGAGCAAATCTGTTGGTCAGCTGCTGAAAGAGCATAACGCTGACGTAACTGGTTTCATCCGCTTTGAAGTGGGTGAAGGCATCGAGAAAGTTGAGACTGACTTTGCAGCAGAAGTTGCTGCGATGTCCAAGCAGTCTTAATTTTCAAAAGGAGCCGCCTGAGGGCGGCTTCTTTTTGTGCCTAATGTGTAAATTCAGCTGGTCGCTATAGTGGCTACGCTGAAAAGCGACGTACAATGTCGCCGGAATTAACTCATCTCATTCGTTGACAGTCTCAGGAAAGAAACATGGCTACCAATGCAAAACCCGTCTACAAACGTATTCTGCTTAAGTTAAGTGGCGAAGCTCTGCAAGGTTCAGAAGGCTTCGGTATTGATGCGAGCATACTTGACCGCATGGCTCAGGAAATCAAGGAACTGGTTGAGCTGGGTATTCAGGTCGGCGTAGTGATTGGTGGTGGTAACCTGTTCCGTGGTGCTGGTCTGGCGAAAGCGGGTATGAACCGCGTTGTGGGCGACCACATGGGCATGCTGGCAACGGTCATGAACGGCCTTGCAATGCGTGATGCGCTCCATCGCGCCTATGTGAACGCCCGCCTGATGTCAGCGATTCCGCTGAACGGCGTGTGTGATAACTACAGCTGGGCAGAGGCTATCAGCCTGCTGCGTAACAACCGCGTGGTGATTCTTTCCGCGGGTACCGGTAACCCATTCTTTACTACAGATTCTGCTGCTTGCCTGCGTGGTATTGAAATTGAAGCCGATGTGGTTCTGAAAGCAACCAAAGTCGACGGCGTGTTCACCGCCGATCCGGCCAAAGATCCTTCTGCCACTATGTACGATCAGCTGACCTACGGCGAAGTGCTGGAGAAAGAGCTGAAAGTGATGGATCTGGCGGCGTTTACCCTGGCGCGCGATCACAAACTGCCGATTCGCGTCTTCAATATGAACAAGCCTGGCGCACTGCGTCGCGTGGTGATGGGTGAAAAAGAAGGCACATTAATTACTGAGTAATTCCCGTCGGCGTCAAATACGGGTAATATTCGGCCTTACTTTTACGGGTTTATGGCCCGATGGTTTTCAACATGCTCTGTGGACGGAGCGCTGCGGCTGGTTCGTAGCCTGAAAGACGCTGAGCATAAACATGACTATACTTAGCTCACTTTTGCAGTGGGCGACCGTCTGGTCTGTCTGAGACAAGTTTTCAAGGATTCGTAACGTGATTAGCGATATCAGAAAAGATGCTGAAGTACGCATGGACAAATGCGTAGAAGCGTTCAAAACCCAAATCAGCAAAATACGCACGGGTCGTGCTTCTCCCAGCCTGCTGGATGGCATTATCGTGGAATACTACGGCACGCCGACTCCGCTGCGTCAGCTGGCCAGCGTAACGGTAGAAGACTCCCGTACTCTGAAGATCAACGTCTTCGATCGCTCCATGAGCCCGGCCGTTGAAAAAGCGATTATGGCTTCCGACCTGGGTCTGAACCCAAGTTCTGCGGGCAGCGACATCCGCGTTCCGCTGCCTCCGCTGACCGAAGAACGTCGTAAGGATCTGACCAAAATCGTCCGTGGTGAAGCAGAACAGGCGCGCGTTGCCGTACGTAACGTTCGTCGCGATGCTAACGACAAAGTGAAAGCGCTTCTTAAAGAGAAAGAGATCAGCGAAGACGACGATCGCCGTTCTCAGGAAGATGTGCAGAAGATGACCGATGCCGCCATCAAGAAAGTTGATGCGGCGCTGGCGGATAAAGAAGCGGAACTGATGCAGTTCTGATTCTCTGCCGACACGCGGGTCTGACTATCGGCCTGCGTAAAATCTGAAACGCCGTACAGGAGACCGTACGCTCAATTTTCGGGATTGCGTTCAGACGGCTGGCCTTGTAGCCTTTGGCACCATGTCAAAGGTTCTGCGCCTCCGCTCTGTCATCCGATAATTGATGCTCAAGGGTTTGCTGGCGGCGTTTTGCTTTTTATCCTGTCTTCATTTTTCTGGACGCCTCATGAAGCAATTAACCGTTCTCGGTTCGACCGGTTCTATCGGCTGCAGCACGCTGGATGTGGTGCGCCATAATCCTGATAGCTTTTCTGTCACCGCGCTGGTTGCCGGGAAAAATGTCGACCGTATGGTTGAACAATGTCTGGAATTCTCCCCTCGCTACGCGGTAATGGACGATGCGCACAGCGCTGAGCTGCTGCGGATAAAACTGCGCGAGCAGGGCAGTCGCACTGAAGTCATGAGCGGCCAACAGGCCGCAGCTGAGGTTTCCGCGCTTGACGACGTCGATCAGGTGATGGCGGCAATCGTCGGTGCCGCGGGTCTGGTTCCCACGCTTTCAGCTATTCGCGCGGGTAAAACGGTGCTGCTGGCGAATAAAGAGTCGCTGGTGACCTGCGGCCGGCTGTTTATGGACGCTGTGCAAAAATATGGCGCGCGCCTGTTACCGGTCGATAGCGAACATAATGCGATTTTTCAGAGTATGCCGGAAACAATTCAACATAATCTGGGGTACGCTGATTTAACCCAAAACGGCGTGTCGTCGATTCTGCTCACCGGCTCCGGTGGCCCGTTCCGCGAAACGGCGATTGCTGAATTGTCGGCGATGACTCCGGATCGGGCATGTAAGCATCCAAACTGGTCAATGGGACGCAAGATTTCTGTCGACTCAGCCACCATGATGAACAAGGGGCTTGAGTATATCGAAGCCCGCTGGCTATTTAATGCTTCAGCGCAGCAAATGGAAGTCCTGATCCATCCGCAATCGGTGATTCATTCAATGGTGCGTTATCAGGATGGCAGCGTTCTGGCGCAGCTTGGTGAGCCGGATATGCGTACGCCGATAGCCCATACCATGGGCTGGCCAAAGCGTCTTAACTCTGGGGTGAAGCCGCTGGATTTTTGTCAGTTGAGTAACCTGAGCTTCTCCGCGCCGGATTATGGACGTTACCCCTGTCTGAAGCTGGCAATAGAGGCTTTCGACGTCGGCCAGGCGGCGACCACGGCGCTGAATGCGGCAAATGAAGTCTCCGTAGCCGCGTTTCTGAACGGTGATATTCGCTTTACCGATATTGCGGCTATCAATCAGGCGGTACTGGATCAGCTGGCGTTAAATGAGCCGCAAAGCATTGATGAAGTGCTGTCTATTGACGCTATGGCTCGGGCGAACGCAGGCCAGCTGCTGGCAGCGCGGCGCAAATTCTGATACTCGTTGTGATATTTGTGGGCGCTGGGCTTCAGTGATATAGTCTGCGCCATCCGATCGTTGCATTTTGTTGTGAAAGATTACGGTGGCCGTGGCAAGACACGGCTTTTTTGCGTAAAGCTTTTGGTTGTTCTCTGCGATTGGCCGTAGCTCCGGGACCGGATAAAAATGCGTATCCAGCGCTGACTGGTTGCCTGTGTTTAGAAGCTTAGCTAATCCTTATTATGGACTTAAAACGCGTTATGTTGTCTGCTAATCAAACTGTCAGCGAAATGCCTGCACATGGCTGTCGCCATGTCGCCATTATTATGGACGGCAACGGTCGCTGGGCAAAACGGCAAGGAAAAATTCGCGCCTTCGGCCATAAAGCCGGCGCGAAGTCTGTTCGTCGCGCCGTCTCTTTCGCGGCCAATAATGGCATTGAAGCGTTAACGTTATACGCGTTCAGCAGTGAAAACTGGAATCGTCCGGCGCAGGAAGTCAGCGCGCTGATGGAGCTGTTTGTCTGGGCGCTGGATAGCGAAGTAAAAAGTTTGCACAGACATAATGTGCGTTTGCGTATTATCGGTGAAACTACGCGCTTTAATGCGCGTCTCCAGGAGCGTATTCGTAAGGCGGAAGCGCTGACTGAGAATAACACCGGTTTGACCCTGAATATTGCGGCAAACTACGGCGGCCGCTGGGATATCGTTCAGGGCGTTCGTCATCTGGCCAAACAGGTTCAGGATGGTTTGCTCCAGCCCGAGGAAATCACGGAAGAGATGCTGAGCCAGCAGGTGTGTATGCATGAGCTGGCTCCCGTTGATTTAGTTATCAGGACCGGGGGAGAGCACCGTATTAGTAACTTTTTGATTTGGCAAATTGCCTACGCCGAACTTTACTTTACAGATATTCTTTGGCCCGATTTCTCTGAACAGGACTTTGAAGGTGCACTCCATGCCTTTGTTAATCGAGAGCGTCGCTTCGGCGGCACTGAGCCGGGCGGCAACAATGCCTGATGGAGGTCACTTTTGCTGAAGTATCGCCTGATTTCCGCATTGGTTTTAATTCCCGTTGTTATCGCGGCTCTTTTTTTATTGCCGCCCGCGGGTTTTGCCATCGTTACGCTGGTTGTCTGTATGCTCGCCGCGTGGGAGTGGGGGCAACTTAGCGGTTTCACTTCAACCACGCAGAGAGTCTGGCTATCGGTGCTTTGTGGTCTGCTGCTGGCGCTGATGCTCTTCCTGATGCCTGAATACCACTATGATGTTCATCAACCGCTGGTTGAGGGGTCTCTGTGGGCATCATTCGGCTGGTGGATAGTCGCGCTTGGTCTGGTTCTGACCTATCCCACCTCTGCTGCCTTCTGGCGGAATTCAAAAACGCTACGTCTGATATTCGGCATCCTGACCATCGTCCCATTTTTTTGGGGCATGCTGGCGCTGCGGGCCTGGCATTACGCCGATGACCATTATAGCGGTGCGCTGTGGTTACTCTACGTGATGATTTTGGTCTGGGGGGCTGACTCCGGCGCTTATATGTTCGGTAAAATGTTCGGCAAGCATAAGCTGGCGCCGAAGGTCTCGCCGGGTAAAACCTGGCAGGGTTTTTTCGGTGGTCTGTTGACGGCTGCGGTTATCTCCTGGGCCTATGGCTGGTGGGCTCATCTGGATGTGACGCCGACGGTACTGCTGGTATGTTCAGTTATCGCTGCGCTGGCTTCTGTACTTGGCGATCTGACCGAAAGCATGTTTAAACGAGAAGCGGGCATCAAAGATAGTGGACATCTGATTCCCGGACACGGCGGTATCCTCGATCGTATCGATAGCCTGACGGCTGCGGTACCCGTGTTTGCTTGTTTACTCTTGTTGGTTTTCAGGACGATTTGACGGAAGGTTTTATGCTGAGCGTTCTCTGGAATTTGGCTGCATTTATTATTGCGCTGGGCGTGCTGATCACCGTCCACGAGTTTGGCCATTTCTGGGTTGCTCGTCGCTGCGGTATCCGCGTTGAGCGTTTTTCTATCGGTTTCGGCAAAGCGCTTTGGCGCCGTTTTGATAAGCAGGGAACCGAGTTTATTATCGCTCTTATCCCTCTCGGCGGGTATGTCAAGATGCTTGACGAGCGCGTTGAGCCCGTGGCGCCGGAGATGCGTCACTTTGCTTTTAACAACAAAACCGTTGGTCAGCGCGCTGCCGTTATTGCCGCAGGGCCAATTGCCAACTTCCTTTTCGCCATTTTTGCCTACTGGCTGGTCTTTATTATCGGTGTTCCCGGCGTTCGTCCGGTCGTTGCTGATATATCGCCCGACTCCATCGCTGCCCAGGCACAAATTGCAAAAGGAATGGAACTTAAAGCGATAGATGGCATCGAAACGCCTGATTGGGATGCTGTGCGTATGGCGCTGGTGGCCAGAATCGGCGATCGGCAAACAATAGTTACCGTTGCCCCTTTCGGGACCAATCAACGCCAGGATAAAATCCTCGATCTGCAGCAATGGGCGTTTGAGCCGGATAAACAAGATCCGGTTACTTCGCTGGGCATTCAGCCTCGCACTGCGCAGATTGATACCGTCCTGGCTGAAGTTCAATCTGACTCGGCGGCACAAAAGGCGGGTTTGCAAGCGGGCGACAGGATCGTTAAAGTCGATGGTCAACCGTTAACGCAGTGGATGACGTTTGTTAATCTGGTGCGCGATAATCCGGGTAGGTCATTAGTTCTGGACATCGAACGGCAGGGGAGTCCTTTGTCGGTGACTTTGATACCGGATACGAAGTCGACCAGGGGTAAAGCTGAGGGGTTTGCAGGGGTCGTGCCTAAGGTCATCCCGCTGCCTGATGAATATAAGACAGTGCGTCAGTACGGGCCGTTTGCCGCCATCGCTGAAGCCACGGATAAAACCTGGCAGCTGATGTCGTTAACGGTCAGGATGCTGGGCAAATTGATAACCGGTGATGTCAAACTGAACAACCTCAGCGGGCCGATTTCTATCGCCCAGGGGGCTGGGATGTCAGCGGAGTTCGGGCTGATTTATTATCTGATGTTCCTTGCGCTTATCAGCGTGAACCTCGGAATAATCAACCTGTTCCCGCTTCCCGTTCTGGACGGGGGACATCTGCTGTTTTTGGCGATTGAAAAGCTGAAAGGCGGACCGGTATCCGAGCGAGTTCAAGACTTTAGTTATCGCATTGGCTCAATACTGCTGGTGCTGTTAATGGGGCTTGCACTTTTCAATGATTTCTCTCGGTTGTAAGAGAGTGTTAGGAAGAACGCATAATAACGATGGCGATGAAAAAGTTGCTCATAGCGTCGCTGCTGTTTAGCAGCGCAACCGTATACGGTGCTGACGGGTTCGTGGTGAAGGACATTCATTTCGAAGGCCTTCAGCGTGTCGCTGTTGGTGCGGCCCTCCTCAGTATGCCAGTGCGTCCTGGCGATACCGTAACCGATGATGATATCAGTAACACCATCCGTGCTCTGTTTGCCACCGGCAACTTTGAGGACGTCCGCGTCCTGCGCGATGGTGATACCCTGCTGGTGCAGGTGAAAGAGCGTCCAACGATTGCCAGCATCACTTTCTCCGGCAACAAGTCGGTGAAGGATGACATGCTCAAGCAAAACCTTGAGGCATCCGGCGTACGCGTAGGGGAATCTCTCGATCGCACCACGCTTGCTGATATCGAAAAAGGGCTGGAGGATTTCTACTACAGCGTCGGTAAGTACAGCGCCAGCGTCAAAGCTGTCGTAACGCCGCTGCCGCGTAACCGTGTCGACCTGAAACTGGTATTCCAGGAAGGCGTTTCGGCGAAAATCCAGCAGATTAATATCGTCGGCAACCATGCATTCAGCACCGATGAATTGATTTCCACCTTCCAGCTGCGCGATGAAGTGCCGTGGTGGAACGTGGTTGGCGATCGTAAATATCAGAAACAGAAGCTGGCAGGGGATCTCGAAACGCTGCGCAGCTACTATCTGGATCGCGGCTATGCCCGTTTCAACATTGACTCCACGCAGGTTAGCCTGACGCCGGACAAAAAAGGTATCTACATCACCATCAACATCACCGAGGGCGATCAGTACAAGCTTTCTGGGGTGCAGGTGACGGGCGACCTGGCGGGGCATTCGGCGGAAATTGAATCGCTGACCAAAGTAGAGCCGGGCGAGCTGTATAACGGCACCAAAGTGACCAAAATGGAGAATGACATTAAGAAACTCCTTGGTCGCTACGGCTATGCCTATCCGCGCGTTCAGTCGCAGCCGGAAATCAGCGATACCGATAAAACCGTGAAGCTGCACGTCAACGTCGATGCGGGCAACCGTTACTACGTGCGTAAAATTCGCTTCGAAGGCAACGATACCTCGAAGGATGCCGTCCTGCGTCGCGAAATGCGTCAGATGGAAGGCGCCTGGCTGGGTAGCGACCTGGTTGACCAGGGTAAAGATCGTCTGAACCGTTTAGGCTACTTTGAAACGGTCGATACCGATACCCAGCGCGTTCCGGGCAGCCCGGACCAGGTTGATGTGGTCTATAAAGTTAAAGAGCGTAATACCGGTAGCTTTAACTTCGGCGTCGGTTACGGTACGGAAAGCGGCGTGAGTTTCCAGGCCGGCGTTCAGCAGGATAACTGGCTCGGTACCGGCTATTCTGTTGGAATTAACGGCACCAAAAACGATTACCAGACCTATACTGAACTGTCGGTGACCAACCCGTACTTTACCGTGGATGGCGTCAGCCTCGGTGGTCGTGTGTTCTACAACGACTTCGATGCTAACGATGCGGACCTGTCTGACTATACCAACAAAAGTTATGGTACAGACATTACGCTGGGCTTCCCGATTAACGAGTACAACTCGCTGCGTACGGGACTGGGCTATGTACATAACTCCTTGTCAAATATGCAGCCGCAGGTCGCGATGTGGCGTTATCTGAATTCGATGGGGCAAAATCCGGACGATACCAACGACAGAAACTCGTTCAAAGCTGACGACTTCACCTTCAACTACGGCTGGACTTATAACAAGCTCGACCGTGGCTTCTTCCCGACTGAAGGTTCACGCGTCAACCTGAACGGTAAAGTGACGATTCCGGGCTCGGATAACGAATACTACAAAGCGACGCTGGATACGGCGACCTATGTACCTATCGACGACGATCATAAGTGGGTGGTATTAGGTCGAACCAGATGGGGTTATGGTGACGGTATTGGTAGTAAAGAAATGCCGTTCTATGAGAACTTTTATGCCGGTGGTTCAAGCACTGTGCGTGGCTTCCAGTCTAATACTATCGGTCCGAAGGCTGTTTATAAGCCAGCCAGCAACCGCCATGATGGTGATGATGGCTACGATAACGAATGCGATTCTAATTCTGCAGGTCTATGTAAGTCTAATGATGCGGTAGGCGGTAATGCCATGGCGGTAGCTAGCCTTGAGCTGATTACTCCTACGCCTTTTATTAGCGATAAGTATGCGAACTCGGTCCGTACGTCCTTCTTCTGGGACATGGGCACCGTGTGGGATACAAACTGGCAGAATACAGCGTCTACGAGAGCCGCTGGTGTTCCGGACTACAGCGATCCGAACAACATTCGTATGTCTGCAGGTATCGCAGTGCAGTGGATGTCGCCGTTAGGGCCGTTGGTATTCTCCTACGCTCAGCCGTTTAAAAAGTACGATGGAGACAAAGCCGAACAGTTCCAGTTTAACATCGGTAAAACCTGGTAATTGTGTTGGCTACAATGGAATGTAAGTGCAGTTGCAGTATAGCGCTGACTATTGGCGATAACTGAGGTTGTCGCCTGGCCACGCAAATAACGGTACCCCTGGGTACTCATGGGATGGTAAGGAGTTAATTGTGAAAAAGTGGTTATTAGCTGCAGGTCTGGGTTTAGCAATGGTAACTTCCGCTCAGGCGGCAGATAAAATTGCAATGGTTAACATGAACAGCCTGTTCCAACAGGTTGCCCAGAAAACAGGCGTTTCTAACACGCTGGAAAACGAGTTTAAAGGCCGCGCGAGCGAGCTACAGCGTATGGAAGGCGATCTGCAGTCTAAAATGCAGCGTCTGCAGTCCATGAAAGCGGGCTCTGACCGTACCAAACTGGAAAAAGACGTGATGGCTCAGCGCCAGACTTTCTCTCAGAAAGCACAGTCTTTCGAACAGGATCGTGCACGTCGTTCTAACGAAGAGCGCGGTAAGCTGGTGACTCGTATTCAGAGCGCCGTGCAGAGCGTCGCTAAAGATCAGAGCATCGATCTGGTTGTTGACTCTAACGCCGTTGCCTACAACAGCAGTGATGTAAAAGACATCACCGCAGATGTGCTGAAACAGGTCAAATAAGTAATGCCTTCAATTCGACTGGCTGATTTAGCCCAGCAGTTGGATGCAGAATTACACGGTGATGGCGATATCGTCATCACCGGCGTTGCGTCCATGCAGTCCGCTAAAGCGGGCGATATTACTTTCATGGTAAATCCTAAATACCGTGAACACCTGGCCGCTTGCCAGGCATCTGCGGTTGTTATGACGCAGGATGATTTACCTTTTGCCCATAGCGCCGCGCTGGTAGTGCGTAATCCCTACCTGACCTACGCGCGCATGGCACAAATTCTTGATACCACGCCACAGCCAGCGCAGGATGTTGCGCCCAGCGCAGTCATCGACGCTACGGCAAAGCTGGGTAATCACGTGGCTGTTGGCCCGAACGCCGTTATCGAATCGGGCGTAATTCTCGGTGATAACGTGGTTATCGGTGCAGGTTGTTTCGTTGGGAAAAATACGAAAATAGGTACGGGTTCCCGCCTGTGGGCCAACGTCACCGTTTACCACGACATCGAGATCGGCGAGAATTGTCTGATCCAATCCAGCACGGTGATTGGCGCGGATGGCTTCGGCTACGCGAACGATCGCGGCAACTGGGTTAAGATCCCGCAGCTGGGTCGGGTTATTATCGGCGATCGCGTGGAGATCGGCGCCTGTACGACCATCGATCGCGGCGCGCTGGACGACACCGTTATCGGGAACGGTGTGATCATTGATAATCAGTGTCAAATTGCGCACAACGTGGTGATTGGTGACAACACTGCGGTTGCTGGCGGCGTGATCATGGCGGGCAGCCTGAAGATCGGCCGCTACTGCATGATTGGCGGAGCCAGCGTGATCAACGGCCATATGGAAATCTGCGATAAAGTCACCGTCACGGGGATGGGGATGGTTATGCGTCCTATCACCGAGCCAGGGGTTTACTCTTCAGGTATCCCGCTGCAGCCGAATAAGGTCTGGCGTAAGACTGCTGCGCTGGTACTGAATATTGATGATATGAGCAAGCGTCTTAAAGCTATTGAACGCAAGGTTAATCAGCAAGATTAGTACTTCATTCAGCTACATTAAATTTTCGGCCTGTTGCATTCATAGGATTGCCGCAGGCCGTGTTATTATTGCCTTTTAGTATATTTAGACAGGAAGAGTATTTTGACTACTGACACTCATACTCTGCACATTGAAGAGATTCTGGAACTTCTGCCTCACCGTTACCCGTTCCTGCTGGTAGACCGCGTGCTGGATTTTGAAGAAGGTCGTTTTCTGCGCGCAGTAAAAAATGTTTCCGTAAATGAGCCGTTTTTCCAGGGGCACTTCCCTGGTAAGCCGATTTTCCCGGGCGTACTGATTCTGGAAGCGATGGCACAGGCTACCGGTATTCTGGCGTTCAAAAGCGTTGGCAAACTTGAGCCGGGCGAACTGTATTATTTTGCCGGCATTGACGAAGCGCGTTTTAAACGTCCGGTTGTGCCTGGCGATCAGATGATTATGGAAGTCACTTTTGAGAAAACTCGTCGCGGCCTGACTCGTTTCAAAGGCGTAGCGACGGTGGACGGAAAAGTGGTTTGCGAAGCAACGATGATGTGTGCCCGTAGCCGGGAGGCCTGATACGTGATTGATAAAACCGCCTTTATTCATCCTACCGCCATTGTAGAAGAAGGCGCCGTTATTGGCGCTAACGTCCACGTTGGTCCGTTTTGTATTGTTGGCGCTAACGTCGAAATCGGCGAAGGCACCGTACTGAAATCTCACGTTGTCATCAACGGCCATACCAAAATTGGCCGCGACAACGAGATCTATCAGTTCGCTTCCATCGGTGAAGTTAACCAGGATCTGAAATATGCTGGCGAACCGACTCGCGTGGAAATTGGCGATCGCAACCGCATCCGCGAAAGCGTCACCATTCATCGTGGGACAGTACAGGGCGGTGGATTAACGAAGGTGGGCAGCGATAACCTGCTGATGATCAACGCCCACGTGGCGCACGATTGTACGTTAGGCGACCGCTGTATTCTGGCTAATAACGCAACGCTCGCTGGCCATGTTTCGCTGGATGATTTTGTTATCATCGGCGGGATGACCGCTGTGCATCAGTTCTGCATTATTGGTGCCCACGTGATGGTTGGTGGCTGCTCCGGCGTAGCGCAGGACGTTCCGCCGTTTGTTATTGCTCAGGGCAACCATGCGACGCCGTTTGGCGTCAATATCGAAGGGTTGAAACGCCGCGGCTTCAGCCGTGAGGCGATTACGGCGATTCGTAACGCCTATAAGCTGCTGTATCGTAGCGGTAAAACGCTGGACGAAGCGAAAGCTGAGATCGCTGAACTGGCGGCGCAGTATCCTGAAGTGCAGGCATTTACCGACTTCTTTGCCCGCTCCACGCGCGGCCTGATTCGTTAATGGCTGCATCGCGTCCCCTGACGATTGCCCTGGTCGCCGGAGAAACCTCCGGCGATATTCTTGGTGCTGGTCTTATCCGCGCGCTCAAAGCCCGCATACCAGACGCTCGTTTTGTCGGCGTCGCCGGGCCGTTGATGCAGGCTGAAGGCTGTGAAGCATGGTATGAGATGGAAGAGCTGGCGGTGATGGGCATTGTCGAAGTGCTTGGTCGCCTGCGTCGACTGTTGCATATTCGCGCCGATCTCACCCGGCGATTTACCGAGCTTAAACCAGACGTCTTCGTTGGTATTGATGCGCCTGATTTCAATATTACCCTTGAAGGCAATCTTAAGAAGCAGGGCATCAAAACCATTCACTACGTCAGCCCGTCTGTTTGGGCCTGGCGGCAAAAACGCGTTTTCAAAATTGGCAGATCCACCGACCTGGTACTGGCATTTCTGCCTTTCGAAAAAGCGTTTTACGACAAATTCAACGTTCCTTGCCGGTTTATCGGCCACACGATGGCGGATGCGATGCCGCTTGATCCGGATAAAGGCGCGGCGCGCGATCGTCTGGGAATAGCGCGCGATGTGCACTGTCTGGCGCTACTGCCTGGTAGCCGCGGAGCAGAGGTCGAGATGCTCAGCGCCGATTTTCTGAGAACGGCGCAGATCCTGCGGGAGTATTATCCCGATCTGGAAGTGGTTGTCCCGCTGGTCAATGCGAAGCGGCGGGAGCAGTTTGAACGTATCAAAGCGGAAGCGGCACCGGACCTTGCCGTGCATCTGCTGGACGGCCAGGCGCGCGATGCGATGATCGCCAGCGATGCTGCACTGCTGGCTTCCGGCACGGCCGCGCTGGAATGTATGCTGGCTAAGTGTCCGATGGTTGTGGGCTATCGCATGAAGCCATTTACCTTCTGGCTGGCGAAAAGGCTGGTCAAGACCGACTATGTGTCGCTGCCGAATCTGCTGGCCGGACGCGAGCTGGTTAAAGAGCTGCTGCAGGATGAATGCCAGCCGCAGGCGCTGGCCGAGGCGCTGAAGCCGCTGCTGGCTGATGGTAAAACCAGCCATGATATGCATGAAACCTTCCGTGCGCTGCATCAGCAGATCCGCTGTAACGCTGATGAACAGGCGGCGGATGCAGTACTGGAGTTAGCAAAATGATGGAGTTCGTTTATCCGCACACCCATCTGGTGGCGGGAGTCGATGAAGTCGGGCGCGGTCCGCTGGTCGGCGCGGTGGTGACCGCTGCGGTCATTCTTGACCCGGCAAAGCCGATTTTGGGCCTTGCCGACTCGAAAAAGCTAAGCGAAAAGCGGCGTCTTGCGCTATTTGACGAGATCAAAGAAAAAGCGTTGTGCTGGAGTCTTGGCCGCGCGGAACCCAACGAAATCGATGAGCTGAATATTCTGCACGCGACCATGCTGGCCATGCAGCGCGCCGTTGCGGGGTTGAGCATTTCCCCTGAGTTTGTTCTTATTGATGGTAACCGCTGTCCGTCGCTGCCCGTACCTTCGCTGGCGGTCGTCAAAGGCGACAGCCGGGTGGCGGAAATCAGCGCCGCGTCTATTCTGGCTAAAGTGACGCGCGATGCGGAAATGGCCGCACTGGACCTGGAATTCCCGCAGTACGGTTTTGCGCAACATAAAGGTTATCCCACCGCTTTTCATCTGCAAAAGCTGCTGGAACATGGCGTAATCGAGCAATACCGGCGCAGCTTTGGCCCGGTGAAACGCGCGCTGGGCCTGGCGTCCTGAACTGACACGCAAGCAATAAAGTAACGCGGAATCTGAAAATGGCTGAACCACGTTTCGTACACCTGCGGGTGCACAGCGACTATTCCATGATCGATGGTCTGGCGAAAACCGGGCCGTTAGTAAAAAAGGCGGCCGCGCTCGGCATGCCTGCGCTGGCGATCACTGATTTTACCAACCTTTGCGGGCTGGTGAAGTTCTATGGAGCGGGGCACGGCGCCGGTATTAAACCCATCGTGGGGGCTGATTTCCTCGTCCAGAGCGAGCTGCTCGGCGATGAACTGAGCCAGCTGACGGTGCTCGCTGCGAACAACGTTGGTTATCAGAATCTGACGCTGCTGATCTCTAAAGCTTATCAGCGCGGCTACGGCGCCGCGGGCCCGATTATTGACCGCGACTGGCTGGTGGAGCTAAAAGAAGGGCTGATTTTGCTCTCCGGCGCGCGTATGGGCGATGTGGGCCGCAGTCTACTGCGCGGCAATATGGCGTTGGTGGATCAGTGCGTTGATTTTTACCAGCAGCATTTCCCTGACTGCTATTTCCTCGAGCTGATTCGTACCGGCCGTCAGGATGAAGAATCCTATCTGCATGCGGCGGTGGAGCTGGCGGAAAGCCGCGGTTTACCGGTGGTGGCCACTAACGACGTTCGTTTCCTGGAGCCGGGCGACTTTGATGCCCATGAAATTCGCGTGGCTATCCACGACGGCTTTACTCTCGACGATCCCAAGCGTCCGCGAAACTATTCGCCGCAGCAGTATATGCGCAGCGAAGAGGAGATGTGCGAGCTCTTTTCTGATATTCCCGAAGCGCTGGAAAACAGCGTTGAGATTGCCAAACGCTGTAACGTTACCGTGCGCCTCGGTGAGTACTTCCTGCCGCAGTTCCCGACCGGGGATATGACCACCGAAGATTTTCTGATTAAGAAATCTAAAGAGGGTCTGGAAGAGCGTCTGGAATTCCTGTTCCCGGATCCGCAAGAGCGGGCTAAACGTCGCCCTGAATATGATGAACGCCTGGACATTGAGCTGCAGGTAATTAACCAGATGGGCTTTCCGGGCTACTTCCTGATCGTCATGGAGTTTATCCAGTGGTCGAAGGACAACGGCGTGCCGGTAGGGCCGGGGCGCGGCTCCGGCGCCGGATCGCTGGTGGCCTATGCGCTGAAAATTACCGACCTCGACCCGCTTGAGTTCGATCTGCTTTTTGAACGATTCCTTAACCCGGAACGTGTCTCGATGCCCGACTTCGACGTTGACTTCTGTATGGAGAAACGCGACCAGGTGATAGAACACGTGGCGGACATGTATGGCCGTGATGCGGTATCGCAGATCATCACCTTCGGTACCATGGCGGCGAAAGCGGTTATTCGCGACGTGGGCCGCGTACTGGGGCACCCGTACGGTTTTGTGGATCGCATTTCTAAGCTGGTGCCGCCCGATCCGGGAATGACGCTGGCGAAAGCGTTTGAAGCCGAGCCGCAGCTGCCGGAAATTTATGAGGCAGACGAAGAGGTTAAAGCGCTGATCGACATGGCGCGGAAGCTTGAAGGGGTCACCCGTAACGCCGGTAAACATGCGGGCGGGGTGGTGATTGCGCCAACCAAAATTACCGATTTTGCCCCGCTGTACTGCGATGAAGCGGGCCAGCATCCGGTTACCCAGTTTGATAAAAACGACGTTGAATATGCCGGGCTGGTGAAGTTCGACTTCCTCGGCCTGCGTACGCTTACCATCATTAACTGGGCGCTGGAGATGATCAACGCCCGCCGTGAGAAAAACGGCGAAGGGCCGCTGGATATCGCCGCGATTCCGCTCGACGATAAAAAAAGCTTCGATATGCTGCAGCGTTCGGAAACCACCGCCGTTTTCCAGCTTGAATCGCGTGGTATGAAGGATCTGATCAAGCGTCTGCAGCCCGACTGCTTCGAAGATATGATAGCCCTGGTGGCCCTGTTCCGTCCGGGCCCGCTGCAGTCCGGGATGGTGGATAACTTTATTGACCGTAAGCACGGCCGCGAAGAGATATCCTACCCGGACGTGCAGTGGCAGCACGAATGTCTGAAACCGGTACTGGAGCCGACTTACGGCATCATCCTGTACCAGGAACAGGTCATGCAGATTGCCCAGGAGCTTTCCGGCTACACCCTCGGCGGCGCGGACATGCTGCGTCGTGCGATGGGTAAGAAAAAGCCGGAGGAGATGGCTAAGCAGCGCGGCACCTTTGAAGAAGGGGCGAGGAAGCGCGGTGTAGACGGTGAACTGGCGATCAAAATCTTTGACCTGGTGGAGAAGTTCGCCGGTTATGGATTTAACAAATCGCACTCCGCCGCTTATGCTTTAGTCTCCTATCAGACGCTGTGGCTGAAGGCGCACTATCCGGCCGAGTTTATGGCGGCGGTGATGACCGCCGATATGGATAACACCGAGAAAGTCGTCGGCCTGGTGGATGAGTGCTGGCGGATGGGGCTGAAAATCCTGCCGCCGGATATTAACTCCGGCCTGTACCATTTCCACGTTAACGACGATGGCGAAATCGTTTATGGTATCGGCGCGATTAAAGGCGTTGGTGAAGGTCCGATTGAAGCGATCATTGAAGCCCGTAATCAGGGCGGCTATTTCCGCGAACTATTTGACCTCTGCGCCCGTACCGATATCAAAAAGCTCAACCGCCGGGTGCTGGAAAAACTGATTATGTCCGGGGCATTTGACCGCCTTGGACCGCATCGCGCGGCGTTAATGAACTCGCTTAGCGATGCGCTGAAAGCTGCCGATCAGCATGCTAAAGCCGAAGCGATCGGCCAGGCCGATATGTTCGGCGTGCTGGCGGAAGAGCCGGAGCAAATCGAGCAGTCCTACGCCAGCTGCCAGCCGTGGCCTGAGCAGGTGGTGCTGGATGGTGAAAGGGAGACCCTGGGGCTGTACCTGACCGGGCACCCGATTAACCAGTATTTAAAAGAGATCGAACGCTACGTTGGCGGCGTACGGCTCAAAGACATGCATCCGACCGATCGTGGTAAAGTGACCACGGCGGCGGGGCTCGTTATTGCCGCGCGGGTCATGGTCACCAAGCGCGGTAATCGTATCGGCATCTGTACGCTGGATGACCGTTCCGGGCGTCTGGAGGTGATGCTATTCACCGATGCCCTGGATAAATACCAGCAATTGCTGGAAAAAGACCGCATACTTATCGTCAGCGGACAGGTCAGCTTTGATGACTTCAGCGGGGGGCTTAAAATGACCGCCCGCGAAGTGATGGACATTGACGAAGCCCGGGAAAAATATGCTCGCGGGCTTGCTATCTCGCTGACGGACAGGCAAATTGATGACCAGCTTTTAAACCGACTCCGTCAGTCTCTGGAACCCCACCGCTCGGGGACAATTCCAGTACATCTCTACTATCAGAGGGCGGATGCACGTGCGCGGTTGCGCTTTGGTGCAACGTGGCGTGTCTCTCCGAGCGATCGTTTACTGAACGATCTCCGTGGCCTCATTGGTTCGGAGCAGGTGGAACTGGAGTTTGACTAATACAGGAATACTATGAGTCTGAATTTCCTTGATTTTGAACAGCCGATTGCAGAGCTGGAAGCGAAAATCGATTCTCTGACTGCGGTAAGCCGCCAGGATGAGAAACTGGATATTAACATCGATGAAGAAGTGCATCGCCTGCGTGAAAAAAGCGTAGAGCTGACGCGCAAGATCTTCGCCGATCTTGGTGCATGGCAGGTTGCGCAGCTGGCTCGCCATCCACGTCGCCCATACACCCTGGATTATGTCCGCCTGGCTTTCGACGAATTCGACGAACTGGCTGGTGACCGCGCCTACGCCGACGATAAAGCGATCGTTGGCGGGATTGCGCGCCTGGACGGGCGTCCGGTGATGATTATCGGCCACCAGAAAGGTCGTGAAACTAAAGAGAAAATTCGCCGCAACTTCGGTATGCCGGCGCCGGAAGGCTATCGTAAGGCGCTGCGCCTGATGGAGATGGCCGAGCGCTTCAAAATGCCGATTATCACCTTCATCGACACTCCGGGGGCTTATCCGGGCGTCGGGGCGGAAGAGCGCGGCCAGTCTGAAGCGATCGCCCGCAACCTGCGTGAAATGTCGCGTCTGAGCGTACCGGTTATCTGCACCGTGATCGGTGAAGGTGGATCCGGCGGCGCGCTGGCAATCGGCGTGGGCGATAAAGTGAATATGCTGCAGTACAGCACCTATTCCGTAATCTCCCCGGAAGGCTGTGCGTCCATTCTGTGGAAAAGCGCCGACAAAGCGCCGCTGGCCGCTGAAGCGATGGGGATTGTTGCCCCGCGTCTGAAAGAGCTGAAGCTGATTGATTCCATTATTCCAGAGCCGCTGGGCGGCGCGCATCGTAATCCGGAAGCGATGGCTGCCTCTTTGAAAGAACAGCTGTTGGCCGATCTGGCCGACCTCGATGTTCTGGGTGAGGAAGAGCTGCTGAACCGTCGCTATCAACGTCTGATGAGCTACGGCTACGCCTGATAATTGATCTCATTTTTCATCTCTAAGGGTCGGATTTTCCGGCCCTTTTTTTATATGTTGTTTATTGATATTAGATGAGGCGAATAAGAGGTGAAGTGATTAGCCGATGATGCCGGTCTCCCCTAAAACTGCAGCAACTGCCGGGTATTGCGATCCGGCAGGCAGTTAACAAGGATAAAGGAGAAATACTATGGCATTGCATAAAACCGTCGCGTTAAGCGCCGTGGCCGCAGGGATCATGTTAAGCCTGGGGGCCGCACAGGCCGCACCGCTGCTGGCCGCTACGGAAGCGACCACCATCAAGGCGAGCGACCTGGCCGCTAAAGAAAAAGCGTTAACCGACTTTCCGCTGATGGCATCGGTGAAATCATCAATTCAAACATTGCCTAACAGTGAAGTTGAAAAAATCGAACCGGGACTGGCCTCCAACCCGGCAAACGTGAAGCGAGTGGAAGGTATCCTGTCTGAACAGGACTGGGAATATCTGTTCCCGCTGCGGGCACCAGAATATACTTACTCTAACTTTCTGAAAGCTATAGGTAAATTTCCTGCGGTTTGCGGTACCTATACCGATGGGCGTGACAGTAATGCCATCTGCCGAAAATCTTTAGCAACCATGTTTGCCCATTTTGCCCAGGAAACCGGCGGCCATGAAAGCTGGCGCGATATTCCTGAATGGCGTCAGGCGCTGGTATATTTGCGTGAAGTAGGCTGGGTTGAGGGACAGAAAGGCGGCTACAACGGTGAATGTAACCCGGATATCTGGCAGGGGCAGACCTGGCCCTGCGGCAAAGATAAAGACGGCGACTACCTGAGCTACTTTGGTCGCGGTGCGAAACAGCTTTCCTATAACTACAACTACGGCCCGTTCTCCGATGCAATGTACAACGGCGACGTTCGTCCGCTGCTGGATAAACCTGAGCTGGTTGCCGATACCTGGATGAACCTGGCGAGCGCCATCTTCTTCTTCGTTTATCCGCAGCCGCCGAAACCTTCCATGCTGCACGTGATCGACGGTACCTGGGTACCAAACGATCGTGATAAAGCGAACGGTCTGGTTGAAGGCTTTGGCGTAACCATTCAGATTATCAACGGCGGCGTGGAGTGCGGCGGAGCGGAAGAGAACGCGCAGTCTCTGAACCGTATCGCCTACTACAAAGAGTTTGCGAACTACCTGAAAGTGCCGATTGCCGACGACGAAGTTCTCGGCTGTAAGAATATGAAGCAGTTTGATGAAGGTGGGGCGGGCGCGTTACCCATCTACTGGGAAGAGGATTGGGGATGGAGCGCGGATACTGCTGACGGCAAAACCAACGCCTGCCAGCTGGTGGGCTACCAGACGCCGTATACCGCCTTTAAACAAGGCGACTATGCGAAGTGCGTCCAGAGCCACTTCAACGTCAACATCGTAGATGATACCGGCCAGTCCGAGGATACCACTCCGGCTACGCCTGACAATACCACGCCAGCGTCGGACACTAACGTTGCGCCGGTGGCGCGTATCGCTGGTCCGATTGGCGCTATTGAGGCCGGGGCTCAGGTTTCTCTGAGCGCAGAGGGCTCTACCGATGCCAACGGCGATAAGCTGATCTATACCTGGATATCGCAGGATGGCCAGACTGTCAGCGGTCAGGATAAAGCCGTAGTCACTTTTACTGCGCCGGAAAAAGATCAGGATGCCCAGTATGTAATTAGCCTGAAAGTGAGTGATGGTACGCTCTTCAGTATGGCGACATATACCCTGAACGTGAAAGCCAAAACTTCAGCAGATGAAGCCGATGGCGGCACCATTAGCTATCCTTCCTGGAGCAGCTCCCAGACCTGGAAAGCGGGCGATATCGTCAATAACCACGGTGCGCTGTACCAGTGCAAACCGTTACCCGAAGGCGCGTGGTGCAATAGCGCGCCGACCTACTACGAGCCAGGTGCGGGTGTTGCCTGGGGCGATGCGTGGAAAGCGCTGTAATATAGATAAATCCGCCAGTGCTCAGCGCTGGCGGATGTTATTATGCTTTCCTTAGGTAAATTCCTGGAGGAAAGCGTGAATATCATTGCGATCATGGGCCCCCACGGCGTCTATTATAAAGACGAACCGATCAAAGAATTGGAAGCTGCCCTGCAACGACAAGGCTTTCAGACCATCTGGCCGCAAAATAGCGCCGACCTTTTACAGTTTATTGAACATAATCCGCGGATCTGCGGAGTTATTTTCGACTGGGATGAATATAGCGTTGACCTGTGCAGCGATATTAATCGCCTGAATGAATACCTGCCGCTATACGCGTTTATCAACGCGCATTCGACGATGGACGTCAGCAGTCAGGATCTGCGCATGACGCTCTGGTTCTTTGAATACGCGCTAGGGCTGGCGGAAGAGATCGCCACCCGGATTGATCAATATACCCGCGAATACCTCGACAATATCACTCCGCCTTTCACCAAAGCCTTGTTCAACTACGTGCAGGAAGGAAAATACACCTTCTGTACCCCAGGGCATATGGGCGGTTCAGCCTATCAAAAAAGTCCGGTGGGCTGTCTGTTTTATGATTTCTTTGGCGGTAATACCTTAAAAGCAGACGTTTCTATCTCCGTGACGGAACTGGGATCCCTGCTCGATCACAGCGGTCCGCATCTGGAAGCTGAAGAGTATATTGCCCGCGCATTCGGCGCGGAGCAGAGCTACATGGTGACCAACGGTACCTCAACGTCGAATAAGATTGTCGGCATGTATTCCGCCCCGGCGGGCAGCACCCTGCTTATCGATCGTAACTGCCATAAGTCGCTGGCCCATTTGTTGATGATGAGCGACGTAGTGCCGCTGTGGTTAAAGCCAACGCGCAATGCATTGGGGATCCTTGGCGGCATACCCAGGCGCGAATTTACCCGCGATAGTATTCAGCAAAAGGTTGATGCGACGGGCGGGGCCGGGTGGCCGGTGCATGCGGTGATCACTAACTCCACCTATGATGGACTGCTGTATAACACCACCTGGATCAAAGAGACGCTAGACGTACCGTCAATCCACTTTGATTCTGCCTGGGTACCTTATACCCATTTTCATCCGATCTATCAGGGCAAAAGTGGGATGAGCGGCGATCGCATTCCGGGAAAAGTGATCTTTGAAACGCAGTCGACGCATAAAATGCTGGCGGCGCTATCGCAGGCTTCGCTGATCCATATTAAAGGCAGCTACGATGAAGACACCTTCAATGAAGCCTTTATGATGCATACCTCGACTTCGCCAAGTTATCCGATCGTCGCCTCCATTGAAACGGCGGCCGCAATGCTGCGCGGCAATTCGGGCAGGCGCCTGATTGAGCGTTCGATTGAGCGGGCGCTGGATTTTCGCAAAGAGGTGCAGCGTTTACGCGAAGAGTCCGACGGTTGGTTCTTTGATATCTGGCAGCCGGAAGAGATTGGTGAAGCGCAGTGCTGGCCGGTTTCGCCCGGAGAACAGTGGCACGGCTTTCAGGATGCCGATGATGAGCATATGTTTCTCGACCCGGTGAAAGTGACTATTCTGACGCCCGGTATGGATGAACAGGGCAACATGGATAACGAAGGCATTCCGGCTGCGCTGGTGGCGAAATTCCTTGATGAACGCGGGGTTGTTGTAGAGAAAACCGGGCCGTACAACCTGCTGTTTCTTTTCAGTATCGGCATTGATAAAACCCGGGCGATGGGGCTGCTGCGCGGCTTGACCGAGTTTAAACGCTCCTACGATCTCAACCTGCGGGTGAAAAATATGCTGCCGGATCTGTACGCTGAAGATCCGGATTTTTATCGCAACATGCGCATTCAGGATCTGGCGCAGGGGATTCATCGCCTGATTCGCCAGCACCAGCTTTCACAGTTGATGCTTAGCGCTTTTGACGTTCTGCCGGAGATGAAAATGACGCCGCATCAGGCGTGGCAACGACAGATAAAAGGCGAAGTGGAAACCATTGAGCTGGAGAATCTGGTCGGGCGTGTTTCGGCGAATATGATCCTCCCGTACCCGCCGGGGGTGCCGCTGCTGATGCCCGGTGAGATGATCGCTGAGGAGAGCCGCGCGGTGCTCAATTTCCTGCTGATGCTGTGCTCAATTGGCCGACACTATCCGGGCTTCGAAACCGATATTCACGGTGCGAAGCGCGATGAAGATGGCGTCTACTGGGTTCGTGTCTTAAAAAATGACTAAGCGCTTGTGCAATAACGAACTGAGCGAGTAACGTTGTTGGCTTCAACTGGAGGAGTTTTACTATGCTGGGTTTAAAACGGGTTCACCATATCGCCATCATTGCGACGGATTATGCGAAGAGTAAAGCATTCTACTGCGACATTCTCGGGTTTACCCTGCAGGGAGAGTTTTACCGCGCAGAGCGTGATTCATGGAAGGGCGATCTGGCGCTGAATGGCGAATATGTCATTGAACTGTTTTCTTTCCCGTTCCCTCCTGCGCGTCCGAGCCGTCCTGAAGCCTGCGGGTTACGCCATCTGGCGTTCAGCGTTGATGATGTTGATGCCGCCGTAGCCCATCTTGAATCACACGGCGTGGCCTGTGAAGGCGTTCGTATCGACCCGTTCACCGGTAAGCGCTTTACCTTTTTTAACGATCCGGACGGACTACCGCTGGAGATTTATCAGCAGTAGTGCTTGTCAGAGCGTGTCCTGGCGGGTAACGTGCCGGACACGCTTTCCTCAGTTAGTACTCTCATGATGATGATCCCAGATATTGCGCACACGCTTCAACCGTACCGCCATTTTTTGGTGGCCTTCAGCGGTGGGCTGGATTCGAGCGTGCTCCTGTATCGCCTGATCCGCTGGCGTGAACAGGATCCTTCCATTCAGCTGCGGGCGATTCATATTCACCATGGGCTTAGCGCTAACGCCGACGATTGGGTCGCGCATTGCCGACAAATCTGTCAGCAGTGGCAGGTGCCGCTGTTGGTGGAACGGGTGGTACTCGCCGATGAAGGTCTGGGAATTGAGGCCCACGCGCGTCAGGCGCGCTACCGGGCGTTTCGTGCTGCGCTGACGCCCGGAGAAGTACTGGTAACCGCACAGCATCTTGACGACCAGTGTGAAACCTTTCTGCTGGCGCTTAAGCGGGGGAGCGGCCCAACCGGGCTCTCGGCGATGGCCGGAGAGTCTGATTTTGCCGGAACGAAGCTCTTGCGTCCGCTACTGAACGAAAGCCGTGATTCTCTGCATCAGTGGGCGATGGACCATCAGCTCACCTGGATTGAAGACGAAAGTAACCTGGATGACGCCTACGACCGTAATTTTCTTCGTCTACGCATCGTCCCGCTGCTCAGCGCTCGCTGGCCGCACTTTGCCGAGGCCGTTGCACGCAGCGCCAGCCTGTGCGGCGAGCAGGAACAGCTGCTGGATGAAATGCTGGCCGCGGAGCTGGCAACGCTGGTGGCAGAAGACGGTTCGTTAACTATCGCACCGTTAACGACCATGAGCGCGCCGCGCCGGGCTGCGCTGCTGCGCCGCTGGCTGGCGGGGCTCAACGCGCCGATGCCTTCGCGCGAGGTTCCGGAGCGTATCTGGCGTGAAGTGGCGCAAGCGCGTGAGGACGCGTTTCCCTGCCTGCGTCTTGGTCAATTTACCGTCCGTCGCTATCAGCAGCGGCTGTACTGGGTGAAGTTCATTCCTGGCCAGAGTGAGACGATGCTGGAGTGGCACGACATTGTTCACCCGCTGTCCTTACCCGACGGCCTCGGTGAGCTGAAATTACTCTCCGGTGGGCCATTACGCAGGCCGCGCGAAGAGGAAGCGGTAACGATTCGCTTTCGCGCCAGCGGTAATCTGCATATCGTGGGTCGGCACGGAGGCCGCAAGCTAAAGAAAATCTGGCAGGAGCTGGGCGTGGCTCCCTGGCGGCGCGATACCACTCCGCTGCTGTTTTATGGCGAAACGCTTATCGCCGCTGCCGATGGCCTGCTGATCGCCGAGGAGGGGAAAGTTCAGGAAGGTGAAGGCTTGCAGATGGTATGGAGGAAAACGGGCGGCTAGGCCACCCGTTTTGCTTCAGGACTCGCTGACGACTACCGTACCGATTTGCGGATGGCTGAAGCTGGCGATTTTATCGAGGCGCAGCTCGCGGACGTCACCGGCGAGCTCCACGACCAGATACTCGATATTTTTGCGCGAGATAAGATCGCTGGCCTTCGCTTGCAGCTGTTCGCCATCTTTTAGCTCCAGCGCCAGGACCAGATGGTGCTGACAGGCAAGCTCGAGGTTGTCATAATCATCGCAATTGATGGGTTGATAAGTATCATTCATTGACATAATCGCTCACCAGTAAGTTTGCCGCCGCATATGCGGCCTTTTCCCTGACTGACTCAGCAAGGGCTTGATCCGCCGCAACCTCATTCAATACTTTCAACACGCAACCTAGCGCATCCGGGATATACCCCAGGTCCCCGCTGGCTATTTCCGCATACCGCTTGCGTATTAACTCACAATATTTTTCCACATGCCCTCCTGTCAGCGTTCTGACTTAACCGTGGGATGTAAGTTTAAGCCTACGAAGATAAACTCTGTTTAGCAAGGTGACTATACCATAGTCATTTAAGCAATATCAGCAGGATGAAAGGCAATCCTTCGATTGCTGACAGCCTTTTGTCGTCAGTTTCGCTACAATGAACGCCATTTTTATCAGGAGTTTACTCATGGCGCTGAAAGCGACGATTTATAAAGCGACGGTGAACGTGGCCGACCTGGACCGCAACCAGTTTCTGGATGCCAGTTTGACGCTTGCTCAGCATCCGTCAGAAACCCAGGAACGCATGATGCTGCGCCTGCTGGCGTGGATTAAATACGCCGACGAGCGTCTGCAGTTTACCCGTGGTCTCTCTTCCGATGATGAAGCCGAACTCTGGCTGCTTAACGATCATCTGGGCGTTGATCTGTGGATAGAGCTGGGGCTGCCGGACGAGCGGCGAATTAAAAAAGCCTGTTCGCGGGCACAAGAGGTAGCGCTGTTTGCCTATAATAGTCGGGCGGCTGAAATCTGGTGGCAGCAGAACCAGAGCAAAATGGCACAGTTTTCAAAGCTAACGGTATGGTATTTAGATGATACTCAGCTGGCGCAGCTCAGCGCCTTTGCCGATCGGACTATGTCGCTGCAGGCGACCATCCAGGATGGCGGTATCTGGTTGTCTGATGCTAAGAATAATCTGGAAATTCATTTAACGGCCTGGCAAACATCGGCATGATTACGATTAGTCGCAGCGTAGCGATTGCGGATGATGAGATTTCACTTTCCGGGATACGCGCGCAGGGCGCGGGCGGTCAGCACGTCAATAAGGCATCGACGGCTATTCATTTGCGCTTTGATATTAAAGCATCGAGTCTGCCAGATCATTATAAGGAACGTTTGCTGACGGCCAGTCATCACTTAATTTCTGCCGATGGTGTGGTTATCATTAAGGCCCAGGAATATCGCAGCCAGGAAATGAATCGCGAAGCGGCGATTGCGCGTCTGGTTGCTTTAATACAAGAATTAACCACAGTGCAGAAGAGTCGCCGGGAAACGCGACCAACCCGGGCTTCCAAAGAGCGCCGGCTTGCCTCGAAGGCGCAGAAATCCTCGGTTAAAGCGCTGCGGGGAAAAGTTCGCCATTAAGAGCATGGTGGACCGGTGGAATGGATTAATAAGGAATTTATAGTGAAGAAAATCGTATTTTCAGTCGTGGCGGCGTGTTCGCTTTTTGCCTTATTCGGCTGTAACCATCGCTCGGACGTGGAAACGTTACAACCGGCGCCGATGGAAGAGCTAAAGCCGATGCAGCAGAGCTGGCGCGGCGTGCTGCCTTGTGCCGACTGTGAAGGTATCGAAACATCTCTCTTTCTTGAGAAAGACGGTACCTGGGTGATGAATCAACGCTATCAGGGCGTTAGCCGCATGCCTTCCTCTTTTGCTTCATACGGTACCTGGGCGCGTACGGCCGATAAGCTGGTGCTAACCGACAGCAAAGGCGAGAAGTCTTACTATCGGGCAAAAGGCGACAAGCTGGAGATGCTCGATCGCAATGGGAATCCGATTGAGTCAACGCTGAACTATACCCTTGAGTCAGTCAAAGCCAGTTTGCCGATTACGCCGATGGCAATGCGCGGAATGTATTTCTATATGGCAGATGCCGCGACCTTTACCGACTGTGCCACCGGCAAGCGCGTAGCGGTCGCTAACAACGCTCAGCTCGAACGTGATTATGCCGCTGCGCGCGGGACGGATACTCGACCGGTACTGCTGGTGGTGGAAGGGCATTTCACCCTTGAAGCGAATCCGGATTCGGGAGCGCCGGTGAAAGTACTGGCGGTGGATTCGAGCGGGAAGTTTTACCAAAAAGAAGACTGCAATTCCCGTTAATTAAGTCCTACTAAGCGGCTTGCTTTAATATAAATTCCTAACTTCAGATGCCCGATATACTGCAATTGTGTTTCGGGCTTAAAGTTTGCAATATCGCCCTCACGCATATGCAGCAGGTCAGATGGGCTAATCCAGCCCGGCTGAGCCATGGTCAGCGGGTGTCCAGCCTTCGCAAAGGCATCGCTGACAAACTCCGAACAAAACCACGCCCTTTTCTCCCCGCTCCCTGCATCGCTTAGCTGCGCTTTGGCCAGACCATTAACGCACTGCTGGCGAAAATCTCTGGAGAAGGGATTCAGTGAGCACAGCTGTTTTGTCACCATAAAAGGCATAAATTCAATGATCCCGCGATAGTTGTAACGGCTGTCTTTGTTTTTATAAGCAAAGTTTTTAATCTCTGTGGCCTGTTGCGGCGTAAGGGCTGGCGCTCTTAGCGCAAACAGTTTATCGCTGTGCTGCATGGCCTGCTGGAGAGGAACAATCTGCACTCCGGCGCCGGTGGCTTCTGCAACCTGGTTATCACCGATATAGATAGCGACATGGCTAACGGAAGAGTTGCTAAAAGCACGGATCCCCAGCGATGTCATGCCAATGCTTGAAGAGAAAAGCAGATCGCCGGGACGCAGGTCTTGTTCGTTAATCTCAATTAGCGTTTTATTGGTTACCGAGCTCTGGCGCTGAAATTTGATCGCCCATTGCTGTGACTGCTGATTAATCGCTGAGGCTGAAGATGCCGTCTGGCCGACGTCCATCGTGCAGGCAGAAAGCAATATTAATGCGGGAAGAAGCAGGCAGTAATGCGCCATTCCTTTAGCCATGATTACCATCCTTGTAAAAAAGAGGCTCTGAAAAACAGAGCCTCTTTGCTGGTATTAACCTTTAATTTGGGTGACCAGATAATCTACGATATCGCCGGTTTTAATCAACTGCTTCTCACCGCTACGACGATACTTGTATTCGATATCGTCGTTATCGAGGTTACGGTCCCCTAACACGATAGTGTGTGGAATACCGATAAGCTCCATATCGGCGAACATGACGCCCGGACGCTCTTTACGGTCGTCCATCAGCACTTCGATGCCCCTGGCTGTCAGCTCAGCGTACAGCTTCTCGGCCAGCTCCTGCACGCGGTAGGATTTGTGCATGTTCATCGGCAGAATCGCAACCTGGAACGGCGCGATAGCTTCCGGCCACAGGATCCCGCGCTCGTCAAAGTTCTGCTCAATGGCTGCCGCCACCACGCGAGTCACCCCGATACCGTAGCAGCCCATGGTCAGGATCTGGTTACGGCCATCTTCGCCCTGGACTGAGGCTTTCATCGCTTCTGAGTATTTGGTACCCAGCTGGAAGATGTGGCCTACTTCAATACCGCGTTTAATCAGCAGCGTGCCTTTACCGTCCGGGCTCGGGTCGCCCGCTACCACGTTGCGGATGTCGGCGACTTCCGGGGTGGCGACGTCGCGATCCCAGTTGATACCGAAGTAGTGCTTACCATCGATGTTTGCGCCGGCGGCGAAATCGCTCATGGCGGCAACGGTACGGTCAATAATAACCGGAATCGGCATGTTGACCGGGCCCAGAGAACCGGGACCCGCGTTTACCAGCGCGCGGATCTCTTCTTCCGTAGCGAAGGTCAGCGGGCTGGCTACCTGCGGCAGTTTTTCCGCTTTAACTTCGTTCAGCTCGTGATCGCCGCGAACCAGCAGGGCAATCAGCGGAGACTTGCTGTCTTCTACCGCTTTTACCAGCAGGGTTTTCACGGTTTTCTCAATGGGCAGACTGAACTGCTCAACCAGCTCGGCGATGGTTTTGGCGTTCGGCGTATCGACCAGAGTCATTTCCTGGGTGGCTGCGGCGCGCGGCTCTTTCGGTGCTACGGCTTCGGCGAACTCGATATTGGCCGCATAATCGGAAGAGTCGGAGAAAATCACATCGTCTTCACCGCTCTGCGCCAGTACCTGGAATTCGTGGGAGGCGCTACCGCCGATAGAACCGGTGTCAGCCTGGACCGCGCGGAAATCCAGCCCCATACGGCTGAAGATTTTGCTGTACGCGGCGTACATTGCGTCGTAGGTCTCCTGCAGAGATTCCTGCGAGGTATGGAAAGAGTAAGCATCTTTCATCAGGAACTCACGGGAACGCATCACGCCGAAACGTGGACGTACTTCATCACGGAATTTGGTCTGGATCTGATAGAAGTTCAGCGGCAGCTGTTTGTAAGAGCTTAGCTCGTTACGGATCAGGTCGGTGATCACTTCTTCATGGGTCGGGCCAAGTACGAACGGACGATCGCCACGGTCAGCAATACGCAGCAGTTCCGGGCCGTACTGTTCCCAACGGCCGCTCTCTTGCCACAGCTCAGAGGGCTGAACTACCGGCATTAACACCTCGATCGCACCGGCGTTGTTCATCTCTTCACGCACGATGTTTTCGACTTTTTTCAGGACGCGCACGCCGGTCGGCAGCCAGGTATATAACCCGGAGGCCAGCTTGCGGATCATCCCGGCGCGCAGCATCAGCTGATGGCTGATAACTTCGGCGTCGGCAGGTGTCTCCTTCAGAGTGGAGAGCAGGTATTGGCTAGTACGCATGTTGTTACGGTTCCATTTGGACGATCGATACAGGCTGGAAGCCAGCCTGACACAAAAAAGTGGTTTAGTTTACCAGTGTGGCAAAGATGCCAAAAGAGAGGAAAATAAAATTAGCGTGGTTCGAGAGAAAAGACTTCAAAACCGGACGAAATCACTCGCCAGCGTACGTTAAAATCCAGTAGCCAGACGGCGTAGGTTTTCCCCGGCTCCTCTTCTTTACGATATGCCGGCCGCGGATCCTGTGCCAGAACCTCGCGAATAAACAGCTTAAGTCGTGGATAGCGCCTTTCCAGGGTTAAAAGCTGGGATTCTGTTTCTGGCGTGAAGCTAACCGTGATTTCGGCCAGTGGCGCCTGCTGAGCGTAGCTTGCGTTGGCTTCCGGCAGCGCCTCGGCAAATGGCAGATAGGGTTTGATATCCACCACCGGCGTGCCATCTACAAGGTCCAGACTGCCTAGTTCAAGAACGACATGCTCTTTCTGGCAGCGAATACCTTTTAGCTCGACCAGCGACATACCGATTGGATTGGGACGAAAGGTCGAACGGGTAGCGAAAACGCCCATTCGCGCATTACCGCCAAGGCGAGGAGGGCGTACGGTGGGGCGCCAGCCGCCTTCCATCGTTTGATGGAAAATAAACAGCACCCAAAGATGGCTGAAGTTTTCCAGACCGCGTACGGCATCGGCCTGGTTATAAGGCGGCAGCAGATGTAATTCACCGCCGCCGTTTTTTACTAATCCTGGCTGGCGGGGAACGGCAAATTTTTCTCTATAAGGCGAGCGAATAACGCCTATCTGCGCAAACTGAAAATCACTCATTGCGCCGTAACGTTAAGCGCTGAACCAAGGCAGACGGCCTGACGGTAGCAACCCGGGGTTCCGCTGGTGACTTCGCAGCGGTGCAACAAAACGGCGTTGGCTTTCATTTTTGCCGCGTTAATCTGCATACGCTTGCGAGCGGTAGGGATATTTGGCGGAGAGTCTTGATTAGAGGCCTGGCATGATTCACCCGTGACTTCGCCCAGTTCACGGAATGGTTTACCCACCAACTCAGTCGCATCGGTATAGATTCTTACCGGAGCCGGGCGCGTCGCTTTTGGCCTTGCCGGTTCCGATTTGGCGGGCGGAGTTACGGTGCTTTGTACTGGTTCGACGGGAGATCTGCTTAGCATAGAACAACCGCTTAACATGAGTGCTAACAAACAGATCGGTAAAGCACGCATAGTATTTCCTCAATAAATAGTAAAACAGGGCGCTATTGAATCAGGTGCTTGCATAAATGACAAGACGGGCATATAGCCCGTCCTGAATGATATTACGCTGAAAGAAGATTACCAGCCTTTAACCGCGCCGCCGTTAAAGATTTTGTTGGCCGCTTCGTAAACTTCGTCACTCTGGTAAGCCTGAACAAATTTCTTAACATTTTCCGCATCTTTGTTGTCTTCACGAGCGACAATCAGGTTGACGTACGGAGACTCTTTACCTTCAACAAAAATACCATCTTTTGAAGGTGTTAAGCCAATCTGGCTGGCATAGGTGGTATTAATAACCGCCAGAGCGATCTGCGCATCATCCAGAGAGCGCGGCAGCTGCGGGGCTTCCAGCTCAACAATTTTCAGGTTTTTCGGGTTTTCAATAATATCCAGAGAGGTTGGCAGCAGGCCAACGCCTTCTTTCAGTTTGATCAGGCCAACCTGTTGCAGCAGCAGCAGAGAGCGGCCAAGGTTGGTTGGATCGTTAGGAATAGCGACCTGAGAACCCGGCTGCAGCTCGTCCAGCGATTTGATTTTTTTCGAATAGCCGGCAATGGGGTAAACAAAAGAGTTACCTACGGAAACCAGCTTGTAGCCGCGGTCTTTGATCTGCTGATCGAGATACGGCTTATGCTGGAAGGCGTTAACGTCGATATCGCCTTTGCTCAGCGCTTCGTTCGGCAGCACGTAGTCGTTGAAGGTCACCAGTTCAACATCGAGGCCGTATTTGTCTTTTGCTACTTTCTGCGCGACTTCAGCTACCTGCTGTTCCGCACCGACGATAACGCCGACTTTAATATGGTTAGGGTCTTTCTCGTCCTGACCGCAACCCACCAGAGCCAGAGAACCGATTAACGCGCCGACTGCCGCAAAGGTTTTGAAATTAAAGGCCATGTTATTTCCTTCCTGTAAGATTCTGTATTGTGTGTGATGTTATTTGTGAGTTACAGCCCGGACGATACGATCGCCAGAGAATTGAATTAAATAAACCAGAATAACCAGTAATACCAGTACGGTATTCATCACCGTTGCATTGTAGCCGATATAGCCGTACTGATAGCCAATCTGTCCCAGACCGCCGGCACCAACGGCGCCGCCCATCGCGGAATAGCCAACCAGCGTGATGAGGGTAATGGTTGCCGCATTCACCAGACCCGGCAGCGCTTCCGGCAGCAGAACCTTACGGACGATCTGCATCGGCGTTGCTCCCATGGCGCGGGATGCTTCGATAAGGCCGGTAGGGATCTCCAGCAGGGCGTTTTCAACCATACGGGCGATAAATGGCGCAGCGCCGACCGTCAGCGGAACAATGGCCGCCTGCAGGCCGATCGAGGTTCCTACAATCACGCGAGTGAAAGGGATCATCCACACCAGCAGGATGATGAAAGGAATCGAGCGGAAAATGTTCACCACTGCCGAAAGCGTGCGGTAGAGTTTGGCGTTAGCGACAATTTGCCCCGGTCGGGTAACGTACAGCAGTACGCCCACAGGCAGGCCGAGAACAAAACCGAAGAAGCCGGAGACAAACGTCATGGCCAGCGTTTCCCATACGCCGCGAACCAGCAGCCAGATCATTGGTTCAGACATATCCCAGTACCTCTACTTTTACATGGTGTTCCTGTAGCCAGGCGATGGCGGCCTGGGTATCTTCCTGCGAACCGTGCATCTCGGTCAGCATAATGCCGAACTTCACGCCGCCCGCGTAATCCATCTGCGCGCTAATAATGTTGTTATTCACATTAAAACGACGGGCAGTCTCAGAAAGCAGCGGCGCATCAACCGAGTGGCCGGTGAACTCCATGCGCAGCATGGGTACGCTATCGGGAAGAGCTTCAGGTTTCAGACGTGCCTGATAATCATCCGGGATATCAAGGTGCAGCGTTGATTGAATAAACTGCTGCGCCAGCGGGGTCTTGGGATGAGAGAAGACTTCGCTCACCGTGTCCTGTTCAATCAACTGACCATTGCTGATAACGGCAACGCAGTCACAGATGCGTTTGACGACATCCATTTCGTGGGTAATAAGCAGAATCGTCAGGCCCAGACGACGGTTGATGTCCTTGAGCAATTCCAGAATCGAACGCGTGGTAGCCGGGTCCAGGGCGCTGGTGGCTTCGTCGCATAGCAGGACCTTTGGGTTGCTCGCCAGCGCACGGGCGATGGCCACGCGCTGTTTTTGGCCGCCAGAGAGATTTGCCGGATAGCTATCGTGCTTATCTCCCAGACCGACAAGATCAAGAAGCTCGGTAACCCGACGTTTGATTTCATCTTTAGACGTATTATCGAGTTCCAGAGGCAAAGCCACATTACCGAACACGGTGCGCGAGGCAAGCAGGTTAAAGTGCTGGAAGATCATGCCGATCTGGCGGCGCGCGCGGGTCAGCTCTTTCTCTGAAAGCGCTGTCAGTTCCTGGCCATCAACCTGTACGCTGCCCTGGGTTGGACGTTCAAGCAGGTTAACGCAGCGGATTAACGTACTCTTACCCGCGCCGGAAGCGCCGATGACGCCATAAATTTGCCCCGCAGGGACATGCAGGCTGACATCGTTTAGCGCCTGTATGCTGCGGTTCCCCTGCTGGAACACTTTGGTGATATTCGAAAGTTTAATCATCAGTTATTTATTATCGTTTAGCCGTTTGCCGTGGCATTTTCTTCTGCCGTGTCCAGGCGAAGCCTGTCAATGAAATGGATGTTAAGGCATCCAGACGTCTAAATCAATCTGACTCTGTATAATGAGCACTTTCTTGCGCCCGGAAACATGCGATACTACACGCATTAGCCTTTATCAGGAGCAAACCGGTGGCAATGTCAGTACCCGCAATTTTTCTTGACCGTGATGGCACGATTAATGTCGATCACGGCTACGTCCATGAAATCGACAACTTTGAATTTATCGATGGCGTCATTGACGCGATGCGTCAATTAAAGGAGATGGGCTATGCGCTGGTGCTGGTGACCAACCAGTCAGGCATCGCTCGCGGTAAGTTTACTGAAGAGCAGTTTGAAACGCTCACCGAGTGGATGGACTGGTCGCTGGCCGATCGCGGCGTTGACCTGGATGGCATCTATTATTGTCCGCACCACCCGCAGGGAACCGTCGAAGAGTTTCGCCAGACCTGTGACTGCCGTAAGCCGCATCCGGGTATGCTGATCTCCGCTCGCGACTATCTGCATATTGATATGGCTGCTTCCTATATGGTGGGCGATAAAATAGAAGATATGCAGGCGGCTTTAGCTGCTGATGTTGGCACAAAAGTATTAGTACGCACCGGCAAGCCGGTGACTCCAGAAGCGGAAAATGCCGCTGATTGGGTCCTTAATAGCCTGGCAGACCTGCCGGATGCTATCAAAAAGCAGCAAAAATAAGCGTTGTGTATAAAAGATGAGCGGTTGAAATAAAATTGTATTTTACCGCTTGTCAGCGCCGAATAACTCCCTATAATGCGCTCCCACTGACCCGGCAGATGTGAATCACTTCACACAAACAGCCGGTCGGTTGAAGAAAAAAAAATCCTGAGATTCAGGGTTGACTCTGAAAGAGGAAAGCGTAATATACGCCACCTCGCAACGGTGAGCGAAAGCCGCGTTGCACTGCTCTTTAACAATTTATCAGA
>OEPS010000082.1_pt1 | contig 34228 bp, 27 predicted proteins | sample 1539411 | NCBI WGS metagenome assembly OEPS01 (sample SAMN02671747, study PRJEB22543) | soil metagenome | biome: bacteria | place: China:Hunan Province, Lengshuijiang City | collected 2012-10-15 | depth 0.08m m
CGCAGCATCGCCTCCGGGAAAATTCTGCAACACCCTGCGCGCTTCTCCCGGGGGCAGCGCAAAGTGCCTTGCCCGGGTTACCGCACCGCAGACCGCCGGGAAAGCGCAGCGAAGTTAACTTTCGCTGGCCCTCTCCGGGCGCTGAAAGCGGCGCAGTTCGCGCAACAGTCCCACCAGCACCACGCCGACAATCACCAGCGCCCAACCGCTGGCGCTCGCCGAAGCGGCCGGCGTCAGAATCGCCCCCAGACCGCCGAGCAGCGCCGCGCCTATCGCATCGCCGGTTACGTTCTGCGCGGTCCACAAACCGTTGATTCGTCCAAGCATATTTTCCGGAGTTTGCGTCTGGATCAGCGTGTATTGCAGCAGCGAGCTTATCGCGCTCAGCCAGCCAAATAGCGCCAGGCACAGCGCACCCAGCTCCCACACCGGCATCAGGCTAAACAGCGCAATAGCCACAAACGAGCCGACGGTGGTCGCCAGCATCAGCACGCCGGGCTTCGCCGTCTGCGCCAGCTGTCCGCTGGTCAACGCGCCGAATGCCGCCCCTAAAGGGATCGCGGCGTACAGCATCCCAATCTGCGACGCCGACATCTGCCAGCTTCCGGCCAGCGCCGGATAGAGTACGCGCACCGCGCTGGCCATCGTCAGCAGGCCGCCAAGCAGCGCGATGCCGCCGATAAGCGGGCTATTAAACAGAAACTTTAATCCCGCCTGCAGCGATTTCAGCGGATGCTCGCGCGGCTGCGGCGGCGGAGCCAGCAGCGGTAAACGCAGCAGGGTCAGCGTGGTAATAAAAGTGCCCGCCGCCGCCAGGCCATAGTTCCAGGCCACGCCGCCGGTCGCCAGCAGCAGACCGCCGATCATCGGCGAAATCACCGAGCCCAGCCGCACCGTTAACATGGTGATTGCTCCGGCCTGCATCAAATTTTCCCGGCCGACCAGCGCCGGGGTCGCCGCCAGCAGCGCGGTCACGCCAATGGAGGCAAACAGGCCGTCCCAGATGCCCAGCAGATAGATAGCGATAAGCGATGGTTCCGGCATCATGGCATTGAGGCACAGGCCGACGAAGCCGATGCCACAGGTGCCGCGCGCCAGCAGAATCAGACGCTTACGTTCATAGCGGTCGGCAAGCACGCCGCCGATCATCAGACCGATAAACATCGAAGCACCGGTCAGGGTTACCGACAGCCCCACTTGCCAGGTCGAATGGGTCATCATCTGGATTTGTACCGGGATCGCTACGCCCAGCAGGCCAAGCGACAAAATTGAGATAAAGCGGGCGATAAAGACGGCACGAAAGGCCGGGTGAGTTTTCAGCAAGCTGAGATTCAGCAGCCAGGATTGTCGGTTCATGACAGCGCCTTGTTATTATTTTCCATACCATTTTTATGGGTGCACATGCTAACATAACTGAATAGAATCGATAACGATAATTACTATCATTATCATGCCAGGGATGTAAGCCATGTCGTTTTCAACGACCGCGGCGCGCGCCTTTGCCGTGCCGGGTCTATTAATCGTTTTAGCTATCGCCGTTACGCTCAGCCTGCTGATTGGCGCTAAGCCCCTGCCGTTTAGCGTCGTCGTGGAGGCACTCAGCGGTACCTGCCAGAGCGCCGATTGCACCATCGTCCTTGATGCCCGACTGCCGCGAACCCTCGCCGGACTACTGGCCGGGGCCGCGCTGGGTCTCGCCGGAGCGCTGATGCAAACGCTGACCCGTAACCCGCTGGCGGACCCGGGGATACTCGGCGTTAACTCCGGCGCCAGTTTCGCTATCGTCCTGGGCGCGGCGCTGTTTGGTATCTCCTCACCGCAGGAGCAGCTGCTGATGGCTTTTTGCGGCGCGTTCGCCGCCTCGCTGCTGGTCGCCTTTACCGGCAGCCAGGGCGGCGGCCAGCTTAGTCCGGTCCGCCTGACTCTCGCAGGGGTTGCTCTGGCGGCAGTGCTCGAAGGACTGTCCAGCGGGATCGCCCTGCTGAACCCCGACGTCTATGACCAGCTGCGCTTCTGGCAGGCGGGTTCGCTCGACGTACGCACCCTGCAAACCCTGAAAATCGTGCTGCTGCCGGTGCTTGTTGCCGGAGGAATTACGCTGCTGCTGAGCAGGGCTTTAAATAGCCTGAGCCTCGGCAACGATACCGCCACCGCGCTCGGCAGCCGGGTCGCCCGTACCCAGCTTATCGGGCTGCTGGCGATAACCGTCCTGTGCGGCAGCGCCACGGCGGTAGTCGGACCGATCGCCTTTATCGGCCTGATGATGCCGCATCTGGCCCGCTGGCTGGTGGGAGCCGATCATCGTTGGTCGCTGCCGGTTACGCTACTGGCAACCCCTGCCCTGCTGCTGTTCGCCGATATACTTGGGCGCCTGCTGGTTCCCGGCGAGCTGCGGGTTTCGGTGGTTAGCGCCTTTATCGGCGCGCCGGTGCTGATCTGGCTGGTGCGCCGCCAGCCGCGCGGAGGTGGAATATGATAGCCCCTTCTCGCCGCCTGATTTTTAGCTGCCTGCTGCTGATCCTCGCCAGCCTGCTGGTCTCCCTGTGGGGGCTCGGTACCGGCCTGGTGCCGTTAAGCGTTGAACAGGTTATCTCGGCACTGCTCGGCGATGCGCCGCGTAACGTCGCCATGGTGGTAACCGAATGGCGTTTACCCCGCGTACTGATGGCGCTGCTGATTGGCGCCGCCCTCGGCGTCAGCGGCGCAATATTTCAGTCTCTGACCCGCAACCCGCTGGGCAGCCCAGACGTGATGGGCTTTAACACCGGGGCGTGGAGCGGCGTGCTGGTGGCGATGGTGATGTTCGGCCAGAACCTGGCGGCCATCGCCATGGCGGCAATGGCTGGCGGTATTCTCACCGCGCTGGTGGTCTGGCTGCTGGCGTGGCGCAACGGGATTGAAACCTTTCGCCTGATTATTATCGGCATCGGCGTGCGCGCCATGCTGGTAGCGTTCAACACCTGGCTACTGCTGCGCGCTTCGCTGGAAACCGCCCTCTCCGCCGGACTGTGGTATGCCGGCTCGCTTAACGGTCTGACCTGGGGAAAAACCTGGCCCTCCGCGCCGCTGATTCTCTTGATGCTGGTCTTCGCTGCGCTGCTGGCGCGACGCATGCGGCTGCTGGAGATGGGTGACGATACCGCCTGCGCGCTGGGCGTTCGGGTTGAGCGTTCGCGTCTGCTGTTGATGCTGGTCGGGGTGGTGCTGACCGCCGCCGCCACCGCGCTCGCCGGACCGATTTCGTTTATCGCTCTGGTGGCTCCCCATATCGCCCGACGCCTTAGCGGTACCGCCCGCTGGGGACTGGCCCAGGCGGCGCTGTGCGGGGCACTGCTGCTGGCGCTTTCTGACTACTGCGCGCAGCGTCTGTTTATGCCTTATCAGTTACCGGTGGGCGTGGTGACCGTCAGCATTGGCGGCATCTACCTTATCGGGTTGTTAATTCAGGAGTCCCGCAAAAAATGACTGCTACCACCTCCCGTTTGCGCGGCGACCAGTTAACCCTGGCGTACGGCAAAAAGACCATCGCCGAATCGCTGAACGTGACCATTCCCGACGGCCACTTTACCGCCATCATTGGCCCCAACGGCTGCGGTAAATCGACGCTGTTGCGCACCCTGAGTCGCCTGATGACGCCCACCGACGGTCATGTCTGGCTCGACGGCGAGCAGATCCAGCATTACGCCAGCAAGGAGGTTGCTAAACGCATCGGCCTGCTGGCGCAGAACGCGACCACCCCAGGTGATATTACGGTTCAGGAGCTGGTGGCCCGCGGACGCTATCCGCACCAGCCGTTGTTTACCCGCTGGCGCAAAGAGGATGAAGAGGCGGTCAGCAGAGCGATGAAGGCCACCGGCATTACCGATCTGGCGCGACAAAGCGTCGATACGCTCTCCGGCGGCCAGCGCCAGCGGGCGTGGATCGCCATGGTGCTGGCCCAGGAAACGGCGATCATGCTGCTGGACGAGCCAACCACCTGGCTGGACATCAGCCATCAAATCGATCTGCTGGAGCTCTTGAGCGAACTGAATCAGGAGAAGGGCTATACGCTGGCGGCGGTGCTGCATGACCTGAACCAGGCCTGCCGCTACGCCACCCATTTGATTGCCCTGCGCGAGGGCAAAATCGTCGCCGAGGGCGCGCCAAAGGAGATCGTCAACGCGGAGCTAATTGAAAAGATTTACGGTCTGCGCTGTACGATCATTGAAGATCCGGTGGCCCATACGCCGCTGGTAGTACCGCTCGGTCGAAAGTAGATCCTCCCGGCTCGCGCTACGCTTAGCCGGGCTACCAGTCTGGCAGAAACGGTAGCCTGAGTAAGGCGTTTACGCCGCAACCCGGGGAAATTACACGTCCTTGCCTCGTCCAGCCGCGGCTTCCCCGGCTCGCGCTGCGCTTAGCCGGGCTACCAGTCTGGCAGAAAAGGTAGCCCGCCTAAGGCGTTTACGCCGCAACCCGGGGAAATTACACGTCCTTGCTTCGTCCAGCCCTGGCTTCCCCGGCTCACGCTGCGCTTAGCCGGGCTACCAGTCTGGCAAAAACGGTAGCCCGAGTAAGACGTTTACACCGCAACCCGGGGAAATTACACGTCCTTGCCTCGTCCAGCCCTGGCTTCCCCGGCTCGCGCTGCGCTTAGCCGGGCTACCCAGTCTCGCAGAAACGCTAGCCCGAGTAAGGCGTTTACACCGCAACCCGGGGAAATTACACGTCCTTGCCTCGTCCAGCCCTGGCTTCCCCCGGCTCGCGCTACGCTTAGCCGGGCTACCAGTCTGGCAGAAACGGTAGCCCGGGCAAGGCGTTTACGCCGCAACCCGGGAGTTTTTCTATCCTTCCCCGAGAATCTCCCTGACCACCGGGCCAATCGCCTCAAAGGCCTGCGGGGAGATAATATCCACATGGGCACAATTCTGGCTAAAGACCTCCAGCTCTCCAACCCACGGCCCCCACACCACCTGCGGATCCATCCCGGCCTGGCGGGTTTTCTCCGCGACAAACAGCGTCGCCTTACCGTCAAACTTCGCGCTGTGCGCGGTGGTCAGCAGGCGTACCGCATCAGCGTAGTTGCCCTCGATAACGCTGAATAGCTCGCCGGAAGCCTGCCCCTGCTGTGCGGCCAGAAACGCTTCGCGTTCACGAGCTATCTCCGCCAGTACCTCTGGATCCAGACCGTTAGCTTCTTTCTCCGCCCAGTTCTGGGTTTCCGGCGGCCAGGTATCCAACAGCCCGAGGAAGGCCACCGCTTCGCCGCGCTGGCGTAAACGGGCGGCAATCCCCTGCGCCAGGGTGCCGCCGAGCGAATAACCGAACAAATAATAGGGGCCGTGCGGCTGCTGCGAAAGCAGGGTTTGCAGATGATGCTCGCAGACCGCATCCAGATCCGCTGCCGTCGCCATTGGCCCCAGTGGGCGCGGCGACTGAATGCCGGTAATAGACCAGCGCGGGCTTAAATAACGCGCCAGCACGCTGAACTGCCAGGCAAAACCGGAGGCTGGATGGAAGCAGAACAGCGTCGGGCCGTCGCTCTCGCGCAGCGGCAGAATCGCGTCGAAGCCCAGCCGCTGCGCCTGCTCATCGCTGAGATCGGATGCCAGCAGCGCGCTCAGTTTGCCAACGGTAGAAGCGACCATCACCTGCCCTGGCGTTACCTGACGTTCCAGCTCGCGGCTGAGCAGCGCCGCGAGACGCATCGCCAGCAGCGAATGGCCGCCGAGGGCGAAGAAATCGGCGTCAATATCATTGATCTCACAGCCCAACAGCTGGCTGAATGCCGAGGCAACGGCGGTTTCCATGCCCGGTTCCGGCGGACGACCGCTGCTCTCGCGGCTTAGCGTCGGCAGCGGCAGCGCTTTACGATCCAGCTTCCCGTTAGCGCTCAGCGGCAGCTCCGGCAGCTGAATCAGCACCACCGGCACCATATGCGGCGGCAGCTGTTCGCCGAGCCGCGCTTTAAGCGCTGCGGTATCCAGCGGCAGGCCTGATTCAGAAACCAGATAGCCCACCAGCTGACGGGCATCGCCGCCGATCGACGCCGCCTGATTAAAGATACAGGCGTGAGCCACCGCCTGCGTGACGTCCGGCAACGCCGACATCGCGCGGTCAATCTCTCCCAGTTCAATCCGCTGGCCGCGAATTTTCAGCTGGTCGTCGCTGCGCCCAAGATATTCCACCGCACCGCTATCAAGCCAGCGGGCAACGTCGCCGGTGCGGTACATGCGCTCGCCCGGAGCGTAAGGGTCGGCAATAAAGCGGCTGGCGGTCAAATCGGGACGCCCCAGATAGCCCTGCGCCAGCTGAATACCGGTCAGGTAGAGATCTCCCGCCACGCCCGGCGGTACCGGGCGCATTGACGCATCGAGAATGCGCAACCCGGTATTCCACACCGGCCAGCCAATCGGCACGCTGGTGCCGGTTACCGCCGCCAGCTCGGGCCCGCAGGCAGGATACCAGCTGACGTCCACCGCCGCTTCCGTAGGGCCGTACAGGTTATGCAGCGGCGCGCCGGTCAGCAGCTCCCACTCCCGGCACAGCGCCGTCGGCAGCGCTTCTCCGCTGCAGAATACCTGGCGCAGAGTCTGGCAGAAGGCGACGTTTTTCGCATCCAGCGAGGCGACGAACGCCGCCAGCATCGACGGGACAAAGTGGGTGGTGGTTACGCCGTAGCGGGCAAAAAACTGCTGCATCGCCAGCGGATCGCGATGGGCTTCCGGTTCGGCCATCACCAGCTGCGCGCCGGCGATAAACGGCCACCAGAACTCCCATACCGAAACATCAAAGCTGCACGGCGTTTTCTGCGCCACCACATCGTCGGCGGTGAGCGGATAGTGGTCCTGCATCCACAGCAGGCGGTTAACGATGGCGGTCTGCCCGACCATCACCCCTTTCGGTCGCCCGGTAGAGCCGGAGGTAAAGATGATATACGCGGTATGCTCAGGCTGCGAGAGCGCCAGCGGCGCGGAGTCGCCCGCCGCCAGCGGCTGCTGGTAGCAGAGGCTTTCCAGGCCGGGAATATCGCTAAAGCGCGCCAGCTGATCCTCAGAGGTAATCAGCAGCGACGGACGGGCGTCTTCCAGCATCATCCGCAGACGGTCGTCGGGATAGCCGGTATCCAGCGGCAGCCACGCGGCTCCGGCTTCAACAATGCCGTGCAGCGCCAGCGTCAGGAATACCGAACGCGGCAGCGCCACCGCCACGCTATCGCCCGGCTTAACGCCGCGCGCGCGCAGTAATTCCGCCAGCGCCACCACCTGCTGGCGCATTTCGCGGTAGCTGAACTGCCTGCTGGCGTCCGCCAGCGCGGGCGCATCGGGAGTTTTCGCCGCCTGCTCCGCCACCAGCGCGCTCAGAGTCGTAAGCGGCAGATCAATAGCGGTGGCGTTTACCTGCTGAAGCCGTGCCGTTTCCGCCGCCGACAGCATATTCGCTTCGCCGCAGCGCAGGCCCGGATTATCGGCAAACTGCATCAGCAATGCCGATAGCCGGGCAATATGCCCGCGCAGCGTCTGTTCATCGTATCGCTGTTTATTGGCCAGAACCTCCAGCGACAGGCCGCCCGCTTCGTCAGGGAAAAGCGCCAGCTCCAGGTCGTTGACCGGGCCGGTCGCCAGGGTGTGGGTAATGGCCCGTACGACCTCAATATCCAGCTGATAGTCAAAGACTTTAATATTGAGTACCGGGCCAAACAGCGGTTCATCGCCCGCCGCCTTGCCGCTATCGCGGACAATCTGTTCGGCGTCGTAGCGCTGATGGCGGCGCATTTTCTTGAGCTGTCCGGCAAGACGAATCGCCAGCTCCGGCAGCGTTTCCCCGGCGTCAATATTGACCGCCAGCGGCAGAACGTTGAGCACCGGTCCGCTGGCGGTTAACGCCGCAGAGCCCATACGGCGCATAAAAATAAAGCCCGCCGCGTACTCCGTTCGGCTGCACAGCCGCCCCAGCCACAGGGCAGTTAACGCCAGCGCCAGATCCGCGCGCTGGCACTGCGGCGCGCCTGCTGCCAGCCGGTTAAAGGCTCCGGCATCAACCTCCAGCTTCATGCGCCAGATATCGGTGCTGGTCGCCCTTCCCGCCAGCGGCGCGTCCGAAAGCGAGGCCGGAGCCGGCAGCGCTTTACGCTGCGCCTGCCAGAACGCTTTGTCACGCTGCCAGGCATCGCTGCCGTAATAACGCTGGTACTCTTCCACCACTTCGGAGAAGGGGGTAAACGGTGAAGCCGGCGTCTGTTCACCGCGCTGCCAGGCGCGATAAATCGCCGCGATCTGGCGGGTAATGGCCGGGAAGCTGAAGCCGTCGACCAGCAAATGGTGATAACGCTGATACCAGTACCAGCGCTTATCGCCCACCCGCAGCAGCTGATGGCAGACCAGCGGATTACCGCCGTCCACGCGCAGGTTCTGTCCGAGATCGGACTGCATCAGCGCCAGCGCGGCGGCGTGCGGGTCGCTCGAATCGCGCAGGTCCTGACACTCCGGCTCGGCAAAGATGCGGCGCTCATCGACCCACTGCCAGGCCTCACCGTTATCTTCACAAAAGCGCATGCTGAGAGTATCGGCCTGCGACAGGCCGGTAACAATCGCCTGTCCCAGCAGAACCGGGTCGATATCGCCGCACAGTTCAACGTAGTGGGCAACGCTCCAGGCGCCGGGCAGCGTCGAGAGACGCTCCGCCATCCAGATCCCCGGCTGAGCCGCTACCAGCGGTAAACGAGTGGTCATCATCGGCTCCTCAGGATACATGGTGAGCGGGGGTCAAAGTTGACCAGTTCGCCATAAGCCAGGCGTTGCACGCCTCTAACGACTGCGGCGGACACTCCACCATCCAGCCTTGCGGCAGCGCGCAGTGCTGTGGCCACAGGCTGAACTGCTGCTGATCATTGCGCAGGATATAAAACTGCTCTTGCGGGTTGTCGAAGGGGTTACTGAATTGCATGTCAAATTCCTCGTAAAGCGCGCTCTGCTACTCGTTTCGGCATAAAGGCTGCCACAGCTGGATAAGCCCCGCCGTCAGCCCGCCGCGCCAGCAAAGCGCATCATGCCCGCCGTCAACCTGACGCCAGAAAATCGTCTGCTGTTGCAGGCAAGCAAGCAGCGCCTGGTTCGTGCGAAAAATAATCGGCTCGCGGATCCCGGCTTCCAGCCAGATACGTAGCCCCTGCGGCTGTAATTCGCCGCGGCTGAGCCGCTCAATCAGCAGGCCCGTCTGCGCGCCGCCGCGATGCGGCCACCAGTAAGAGCCGGACTGGCTGAGCACGCAGCCAAAACGCTGCGGCCAATAGAGTGCGGCGAACATGGCGGCGAGACCGCCAAAGCTCTGCCCTGCCACCACCGTTCGGTCGGCGCGATCGCTGAAAGGCGTTATCTGATGAACCAGCGGCAGCAGCTCTTCCTGCACCGCCAGCCAGAAGGCCTCATTGCAGGGAAGCTCTTCGGCGCGATGCTGGTCATCAATCACATCGATCAGCAGATAAACCGCCGGCGGCAGCCGTTTTTCGCGGGTTAATCCCGCCAGCGGCGACCATACCGGCATGCTTTCGGCCCAGAACTGGCCATCAAGCAGGATCGCCAGCGGGCGCTGTTGCGGATGGGCATCGCCGGTGGCGTAAATCCATATCCGTCGCGTATTGCCGAGACGCTGGCTGTGCCACTCAATGCAGACTGGAGGCTGATAGGGTTCATCGCGCAGCGACCATCCCGGCTGATCAGGAGCTTCCGGCAGTTCCAGCGCGGAAACCGCATGACCGCGCCCGCCCTTCCAGCTTTGCCGGTTGAGCGGGTCGGCAATTGCGCGCGGCAGCAGCTTGCGCCAGCCTTCGCGCAGCAGCGCGTGGTCCGGGCTATCGGCGTTAAAAAGCTGAGGAGAAAAATCATCGTCGCGTGAAGAAGGAATAAAGCAGTAGCTGCCGCGCCAGGTAGGGGAAAGCGTAGTTTGCCAGAACCAGGCATCGGTACCGGGAATGCGCTGCAGCGTTTGCGGCTGCGCATTTTTATGATGGTCAGTTACGCCAGTGATATTAATCCACACCCGCTGGGTTGCCGAAGACGTTTCGTTGCCCGCCGGGTCGCGCCACCAGAAGGTCACCCGATACGCACCGTCCACGGCCTCAATCTGCGGACCGGTAATACTCTGCCACCAGTCGTCGCTTCCTGTCTTATGCATTCCTTTCAACCCTATGTTTATCGTGACATTTATCAACGAACGCATTAATAAACGCAATATTTATTGATAATATTATTGATAACTATTTTCATTTGCAATAGCGTATTAGCGCGCTGTGGGAAGCGCGTCTTTCAAAAAATAAACATGTCAGAGAGCGCTTATGTAAAGCCGGGGCTTGCGGGTAAACAAATGAGCCCGAAAGCCGGATTCTGGTCAGCGACGGAGTGCCTGGGCCCTCTACTGGCAATATTGATACCGCCTATCCACCCGACGGAAAGGGCTTTTGAGGAAGGCGGCAACGAAAAGCAGGATTTACAATGAATAACAGGATCAAATCCCTGGCCTTGCTGGTCAATCTGGGAATCTACGGAGCTGCTTTTCCGCTGAGCGCGGCGGAAACGACCTCCGATAGCAAAGCCGCAACCGCTGATGAAACCATGGTCGTTACCGCCGCCGAGCAGAACCTGCAGGCGCCTGGCGTGTCAACCATCACCGCCGATGAAATTCGTAAACGTCCGCCTGCGCGCGACGTAGCTGAAATTATCCGTACCATGCCGGGCGTTAACCTGACCGGCAACTCCACCAGCGGCCAGCGCGGCAACAATCGCCAGATTGATATTCGCGGCATGGGCCCGGAAAACACCCTGATCCTGATAGACGGCAAGCCCGTGACCAGCCGCAACTCCGTGCGCCAGGGCTGGCGCGGCGAGCGAGATACCCGCGGCGATACCGGCTGGGTTCCGCCAGAAATGATTGAACGCATTGAAGTCCTGCGCGGCCCGGCTGCCGCACGCTACGGCAACGGCGCGGCGGGCGGCGTCGTCAATATCATCACCAAAAAAGGCGGCGACGAGTGGCACGGTTCCTGGAACACCTATCTGAACGCCCCGGAGCACAAAGACGAAGGGTCGACAAAACGCACCAACTTTAGCCTTAACGGGCCGCTGGGCGGAGATTTTAGCTTCCGCCTGTACGGAAACCTCGATAAAACTCAGGCCGACGCCTGGGATATCAACCAGGGCCATCAGTCCGAGCGTACCGGCAACTATGTTGATACGCTGCCTGCGGGCCGTGAAGGGGTAATTAACAAAGACATTAACGGCACGGTGCGCTGGGACTTTGCTCCAATGCAGTCTCTGGAGCTTGAAGCGGGCTATAGCCGTCAGGGCAACCTCTATGCCGGTGACACGCAGAACACCAATACTAACCAGCGGGTAAAAGATAACTACGGTAAAGAGACTAACCGCCTTTATCGCCAGAACTACTCTCTCACCTGGAACGGCGGCTGGGATAACGGCGTTACCACCAGCAACTGGGTACAGTACGAACACACCCGCAACTCCCGTACTCCGGAAGGTCTGGCGGGCGGAACGGAAGGCATTTTCGACCCGAACTCATCGGCGAAATACGTCGATTCCGATCTGAACGATGTGATGTTGCACAGTGAAGTCAGCATTCCGTTTGACCTGTGGGTTAATCAGAATCTGACGCTGGGTAGCGAATGGAACCAGCAGCGCATGAAGGATCAGTTATCCAACTCTCAGACCTTTATGGGCGGCGACATTCCGGGCTACGACAGCACTAACCGCAGCCCTTATTCGAAAGCAGAAATTTTCTCGCTGTTTGCCGAAAACAACATCGAGCTGACCGATACCACCATGCTGACGCCGGGTCTGCGCTTCGATCACCACAGCATCGTCGGTAACAACTGGAGCCCATCGCTAAACCTGTCTCAGGGCCTGTGGGATGACTTCACGTTAAAGATGGGCATCGCCCGCGCCTACAAAGCGCCAAGCCTGTACCAAACAAATCCTAACTATATTCTCTATAGTAAAGGGCAAGGCTGCTATGCGACCGGCGCCTCTACCGGTATCGGCTGCTATATGATGGGTAATGACGACCTGAAAGCCGAGACCAGCGTTAACAAAGAGATTGGCCTCGAATTTAAACGCGACGGCTGGCTGGCCGGGGTGACCTGGTTCCGTAACGATTATAAAAACAAGATTGAGGCGGGTACCGTTCCGCTGAGCCGCACCTCTATTACCAGCAAAGGGAAAACCACCTACACCGATATCTATCAGTGGGAAAACGTCCCTAAAGCGGTGGTTGAAGGGCTTGAAGGCACGTTGAATATTCCGGTTAGCGAAACGGTTAACTGGACCAACAACATTACTTACATGCTGCAGAGTAAGAATAAAGAGACCGGCGAACGACTGTCGATCATACCTGAATATACGCTGAACTCGACCCTCAGCTGGCAGGTGCGTCAGGATGTCTCGCTGCAGTCCACGCTGACCTGGTACGGTAAGCAAGAGCCGAAGAAATACGATTACCAGGGCAAACCGGTTACCGGTTCGGATAAGCAAGAAGTCAGTCCTTATAGCATCGTGGGCCTGAGCGCGACCTGGGACGTCAGCAAAAACGTCAGCCTGACCGGCGGCGTGGATAACGTCTTTGACAAACGCTTGTGGCGTGAAGGTAACTCCCAGACGACCGGAAGCACAACCGATGTTTCCTATATGAGAGGCGCGGGGGCGTACACCTACAACGAACCGGGACGTACCTGGTATATGAGCGTCAATACCCACTTCTGATGATGCACCCGCACCCCCCGCCCTCTTCCCCGTAGAGGGCGGACGGGAGAATCTGTTAACATCACGCTATGCAAATCCAGCACTCGATTATTCAACTTGCCGGTCACTCGCTTCAGCGGGTGGATTTCGACCCGGTAACCTTTCAGCCAGAAGATCTGCTCTGGCTGCCGCACTATGCCCAACTCACCGACGGCTCCCGCAAACGACAGACCGAGCATCTCGCCGGGCGTATCGCCGCGGTTTACGCGCTGCAGGAAGTGGGCGAAAAGGACGTTCCCGCCATCGGTGATGAACGCCAGCCCCTGTGGCCAGCGCCGTGGTACGGCAGCATCAGCCACTGCGAACGCAGCGCCCTGGCGGTAGTCTCGGCCCAACCGATTGGCGTCGATATTGAGCGTATCATGACGCCTTCCCTGGCGGCGGATCTGGAAAACAGCATCATCAATAGCGAAGAAAAGAGCCTGCTGACAGCAAGCGGCCTGACGCCCGAGCTGGCGCTGACGCTGGCGTTTTCGGCGAAGGAGAGCGCGTTCAAGGCCTGCCCTCTCCGGGTACAAGCGGGAATAGGTTTCACCGATTTTAAACTGGTGTATATAAAGAAAGGAAATTTGCTTTTGCGGCTATCCGCCACGGAGTACCGGCTGCAATGGATTAAGGCCGCTGAATACGTGATTACGCTCAGCGCGTCATAAACACAAAACCCGCGCGGTCGCCCCGCACGGGTTTACAACGCTACGGCAAAGTCAGCGCATCTTCTGCGCCAGCTCCGCCACAGAAGCGGCATCAAAACCATGATGTTTGCGCAGCCAGCCGCGGTCCGCCGCCGCCGCATACTCGCCATCCGGGATCCCCAGACGTTTAAGCGTAATGCCCGCGCCCGCTTCGGCCAGCACTTCCGCCACCAGGCTACCCAATCCGCCGTTGACGTTATGTTCTTCCACCGTAATCACTGCTTTGCACGGCTTCAGCGCCGCCAGCAGCGCGGCGGTATCGCAAGGGCGAATGGACGGTACGCTCACCACTTTGGCCTGAATCCCCGCGTCGGCCAGCATCTGCGCGGCATCAACGATTTCATGCACCGTTGACCCCGTCGCGACCAGCGCGATATCCTCGCCTTCCCGCAGCGTGACGACCGCTCCCGGCACAAAGCGATAGTTTTCATCGTGCAGCTCCGGCAGCGCCTTACCGTCAAGACGAATATACACCGGCCCCTGATAGCCGATGGCGTAATCAATAATCTGTCGACATTCGCGCGGCGAAGAAGGCGCAAAAATCTGGATATTGCCGAAGCCGCGCATCACCGCCAGGTCGTCAATCGCGTGATGGGTACTGGCCAGCGGGCCATAGCTGGCCCCAGCGTTAAGACCAAATAGCTTAACGTTGGTATTGTTATAACAAACGTCGACTTTAATCTGCTCATTGGCGCGGGAAATCAGGAACGGCGCGGCGTTACAGGTGACCGCCACTTTGCCTCCCAGCGCCAGCCCCGCCGCCGTACCGACCATGCTCTGCTCGGCGATACCCACGTTAACCAGACGGCCGGGAAACTGTTTAATAAACGGGGCGATTTTTGCCGTAGACGTTGAGTCAGCCACCACCGGCACCAGGTCAACCCCGCTGTCGACCGCATCAATAAAGGCCTGAACCATCACGCTCGCCAGGTGTTCTGCATTACTCATCTTTCAGTTCCTCCAGTGCCAGTGCAATTTCTTCGCCTTTCGGTACCCGGTGGTGCCATTCAGGGCGCCCCTGGATAAAGGAAATACCGGCACCTTTCGTGGTGTTGGCGATAACAACGTTCGGTTTACCTTCCTGCTTCAGCCCTTCCAGGGTCGCCACTACCGAGGCCATGTCGTTACCCTGGCACTCGGTGACCGTCATCCCGAAGGCCTTCCATTTATCAGCCAGCGGATCGGTATTCATGATTTCGCGGGTCGGCCCCGCCAGCTGGAGATTGTTCTTGTCATTAATAATGACCAGGTTATCAAGGCCATAGTGCGCCGCAGCCAGCGCCGCTTCCCAGTTGCTGCCTTCCGCCAGTTCGCCATCGCCGGTAATTAAAAAGATGCGGCGGGAGCTGTTGCTTTTCTTTGCAGCCAGCGCCAGCCCCACCGCAACAGGCAAACCGTGGCCCAGCGCGCCGGTGTTAAGCTCAATACCCGGTGTTTTCTGACGAACCGGGTGACCAGGAAGATGTGAATTGGCATGCTGATAGGTTTCCAGCCAGTCAACCGGAAAGAAGCCCGCTTCGGCCAGCACGCAGTAGTAGCAGCCCACCGCATGGCCTTTCGACTGAATGTAGATATCACGCTGGTCATCATCCAGGTGGTCCGGCGCAACGTTCATAATGCGGAAATAGAGCGCGGTGATCAGTTCAACCTGAGACAGGTCGGCACCGGTGTGCCCACCAGCCGGGCTATTGGCATTCAATCTGACGATATGGCGACGTACGGCGCGGGCTTTACGCTCAAGTGCCTGGACATCATAGCTATAGGGATTCATTTAATACCTCTGAATTTATTTTCAACTTGGAATATTTATTCCGTCAGGGACTAAAAAAACCAGACATCCCCAGGCAACGCATCGTAAGGCTTACGCCGCTGCATCATACTCAGGAACATTCTGCCTCCTTACCACCAGGCATAACTTCACCCGGATACTTTTCAGTTGACCTGAAATCGCCAATGAATATATATTCAATAACGATTCTTTATTCAATTATGCGACCAGCGATTTGTTTTTGTCCATAGCTGTTTTTGACGATTGGTGAAAGTTAGATATTCATCACACTTAACTGTCTTTTCTTTTCGCGTATGATAATGAGCTCTAACATAATGGCTGCACGTAAATGATTTTCGGGGAAATATATGGCTAAGCAGGATGAACAACGGCTATTAGTTAAGATTGCCACGCTCTACTATCTTGAAGGACGCAAGCAGTCCGATATCGCTCAACTTCTCTCGCTTTCTCAATCATTTATCTCCCGAGCGATCACCCGCTGCCAAAAAGAAGGCGTGGTCAAAATCAGCGTTGTTCAGCCATCGAATATTTTCCTCAATCTTGAAAAAGGCCTCGAGGATCGTTACGGCATTAAACAAGCCATCGTGGTGGATACTGAAGAAGACGCCAGCGATCACACCATCAAGCGCGCTATTGGCTCCGCCGCCGCGCACTATCTGGAGACGCGATTGCGGCCAAAAGATCTGATCGGCGTCTCTTCGTGGAGCTCGACCATTCGTGCGATGGTGGATGAGGTTCATGCGCAAAACCTGAAGGCCAGCGGCGTCATTCAACTGCTGGGCGGCGTCGGTCCAAACGGTAACGTGCAGGCGACCATTCTCACCCAAACTCTGGCGCAGCATCTGAACTGTGAAGCCTGGCTGCTCCCTTCCCAAAGCATTGAGGGCTCCACCGAGGAAAAAAATCGCCTCGTTGCCAGCAAAGATGTCGCCGATGTTATCGCCCGCTTCGACGAAGTCGATATCGCTATTGTCGGCATTGGCATTCTTGAGCCGTCACAGCTACTGAAAACCTCCGGCAACTACTATCACGAAGATATGCTCCAGGTGCTGGCGGAACGCGGTGCCGTGGGGGACATTTGCCTGCACTACTACGACAAAAACGGTAACGCAGTGTTACGCGATGATGAAGATCCTGTAATCGGTATGGCGCTGGAGAAAGTGAAGAAGTGCCCTAACGTGGTGGCTCTAGCCGGCGGCAGAGATAAGGTGGCAGCTATCAAAGGTGCGCTGTCGGGCGGATATATCGATGTTTTAATTACCGACTACCCCACGGCAAGATTGCTTATTGCCGATTGAAATCCCCACTCCAACACTTTCCCACAGCCTTTACGCTTTCTCTCAGGCGTAAAGGTGATGCTAATAAATTAATATATTTCAGTAGGATAAAAGCACAAAGCCGCTCTCTTTTTCACCAACATCGGGATGCTTCGTCGATCCGATAAGTGTGATTGCCAGCACAATTGATAACTTTTCCTGTAGCCCGACGGGAAGTTTCTGGCTAAGGTATCAAATAAATAATCACTATCGAATATATATTCAGTGATTAAAAAAGTGAAAACGAATTGTCACATCATGGCCTGCCAGGAAGCAATGCGATAACGAGGAGTAGCAACCTTTCCCCTCTGCGCCAGGACGAAGTGTGACTCAGGAGACTACCTAATGCAGGCAACACGTAAAGAGTTCATCATTGCACTGGACGAGGGCACCACCAATGCCAAAGCCGTGGTGCTCGATAGCCGCGGCCAGGTCGTGGTGAAATTCTCCCAGCCGCTGGCGATTCAAACACCGCGTGAAGGCTGGGTCGAGCAGTCAGGAGAAGTGCTGGTAGAGGCGTCACTGGACGTTATTGCGCAAGCGGTTGAACACGTTGGCGCGGAAAACGTCGCTGCCTTAGCCATCAGCAACCAGCGCGAAACGGCAATCGGCTGGTATCGCCAGAGCGGTAAGCCGATCAACGCGGCCATCACCTGGCAGTGTACCCGCAGCGCTGAATTTTGCGATGAACTGCGCCGCGACGGTAAAGAGCAGCAAATAAAAACAACTACCGGCCTGCCGATTGCGCCGCTGTTCTCTGCCTCGAAAATGCGCTGGCTGCTGGAATCCATCCCGGACGGCAGAATGCGGGCAGAACGCGGAGAAATTTGCCTCGGCACTATCGACAGCTGGCTGCTGTGGAACTTAACCCAGGGCGAGGCGTTTTACTGCGATTGCTCCAATGCCGCACGTACTCAGCTGCTCAACCTGCAAACCGGTCAGTGGGACGACGAAATGCTGGCGCTGTTTCAGATCCCTCGCGCCGCGCTGCCGGAAATTAAACCTTCCAGCGGATTATTTGGCTATACCCGCGGGCTGAACGCTATCCCTGACGGTATCCCGGTGATGGCGATGGTCGGGGATTCCCATGCCGCGCTGTTCGGCCACGCGCTGGGCGAAGCCGGCTGCGTTAAAGCCACCTACGGTACCGGATCATCGGTGATGGCGCCGGTAAAATCCGCCCAGTGCGATATCGACGCGCTGGCCACCACCGTCGCCTGGCACGACGGCAACAGCATGACCTACGGGCTAGAAGGTAATATTCCGCATACCGGCGACGCCGTAGCATGGATGGCCGACAGTACCGGCTTAAGCGAGCTTTCCGCCGCGGAACTGGCGCATGAACTCAACACGCTTCCCGCCTCCGTTGATTCGACGCTGGGCGTCTATTTTGTCCCGGCGTTAACCGGCCTTGGCGCGCCGTGGTGGGATGACAGCGCGCGCGGCGTAATCTGCGGCCTGAGCCGCGGCGTCAAGCGCGCCCATCTGATTCGCGCCGCGCTGGAATCCATTACCTATCAAATCGCCGATGTCGTTGTTGCGATGCGCCAGCAGGATGACTTCCACCTGACGGCATTGATGGTCGACGGCGGCCCAACCAAAAATGACTGGTTAATGCAGTATCAGGCCGATCTGCTCGGCTGCCCGGTGATGCGTAGCGACGTTGCCGAGCTGTCGGCGATTGGCGCGGCCCTGCTCGCACGCAAAGCCCTGAATCCCGGATCGGTGACCGATCTGAAAGCCTTTTTAACCGAACATAGCGAATTTATCCCCGATATGGCCCGCCATCAGCGCCTGCAGAAAAGATGGCAGGAGTGGCGCCATGCGGTGAACAGAACATTATGGAAACCGGCAACGTCCGCCTGACGCCCACCAGGGAATCGCGTGTGTGACGCACTTTAGAGCCTATCCCAGTAGGCGTTATTGGCGCAGGCAGTTTGAACACGGACAGCGCTTCGATCCCGGAGCGTACACGTAGTACGTAAGGATTAACTCGCGATGCTCGCCCTCCGGGCCGCCCTGAAGGGCGTTCAAAATACTTTCGTATTTTGTCGAGCACTGCCCTGGTTCAAAATGGCCAGTAAAATAGCCCTAATGGATAGGCTCTTACTCATCAACAAAAGGAGACCCCCGGCCCATAAACTTGATTTACAGGCCTTACGTTGTTTCACCGTACCCGACAATAACAACCAAGAGAGAAAATTGTCATGAAATTACGTTTAACGCTTTTAACTGCTGCTACCCTGACCGCCTTTTCTTTTGCTGCCCAGGCGGCAGAAAAAGGCACCATTATGATCATGGTAAACTCGCTGGATAACCCTTATTACGCCTCTGAAGCCAAGGGCGCCAGCGAAAAAGCAAAAGAACTGGGATATCAAACCACTATTCTGTCGCACGGCGAAGATGTAAAAAAACAGAATGAGCTGATCGATACCGCCATCGGTAAAAAAGTTCAGGGCATTATTCTGGATAACGCCGACTCCACCGCCAGCGTCGCCGCTATTGAAAAAGCGAAGAAAGCCGGTATTCCGGTGGTATTAATTAACCGCGAAATTCCGGTTGATGATATCGCGCTGGAGCAAATTACCCATAATAACTTCCAGGCCGGTTCTGAAGTCGCCAACGTATTTGTTGAGAAAATGGCGGAGAAAGGGAAATACGCCGAACTGACCTGTAACCTGGCGGATAATAACTGCGTTACCCGCTCTAAATCTTTCCACCAGGTTATCGACCAGTACCCCGATATGGTCAGCGTGGCCAAACAAGACGCTAAGGGCACGTTAATCGACGGCAAACGCATTATGGACAGTATTCTGCAAGCGCATCCTGACGTGAAGGGAGTGATTTGCGGCAACGGTCCTGTCGCACTCGGCGCTATCGCCGCGCTGAAAGCCGCTAATCGCACCGACGTTGTGGTGGTTGGTATTGATGGCAGCAACGATGAACGCGACGCGGTAAAAGCCGGCACCCTGCAGGCTACCGTGATGCTTCAGGCCCAGGCCATCGCCGCTCAGGGGGTGACCGATCTCGATAACTACCTGCAAAAAGGTGAAAAACCGGCGAAGCAGCGCGTGATGTTCCGCGGCATCCTGATAACCCAGGACAACGCAGATAAAGTACAGGACTTCAATATCAAATCCTGATTTCGGGTTGTTGCGCCCCTTCCGGGGCGCACAGGAGAGTATTATGTATAAAAAAATATCGCTGATGCTGGTCGTTCTTGCGCTCGGAGGCTGTCGTATCGTCTCTCAGCAGGAGCTGGCCGATCTTAAATCTCCGCCCAATCCGCATATGGCGGATATCGATCGGACATGGCAAGACCAGGTGGTTCCTCAGGTTGTGGCTAAAGCTCGCCCCGTCGCCGAATTAATGACCGCTCTCGGCGCAGCGCATGATATTGATAGCGCCTGCAAAGCGTTAGGCTATCGTGCTCAGGATGAAAATCCGTGCGTTTTTTACGTCAAAGTTGAAGGCACTATCAGCAAAATTGATTCCGCTTCACGTAGCGGAAAAATGACGATTGAGGATACCAGCGGCAGCAACGTGGTAGTGCAAATTGGCCCAACGCTGCGCGGCACATTATTACGCGACGGCTATCAGGGCGCCAGCTATCAGGACTTCAACGATCAGGTGCTATTTGGTGAATATAGCCGGGCGATTAATGAACACGCCGTCAAGATGATCCAGACAGCGCAGGTTAAAACCGGCGAAGCGGTACAGGTCTACGGCGTGTTCTCCGCCTGGGATATTCCGCAGAGCGTTCCTGATATTACGCCAGCAAAAATTGTTCGTTTGGGAGGACAATAAGATGCAGCGGCAAGAACTCGTCAATTCCCAACCAGTCGAATCTGAAGTTATTATCGAAACCCGCGAATTATCCCGCGTTTATCCAGGCGTTGTGGCATTAGATAACGTGAACTACCGGGTCTATCGAAATAAAGTAAACGTTCTGATCGGTGAAAATGGTGCGGGTAAATCCACCATGATGAAAATGCTTGCTGGCGTTGAAACACCCTCTTCCGGTCAAATTATTCTTGACGGTACTCCGGTCACCCTAAGCTCCACCCATCAGGCAGAGAAACATGGCATCAGCATCATTTTTCAGGAATTAAACTTATTCCCGAACATGAACGTCATGGATAATATTTTTATGGCTAACGAATTCTTTCAGAAAGGAAAGATTAACGAAAAATATCAATATGAGTTAGCCAAAAAATTACTCGAGAGGCTCGAGCTTAACGTCGATCCCTATACCCCGCTCGGCGAATTAGGTATCGGCCATCAGCAGCTGGTGGAAATTGCGCGCGCGCTTTCAAAAGACACCCGGGTATTAATTATGGATGAACCCACTTCCGCGCTCAGTCAGTCGGAAGTCAAAATCCTGTTTAACGTTATTGAGCAGCTTAAACGCCGCGGCGTCACCATTATTTATATTTCCCATCGTCTGGAAGAGCTGATGGAAATTGGCGATCACATCACTATTTTCCGCGACGGGCGCTTTATCAGCGAGCGTGAAGTCAGCGACGCCAGTATTCCGTGGATTATCGAACAGATGGTCGGCGATAAGAAAAAACATTTTGACTACCGGCCTGCGCCAAAAGGCGAGGCGGTACTTGCCGTTGATGGTTTGACGGCGCTCCATCCCAGCGGCGGCTATAAGCTCAACGACGTGACCTTCACCTTAAGTAAAGGGGAAGTCATCGGTATCTACGGTCTGCTCGGCGCCGGGCGCACGGAGCTGTTCAAAGGCCTGGTCGGCCTGATGCCCTGCCAGAGCGGTAACGTCCAGCTCAACGGCGAAAACATCGAAAAGTCTTCGTTCCAGACGCGGCTGAAAAAGGGGCTGGCGCTGGTTCCTGAAGACCGCCAGGGCGAAGGCGTGGTGCAGATGATGTCGATTCAGTCGAATATGACCTTATCCGATTTCAGCCTGCAGGGCTTTCGTCGGGCGTGGAAATGGCTGAATCCGCAGAAGGAAACGGCCTGCGTCAAAGAGATGATTGACGAGCTGGCCATCAAGGTTAGCGATCCCGAACTGCCGATCACCTCGCTCAGCGGCGGCAACCAACAAAAAGTGGTACTCGGCAAAGCGTTGATGACCAGGCCGGAGGTGGTATTTCTCGATGAGCCCACTCGCGGCATTGATGTCGGCGCGAAAACCGACGTTTATCACCTGATCGGCAAAATGGCCCAACAGGGTCTGGCAGTGATGTTCTCTTCATCGGAGCTGGATGAAGTGATGGCGCTGGCGGATCGCATTTTGGTGATGGCCGATGGCCGGATTACCGCCGATTTACCGCGTCATGCGGTTACCCGCGAAAAATTAATCGCGGCTTCAACACCTCAAGATTAATCAGGCTGGAACCCATCATGAACCAGAAATATATGATTTATATGTACCTGCTGAAAGCCAGAACGTTTATCGCTCTGCTGCTGGTTATCGCGTTTTTCAGCGTGATGGTACCGAATTTCCTGACCACATCTAACCTGCTGATTATGACTCAGCACGTGGCCATCACCGGCCTGCTGGCCATCGGTATGACGCTGGTTATTCTGACGGGCGGTATCGATCTTTCCGTCGGTGCCGTCGCCGGGATCTGCGGCATGGTTGCCGGGGCGCTATTAACTAATGGCCTGCCCTTGTGGAACGGCAGCGTCATTTTCTTCAACGTGCCGGAAGTGATCCTCTGCGTGGCGCTCTTCGGCGTACTGGTCGGCTTTGTTAACGGCGCGGTAATCACCCGCTTCGGCGTGGCGCCCTTTATCTGCACCCTGGGCATGATGTATGTCGCCAGGGGTTCGGCGCTGCTGTTCAACGATGGCAGCACGTACCCGAACCTTAACGGCATGGAAGCGCTGGGCAATACCGGTTTCTCCACCCTGGGCTCCGGGACGCTGATGGGCATTTATTTGCCAATCTGGCTGATGATCGGCTTCCTGCTGCTGGGCTACTGGCTGACCACCAAAACCCCGCTGGGCCGCTATATCTACGCTATCGGCGGTAATGAATCCGCCGCTCGCCTTGCAGGTGTACCTATCGTCAAGGCAAAAATCTTTGTTTACGCCTTCTCCGGCCTGTGCTCGGCATTCGTTGGTCTTATCGTCGCCTCACAGCTGCAAACCGCGCACCCGATGACCGGCAATATGTTCGAAATGGACGCTATCGGCGCCACCGTGCTCGGCGGAACCGCGCTGGCAGGCGGCCGTGGCCGGGTTACCGGGTCAATCATCGGCGCGTTCGTTATCGTCTTCCTCGCCGATGGCATGGTGATGATGGGGGTCAGCGATTTCTGGCAGATGGTCATTAAGGGCGTGGTTATCGTCACCGCCGTCGTTGTCGACCAGTTCCAGCAAAAACTACAAAACAAAGTCATCCTGATGCGCCGCCATGAGGAGAAGCTGGCTGCGGCAGGAGCCACCAGTTAATAACGTCTTTATTACCCCGTCGGACGCACCGGCGTCCGGCTTCTATAAGGGATGAAAAACATGCAAAGAAATTTCGAGAACAAAACGGTTGTTATCACCGGCGCCTGCCGCGGAATTGGTGCCGGTATCGCCGAGCGCTTTGCGCGCGATGGTGCGAATCTGGTGATGGTCTCTAACGCCGAGCGCGTCCACGAAACGGCGGAAACCTTACGCCAGCGCTATCAGGCCGATATTCTGTCGTTGCAGGTTGATGTCACCGACGAAGTGCAGGTGCAGTCACTTTACGAGCAGGCGGCGGCGCGTTTCGGCACCATTGACGTTTCTATCCAGAACGCGGGCGTGATCACTATTGATTATTACGATCGTATGCCGAAAGCCGATTTTGAAAAAGTGCTCACCGTTAACACCACCGGCGTCTGGCTGTGCTGCCGCGAAGCCGCCAAATATATGGTTAAGCAGAACCACGGCAGCCTGATCAATACCTCTTCCGGCCAGGGACGTCAGGGCTTTATCTACACCCCGCACTATGCCGCCAGCAAAATGGGCGTTATCGGCATTACCCAAAGCCTGGCGCACGAGCTGGCGCCGTGGAATATCACCGTCAACGCCTTCTGTCCGGGCATTATTGAAAGCGAAATGTGGGACTACAACGACCGGGTATGGGGCGAGATCCTCAGCACCGAGCAGAAACGCTACGGTAAGGGCGAGCTGATGGCGGAGTGGGTTGAAGGCATTCCGATGAAGCGTGCCGGTAAACCGGAAGACGTTGCTGGTCTGGTGGCGTTTCTCGCCTCCGATGACGCGCGCTATCTCACCGGGCAGACCATCAATATCGATGGCGGCCTGATTATGTCGTAATGCGGTCCCCCGGGTTGCGGCTGACGCCTTACCCGGGCTTCCGGTCGGCACAATTTTGTAGCCCGGATAAGGCGTTTACGCCGCAATCCGGGGAAGCAACAGAGCTGCACCGTCTGGTAGCCCGGACAGGCGCAACGCGCCGCCTCCGGGAACGCCAACACCGGGCATGCTAAAGAATATTTTTTAGAGAGTAATAACTATGATCGCAAAAGATTTTGCCCAACAGCTGTTTAATCTACAGGACCGCGTCGCTTTTGTGACCGGCGCAGGCAGCGGTATCGGCCAGATGATTGCTTATGGCCTCGCCAGCGCGGGCGCTCGGGTAGTCTGCTTTGATCTACGCGAAGACGGGGGCCTTGCTGAAACCGTAACCAATATCGAAGCCATTGGTGGAGAAGCCTGTTTTTACACCGGCGATGTCCGTCAGCTTAGCGACCTGCGCGCCGGCGTTGCGCTGGCCAAAAGTCGCTTTGGCCGTCTGGATATCGCCGTCAATGCCGCTGGTATCGCCAACGCCAATCCGGCGCTTGAGATGGAAACCGAGCAGTGGCAGCGGGTTATCGACATCAACCTCACTGGCGTGTGGAACTCCTGTAAGGCGGAAGCCGAGCTGATGCAGGAATCTGGCGGCGGCTCGATTATTAATATCGCCTCGATGTCCGGCATCATCGTTAATCGGGGCCTCGATCAGGCGCACTATAACTGCTCTAAAGCGGGGGTGATCCACCTGTCGAAAAGCCTGGCGATGGAGTGGATCGGCAAAGGGATCCGCGTGAACTCCATCAGTCCCGGCTACACCGCCACGCCGATGAACACCCGTCCAGAGATGGTTCACCAGACCCGCGAATTTGAAAGCCAGACGCCGATCCAGCGTATGGCGAAGGTGGAAGAGATGGCCGGTCCGGCGCTGTTCCTTGCCGGCGATGCGGCATCATTCTGTACCGGGGTTGATCTGGTCGTCGACGGCGGCTTTGTCTGCTGGTAGAACGGACCGAATGCCGGTATGGATATCAATATACTGACAGCGACCGGCGAAGCAGTATGCAGGGTGGCGGCGCGATTGTTTTAACCGGTCAATGTTCTCTCGCCGTCCATCCTGCCCCCATAAGCAGAAAAAAGGTGCCTTAAGGTTCCTTACCCAGCCTGCGGATAAGCGGGGATAGCTCCCCGCATACCGGCTACTTCTTCGTTTCGTAAGCGAGAACGGCCTTGAACTCCATACTACGTTCTTTGATGCTCAGCTCGCACAGCGAGTCGCGCACCATTAACGTCAATCCCAGCGCTGTCAGACACAGCACGATGATTGCCACCAGGGCGTATTTTGTCAGCATCTCGTTGCCTCCATGCGAAGAAGAGGCTACTATCCAACGTGCTAGGGTTGGATCGTGAGCCTCAGGTTGATGGGAACATCTCCTGGGGCTTCGTCTTTCTGAATCCTCACCTAAGCCTGAACGCAGAAAGCCTCAGGCACCCGCCGCCATCATACGCCTCCCTGCGTTTCTCACTGTATATTTAACCAGCAAAATCCCTTTTTCAGAAAACGTTTAGATGGCCTACATTCCGGGGAAGGTCACGCTGTTGCCCGGCGCTTCGCGATGCAGATGGATAAAGTTCAAATGACGCTCGTACTGGTCAAGAATATCGGTAATGACCTGCTCTTTGCTGTAGTCCATCAGGTCGTTGCCCTGACTCCCTTCCAGCAGGAAGGTCTCCAGACGATAGTAGGTTGATTTGCCGCTACGCGCCCGGTAGGTAAAGCCGGGAATGGAGTACTGCTGCGGCCAGATTTGATAAATAAAGTTCTGCTCGTCGCCCATATGTACCAGCAGGTCGAGATGGCCCAGGTTGTCCCCCTCTTCCGGCGGCAGGCTTTTCAGCTCAACGTAGGCGCCGCGCAGCTTCAACTCCTGCGCCACCTCTTCCATCGCCGGGAAGCATACCGTTTCCATCATCTGGCGGGTATAGCGCGTGCCGGGATAGTTCATCAGCCGCGACAGACGCTTCTTCCAGCTCAGGCGATCCTGTACGCCAAGCGGGCGCGGGGCAGTATCGCGGTTGGCGCTCTCGCGGCGATAATCCTCGACCTTCAGCGACTTGTACAACCCCGCCATCACGAAGAAGATCACGAAGCTAAACGGCAGCCCCATAATCACCGTTGCGTTCTGCAGGGCGGAAATGCCGTTAGTCATCAGCATGCCGAGGGTCAGCAGGCCGATGACCACCGACCAGAAGATCCGCAGCCAGTTTGGCGCATCGCTGTTGATATCCTTCAGCTTCGAGGTGAAGTTACCCAGCACCAGCGCCCCGGAATCCGCGGAGGTCACGTAGAACAGCAGGCCGGTAATCGTCGCCACCGAAGCGCTAAAGGTAAACGCCGGATACTGCGCCAGCAGGTTATAGAATCCGCGCTCCGGATGAGCAATCGCTTCTGCGGCGAAGGCCGCATTGCCGTGGATGATTTCGTACAGCGCGCTATTGCCGAACACCGACAGCCACAGCAGGGTAAAGGTGAAGGGGATAATCAGCGTCCCCAGCACGAACTGACGAATGGTACGTCCGCGTGAAATACGCGCCAGGAACAGACCGACAAACGGCGACCACGCTACCCACCACGCCCAGAAGAACAGGGTCCAGTTGTTCATCCACTCTACCGGACGATCGAAGGCAAAGCTGTTCAGAGTCATACCCATAAAACGATTCACGTAGTCGCCGACGTTAAGCACCAGCGCATTGAGCAGGAACTCGGTATCGCCCATAAACAGGATGAACAGGATCAGGCCGAGGGCCAGCACCACGTTAAGCTCGGAAAGAATACGAATGCCTTTGTCCACCCCGGAGGTCACAGAGATGGTGGCGATTATCACCGACAGCACGATCAGCGCCGCTTTCGCCCCCAGCGAATCCGGGATGTCAAACAGCACGTTGAGGCCATAATTGAGCTGCACCACGCCAATGCCAAGGGTGGTGGCGATACCAAAAATGGTGCCAATAACGGCGGCGATATCCACGGTGTGGCCAATAGGGCCATTAATCTTTTTGCCAAAGATAGGATAAAGCGCGGAGCGGATGGTCAGGGGTAAATTATAACGATAGCTAAAGTATCCCAACGCCATCCCCATCAGGGCATACATCGACCAGCCGGTCAGCCCGTAGTGAAACAGCGTCCATACCATCGCCTGGCGCGCCGCCTCCATGGTCTGCCCCGCCCCTTCCGGCGGCTGCATATACTGGGTCACCGGTTCGGCAACGGAGAAGAACATCAGGTCGATCCCGATACCGGCGGCGAACAGCATTGCCGCCCAGCTGAGCACGCTAAACTCCGGCTTCGAGTGCTCCGGTCCGAGCTTCACCGAACCGAAACGCGAGCAGGCGATGCACACCACAAACACGATATACAGCGTCGCGGCCAACAAATAATACCAGCCGAAGGTCTTTGAAACCCAGTTCAGGGTACGGCCAATCCAGGCCGCGGAATAATCGCTGAAGAAGAGAGTCATCAGGGAAAACAACAAAATCAGTCCGGCGGAAGTATAAAAAACCACCGGATTGATTTTGTCCTTTTCTCTGCTCGGCGAAAGGTCTGTCATCCATTCTCCTTACTTTTTTTGTAACTATTAGAACCAAAATCGGAAACAATTAAGACACATTTTATATTGAACGTCCAATCAAAAACCGCTTTAATAGATAAACAAAGCTGATGAATGGAGTCTGAGAAATGCCCAAACTGGGGATGCAACCGATACGGCAGCGGCAGCTCATTGACGCGACCCTGGCCGCGATCAATGAAGTGGGAATGCACGATGCCACCATTGCGCAAATTGCCCGACGGGCTGGCGTATCAACCGGCATCATCAGCCACTATTTCAAGGATAAGAACGGGCTGCTGGAAGCGACAATGCGCGATATCACCGGCCAGCTGCGCCAGGCGGTATTAAGCCGTCTGCACGCTCAGCCCAACGCCTCTCCTCAGGAGCGCCTGCGCGCCATCGTGGCGGGAAACTTTGACGAGAGTCAGATAAGCAGCGCGGCGATGAAGGCCTGGCTCGCCTTTTGGGCCAGCAGCATGCATCAGCCGATGCTCTATCGCCTGCAGCAGGTCAGCAGCCGACGCCTGCTGTCGAATATCGTCTATGAGTTCCAGCGCGCTCTGCCGCGCGAAGAGGCGCAGGAGGCCGGATACGGTCTCGCCGCGCTGATCGACGGGCTGTGGCTACGCGCGGCGCTGAGCGGTAAACCGCTGGATAAAGCCCGCGCCGAAACGCTCGCCGAGCACTTCATCAGCAAATATCTGCCACCGACTTCTCAATAATGGAGGACCCATGTCCCGAATGGCCGAACAACAGCTTTATATCCACGGTGGTTATGTCTCCGCCACCAGCGGTAAAACCTTCGAGACCATTAACCCCGCCAGCGGGGAAGTGCTGGCGACCGTCCAGGCCGCCGGACGTGAAGACGTCGACCGGGCGGTAAAGAGCGCCCAAAAAGGGCAAAAAATCTGGGCGGCGATGAGCGCGATGGAACGTTCGCGCATTCTGCGTAAAGCGGTCGATATTCTGCGCGATCGCAACGATGAACTGGCGCGTCTGGAAACTCTCGATACCGGCAAACCGCTGAGCGAAACCGCCGCCGTCGATATCGTCACCGGTGCAGATGTCCTGGAGTACTACGCGGGCCTGATCCCAGCGCTGGAAGGCAGTCAGATCCCGCTGCGCGACAGTTCATTCGTCTATACCCGCCGGGAACCGCTGGGCGTCGTCGCCGGGATCGGTGCCTGGAACTATCCGATCCAGATAGCCCTGTGGAAATCAGCCCCGGCGCTGGCGGCCGGTAACGCGATGATCTTTAAGCCGAGTGAAGTCACCCCGCTCACCGCCCTGAAGCTGGCGGAAATTTACCGTGAAGCGGGAGTACCGGCGGGCGTATTTAACGTGCTGCCGGGCACCGGCGCCGAAACCGGCCAGTATCTCACCGAGCACCCGGACATCGCCAAAATCTCCTTTACCGGCGGCGTCGCCAGCGGCAAAAAGGTGATGGCCAACTCCGCCGCCTCCTCATTGAAGGAAGTGACCATGGAGCTGGGCGGCAAATCGCCGCTGATCGTCTGTGAAGACGCCAACCTCGACCTCGCCGCCGACATCGCGATGATGGCTAACTTCTACAGCTCGGGCCAGGTCTGTACCAACGGCACCCGGGTATTCGTTCCGGCGCGCCTGAAATCGGCGTTTGAAGAAAAAATCCTCGCTCGCGTGGCGCGTATCCGCCCCGGCGATCTGTTTGCTGAAAGCACCAACTTCGGACCGCTGGTGAGCTTCCCGCACCGCGAGAACGTGCTGCGCTACATCGAGACGGGTAAACAAGAAGGCGCGCGCCTGCTCTGCGGCGGCGAAGTGCTGAAAGGGGAAGGCTTCGACCACGGCGCGTGGGTCGCCCCGACGGTGTTTACCGACTGCGATGACCAGATGACCATCGTCCGCGAAGAGATCTTCGGCCCGGTGATGTCGATTCTGAGCTACGACGATGAGGAAGAAGCGGTTCGCCGCGCCAATGCCACCGAATACGGCCTCGCTGCCGGCGTGGTCACGCCGGATTTAAACCGCGCCCACCGTCTGATTCATCGGCTGGAGGCAGGGATCTGCTGGATCAACACCTGGGGCGAATCCCCGGCGGAGATGCCGGTCGGCGGCTACAAGCACTCCGGGATTGGCCGCGAAAACGGCGTGCAGACGCTACAGAGCTACACCCAGGTAAAATCCATCCAGGTTGAGATGGGTCAGTTTCAATCCATATTTTAACCAGGAGGTCATTTTTGCAGTTTGACTACATTATTATTGGTGCCGGTTCCGCCGGCAACGTACTGGCTACACGACTGACGGAAGATCCTGACACCACTGTCCTGCTGCTGGAAGCGGGCGGCCCGGATTACCGTTTCGACTTCCGCACCCAGATGCCCGCCGCGCTGGCGTTTCCCCTGCAGGGTCGGCGCTATAACTGGGCCTACGAGACCGAACCCGAGCCGCATATGAATAACCGCCGCATGGAGTGCGGGCGCGGTAAGGGCCTCGGCGGCTCCTCGTTGATCAACGGCATGTGCTATATCCGCGGCAACGCCATGGACCTCGATAACTGGGCCACGGCGCCGGGGCTTGAACACTGGAGCTACCTCGACTGTCTGCCCTATTACCGCAAAGCGGAAACTCGCGATATCGGCGCTAACGACTACCACGGCGGCGACGGCCCGGTCAGCGTCACCACGCCTAAGCAGGGCAACAACCCGCTGTTCCACGCGATGATCGAAGCCGGCGTACAGGCAGGCTACCCGCGCACCGACGATCTCAACGGCTACCAGCAGGAGGGGTTTGGCCCGATGGATCGTACCGTGACGCCGCAGGGACGCCGCGCCAGCACCGCGCGCGGCTATCTCGACCAGGCCCGCGCACGCGCCAATCTGACCATTCGCACCCACGCGCTGACCGATCGTATTATTTTTGCCGGCAAGCGCGCCGTCGGCGTCGAATGGCTGGAAGGCGACAGCACCGCGCCATCAAAAGCCACCGCTAACAAAGAAGTGCTGCTCTGCGCGGGGGCTATCGCCTCACCGCAAATCCTGCAGCGATCCGGCGTCGGCAGCCCGGAACTGTTGCGCCAGTTCGATATTCCGCTGGTACACGCCCTGCCCGGCGTCGGCGAGAACCTGCAGGATCATCTGGAGATGTATCTGCAGTACGAATGCAAAGAGCCGGTGTCGCTCTACCCGGCGCTGCAGTGGTGGAACCAGCCGAAAATCGGCGCCGAATGGCTGTTCAGCGGAACCGGCATCGGCGCCAGCAACCAGTTTGAAGCGGGTGGATTTATTCGCAGCCGCGAGGAGTTTGCGTGGCCGAATATTCAGTACCATTTCCTGCCGGTCGCGATTAACTATAACGGTTCAAACGCGGTGAAAGAGCACGGCTTCCAGTGCCACGTGGGCTCCATGCGCTCCCCGAGCCGCGGTCACGTGCGGCTGAAATCGCGCGATCCGCACCAGCATCCGGCGATTCTGTTTAACTATATGTCCAGCGAACAGGACTGGCAGGAGTTTCGCGATGCGATTCGTATTACCCGCGAAATCATGCATCAGCCGGCGCTGGATAACTATCGCGGCCGGGAGATCAGCCCGGGTGCAGAGTGCCAGAGCGATGCCGATCTGGATGAGTTCGTGCGCAATCATGCGGAAACCGCCTTCCATCCGTGCGGTACCTGTAAAATGGGCTACGACGAGATGTCGGTGGTCGATGGCGAAGGTCGGGTTCACGGGCTGGAGGACCTGCGCGTGGTAGACGCCTCAATTATGCCGCAGATTATTACCGGCAACCTTAACGCCACCACCATTATGATTGGCGAGAAAATGGCTGACGCCATTCGCGGCCGCCAGCCGCTGCCGCGCAGTACCGCGACTTATTATGTCGCCGGGGATGCGCCGGTTCGCCGCTAAACGGTCTATGCCGGGTGGCGGCGACGCCTCACCCGGCCTGGCCACGATTTTACGGGATTGCGCTACGCTTATTCGGGCTATTCATCGGCGCTCGTCCTGAATTCAACGAAACGTTTCCAGCCGCTTTATCTGCCGCCCTTCGGCATCAAAGTTCTCCGGCGCCAGCCACGCCTGCAGCGCCGCATCGCGCACGGGCACGCGATCCTTGACCTGCTGACCAAACTCATTGATTTCCGGCACGCTTATCTCTCCCGTAGTGTTATCAAATTGTTATATCAAGAAAGCCGGATAGCCGGAAGATGGCTTGCAGAATAAACCATTGGTCTAAGGTAGGGTAAAAACCCGCCCCCGCTCGCGCTACGCTTAGCGGGGCTACGGGTTCACTGCTACCTGGAAGTGGTTAGCCCGGGTGAAGCGTTTACGCCGCGACCCGGGAAATCATCCCCCCTACTTCGCCAGGTTCGCGAAGCGGGCAAATACCGCATCAAAAATCGCCAGCCCTTTTGCCACCTGTTCGGCACTGATGGTGCACGGCGGCACCACGTGAATGCGGTTCTCCACCACAAACGCCAGCAGACCAGCTTCGGTTAACGCAACTTTAATCGCCGCCATATCGGCAGCGGTCAGCGGGGTTTTCCGCTCGCGGCTGCTGACCAGCTCCAGCGCCTGGAACAGACCGCGGCCGCGCACGTTGCCGATAAGCGCGTGCTTCTCCGCCAGCGCTTCCAGCCCCGGACGCAGTACCTTGTTGCCGATGGTCGCCGCGTTCTCCACCACCTTCTCTTCTTTCATCGCATCAATGGTGGCGACAATCGCCGCCATCGCCAGCGGATGGCCGGAATAGGTCAGCCCTCCGGCGAAGAAATGGTCATCAAAGTAGCGGGCGATCGGCTCGCTAATCAGCACGCCGCCGGCCGGGACGTAGCCGGCATTCACCCCTTTGGCGAAAGTCACCAGATCCGGCACCACGCCATCCTGCTCAAAGGCAAACCAGCTCCCGGTACGGCCAAAACCGGCCATCACTTCATCAAGGATCAAGACAATGCCGAACTCATCGGCCAGCGCCCGCACGCCCTGCATATAGCCCTCGGGCGGGACAAGAATCCCGGCAGTACCCGGAATCGACTCCAGCAGAATCGCGGCAATCGCGTTCGGGCCTTCGCACTCAATCATCCGCCGCAGATGAGCCAGCGCGCGCTGGCACTCCTCCTCTTCCGTCGCGGCGTTAAATTCGCTGCGATAGAGGTAGGGATTGAAAAAGTGTACGTGGCCGCGGGAATACTCGTTCGGCACCCGGCGCCAGTCGCCGGTGGCGGCAATGGCGCTGCCGGTATTGCCGTGATAGGAACGATAGGCGGAGAGCACTTTATCGCGCCCGGTATAGAGCCGCGCCATGCGGATGGCGTTCTCGTTGGCGTCAGCGCCAGCATTGGTGAAGAACACTTTGCTAAAGCCTTCCGGCGCCAGCTCGACGATGCGCTTCGCCGCTTCGCCGCGGGCGAGGTTGGCGGTGGCGGGCGCGATGGTCACCAGTTCTTCCAGTTGGGCTTTCATCGCCGCCAGCACGCGCGGATGCTGATAGCCAATGTTGACGTTGACCAGCTGGCTGCTGAAATCCAGGTAAGTATTGCCTTCGTAATCCCACAGCTCGCAGCCTTTAGCCCCAGCGATCACCAGCGGATGTAAATTGCCCTGCATCGACCATGAATGAAACACATAAGCGCGATCCAGCTGCCGAACTTCATCATTGCTTATTGCTACTTCGTTCTGTAGTGCCAGCTTCATACCCTGCCCTCTCTCATGTCGTTGTCGTTGGCCTCATCATTGGTCGTTCAGGGCAGAAACGGATAGAGCCAGTCAGGCAAAAATGATGTGACACCGTGTCACATCGCCGCGCGCCGACTGGCTCTGTGCCCGCGCGCGTGCGGTTTTTATAGTGGGAGCGACAATCTGCACAGGAGAATGAAATGGCAACGAGCAAAGTGGTGTTTATTACCGGGGCGACCTCGGGTTTTGGCGAAGCGGCGGCGCAGGTCTTCGCCGATGCGGGCTGGTCGCTGGTGCTGAGTGGACGCCGTGTTGAGCGGCTGAAGACGCTACAGGATAAGCTCGCCTCGCAGGTGGCGGTGCATATCATCGAACTCGACGTGCGCGATAGCGATGCGGTCGCCGCGGCCGTGCTGGCGCTGCCCGCTGAATTCGCCGATATCACGACGCTGATTAACAACGCCGGGCTGGCGCTGTCGCCGCAGCCCGCGCAGAAAGTGGATCTGGACGACTGGAAAACGATGATCGACACCAACGTCACCGGGCTGGTCAACGTGACCCATGCCCTGCTGCCGACGCTGATTCGTCACGGCGCGGGGGCGAGCATCATCAATATTGGCTCTATCGCCGGGCAGTGGCCCTATCCTGGCAGCCACGTCTACGGCGCCAGCAAGGCTTTCGTGAAGCAGTTTAGCTATAACCTGCGCTGCGATCTGCTCGGGACCGGGGTGCGCGTGACCGATCTCGCGCCGGGGATTGCCGAAACGGAATTTACCCTGGTGCGCACCAAAGGCGACCAGGCGGCGTCGGATAATCTGTATCGCGGCACCACGCCGCTGAGCGCGCGGGATATTGCCGAACAGATGTTTTATATCGCCACGCTGCCGGACCATATGAATATCAACCGGGTCGAGGTAATGCCGGTACGTCAAGCCTGGCAGCCGTTTGCGATCGATCGGGATTGAGGTTTGGTAGACCGGAGACGCACATCAAACGCCGCCTCCGGGAAAGTTTCATGCCGCGGCGGATATGCCTCTTAAACAACGGGATATACAGCGATGCCCTGGCACCCGCTGAAATCGGCGAACCGGAGGCCCGAAGACAAGGGCTGGCCGCCAGGGATG
>OEPS010000083.1_pt1 | contig 34108 bp, 30 predicted proteins | sample 1539411 | NCBI WGS metagenome assembly OEPS01 (sample SAMN02671747, study PRJEB22543) | soil metagenome | biome: bacteria | place: China:Hunan Province, Lengshuijiang City | collected 2012-10-15 | depth 0.08m m
CGGTCAACCAGGACGGACGCATTCAATTTGTCGTCCTGCACTACACCAATGCCTCGCTGGAACGCTCCCTGCAATTGCTGACCCATGGTGAAGTCAGCAGCCACTACCTGGTCGGCGACTCGCCGGCGACCGTCTATCAGTTGGTCGATGAAAGCCGTCGCGCCTGGCATGCCGGCGACAGTCAATGGGATGGTCGTACCTGGCTCAACTCCAGCTCCATCGGTATCGAAATCGTTAACCCGGGCTTTACCGATACCCCGAGCGGACGGGTCTGGCAGCCTTACACCGAAGCGCAGATAGAAGCGTTGATCGTGCTGCTCAAAGATATCGTCAAGCGCAATAACATCCAGCCCCGCTACATCATCGGCCACAGTGATATCGCGCCATCACGCAAGCTCGATCCGGGCCCGATGTTCCCCTGGAAGCGCCTGGCCGATGCCGGTCTGGGTGTATGGCCGGATGCCCGGGCGGTAGCCCAGCAGCAGGCGCGTTTCAGCGTCAACCCGCCAAGCATCACCTGGTATCAGCAGCAACTGGCCCGCTTCGGCTATGCCATCGAGCAGACCGGCGTCTATGACGTCAGCACCAGGCATGTGCTGGCGGCCTTCCAGATGCGCTTCCGCCCGCAGCGGTTTGACGGCGTGGCGGACGCACAAACAGCGGCGATGTTGCAGGTGCTCAACAGCCGTTGAGCAACGGCACCGCCAAACGGGCAGGCTGACTTCACCGCCAGTTGCTATACCTCTTGGTATTCAACTGGATGTGACTTGATGTCAGCTGCCCTTTCCGTGCTGCGCCACTTGCTCTACCGTCCCTGGTTACTGGCCACTCTTGCGGCTTCGGCCAGCGCAGTGCTGCTGCTGATCGCCAGCATCGGCGTCGCCATGCACCAGATGCAGCAGAGCGAAAGCGAGCAGATGAATGCCAAGGGCGAGCGCTTTCTCGAGCGCCTGGAGCAAATTTTCGGGCAATTGCGCGAGGGTGTCGATGAACTCCAGGCGCAACCTCTTCGCGGCTGTGATGCGGCGATGTTGGGTGTCCTGCAACAGATAGGCTTCAACTACCGCTTTGTCTATGAGGCAGCCTATGTCGATGGCACAGTTGCCTGCTCCAACCGCATAGGCACACGCACCATCAACCCTTTGCGGCCTCCAGACATTCAGGGGCCGACCTACAGCTACTGGCTCAATACCACCACTGAACCCGATGACAACCTTGCGGCGTTGATGCTTGGGCGAGGCAAATTCCTGGTTGCGACGTCTCGTGGGCACCTGACCGATGTGGTCGACCTGCCCCCGGACGGCAGCTTGCTGGTGGTGCTGGACAACGGCACGCGGGCGGTACCGGTGCTAGGCCCGCCCCAGGCCTGGCCACCGTCGGCCGACTGGCCGCCGAAATCCAAAGAGTCGCTGCTGGAACTACCTGATCGCTTGATCTACCGCATGCCGACCAAATCACCGGATTACCAATTGGTCTTGATTGCACCACGCGCCAGCCTGCCATTGAAGATGAATGGCGTGCTCTGGCTGCTGTTTCCCGGCAGCCTGGTGCTGGCGTGGTGCCTCGGGTGGCTGGTGCTGCAGTTGGTGCGTCAGCGTCGTTCGATGAGTTCCGAGCTGCAGGGTGCCTTGCGTCGCGGGGAGTTGCAGGTGTTGTATCAGCCCATCTTCGAGCTCAACAGCCGTCGTTGTGTGGGCGCTGAAGCATTGGTGCGCTGGCGTCGGCCTGATGGCACCCTGACCAGCCCTGACCTGTTCATACCCCTGGCGGAGAATACCGGTCAGATCCGCCCGATTACCGACTTCGTCCTGCAGCGTGTGCTTGAACAGTTGGGACAGTTACTGAGGGCCAATCGCCAACTGTATATATCGGTCAACCTCGCCGCCTGCGATGTGATGGTGCCGAGAATCGGCAGGGTTGCGGCACGGTTACTGGCCTTGCACCATGTTTCTGCCAGCCAGATCGCCTTCGAGGTCACTGAGCGCGGGCTGATCGATGTGGTGGTTGCCCGCGACAACCTGCAAGCCTTGCGCGCGGTCGGTCACCAGGTGCTGATCGATGACTTCGGGACGGGCTACTGCAGCCTGGCGTACCTGCAGACGCTGCCGGTGGACTGCTTGAAAATCGATAAGGCGTTTATCGACGCCCTGGGTCATGACGCTGCCAGCAGTGGCGTGGCGCCGCATATCATTCGCATGGCGCATGCCCTGCAGTTGCGGGTGATTGCCGAAGGTATCGAGTATGAAGACCAGGCCATGCTGCTCAACAGCGAAGGGGTGAATTACGGACAGGGCTGGTTGTTTGCGCATCCGCTCAGTGCCCGACAATTCGTCGAGTTGATCACCCGCGGCCGGCGCATCACACCGCGGCGTATCGACGACGAAGCGTGACGCGTTGCGGCTTCAGACGGGCAGGGCCATATAGAACTGGGTGCCTTGTCCAGGTCGCGAATAAACCCCCATGCGCCCGCCATGCAGCTGAACGATTTCCTTGCACAGTGCCAACCCCAGGCCCGCCCCGCCTTTCTTGCGCCCGACCTGGACGAAGGGTTCAAAGATCCGCCCTTGCTGGCTGTAAGCGATGCCTTCGCCATTGTCTTCGATGCTGATGATGACCCGTTCCTCATGCCGTCTGGCATGCAGGCGAATGTTGCCGGCCACCGGGGTGTGACGCACGGCATTGTCGAGCAGGTTGTCTATCACCCGATCCAGTTGTGCCGCATCGGCCTGGATATGCGGTAGCGGCGCTACCAGTTCCACCTCAAGCGCTATCTGTTTGTCTTTCGCCGGTCCGGCGAATCGTTCGCAGGCACGCTGGAGCAACGCGTCGACAGCACAGGGCATAAGTTCGAGTTTCTGCTGACCGCTCTGGTAGCGGGAGAAATTCAGCAGGTCGTTGATCAGTTGCGTCAAGCGCTGCATTTCTTCACCGATGGTGTCGAGCAGATCGGCTTCTCGCGCTTGCGGTGGAAAGCTCAGGCGTTCTCGCAGCAAGCCGAAAGCCATGTGCATACCGGTGACCGGTGTGCGCAACTCGTGGGAAGCGCGCAAGACAAACTCGCTACGCACACGCTCGAAGGCGCGCAGTTCAGTCACGTCGTGCAACACCATGACGGCGCCGAGAATCTGTCCATCGGGATGGCAGACCGGTGTCAGGCTGTAGGCCAGCAGGCGAGGTTCTTCATCTATTTCCAGGGCCAGGTCTTCAGGCACCTTGTCCAGGCTGGCGCCACGCAGCACCAGACGCAGTTGCTCATCCAGCTCCGGGCGCTGCAGCGCTTCACCCAGGCCCCGGCCCAGCCGGCTGTCGTCCCAGCTCAGTTGCCGTTGGGCAACCGGGTTGATGTGCTCGAGATGACCCTGGCGGTCGATGATCAACAGGCCGTCATCAATACTGTCGAGCACGGCTTGCAGGCGTTGCTGGCCAGCGAGCAACTCATCGACGTTGGTCGCCTGATGTTTGCGCAAGGCTTCAGCCATCAAGCCGAAGCGTCGGGTCAGTTGGTTCATCTCCTGCGCATGGGAGACCGGCAAGGTGATGTCAAAGTCACCCTGCCCTATCTGGTCAGCAGCTTTGGCCAAGGCCTCGATGGGCTGACCAAAGCGTCGAGCGATGCCATGGGCGGTCACGAAACCCAGAATCAGCACGCTCAAGCCCACCAGACCGAGCAGGCTTGAGATCAGCACGGCACGTTCAAAGCTGCGCTGTTCGCTTTGGTTGATATGGTCCAGTGCACGCTTGTGAGCCTCGACCAGATTGCTGCGCAGCAAACCGAAGGCTTTGCCCAGCGGCTGTTCGGCACCCAGGCTGTGAGCAGGAACAGGGGCGTCGCGATACGCCTGGAGGTAGCGCTGATAATGACTGTTGGTATCGGCAAAGTCTTTATCGGCGCCGCGATTGCCTTCCTGCTTGATGCCTTCATCCAATAGCCGTTGAAACTGGGTCTGCAAGCCATCAAGCGCAGTGCGGTCGGCTGACTCAGTGAGCATCAATGTCAGTTGCTCACCGAGGTTCTGCCGCAGTTTCAAACCCAGGTCGAGGGTCGCAGTGTTCTCGAGGATCAGGGCCTGCTGCGAACTGGCCATCTGCAGCACGCTGACCAGGCCCAGTAACAAGCCAAACAAGGCCACGGTGATCAGCGCCGAAATGCTGAGAAAAAGCCGCGTTCGCAGCTTCACCGACAATTTCATAGGTTGTACTGCTTACGCTTGCGATACAGGGTCGAGGCATCGATGCCCAAGGTCTTGGCGGCCTGGTCGAGGGTTTCGCTGGTGGCCAGCACTGCACCGATATGGGCGCGTTCCAGCTCGTCCAGGCTCAGTGCTGCGCCAATACGCGGCGCGTTGCTGGCCGGCTGTTCGGCCATGCCCAGGTGGCTGATCTCGACCCGTTCCTGAGGGCAGATGATACTGGCCCGCTCGACCACGTTACGCAGCTCGCGAATGTTCCCCGGCCAACGGTAGTTGAGCATGGCCGCCCGGGCCTCTTCGCTGAAGACGCGGGCGGGTCTGGAGTACTCTTTGACGAAGCGCGCAAGGAAGCGATCGGCAAGGGCCAGAATGTCCTCGCTACGCTCGCGCAGCGGTGGCAGGTGCAAGGTGATGACGTTCAGCCGATAAAGCAGGTCTTCGCGGAAGCGACCGTCGCGGACCATGTCCTCGAGATTGAGGTTGGTCGCCGCCAGAATGCGCACGTCGGCACGACGGGTCACCGGGTCGCCGACCCGCTCGTATTCCTTGTCCTGAATAAAACGCAGCAGCTTGGGTTGCAGTGCCAGTGGGAAGTCGCCGATTTCGTCGAGAAACAAGGTGCCGCCATCCGCCTGGTTAACGCGGCCCAGGGTGCTCTCACTGGCCCCGGTGAAGGCACCGCGGCTGTGGCCGAACAGTTCGCTTTCCATCAGCTCGGCGGTGAGCGAGGGGCAGTTGATGGTCACACAGGCCTTGCGTGCGCGCTTGCTCCAGCCATGAATGGCCCTGGCCAGTTCGCCCTTGCCGGTACCGGACTCACCCAGAATGAGAATGTTGGCATCGGTGCTGGCGACCTGGCGTGCGGTTTCCAGCACCACCATCATCGCCGGGCTGTGCGAGTCGAGCCCGTCCTTGGGTTTGTGTACTTCGCCTTCCAGCGCTTCCAGTCGCGCCGACAGCTGGCGCACTTCCAATTGCTTGGCCGCCGCCAGGCGCAGTTGATCGGGGCTGCAGGGCTTTATCAGATAGTCCGCTGCACCGGCCTGTATAGCGTCGACCGCAGTGTCGACCGCGGAATGGGCGGTAACGATGACGATGCGCATCCAGGGGGCCTGGATGCGCATCTGTGCCAACACATCCAGGCCGTTGTCCTCACCCAGGCGCAAATCGAGGAAGCACAAGTCGAAGACCTGGCGCTGCAGCAAGGCTTCAGCCTGTGCCGCGCTATTGGCGGTCGCCACGCTGTAGCCCTCGTCCTCCAGGCAGTAGCGGAAGGTTCGCAGGATGGCAGATTCATCGTCGACCAACAGGATACGACCTTGATGTTCCTGGGCTGACTCCATTTCCTACGCTCCTTTTTAATTGATCACTACTTAGTGCCGGAGAAATCGTGCAAGTTGCATGTTTTTTTCTGATTTCTTCCGATCACTGCATGGTAGCTCCTGACCCCTCACATATCTAACTTGTTGAAACACTGGGAGGTGGCACCTGCAGGACCTTGGCGCGTGGCTTGCTGTCCAACAAGGTTCTGACCCATCGGAGGCTTCCCCATGCCTGTACCGCACCCGTTGGCAGTCGTCGCTGCCGTGTTTCTTTCTCTGCCGGTGGCCGTAATTGCCGCCGAGCCTCATGCCTCTACTGCCCAGCAAGCCCGTCAGGAGGGCGCGCTGCAAACTGCCTTGGCCCTGAACCGGCTGCTCAATCCGTTCAAGATCGACGTCCGGGTACACGAAGGCACGGCGCATCTGCAAGGTGATGTTGAAAACGAAGTCGAACGGCAACTGGCCGAACAGGTAGCACTGGCAACACGCGGTATCGATAAGGTGCAGAACGATCTGCAGGTCAATGCCGAGCTGGTCGAACGGCCTCTGGAGCGGCGCGCCTACGCCCAACGCCTGGAGGACGCGACGCTGGCGGCCATCATCCGCGCCCGGTTGCTATGGAGTACCCATACCCAGGCAACACCCATAGAAGTAGAAAGCCGTGAGGGGGTGGTGACCTTGCGAGGCCAGGTCAGCAGTGCCGAGGCCAAGGAGTTGGCGGGCGTATTGGCAAGTTCCACCGAGGGCGTATTTCTGGTCAACAACCTGATCAGCCTGAGCGCCGCCGACATGGCCAAGCTGCGCGAGGAGCAGCAACAGGTCAGGAGCGATCCTCAACTCAGCGATGCCTGGATCAATGACAAGGTTCAGACCAGCTTTATGTATAGCCGCAACCTCGATGGTCCGAACATCAAGGTTGCCACCCAGGACGGTGTTGTCAGGCTGTCTGGCGAGGTGGTCAGCAGTGAGCAGAAAACCATCGCCGTCGAGGTTGCCCGGCAGATCCGCGGTGTTCGCGGCGTGGATGCGGACATGCTCAAGGTCGCCAGCAAGGTCCAGGGCTGATCATGCAAATCGCACGACCTTGGGCGCGGCATCGTGCAGGATACGCCCTGTCGAAACTTAAGTGTTTTCGTATCTTATTGATTTATAAAGATATTTTTATTGTGCAAAGGCTGGCATGCACTCTGCAATAACTACTGCAAGACAACAATGAATGCAGCAGGAGGAGCACGGCATGAACCGCCACCCCGCCACCCTAGTGCAGATATCACCACTTCAGTTGCGCCAGGGACTGTTCTTCAGTTTGGCACTGCTGCTGACACTCATTGCAGGTCAGCTCTATCACAACTGGCAGGTCGTACAGGATGCTCAAAAGGTTGCTGCCCGAGCCACGCTGGTGGTCAGGGCGCCATTACCTACTCCCACGAAGTTGATGCATACCGGGCCTGCGGCAGCAAGCACGGCCCTGGTGGATACAGCGACGCCACGTGATCGTTGGGTGTTCTGAGGGTCGCCAGAGGATTTCTTTCAAGAACGGTAAGGAGAATCACCATGTTGAGTTGGGCTATCACCTTTCTGATTATCGCCATTGTCGCCGCCGTGCTGGGCTTCGGTGGTATCGCCGGCGCCGCTACCGGAATCGCGAAGATCCTGTTCATCGTCTTCCTGGTGCTGTTCGTGGCTTCTTTCTTCTTCGGTCGAGGTAGAAGTTGAACAAAGACAGGTACTGAATGCGACTTGGGCATTCACGTACATATATAGAAGCTGAACCTTTTTCCGTTTCAAGCTTCTATGTTGTGCCCGCCTGAGGAAGGCCGGCACACGACCAAGGGGCCGGGCTGCTCTGATTGTTTCAGGATCGGAGGGGCCTAGGGGTACAAGGAGTGCCTCCGATGAGGGCCGGGTCGGGTGAAGCGATAGCGGAAGTTCGAGGTCTGGTGGTTCCTCTCGCAGGGATACCCTTGATCTGACTTCCGCATCGCTGTGGTAATCGTTCGTTTCCTACCGATCCTTTCGGCATTTTCTGTCAGACGCGTCGACGCATATTTCAGCGCGACCGTACATCGATATTTTTTCGCCCTGCCAGGGTGTTCGATTCGAAGCAATTTCACGCATTCGGATTGTCGAACAATGGCTTTATGCATTCAGCTGGATACGTCCAAATCTGCCGGAATGTGGCGCTTTGGCCATCGTCGGAATTCCGAACGATCGTCGAGCAACCCATTGTGACGTACGTTTTGGCCGATAAACCTCATGCCGATTCGGCATGGGGTAGTCGTTTACGGCATTAGACGGAGCCCCCCCACGTCGGAATAGTTGCGCCTTTTTTCGCTGGCCTGAGCGTTCCTACGCTCGCTTGCGGTGACCTTTTACGGTGTCATCGGCGGATAGCCAAAATCGATACGGTTCGCTGGCAACAGCTCTGGATCGCGACTATCAGCCTGGTGGCCGTTTCCACTTGAAGAAAAGGTAACGACATGAAGAAGGCAAAGCTAAGCCTCGCCTGGCAGATCCTCATCGGTCTGGTACTGGGGATTGCAATTGGCGCTTTACTGAACCATTTCAGTGCAGAAAAGGCATGGTGGATCAGCAACGTCCTGCAACCTGCTGGTGACATCTTCATTCGCCTGATCAAGATGATCGTCATCCCGATCGTGATTTCGTCGCTGATCGTGGGTATCGCCGGGGTTGGCGACGCGAAAAAACTGGGCAGTATCGGCCTCAAGACCATCATTTACTTTGAGGTGGTCACCACCATCGCGATCGTGGTCGGTCTGGTGCTGGCGAACCTGTTCCATCCAGGTGCCGGTATCGACATGAGTACCCTGGGTACCGTCGATATTTCCAAGTATCAGGCCACTGCGGCCGAGGTTCAGCATGAACACGCGTTCATCGAGACCATCCTCAACCTGATTCCGTCGAACATCTTCGCAGCGCTGATGCGTGGCGAAATGCTGCCGATCATCTTCTTCTCGGTACTGTTCGGCCTGGGCCTTTCGAGCCTGCAGGCAGAGATCCGCGATCCGCTGGTGAAAACCTTCCAAGGCGTTTCCGAAGCCATGTTCAAGGTCACTCACATGATCATGAACTACGCGCCAATCGGTGTGTTCGCGCTGATCGCCGTGACCGTTGCCAACTTCGGCTTCGCTTCGCTGCTGCCGCTGGCCAAGCTGGTACTGCTGGTGTACTTCGCCATCGCCTTCTTCGGCTTCATGGTGCTGGGTCTGATCGCTCGCCTGTTTGGTTTCTCGATCCTGAAGCTGATGCGCATCTTCAAGGACGAGCTGGTCCTGGCTTACTCCACCGCCAGCTCCGAGACCGTGCTGCCACGTGTGATCGAGAAGATGGAAGCTTATGGTGCGCCGAAGGCCATCTGCAGCTTCGTGGTCCCGACCGGCTACTCGTTCAACCTTGACGGTTCGACCCTGTACCAGAGCATCGCGGCCATCTTCATTGCCCAGCTGTATGGTATTGACCTGTCGATCAGCCAGCAGCTGCTGCTGGTGCTGACCCTGATGGTCACCTCCAAGGGTATTGCCGGTGTTCCGGGTGTGTCCTTCGTGGTGCTGCTGGCCACGCTTGGCAGCGTTGGTATCCCGCTGGAAGGCCTGGCCTTCATCGCCGGTGTCGACCGCATCATGGACATGGCCCGTACCGCTCTGAACGTTATCGGCAACGCCCTGGCCGTGCTGGTTATCGCACGCTGGGAAGGCATGTATGACGATGCCAAGGGCCAGCGCTACTGGAACTCGCTGCCGCACTGGCGCAGTAAAGAAGCTGCTCCTGCCGGCAAGACTGCCAACCACTAAGGTGCAGTCTGGCTGAACGAAGAGCCCCGACCTGGTCGGGGCTTTTTTGTTTTTCACCCCCCCCGGTAGCAGCGGGCTTGCCCCGCGATGCGATTTGACTGACACACCGCAATCGCGGGGCAAGCCCGCTCCCACCGGGAAAGCTCGGTGCATTGCCCGGCCGCTACCGCTATCATTCGTCGCAACTTTGTGGGGGAACAACGGATGCTCAACGGCCTTTGGCTTGGTTTTTTCTTGGTCGCGGCCATCTCCGCGCTGGCGCAATGGCTGGTAGGCGGCAATGCCGGGATTTTTGCCGCAATGGTCGAGAGTATCTTCGCCATGGCCAAGCTGTCGGTCGAGGTGATGGTCTTGCTGTTCGGCACCCTGACCCTCTGGCTGGGCTTTCTGAAGATCGCTGAAAAGGCCGGTATCGTTGACTGGCTGGCCAAGATCCTCGGCCCGCTGTTCGCCCGCCTGATGCCGGAAGTCCCGCCCGGTCACCCGGCGCTGGGCCTGATCACCCTGAACTTCGCCGCCAACGGCCTGGGCCTGGACAACGCCGCGACCCCTATCGGCCTCAAGGCCATGCGTTCCCTGCAAGAGCTCAATCCCAGCTCGACCACTGCCAGCAATGCGCAGATCCTGTTCCTGGTGCTCAACGCCTCGTCCCTGACCCTGCTGCCGGTGACCATCTTCATGTACCGCGCCCAGCAAGGCGCTCTGGATCCGACGCTGGTGTTCCTGCCGATCCTGCTGGCCACCAGCGCCTCGACCCTGGTCGGTCTGCTCTCGGTGGCGGTGATGCAGCGTCTGCGTCTGTGGGATCCGGTGGTGCTGGCTTACCTGATACCGGGTGCCTTGTTGCTGGGCGGTTTCATGGCGTTTCTTGGCACGCTCTCGGCGACAGCCCTGGCCGGGTTGTCGTCGATCCTGGGCAACCTGACCCTGTTTGGCCTGATCATCCTGTTCCTGGTGATTGGCGCGTTCAAGCGGGTGAAGGTCTACGAAACCTTCGTAGAGGGCGCCAAAGAGGGTTTTGACGTTGCCAAGAGCCTCTTGCCCTATCTGGTCGCCATGCTCTGCGCCGTTGGCGTGTTGCGCGCCTCAGGCGCTCTGGAGCTGAGTCTGGACGGCATCCGCCATGTCGTGGAGTGGCTGGGGATGGATACGCGCTTCGTCGAGGGCCTGCCGACGGCGCTGGTCAAACCGTTCTCCGGCAGCGCCGCACGGGCGATGCTGATTGAAACCATGCAGACCCACGGGGTCGACAGCTTCCCGGCGCTGGTGGCGGCGACCATTCAGGGCAGCACCGAAACCACCTTCTATGTATTGGCGGTGTACTTCGGTGCCGTCGGTATCCAGCGCGCCCGTCATGCGGTGGGCTGCGCGCTGCTGGCGGAACTGGCCGGGGTGATCGCGGCCATTTGCGTCTGCTACTGGTTCTTTGCCTGAAGTTGAGCCTGGGCCTGGTTGGCCTGGGCCAGCGTCCAGTCCACCAGTTGCGCCATTAGCTGGTCACTGGCGCTACCAAAGCCGTTGACCACTGCCGGTACCTGCTTGTCACTCACCGGCTGACGCACTTCAAAGCGTCGGCTGGCGAGGATGCGCTGGTTGCGCCCTTGCACCAGACGCGCGTCATAGCGAATCACCACCGCCAGGCCGTCGGCGCTGTACTCGCTCTGGAACGCTTGCAGCTCGCCGGCAAGCTCATAGTCGGCTTGCAGATTACTGTCATCGGCACTGAGGCGCGGCACCCGGCCGTCGCGCTGGAAGGCATCGAGCATGCGGTTGCGCAGCAGCAACGGCGCAGGGTCGCTCCAGCGGGCCCCTTTGTAATTGCTGATCAGATTGCCTTGCGGCACTACGGCAATTTTCGGATTGTTCAGGGCGTCACTGGCGAGTGGCTTGTTCAGGCGCAGCGACCAGCTGGCCACAGTGCTAACCGGTGTCGACCGAACCGCTGGTGCCGACGGCAGCCGATAGACGTCAGCCGGTTCTGCCTGCGGCAGGATCGAGCAGGCGCTGCCCAGGCTCAGCGCCGCAGCCAGGGCCAGAAAGCGGCAGGTACGACTCATGGCGTGAACTCCTTGTTTGTGTCACGGCCGAGCAGGTAGCCGCTGGGGTTGGCTTCCAGGCGCTGGGAAATCGCCTTCAGCGAGTTGAGGGTCTCGCGCAGTTCGCGGATCGCCGGGGCCAGTTGGTTCAGGCCCTGGGCGCCGCCATCGAGGGCTTCGCGGTTGTCGTTGAGCAGGCTGTTGAGGGTCGCGGTGCTCTGCGCCAATGACTGCATGGCCTGTTCGGCGCTGCTGAAGGCTTGCTTGCCCTGGCTGTTGAGCAGGCCATTGGCGTTGCGCATCAGGTCGCTGGTCTGTTCGAGCATGGAGCTGGCCTGATTGCCGACCTGGGCCAGTTGCTGGATGGCGGTGCGGATATCTCCACGCTGGTCGCTGAACGCTGCTGTCGTCTGTTCCAGGTTCGCCAGGGTTTTGCTCAATTGTGTGGCGTTGTCCTCGGAAAACATCTGGTTGGCGTTGTGCACCAGCATGTTGATGTTACTCAGCAGATCGCTGCCGTCGTCGAGCAGGCGTGCGATCGGTGACGGCGAGGCGACGATCACCGGCAGCTTGCCATCCTTACCTTTGAGCTCGGGGCTTTGTGGCGTACCCCCGCTGAGCTGGATGAAGGAGGTGCCGGTGATGCCGGTCAGGGTCAGTTTGGCCCGGGTGTCCTCCTTGACCGGTGTGTCCGCGCTCAGTCGAACCCGAGCCAGTACCCGGCGCGGGTCCTTGGGGTCCAGGCGCAGGCTGGTGACGTCACCGACCTTGATGCCGCTGTACTGCACCGAGCTGCCCCGGGACAAGCCCGATACCGCCTCGTTGAACACGACTTCGTAGTCCTTGAAGGTGCTGTCGACGCTGGACTTGGTCAGCCACAGGCCGAACAGCATGGCGCCAGCGACCACAATGACGGTGACCAGTCCGATCAGCACGTGATGTGCACGGGTTTCCATTTCAGAGCTCCTTTGCCGCTGTGGCGGCCTGATTCGCCGCACGGCCACGCGGGCCATGGAAGTATTCGTGAATCCAGGCATCGTCAGTGTCTTCGACCTGGGCAATCGGGCCTGCCACCAGCACCTTTTTCTGCGACAGCACTGCCACCCGGTCGGTGATGGTGTAGAGGGTGTCCAGGTCGTGGGTGATCAGGAACACACTCAGGCCCAAGGCGTCGCGCAGGGTCAGGATCAACTGGTCGAAGGCCGCCGCACCGATCGGGTCCAGGCCTGCGGTGGGTTCATCGAGAAACAGGATGTCCGGGTCCAGGGCCAGGGCGCGGGCCAATGCTGCGCGTTTGATCATGCCGCCGGACAGCGACGAGGGATACTTGTCGGCGGCGGAAATCGGCAAGCCGGCCAAGGCCAGCTTGACCCCGGCCAGGTGCTCGGCGTCGGCGCGCGACAGGCCTGCATGCTCGATCAGCGGCAAGGCGACGTTTTCAGTGACCGTCAGCGACGAGAACAGCGCGCCCTTCTGGAACAACACGCCAAAGCGCCGCTCAACCTTTGAGCGTTGCTCGTCGTTGAGGCCACTGAGGTCCTGGCCGAACACTTTTACTTGCCCTTCGTTCGGCCGTCGTAGACCAACGATACTGCGCAGCAGAACCGACTTGCCACTGCCCGAACCACCGACCACAGCGAGGATCTCGCCGCGGTACAGGTCCAGGTCCAGCTGTTCATGCACGCTCTGGGTACCGAAGCGGTTGCAGATGCCCCGCGCTTCGATCACCGCCTCGCGGCTGTTGGGGGTTGTCTGACTCACCAGCCCATCTCCATGAAAAACAGCGCAGCCACCGCATCGAGGACGATCACCACGAAAATCGACTGGACCACGCTGGAGGTGGTGTGAGCGCCCACCGACTCGGCGCTGCCGCTGACCTTGAAGCCTTCCAGGCAGCCAATGGCGGCAATCAGGAAAGCAAAGAACGGCGCCTTGGCCAGACCGACGAGGAAATGCTGCACACCGATGTCGCTTTGCAACAGGGACAAGAACATGGCCGGCGAAATATCCAGCGACAGCGCGCAGACCACGCCACCGCCGATGATGCCGCAGAGCATGGCGAGGAAGGTCAGCAGGGGTAGCGAGATCAGCAGCGCCAGGACCCGGGGAACGACCAGCAACTCGACCGGGTCCAGGCCCAGGGTGCGAATGGCATCGATCTCTTCGTTGGCTTTCATCGAGCCGATCTGTGCGGTAAAGGCACTGGCGGTGCGGCCAGCCATGAGAATGGCGGTCAGCAGTACGCCGAATTCACGCAGAAAGGAGAACGCCACCAGATCAACGGTGAAGATACTGGCGCCAAACCCGGCCAGCACGGTGGCACCGAGAAAAGCCACCACGGCACCGACCAGAAAGGTCAGCAAGGCGACGATGGGCGCCGCATCCAGGCCGGTTTGCTCGATGTGCGCGACCACGGCAGTGACCCGCCAGCGGCGCGGCTGAAACAGGCGCAGCACCAGGGTTTGCAGGATCAGGCCGACAAAACCGAGGATCTGCAAGGTGTCTTGCCAGAGGGTATCGACCGCGCAGCCGATACGGCTGAGCAACTGGATCAGTACCGACTTCTCGGGTTCTTTCTGCGGAATGCAAAAGTCCTGCACCGAGCAGTACACCGTCTGCAGCAGGGCACGGCTGGCTTCCGGCAGTTGTGCGGTTGCGGTCAGGCGCGACAGGCGTTCGGGACCGAGCAGTTCCACCAGCAATGAAGCGCCCGCAGTATCCAGGTTACCCAGCTGGCCGAGATCGACCTCGGTGCTCTGATCATACTGGCCGACCAGGCTCTCGCTGTTGCGCTTGAGGCTGGCGTAATTGGCCAGTGTCCAGTCACCGATAATCCGCAGGCACGCCGGGTTGCTCGTGGTGTCCAGGGTTGCGCTGGCTTGTGTAGTCATAGGCTCCATGCAGTCGACCGACAGTTCGCAGCCTCAGAGCATAGCGTTACTCGGCCTTGGGCGCTTGACCATCATCAATCACCTTGAAGCGCAGCACGCCGATGACCTGGCCATCCTCGGTCAGTACCCTCACCTGCCAACGACCCACCGGGTTGCCGGGGAAGTTCTGCTTGTGGGTCCAGGCCCGATAGCCTTCCTTGCGTCCGCCATGGATGTCCAACGCAATGCGGTCGACCTCTTTACCGTTGAACTGCCAGACATGGTAAATCCGCTCGTTGAGCCCGCGCGGTGCATTGATCGCGGTAAACGCGTAAAGCCCGGCGCGAATCTCGCTGGCCTTGACCTCGCTCAGGCTCTTGCCCGGCGTGCGGTTTTCCAGCTGGGTGCTGACGGCCACTTCGGTCATCCACAAGGTTGCCGGCGGTACCCAGGAACGCAGCAACCAGCCACTGGCGCCGACGGCGAGGGTCAGGACCACCAGCATGACCCCGCGCCGCCAGTGCTGAATGGGGAAGCTGCTGGCCAGGCTCGGGAAGGACAGCAGCATGGCGATCACCAGGGCCAGCTTGAAGCTTTGCGAGGTGGTCAGGTGCAGAATGATCGGCAGCGCGGTGAGCAACGCGGCGAACAGGGTCAGGGTATGCAGCGCAAGGAATAGCCAACGCCGCGGCGCCAGCCATTTGTAGTACAACGGGTCGATGATCGAGATCAGCCCTGCTGCAGCGAGCAGGCCGGTAAATACGAGCTGGCCGCTGTTCCAGGTGGTGGTCACGAAAAAGAACGGCAAGACGAAGAACAGACTTTCCTGATGGATCATCTGTGTGGCGTAGCGCAGCAGTGGTTGCGGGATTTCGCGTTTGAACACCTTGGCAAACACCTTGGTGAAGGTGTTCTCGAGCATCAGCCAGATCCAGCTGATCAGCATCACGATGGCGATCCAGCTGGCCAGGCCTTCCTGGCGATCGACCAGGATGAAGCTGGCGATACCGGAGATGAAGCCGCCCAGCGCGATGACGCCGGGGTAGCGCTTGATCAGTTCGATCAGGCGCTGGAGATAGTGAGGCATGAAGGTGTTCGCAGGGTGAGATTAAACCTGCACAGGATACTCTGCTTTGTGCTTGTAGGCAGGCCTCCATCGCGGGGAGTGGTGGGAGCGGGCTTGCCCCGCGATGGCGTCAGTGGCGGCGCCGCCGACTCCAGATCAGGCCACCGGCCAGAACCCCACCCAACGCCAGCGCCACCAGCCCATACAGCTCGTCATAGCTGAGCAGCGGCAGTTCCACACGTACATACCCAGGCCTGGCCAGCAACTGCTGCAAGGCTTGATTGGCATCATCGAGGCTGACCCGGCGCAGGGCGCGCGCGGGGTCGGTAAAACGACCGTCGAGGTAGTCGTTCAGCGCTCCCCAGTAGTAGTCCGCCAGGGCCGCATTGCCCTGCGTGGTCCAGGCTTCGCGATCAATGGTGGCCTGCTTGACCCGTTCGAAGGTCACCGGGTCCAGGCCATTTTTGCGCAACCGTTCGAGCATGTCGCCCAGCGCCTGTTCGGCTTCCTTGATATCGGCGCGGTCGAGGTCGGCATTGAGGCTCATCACCCCGGTGTCGCCGAAGCTTTCCCTTTGGCTGAACGGCCCGTAGGACAGTCCGTGTTTGAGCCGCAACTCTTCGTACAGTGCCCAGTCCAGGTAGCGCTGCAGCAGGTCGAAAGTCTGGCCGTGATCGCTGTCCAGCACCGGCTCGAGGAACAACCAGTGCAGACGGGCACTGTCACCGAGCCAGCCACGGGTCAGCTCACGACGGGCTTGCGCCTTGTGGGTAACGCCATCCAGGGTCCGCCGTTCGCCAGGTTCGGCCGGATTCAGTTCGCCATAGCTGCGTTCCAGATACGCCGGGAGCAGGCGATCCAGGCCACCCACCACGATCAGGCTCATGTTGTTTGCCGCATACCAGTGCTGGCGTACGTTATTGACCTGCTCCAGGGTCATATCGGCTACCGCCGAGCGTTCAGCGCACTTGAGCCCCAGCTCCACCGCGAGCTGGTCGCTGGCACGGTGGCCGAGGTCCTGGCGGTCAAGCCAGCGCTGCAGGTGGGAATAGTGGCCGCCATCTTCGCGTTCGACGATCTTCTTGGACAGCGCCAGCGCGTTCTCGTCGATCTCGGTGTCTTTGATCACCGCCAGCAGCAGGTCAAGCACCTTGCGCTGGTTGCGCGCGGGGGCTTCGATGACAAAGGTCGTGTCGGCACTGCTGGTATAGGCGTTCCACTCGCCGCCCAGCGCCTGCATGCGCGCTTCCAGGCCGCCTTCACCGCTGTCGTCGATGCCACTGAACAGCAAGTGTTCGAGCAAATGCGGCAGCTCTTGCTGCTCGCAGGGAAAGTCATCGAAGCCTACCCCGACGACCAGGCGAATCGACACATGATTGCGCTCATAGCCCGACTTGAGTAGCACCTGCAGGCCATTAGGCAACAGGTAGCCTTCGACCTGCGAGCGGTCGAGGGCAAAGCTGGGTATGGCACCCAGCAGCAGGCACAGGAACATCAGGCAACGCATGGCGAGCTTCCTTGCGGGAGTGCTGGGGTCGCGGTCAGGGTGAATGGGCATCATCCGGTACGCTGTCGAGCAGCAAGCCGCCGGTATCGGAGCCACCCAATACCACATAGGCACTGCTACAGAACAAAGAGTTCAGTCGTTTCATATCGGCAATCAGTTCCAGGTGCAAGGCGCTGGTCTCGATACTTTGCAACACTTTACGTTGCAGTCGGCTGACATGGGCATGGGCCAGGCGCCGTTCCTGAGCGCGAAAGCGGCGTTTTTCCCGCAGTAACTGGCGGGCACTTTCCGGGTCGGCACTGAGAAAGACTGATAGTCCCAAGCGCAGATTGGCGAGTAGCTGGGCGTGCAGGCCGGTCAGTTCCTCCAGCCCGACGTCAGAAAACTCCCGACGCTGGGACGTCTTCTGCTGCTGCACCTTGCGCAGCATGCGTTCGATCAGGTCGCTGGCCAGCTTGAGGTTGATCGCCAGTTCGATGATTTCGGCCCAGCGCTTGCTGTCCTGAGCGCTGAGGTCTTCGCGGGGCATTTGCGCCAGGTACAGTTTGATTGCGTTGTTCAGCGCCTCGACGTCTTCGCCCAGGCTGCGTACTTGCTGGGTCATCGCCGTCTGGGTGCCCAGTAGCACGCTGTGCATGGCGTCGAGCATGTTGTCGATCAGATCGCCGACCCGCAGGGTTTCGCGCACGGCGTTGGCCAAGGCCAGGCTCGGCGTGCTCAGGGCCGCGGGATCCAGATGGCGGGGACGGGCGCGGCCGTTGACCTCTGCACGCTCCGGCAGCAGCCAGCTGCAGACGCGGGCCATGGGTTTGACCGTTGGCAGCATGATCAGGCAGCGCAGGCTGTTGTAGAGCAGGTGAAAACCGATCACCAGTTCCTGGGCACTGAACGTCAGGCTGTCCATCCAGTGCACCAGCGGGTCGAGCACCGGAATGATCAGGATCAGGCCAATCAGCTTGTACAGCAGACTGCCCAGGGCCACCTGGCGTCCGGCGGCGTTCTGCATGCTGGTGCTGAGGAACGCCAACAGGCCGCTACCGATGTTGGCACCAATGACCAGGCCGATGGCCACCGGCAGGCTGATCAGCTCGGCACCGGCGAGGGTCGCGGTGAGGAGTACAGCGGCCAGGCTTGAATAAGAAATCAGCGCAAACAGGGCGCCGACCAGGGCGTCGAGGAGAATGTCACCGGTCAGTGAGGCGAACAGCACCTTCACGCCTTGGGCCTGGGTGATGGGCGCTGCGGCTTCGACGATCAGTTGCAGGGCGAGGATGATCAGGCCCAGGCCGATACCGACGCGGCCCAACTGCCCGGCACGGGTCTGCTTGCGCGACAGAAAGAAGATCACCCCGAGGAAAATCAGCAGCGGTGACAGCCATGACAGGTCGAAAGTCAGCACTCGCGCCATCAGCGCCGTGCCGACATCGGCGCCGAGCATGATGGCCAGCGCCGGGGTCAGGGTCATCAGCCCTTGTCCCACAAAGGAAGTCACCAGCATCGCCGTCGCGTTGCTGCTCTGGACCATGGCAGTTACCAGGATCCCGGCGATGAAGGCCAAGGGGCGCCTGGACATGTTCTGGCTCAGCACGCGCCGCAAGTTCGAGCCGTACACCCGCAAGATACCGGTACGCACAATGTGCGTGCCCCAGATCAGCAGCGCCACGGCGGAGAGCAGATTGAGCAGGGTCAGCATCGAACAGGCCCCCTGTTGAGCGTGCCCCAGCGGGGCAAATGGATGGTGCCGTGAGCCTGGCCTGATCTCAGGCGGTTTTTCCCAGTGCTCACTTAAGCTGTAGTCGGCCCGAAGGCTTGGCGCCAGCATCGCATAGCCAGCGCGGGCTTTGAAACCAAACTGTCATGAAAACAAATGAAAAAAGGCCCCGCAGGCCCTTTTCCAATTGCTCCAGGTTTACTGACCCGGAATGTCCTTGCGAAGTTTCACCGGTTCGCCTTGTTCCTGCTTTCTCTTGCGGGCCATGGCGGTGCGCATCTTGATGTTGATGGCCTCGACCGCCAGGGAGAAGGCCATGGCGAAGTAGACGTAGCCCTTAGGCACATGCACTTCGAAGGCTTCAGCGATCAACACGGTACCCACCACGATCAGGAACGACAGGGCGAGCATCTTCAGCGAAGGGTGCTTGTCGATGAAGTTACTGATGGCGCCAGCGCAGAGCATCATCACCAATACAGCCACAACGATCGCGGCAATCATTACCGGAACATGGGAGACCATGCCGACGGCAGTAATGACCGAATCCAGGGAGAAGACGATGTCGATAATGGCAATCTGGATGATGGTGTAGAGGAACTTGCCGCCTTTGCCGGCAGGTTCATCGTGGGTTTCATCCTCGCCTTCGAGGCCGTGGTAGATCTCCTGGGAGCTTTTCCACAGCAGGAACAGACCGCCGAAGAACAGAATCAGGTCGCGGCCGGAAATACCCTGGTCGAACACCACGAACAGGTCGGCCGTCAGGCGCATGACCCAGGTGATCGACAGCAACAGCAGAATACGCGTGACCATGGCCAGGGCCAGGCCGAAGATCCGGGTGCGCTGCTGCATGTGCTTGGGCATGCGGCTGACCAGGATCGAGATCATGATGATGTTGTCGATGCCGAGAACGATCTCAAGAGCCGTCAGGGTAAAAAAGGCAACCCAGATTTCTGGGCTGGTCAGCCATTCCATGTGTATTCCTTCGTGCGATAGATGTAGGGCGCCCGGGCAAAGGGCGCCGCTACAGTTGGTTGTCTCTGTAAATTTATAGGCTGCTGAACAGTGGGAATGTTCCCATCATCAGCGCGGCGAGCATTATGCACAGGCAGACCAGCACTGCCCACTTCAGGGTGAAGCGCTGATGATCGCCGAACTCGATGCCGGCCAGGGCTACCAGCAGGTAGGTAGAGGGTACCAGCGGGCTGAGCAGGTGTACGGGTTGGCCGACGATCGACGCGCGGGCCATTTCCACCGGCGTGATGCCGTAGTGACTGGCGGCTTCGGAGAGGACCGGGAGAACGCCGTAGTAGAAGGCGTCGTTGGACATGAAGAAGGTGAACGGCATGCTCACGATCGCGGTAATAACCGCCAGGTACGGCCCCAGCGCATCCGGGATCACGGCCAGCAGGCTCTTGGACATGGCCTCGACCATGCCGGTACCGGAGAGAATGCCGGTGAAGATACCTGCGGCGAAGATCAGCCCGACTACCGCCAGCACGCTGCCGGAGTGGGCGGCTACGCGGTCTTTCTGCATTTGCAGGCAGGGATAGTTGGCGATCATGGCGATACTGAAAGCCACCATGAACAGCACCGGCAGCGGCAACAGGCCGGCGACCAGGGTGACCATCAGCACGGCGGTCAGGGCACCGTTGAACCAGATCATTTTCGGGCGGCGGGCATCGGGGAACTGCGAAACACTGATTTCGCTGTGATCGATTTCATCACCCGGCAGGTGCAGTTCGCCCAGGCGGGCGCGCTCGCGCTTACCGTACATGTAGGCAATCGCCAGAATTGCCAGTACGCCGAAGAGCATGGCCGGGATCATCGGCACAAAAATGTCCGAAGGATCAACGTGCAGGGCGCTGGCCGCACGCGCGGTCGGGCCACCCCACGGGGTCATGTTCATTACCCCGCCAGCCAGAATGATCAGGCCTGCCATGATCCGTGGGCTCATGCCCAGGCGGCTGTACAGCGGCAGCATGGCGGCCACGCAGATCATGTAAGTGGTGGCACCGTCACCGTCCAGCGACACGACCAGCGCCAGCACGGCGGTACCCACCGAGACCTTCAGCGGGTCACCCTTGACCAGTTTGAGGATCTTGCGCACTGCCGGGTCGAAGAGCCCGGAGTCGATCATCAGGCCGAAATAGAGGATGGCAAACATCAGCATCACCCCGGTCGGGGCCAGCTTGGTGATGCCTTGCAGCATCATTGGGCCGATATCGCCCGAGAAGCCGCCGAACAGGGCAAACAGGATCGGCACCAGAATCAGGGCGATCAAGGCCGACAGGCGCTTGGTCATGATCAGGTACATGAAGGTGATGACCATGGCAAAGCCGAGGAAGGTCAGCATAGGAGTACTCCAGGCGTATCGCGTCGAAGAGGAATCGAGTCGGGCGGATCAGCGCGCGAGGCGCAGCGCATGGAATAGCGGAGGGGTTACAGCGGGGAGGCGGTTGTAAGCAAACATCAGAATCACCATTGTTGTTGTTAATTGGGCCGGGCGCTGCGCAAAAAGTCAGGTGCCCTGGCTGACCGGTCTGTGCCGGTAGTGGAGGTCATCCTAAGTCGGCAAGCTTTCAGCCAGCTTTCGCTGGCCCAAAGACGACGAGAGGTGCATTGTTGGCGGTAGGCAGATCAGTGCGGGAGGAGAAGCGATGCGCGATACGTATGAAGGCGGCTGCCATTGCGGCGCCCTGCGCTACCGGGTGCGAGGGCCATTGGCGGACGTGGCCCACTGTCATTGCTCGGTGTGCCGACGGGTCAGCGGTGGGCTGCTGGTGACCTGGGCGACCCTGTCTTGCACTGATTTCCAGTGGTTGAGCGGTTCGCCGCAGTGCTACGACTCCTCGCCCAGCTGCGTGCGTTACTTCTGCAGCCGATGCGGGGCGCATGTGGCGCTGACCACAGACTTGAGCCCGGAAACCATCGACATCACTATCACCACGCTGGACCAGCCCGAAGTGGCCCGGCCCACGCGGCATATCTGGACCAGCAGCCGCCTGCCCTGGCTGCATCTGGATGAGCAGCTCCCGGGCGAGCCGGAAGAAACCCTTTAGCGCTGCTCAGGGGAGTTGCAAGCCACCTGCGGCCTTGTGCAGGGCACGCAAATGTTCGCCGACCTGCTTGATATTGGCTTCGACCGCGGCAATCTCCGCGGCCCGGGCTGGGCCAAGCAGCGCACGTACTTCTTTATCCAGATCGGCACTGAGGGTTTGCAGCTGCTTTTGCCGTTGGCTGGACTCGCTGATCAGCTGCGTACGTTCCCCCGCTTGCGGTAAACCGTAGCCGCTGCTGCCCAGCAGTTCTGCCGGACGGCTGAGAAAACCGCTGTTGGCGAGGATCTGCTGCAGCGTGCCGTTGGCCTTGGCAACGCTGGCATCATTGGCTGCCCGTCCGGTCAGATAGCGTTGTTTGACTTCGTCCTGGGCCAGTAGCAGTTGCTTGCGCAAGCTGGCCTGCTCCAGCAGCAGCAGTGCTGCACTGGTGCGCAGATCTGCCTGAGGGAACCATTGCTGGCGCTGACTGGCAGATTGATCCAGCCAGGTTTCGACGCTGTCCTGGGGAATTGGAAGTTGCTGTTTAAGCACCAGGAACATGGCCTGGTAGCGGTCGCGGTAGGAGTCGAAGCGATAGCCCAGGCGCAGTGCCTCGCGCGGGTCATCGAGGACACTGACATCGGCCAGCCCGCGACCTTGCAGCACTTCCAGCAAACCATTGGGCACAATGCTGTCGAGGTCTGTCAGGCGCGGGTTGGCGGTGCCGCTGCGCAACAGCTTGAGGGTTTCCACCGCACAGTTGTTGGACAGGAAGTAGTAGTTGCCGTCATAGCTCCAGTGCATCTCGGCCGCTTGGCGGACCAGGCTTTCCAGCTCGTTGCGTTCAAATTTCAGCGGGATCGAGGCAAGACTGCGCAGTTCGGTCTTGGTGTACTCGTCGATGACCTGGGCCAGGGGCAGGACGAACAGGCGTGACGGATAGGCTCCGGTCAGGCCGTCCCAGCTCGACAGCTGCACATCGTTGACGAAGGCGCGGTACGACAGCACCAGATGCTGATCGAGGTCGAGCCGGCAATCAGGTCCACGTGGGCGGCCAGGGGCGCAGATAACCAGGCGCAGCATGCTGTGGCCCCAGCGGCTGACCCAGTTCTGGTTGGCTTCGGCCAGCAGGTAGTCCACGGCGTAGACGCGCTCCGGGTCGATCTCGCCCAATGGCGTCTTGGCGAAGTCGTTACCGGCATTGAGAAAAGGTAGCGCTTGCGGGCAAGCCGGATGTTCGGGGGCCCAGTCGAAGTGCGCTTTCAGGTAAGCGTGCAGCGCCGGTCGTCGGCAAGCGAAACTCGGATCAAGGAGGAAATACTCCATGTTGACCGCGATGAATTCCTTGGGGCTGCTCAGCTCGTAGCTATCGGGGCTACGGGCGACCTGGCGGTTATGTTGTTCACGCTCCCCTCGCCTGCCCACATATTGCGGCCAGCCGGCCAGATCGAGCAGGCGTGGATCATCGCTCAGGGTAAAACGTCGTTCAGTCTGGCCACGGCACTGTTCGGGCAGGCCAACCTTGCCCTGGCTGTTCAAATGCCGGGCACACTGATTGATCAGGCGTCGCTCGCTGCCCTGCCACAGGCGTGCGCGGTCATAGAGGTGCGTCAGCTCATGCAGCACAGTGGCCAGCAGCTCCTGGCGTACCGTGCCATGAGGGCGGCCGGTCTTGCTGGTGGCTGCGCTACCGTCGGTGAGACCGGGCAGCAACCGCCGATTGAGCTCAAGCGTCGATACCAGTGATGCCTGGCCGTAGGCATCTTCCGGCATCCTGGTGCTCCAGCTGATCTGGACACGACGGTCCAGTCGCGCCTTGAAGCTGGGTGGCAGCGCCTGCATGGCTTCATCCAGCAGCGCCTGGCTGGCGCGCTGTTGTGCCGGATCCAGCCCGTCGGTCTGCAAGTGCAGCTGCAGATCGGCCAGCGCTGGGCTGCCCAGCAGCGTCAGCAGGCCACCCAGCAACCAGGCGCGCAGGGTGCTCACAGAGCGAGAATGGCTTCAGCCAGAACCTGATCGCTGGCCTGGCGGGCTTCAGGTACGCGCTGGCGCAGGGTATCGAAGGCGGCTTCCAGTTGGGCACCGCGGATTTCGCCGCGGCTGGCAACGTAACTGGCGGCATCGTCACGGGCTTCACGCACGACTTTCGAGTCACGGATCGAAGTGGTGGTATCCGAGGTGAAGTCAATCGTACGACCGAACGCACGGACGATGATGTTGCTGGTGGCCACCAGGGTTTGCGCCTGGGCGACATCGGCCAGCAACAGAAGGCCAAGGGTGGCGGCAATCAGCGGGTTACGCATGGAGCATCTCCGGAAAAACAAGGGTAATCATTGGACGAGAATTGCCTGCGCCAGTTCAAGGTCCGCGGCAAGAAGTTCGGGGTTGGCCTCGCGCAAGCGGTTCAGGGCGGCCTGCAGTCGGGCACCGCGTAGCTGGCCGTCGCTGGCGACAAACGCGGCGGCGTCATCGTGAGCTTCCAGCAGCCGCTTGCGATCGAAGGGCGCCGAGGTCACCTTGCTGGTGACGTATCCACTGACGACAAGATTATTGGTGGTGAGGTCCAGCGCCTGAGCGGCACCGGTCCAGCACAGCAGCAGAAACAACAAGGTCAGATAACGCATGGGACTCGTGAGGCTGATGAATCAGGCGGCAAAGGCTATCCCAATGCACTGGCAAGGACCAGCGCAGGGGGCCCGGCTTCATTGCATGTTGTTACATGAACTGAAGCCGGAGTCTGGCGAGCTCAGAGCGCCAGGATGGCCTGGGCCAGTTGCGCGTCGTTGGCTTGCAGGCTTGGCGCCTGCTGACGGATGTGGGCGAAAGCGCTTTCGAGCTTCACACCACGGATCTCGCCGCTGCTGGCAACGAAGCTGGCAGCATCGTCACGGGCTGCACGCACGATTTTGTCGTCACGGAACGACGAAGACACATCAGAAGTGGCATCAGTGGAAGCGGCAACTGCGCCTACGACAGCATCAGTGGTGACGACGAAACTGGTGGCGTTGGCGGTGGAAGCCAGGGCCATCACCAGGGCGGCGCCAAACAAGCGTGAACGGAACATGGTCGATCTCCTAGTTTTACGCGGGTTCTTTGTGTCAGACGCACGCTCAGCCGGTTGCGCTACTTATTACCAAGCTGGGTGCTCTAAGGGTATCACGCGATCAGCGTCTGCGAGTTGGACAAGGCAGAAGCAAGATTTATCAACTGTACCTATGAATAATAACTCTTTGAAAACTGTACCTGTCACATTCGCAACCGCTCTATTCCGCGGCTTCAGAACGAAAAAACCCGTCAGCAGTGACCTGCGACGGGTTTTCGAAATTCGAGGTGCCGGCCTTGACCGGCGAGCCCTGCATTAACGCCAGAACGGCTTGCTCAGCTCTTCGTAGCGTTGTGCTTCGCTGATACCGGCGTCAGCCAGCAGGCGCGAATCCAGACGGGCCAACTGGTGGCGGCTGGCGATGCGGCGTTGCCACAGCATCAGGTTGGCCAGCAGGCGCAGTGGCAGCGCGGCCTTGGATTGTTCGTTGCGTTCAAAAACCAGATCGGAACTGAGGGTACGTTCCATGATGTCATCCTTCCGCTTGTGGCGGCATTAGGTAGTGATTTAACTGATGCCAATGATCCTCCTCTGTCGTCCATAACAGTAGATACAGTTCAACTACATTGTGATGGTCCAGTTAACTGTTTTAGAGCACTGTTGCGCTCCGAATAGGCACAACTGTACCGGTCAGCACTGAAATGGTGCGTTTTGGCTTCAAGGCTTGATAAGGGATAGGAAATACGGGGTGAAAACACCGGTACAGTAGAACAGTTTTTGATTGTCCGAGTGTGGCAACTGTTCAGCCGGTGCGCATTGCGCGTCACCGGCTGAAAACTGTGTGGCTTAGCTGGCGAGCATGCGCCCGGTCTCTTCCAGGTTTTCGTGCCAGGCCAGGGCTTCGCGCAAGATATGCGGGGTATGACCGCCCTTCTCGCAGGCGCGAGTGAAGTAGTCATTCAGCGCTTCGCGATAATCCGGGTGTACGCAGTTGTCGATGATCACCCGTGCACGTTCGCGTGGCGCCAGGCCGCGCAGGTCGGCCAGGCCTTGCTCGGTGACGAGGATGTCGACGTCGTGCTCGGTGTGGTCGACGTGACTGACCATTGGCACCACGCTGGAGATTGCACCGCCTTTAGCGATGGACTTGGTGACGAAGATCGCCAGGTGAGCGTTCCGGGCGAAGTCCCCCGAGCCACCGATGCCGTTCATCATCCGCGTGCCGCACACGTGCGTGGAGTTGACGTTGCCGTACAGGTCGAACTCAAGGGCGGTGTTGATGCCGATGATGCCCAGGCGACGAACCACTTCAGGGTGGTTGGAGATTTCCTGCGGACGCAGAACCAGTTTGTCCTTGTAGCGCTCCAGGTTGCCGAAGACGTCGGCATTGCGACGGCTCGACAGGGTGATGGAACTGCCCGAGGCAAAGCTCAGCTTGCCGGCGTCGATCAAGTCGAAGGTCGAGTCCTGGAGTACTTCGGAGTACATGGTCAGGTCTTCGAACGGCGAATCGATCAAGCCGCACATCACCGCGTTGGCGATGCTACCGATACCGGCTTGCAGCGGACCGAGCTTGTTGGTCATGCGCCCGGCGTCGACTTCCTGCTTGAGGAAGTTGATCAGGTGGTTGGCGATGCCCTGGGTTTCATCGTCTGGCGGCAGCACAGTAGACGGCGAGTCCGATTGATCGGTGATGACGATGCCGACAATTTTGGCCGGATCGATCGGGATCGCGGTGCTGCCGATGCGATCGTCGACTTTTACCAGCGGGATTGGTGTGCGGGTTGGCCGGTAGGTCGGGATGTAGATATCGTGCAGGCCTTCCAGGTTGGAGTTGTGGGCCATGTTGATTTCGACGATCACCTGTTTGGCGAAGATCGCGAAGCTGGCCGAGTTACCCACCGAGGTAGTCGGCACGATATGGCCTTGCTCAGTGATGGCCACCGCTTCAATGACGGCGATGTCCGGCAGTTTCAGTTGCTGGTTACGCAGTTGCTCGACGGTTTCCGACAGGTGCTGGTCGATGAACATGACCTTGCCGTCGTTGATGGCCTTGCGCAGTGTGCTGTCCACCTGGAATGGCATGCGGCGGGCCAGAACACCGGCTTCGGTCAGTTCCTTGTCCAGGTCGTTGCCCAGGCTGGCACCGGTCATCAGGCTGATTTGCAGCGGCGATTGCTTGGCTCGCTCAGCCAGTGCATGGGGCACAGCCTTGGCTTCGCCGGCGCGGGTAAAACCGCTCATGCCGACGGTCATGCCGTCCTCGATCAGGCCAGCGGCATCAGCCGCACTCATTACCTTGCTGTGCAGGGAGGACAAGCGGATACGATCACGGTACATGGATTGTTATCTCAGGCTACTAAAGCTAGATGCGCAGTCTAGTGATTTAGCGGCCCGGCGTCCCGCGACCAAGGTCGAATGCGAAGCCCTGAAACAGAGCCTTCTGTCGGTGGGACGGGCATTAAAAAGCCCCAGCCGGTACCGCGCTGGGGCTAATTGTCACAGCCTTGAAAAGACTTAGTCGACAGCCTTGACCATGTCTTCGATGACCTTCTTGGCGTCACCGAACACCATCATGGTTTTGTCCAGATAGAACAATTCGTTATCAAGGCCTGCATAGCCACTGGCCATGGAGCGCTTGTTGACGATGATGGTCTTGGCCTTGAACGCCTCGAGAATAGGCATGCCGGCAATGGGCGACTTCGGATCGTTCTTCGCTGCCGGGTTGACCACGTCGTTGGCGCCGAGCACCAACACCACGTCGGCCTGGCCGAACTCGGAGTTGATGTCGTCCATCTCGAACACCTGGTCGTACGGTACTTCGGCTTCCGCCAGCAATACGTTCATGTGACCAGGCATGCGCCCTGCCACCGGGTGAATGGCGTATTTAACGGTGACGCCATTGTGGGTCAGCTTCTCGGTCAATTCCTTGAGCGCGTGCTGGGCACGGGCCACCGCCAGGCCGTAGCCCGGAACGATGATCACGGTGTCGGCGTTGCTCAGCAGGAAAGTAGCGTCGTCGGCCGAACCGGATTTCACCGGACGAGCCTCTTGCGCGCCGGCTGGACCGCCAGCATCCACCGCGCCGCCGAAGCCGCCGAGGATCACGTTGAAGAACGAACGGTTCATCGCCTTGCACATGATGTACGAGAGGATGGCACCGGACGAACCCACCAGCGAGCCGGCAATGATCAGCATCGAGTTGTTCAGCGAGAAGCCGATACCGGCCGCCGCCCAGCCCGAATAGCTGTTGAGCATCGACACCACCACCGGCATGTCGGCGCCGCCGATCGGGATGATGATCAGCACGCCCATGACGAACGCGAGGATCAGCATCAGGGCGAAAGCGCTCAAGTTGCCAGTAAAGGTGAAGACCAGACCCAGGCCGATGGTGGCCAGGCCCAGCACCAGGTTCAGCTTGTGCTGGCCGCTGAACTGTACCGGTGCGCCCTGGAACAGGCGGAACTTGTACTTGCCAGACAGCTTGCCGAAGGCGATGACCGAACCGGAGAAGGTGATCGCACCAATGGCAGCACCGAGGAACAGCTCCAGGCGGTTACCGGTCGGGATCGGGTCGCTGATGCTGGAGACGATACCCAGCGACTGCGGCTCGACCACGGCAGCAATGGCAATGAACACTGCCGCCAGACCGATCATGCTGTGCATGAAGGCAACCAGCTCCGGCATCTTGGTCATTTCAACGCGCTTGGCCATGATCGAGCCGGCGGTGCCGCCGACCAGCAGGCCGACAATCACGTAACCGATACCATCAGTGGCCAGCTCCGCGCCCAACTTGTAGATCAGGCCGACAGTGGTGACGATTGCCAGGGCCATGCCGAGCATGCCGAACAGGTTGCCGCGCCGCGAGGTGGTCGGGTGCGACAGGCCCTTGAGCGCCTGGATGAAGCAAATCGAGGCGACAAGGTAGAGAAGTGTTACCAGGTTCATGCTCATGTTTACTGCTTCCCCTCAGCCTTTACGGCTTTCTTCTTGAACATCTCCAGCATGCGCCGGGTGACGAGGAAACCACCGAATACGTTGACCGCTGCCAGGGCCACCGCGAGGGTGCCCATGGTTTTGCCCAGCGGCGTGACGGTCAGCGCGGCGGCCAGCATGGCGCCGACGATGACGATGGCGGAAATGGCGTTGGTAACCGCCATCAGAGGGGTATGCAGTGCCGGGGTGACGTTCCACACCACGTGGTAACCGACATAGATCGCCAGCACAAAAATGATCAGGTTATAGACGCCGTGAGAGATCAGCATGTCTTCCATTGTCTGGCTCCTTATCCGTTCTTGCGGATGATCTGGCCGTCGCGGCACATCAGGCACGCGGCGACGATATCGTCTTCGAGGTTGATCACAAGCGCACTGTCCTTGTCGAACAGCAGCTTCATGAAGTCGAGCAGGTTGCGTGCATAGAGCGCCGAAGCATCCGCCCCGACCTGCGCTGGCAGGTTGGTCGGGCCGACGATGGTCACGCCATTCTCGATCACCACCTGGTCGGCAACGGTCAGCGGGCAGTTGCCGCCCTGGGCTGCGGCCAGGTCAATGACCACCGAGCCCGGTTTCATCTGCGCAACGGTTTCGGCGCTGAGCAGCGTCGGTGCCTTGCGCCCGGGAATCAGGGCGGTGGTGATGACAATATCGGCCTGCTTGGCGCGCTCGTGCACGGCCTGGGCCTGGCGCTGCATCCAGCTGGCTGGCATAGGCCGGGCGTAGCCGCCGACACCGACAGCGCATTCGCGCTCTTCATCGGTCTCGTAGGGCACGTCGATGAACTTGGCGCCCAGCGACTCGATCTGCTCCTTCACCGCCGGACGCACGTCCGAGGCTTCGATCACCGCACCCAGGCGCTTGGCCGTGGCGATGGCCTGCAGCCCCGCTACGCCGGCACCGAGAATCAGCACGCGAGCGGCCTTTACGGTCCCCGCAGCGGTCATCAGCATCGGCATGAAGCGCGGATAGTGATGGGCCGCCAGGAGCACGGCCTTGTAGCCGGCAATGTTGGCCTGCGAAGACAGCACGTCGAGGCTCTGCGCCCGTGAGGTGCGCGGTGCAGCCTCCAGGGCGAAGGCGGTGATGCCCTGTTCAGCCATCTTGGCGATGATGTCGTTGTTGAACGGATTGAGCATACCCACCAGAACGGTGCCGCTCTTGATTTGGGCCAGTTCGCTATCGTTGGGAGCCACAACCTTAAGTACCAGTTGTGCGCCAAACGCATCGGCTGCGCTGCCAATGGCTGCGCCTACTGCTTCATAGGCACTGTCCGGAACGCTGGCATTAATGCCGGCGCCACTCTGGACGGTGACCTGATGCCCCTGACCAATCAGTTTCTTGATGGTTTCCGGGGTTGCAGCAACCCGTGTTTCGCCCGTCTGCGTTTCGAGAGGAACACCAATGTGCACGTCAAATCTCCTGCGTGATCTTTTGTTGGTAAACCAGCGCACTGCGGATGGTGCTTCTGGGGCGGCCGATCAGCACGATCCCGCCGAATTGTGGCGGGGCGCGGCATTTTGCAGGTGATTCCCGAGTTGCTTCAACCGGTTTTGAAGGGTGACGGTAATCAAACTACAAGTCACCCTGTGACCGAATGTCGCAAGAACCGGCCTGGAGCCCGTCAAATACGGGCTTCAGGGAGATTACGGTAAATTTTGAAAAAATTCCGCCGATTTCTCTGAATGCTGTGTTCAAAACGCGATTTATGCGCTGAAAGCCGCATAATCAGCAGGGTTAAGGGGCGCTGGAGGGGTATTGAAACAGTTGTGCGAATTGCGACATTTACGTACATCTGTAGGGTTCCATTTTAACTGACTACGGGGTCAAGTTATGCTGTCGTCCTTGTGCGCTGCGGCGTAGCGCTCGGCTTCAGCGACCAGCCAATCGCGAAATGCGCGCAATGAAGCGGACTCTACCTTGCGTTCCGGGATCATCAAGTAATACGCCTTGATGCTTGATAACCCATGTCGGTTGGCCACAACCAGGCGCCCTTCTGCCAGTTCCCGCTGGATCAGGAACGGTGGAATCAGCGCCACGCCCATCTCATGCATGGCTGCCTGTGCCAACATCGAGAATAGCTCATAGCGCGGGCCGGTCATGTCGCGGGCAATGTTCATGTCCAGGCTGTTGAACCATTGGCGCCAGGCATAAGGGCGCGTGGTTTGCTGCAGCAGCGGCAATTGCGCGATCTGCGCGGCATCCAGCTGCCCTGCTCCGCCCAGTACGCTGGGGCTGCACACCGGTACCGGGTTCTCGCTCATCAAACGATGGGAGTGCGTGCCGGACCAATCGGCATCCCCGAAATAGATCGCGGCATCGAACGGCGTGTCGGCAAAAAGAAAGGGCCGGGTACGGTTGGTCAGGTTGACGGTGACTTCCGGGTGGCGCTGCTGGAAGTCCTTGAGCCTGGGCAGCAACCATTGGGTGCCAAAGGTTGGCACTACGGCGAGCTCGATGACATTGGCGCCTTGTTGGCCCATCACCGACAAGGTATCGCGCTCCACCGCATCCAGCTGCGTGGCGACCCGGCGGCTATAGGACAAGCCAGCCTCGGTGAGCTTTACCCCGCGGCGCGAGCGGCGAAACAGTTCGACATTGAGAAACTCCTCCAGCCCGGCAATTTGCCGACATACGGCACCCTGGGTAAGGGACAGCTCTTGTGAAGCCTTGGTAAAGCTCTCGTGGCGGGCGGCGGCCTCGAAGCAGACCAGGGCCGCAGTGCTGGGGATCTTTCGCCGCATGTACATCAACCTCACTAATAAGGCGCAGGGATGGCCTTTCTGCTCGTTACGGAGTGAGAAATTATCACAAGACTATGCGTATTCCTCGTTTGTCTCGTCGGCTGATCAGGCCTAGGATCAATGCACAACAACTCTGGTCCCATTTTTCGAGGATTCGCTCATGGCCGGTAAAGCAAGCTTCAACTGGATCGACCCGCTGTTGCTCGACCAACAGCTCACTGAAGAAGAGCGCATGGTGCGTGACAGCGCTTATCAGTTCGCCCAGGACAAGTTGGCCCCGCGCGTGCTGGAAGCTTTCCGCCATGAGCAGACTGATCCGGCAATCTTCCGCGAAATGGGCGAAGTCGGCCTGCTTGGCGCGACCATCCCTGAGCAGTACGGTGGCAGCGGCCTGAACTACGTTTGCTACGGTCTGATCGCCCGTGAAGTCGAGCGTGTCGACTCCGGTTACCGCTCGATGATGAGTGTGCAGTCGTCGCTGGTAATGGTGCCAATCAACGAGTTCGGTACTGAAGCAACCAAGCAGAAGTACCTGCCGAAACTCGCCAGCGGCGAGTGGATCGGTTGCTTCGGCCTGACCGAGCCTGATCATGGCTCCGACCCGGGCTCGATGATCACCCGGGCGAAGAAAGTCGAGGGTGGCTATCGCCTGACCGGCAACAAGATGTGGATCACCAACAGTCCGATCGCTGATGTGTTCGTGGTCTGGGCCAAGGACGATGCCGGCGATATCCGCGGTTTCGTTCTGGAAAAAGGCTGGCAGGGCCTCAGTGCACCGGCCATTCACGGCAAGGTCGGTCTGCGTGCTTCGATCACTGGTGAGATCGTCATGGACAACGTCTTCGTCCCGGAAGAGAACATCTTCCCGGATGTACGTGGTCTGAAAGGTCCGTTCACCTGTCTGAACTCTGCGCGCTATGGCATCTCCTGGGGGGCGTTGGGCGCTGCCGAAGCCTGCTGGCATACCGCTCGCCAGTACACTCTGGATCGCAAACAGTTCGGTCGCCCACTGGCTGCCAACCAGTTGATCCAGAAGAAGCTGGCCGACATGCAGACCGAGATTACCCTGGCCCTGCAAGGCTGCCTGCGTCTGGGCCGGATGAAGGATGAAGGCACTGCAGCGGTCGAGATCACGTCGATCATGAAGCGCAACTCCTGCGGCAAGGCGCTGGATATCGCCCGTATGGCCCGCGACATGCTCGGCGGTAACGGCATCTCCGACGAGTTCGGCGTAGCCCGCCACCTGGTCAACCTGGAAGTGGTCAATACCTATGAAGGTACCCACGACGTGCATGCGCTGATCCTCGGTCGCGCACAAACCGGCATCCAGTCCTTCTATTAATAAGGAGCCAGCCCATGGGCGCGCTATCTCATCTGCGGGTGCTGGATCTGTCGCGAGTACTGGCCGGGCCGTGGTCCGGGCAGATTCTCGCTGACCTCGGGGCCGAAGTGATCAAGGTTGAGCGCCCGGGAACTGGCGATGACACGCGCGCCTGGGGGCCTCCCTTCCTCAAGGATGCCTACGGCGAGAACACCAGTGAGGCGGCCTACTACCTGTCGGCCAACCGCAACAAGCGTTCGGTAACCATCGACTTCACCCAGCCTGAAGGCCAGCGCCTGGTGCGTGAGCTGGCGGCAAAGTCGGATGTGGTTATCGAGAACTTCAAGGTCGGAGGCCTGGCGGCTTACGGTCTGGACTATGAAAGCCTGAAGGCGCTCAACCCGCGGCTTATCTACTGCTCGATCACCGGCTTCGGCCAGACCGGGCCGTATGCCAAGCGTGCGGGCTACGACTTCATGATTCAGGGGCTGGGTGGGCTGATGAGCCTGACCGGCCGTCCTGAGGGTGATGAGGGTGCCGGGCCTGTGAAAGTGGGTGTGGCGCTGACCGATATCCTTACCGGTCTGTACTCCACTGTGGCGATCCTCGCTGCCCTCGCCCACCGTGACCAGGGTGGCGGTGGCCAGCATATCGATATGGCATTGCTCGACGTCCAGGTCGCCTGCCTGGCCAACCAGGCCATGAACTACCTGACTACCGGCACGCCACCGCGGCGGCTGGGTAATGCACATCCCAATATCGTGCCTTACCAGGACTTCCCTACTGCCGACGGTGATTTCATCCTTACCGTGGGTAATGACGGGCAGTTCCGCAAGTTCGCCGAAGTCGCCGGGCAGCCGCAATGGGCGGATGATCCGCGCTTTGCTACTAATAAGCAGCGAGTAGCCAATCGTGCCGAGCTGATTCCGCTGATCCGCCAGGCCACGGTGTTCAAGACCACCGCTGAATGGGTGGCGCAGCTGGAGACTGCAGGTGTGCCTTGCGGGCCTATCAATGACCTGGCGCAGATGTTTGCCGACCCGCAGGTCAAGGCGCGGGGTCTGGCTATCGAAATGGCTCATCCGCTGGCTGGGCAGGTTCCGCAGGTGGCCAGCCCGATTCGCTTGTCTGCTACACCGGTGGAGTATCGCAATGCGCCGCCGTTGCTGGGGGAACACACTCAGCAGATACTTGGTGAGGTACTGGGGCTGGACGCGGCGGAGATCGAGCGTTTGCAGCTGGCCAAGGTGGTCTAGTTACCTTCCTTTCTATATAGGTACGGCGTTTCAGGGGCTTATTGTCATAAGTTTGAAATAAGTCCTTGACGTGCCTGTGGATCTCTCTATAATTCGCCCCACTTCCGGCGCAGTCGGAACGGAAAACTCCTTGAGATTCAACGAGTTAGATGTTCCAGGTAGTACCGGAGGGGCTTCGATCGAAAGATCGGCAGCGG
>OEPS010000084.1_pt1 | contig 33600 bp, 31 predicted proteins | sample 1539411 | NCBI WGS metagenome assembly OEPS01 (sample SAMN02671747, study PRJEB22543) | soil metagenome | biome: bacteria | place: China:Hunan Province, Lengshuijiang City | collected 2012-10-15 | depth 0.08m m
TCTCTGGTCAGGCTGGTGCGATCCGTCACGGTATCACCCGCGCTCTGATGGAGTATGATGAGTCCCTGCGTGGCGAACTGCGTAAAGCTGGTTTCGTTACTCGTGATGCTCGTCAGGTTGAACGTAAGAAAGTCGGCCTGCGTAAAGCACGTCGTCGTCCTCAGTTCTCCAAACGTTAATTGTTTTCTGCTTACGCGGAACAGTTTGCGAAAAAACCCGCCTCGGCGGGTTTTTTATGGATAAACTTGCCATTTTCCCTCTACAAAGGTCCGATTGTTACCACTTTTTCAGCATTTCCAGAATCCCCTCACCACAACCTCTTCAAAATCTGGTAAACTATCATCCAATTTTCTGCCCAAATGCAGGTGATTGTTCATTTTTTGTTTGGATGACGAACGAAATGAGATCGCGCATATGGGGTTTTTACATCTGGCTGGCCATGAATGGTCGGCAGCAGTACAAAAATTCTGAATATACCTGGAGGTTTTCATGGCTGTCGCTGCCAACAAACGTTCGGTAATGACGCTGTTTTCTGGTCCTACTGACATCTATAGCCATCAGGTCCGCATCGTGCTGGCCGAAAAAGGTGTTAGTTTTGAGATAGAGCACGTGGAGAAGGACAACCCGCCTCAGGATCTGATTGACCTCAACCCGAATCAAAGCGTACCGACGCTTGTGGATCGTGAGCTCACTCTGTGGGAATCTCGCATCATTATGGAATACCTGGATGAGCGTTTCCCGCATCCGCCGTTAATGCCGGTTTATCCGGTTGCCCGTGGGGAAAGCCGTCTGTATATGCACCGTATCGAAAAAGACTGGTATTCGTTGATGAATACCATTCAGACCGGTACCGCCGCGCAGGCAGATACTGCGCGTAAGCAGCTGCGTGAAGAACTGCAGGCGATCGCGCCCGTTTTCACCCAGAAGCCGTACTTCCTGAGCGATGAGTTCAGCCTGGTCGACTGCTATCTGGCACCGCTGCTGTGGCGCCTGCCTGTTCTCGGCGTGGAGCTGGTCGGCGCTGGCGCAAAAGAGCTTAAAGGTTATATGACTCGCGTATTTGAGCGTGATTCTTTCCTGGCTTCTTTAACTGAAGCCGAACGTGAAATGCGTCTCGGTCGGGGCTAAATAATGGATGTATCACAGCTGACGCCGCGTCGCCCGTACCTGTTACGAGCGTTCTATGAGTGGCTGCTGGATAACCAGCTGACCCCGCATCTGGTCGTTGACGTCACTCTGCCGGGCGTACTTGTCCCGATGGAGTACGCTCGCGATGGGCAAATCGTTCTCAATATTGCCCCGCGGGCCGTCGGTAATCTCGAACTGGCCAACGATGAAGTGCGTTTTAACGCGCGCTTTGGCGGCGTGCCGCGTAATGTCTCTGTGCCGATGGCCGCCGTACTGGCGGTCTACGCGCGTGAGAATGGGGCGGGGACGATGTTCGAACCGGAAGCGGCCTACGATGAAGACGTCACTAGCCTGAACGACGACGAAGAGCTGACTGAAAGCGAAACGCTCATGTCGGTGATCGATGGTGATAAGCCGGATAATCACGATGACGATCCCGACGATACGCCGCCGCCTCGCGGTGGCCGTCCGGCGCTGCGCGTCGTGAAATAATCCTTACCAGGCCCTTCGGGGCCTGTTTTATGCTCTCTGCAAAATTCTTGTGTTAAGATGGAACAGCCGTCACATGCTGTCACAAATCACACAATGGTCCCTATGAGCGCATTTGATCCACAAGCCGAAGATACCCCGTCCTCCATTGGCAACAGCCTTGGCCGCCGTCCTCTGGCGCGCAAAAAACTATCTGAAATGGTGGAAGAAGAGCTGGAGCAGATGATCCGGCGCCGGGAGTTCGCGGAGGGTGAACAGCTGCCGTCCGAACGTGAGCTGATGACCTTTTTTAACGTCGGACGTCCGTCGGTTCGTGAAGCGCTGGCGGCGCTGAAGCGTAAGGGACTGGTGCAGATTAGCAACGGTGAACGCGCTCGCGTTTCGCGACCTTCAGCAGACACCATCATTGGCGAGCTTTCCGGCATGGCGAAAGACTTTTTGTCTCACCCTGGCGGTATCGCGCACTTTGAACAGCTGCGTCTGTTTTTTGAGTCCAGTCTGGTTCGCTATGCTGCAGAACACGCCAGCGATGAGCAGCTGGAAAAGCTGACGCAAGCGCTAAAGATCAATAGCCAGTCGCTGGATGACAATGCGCTGTTTATCCGCTCTGACGTTGAATTTCACCGCGTGCTTGCAGAGATCCCCGGCAATCCAATCTTTATGGCTATCCATGTGGCCCTGCTGGACTGGCTAATCGCCGCTCGGCCAACGGTGCCCGAACGCGAACTGCACGAACATAACAGCGTCAGCTATCAACAGCATATCGCAATTGTTGATGCTATTCGTCGTCGCGATCCTGACGAAGCCGATCGCGCTCTCCAGACCCACCTCAATAGCGTATCCGCTACCTGGCACGCCTTAGGTCAGAAAGCTTAACCTCGTAAGCAATCCTCACGATCCTCAGGATCGTTTAGTGAAGTAGATCGCATTATAAGCGTTCTCTATTACTCTGCTGCTTATTTGATCTGGTATAACAGGTATAAAGGTACATAGTTAATCATTAAAAATTCACAAAGAGGTAGATATGGCGGTCAATTTACGTGGGGTTATGGCGGCGTTGCTTACGCCGTTCGATGGGCAGCAAAAACTGGATAAAGAGAGCCTGCGTCGACTGGTGCAATTTAATCTGCGTCAGGGTGTTGATGGACTATATGTCGGAGGATCTACCGGTGAAGCCTTTGTCCAGAGCGGCACAGAGCGTCAGGAAGTGCTGGAGATCGTAGCGGAAGAGGCGAAAGGCAAAATGACCCTTATCGCCCATGTCGGATGCGTGAGTACCCTCGAAAGCCAGCAGCTGGCAAGGGCTGCGGTAGGTTATGGCTACGACGCGGTCTCCGCCGTCACGCCGTTCTATTATCCGTTTAGTTTCGAAGAACACTGCGCGCATTATCAGGCCATTATTGAGTCGGCTGATGGCTTGCCGATGGTGGTGTACAACATTCCGGCGCTAAGCGGGGTTAAGCTGACTCTCGATCAAATCAATACCCTGGTGACGCTGCCTGGCGTTGGTGCGCTAAAGCAGACTTCAGGCGATCTATTCCAGATGGAACAGATCCGACGGGCTCATCCGGATCTGGTGTTGTACAACGGTTACGATGAGATATTTGCCTCAGGCCTGTTGGCAGGGGCCGATGGTGGTATTGGTAGTACTTACAACATCATGGGCTGGCGTTACCAGGGAATTGTCGCGGCGCTGAAAGCGGGTGATGTTGCCAAAGCACAGCAGCTGCAATGTGAGTGCAACAAGGTAATCGACCTGCTGATTAAAACCGGCGTATTCCGTGGTTTGAAAACCGTACTGCACTATATGGATGTGGTCTCTGTGCCGCTGTGCCGTAAGCCGTTTGCACCAGTAGACGAAAAATTCTTGCCGGAGCTGAAAGCGCTGGCGCAGCAGCTAATGCAGGAACACGGCTGATCGATAGTCGGGGGGCGACAGCGCTTTCCGGCCTGCGGTTGACCTTTCCTGGCCGGGCAAGCGAAGCTCCCCGGCGCGACAACAAACATCGTCGGGAGAGTAAAATGAGTACAATGGCCCAGAACATCCCGTGGTACCGCCATCTTAGCCGTCCCCAGTGGCGGGCTTTTTCCGCCGCCTGGCTCGGGTATTTGCTTGATGGTTTTGATTTTGTATTAATCGCCCTGGTGCTCACTGAAGTGCAGGGGGATTTTGGCCTGACGACCGTTCAGGCTGCAAGTCTCATCTCAGCGGCTTTCATTTCTCGCTGGTTTGGCGGTCTGATGCTTGGCGCGATGGGCGATCGCTATGGTCGACGCCTGGCGATGGTGACCAGCATTATTCTGTTCTCTCTCGGTACTCTGGCCTGCGGTTTTGCGCCGGGTTACACAACAATGTTTATCGCACGTCTGGTTATCGGTATGGGAATGGCTGGAGAGTACGGCTCCAGCGCCACTTACGTTATCGAAAGCTGGCCGAGGCATTTACGCAATAAGGCCAGCGGTTTTCTGATTTCCGGGTTTTCCGTCGGAGCAGTTATCGCCGCACAGGTTTATAGCCTGGTGGTACCCGTCTGGGGCTGGCGCGCGCTTTTTTTCATCGGGATTGTCCCCATCGTATTTGCCCTCTGGCTGCGGAAAAATATTCCGGAAGCCGAAGACTGGAAAGAGAATCATGAAGGCAAAGAACCGGTACAGACGATGGTCGATCTGCTGTATCGCGGCAAGCATCGGGTAATTAACATCCTGATGACCATCGTGGCGGCGACTGCGCTATGGTTCTGTTTTGCCGGTGACTTGCAAAATGCAGGTATCGTTCTGCTGCTGGGCGTAATGTGCGCGGTGATATTTATCAGCTTTATGGTGCAGAGTAGCGGTAAACGCTGGCCTACGGGCGTGATGCTGATGGTGGTGGTACTTTTCGCCTTCCTTTATTCATGGCCAATCCAGGCGCTGCTGCCGACTTATCTGAAAACAGAGCTGGCCTATGACCCGGCGACTGTGGCAAAGATTTTGTTTTTCAGCGGGTTTGGCGCGGCGGTTGGCTGCTGCGTGGGCGGATTTCTCGGGGACTGGCTGGGAACCCGCAAAGCCTACGTTTACAGCCTGCTGGCTTCACAGCTGTTGATTATTCCGGTCTTTGCAATTGGCGGCACAAACATATGGATCCTCGGCCTGCTACTGTTTTTCCAGCAGATGTTAGGGCAAGGGATCTCCGGGATCTTGCCGAAACTGATTGGCGGTTATTTCGATACCGATCAGCGGGCGGCCGGTCTTGGTTTTACCTACAACGTGGGGGCGCTGGGGGGCGCGATTGCGCCGGTGCTTGGCGCCTTAATCGCCCAGCGTCTGGATCTGGGTACCGCGCTGGGATCGCTCTCTTTTGGTCTGACCTTCGTTGTAATCCTGCTGATTGGTCTGGATATGCCTTCCCGCGTACAGCGCTGGATTCGACCGGAAGCGATACGAACCCATGATGCGATCGATGGTAAACCTCTGAGCGGAGCGGTGCCTTTTGGCGGTAGCAAAAGCGGCTTAGTTAAGACCAGATAACAACAGCCCGGCTGCGGTGCCGGGTGTACATATTTATCAGGGAGCGAGTATGTCTTTGCTTAAAGAATTGGATTTACGCATTAGCGCTAACGGTGGTCTTATTGTTTCCTGCCAGCCGGTCCCCGGCAGCCCATTGGATAAGCCGGAGATCGTTGCCGCGATGGCGCTGGCGGCGGAACAGGCCGGGGCGATCGCGTTGCGCATTGAAGGCGTTGAGAATCTGCGCGCGGTACGTGCGCTGGTAAAGGTGCCGATTATCGGCATTATTAAACGCGATCTGGATGATTCACCGGTACGGATCACGCCATATCTGGAAGATATCGATGCGTTAACGCAGGCTGGCGCCGATATCATCGCCGTTGATGGCACAGAGCGTGTGCGCCCTGTTCCAGTGGCAACGCTGCTGGCGCATATCCACCAGCACAAGCTGGTGGCGATGGCCGACTGCTCCTCGCTTGAGGATGGCCTGGCCTGTCAGGCTCTTGGCGCGGAAATCATCGGCACTACGCTGTCGGGCTATACCACGACGTATACGCCGGATGAACCAGACCTGGAGCTGGTAAAAGCGCTGGCGGAGGCTGGCTGCCGGGTGAACGCGGAAGGACGCTACAACACACCGGCTCAGGCAGCAGAAGCCATGCGCCACGGCGCGTGGGCGGTGACCGTTGGTTCTGCGATTACCCGCCTTGAACATATTTGCCAGTGGTATAACACGGCGTTAAAAGAGGCGCAGCCATGACGACGCTGGCGATAGATATTGGCGGCACTAAGCTAGCGGCCGCGCTGGTAGCGGATGACCTGCTGCTCCGCGATCGTCGCGAGCTACCAACCCCCGCCAGCAAAACCCCGGATGCGCTACGGGCCGCGTTAAAAACGCTGGTTGAACCGCTGTTCACACGGGCAAAGCGCGTCGCGGTAGCCTCGACCGGGATTATTCGCGAAGGAAACCTGATTGCAATTAATCCGCAGAATCTTGGCGGACTCATGCACTTCCCGTTGGTAAAAACGTTACGAGAGATAACCGGTCTGCCAACGCTGGCGGTCAATGATGCTCAGGCAGCAGCCTGGGCGGAATACCAGGCGATGGCTGATAAGGTCAGCGATATGGCGTTTATTACCGTCTCTACCGGGGTTGGCGGCGGCGTGGTGAGCAACGGTACTTTACTTACCGGGACCGGAGGCCTGGCCGGACACCTGGGGCACTCGTTGGCCGATCCTGGCGGACCGCTTTGCGGCTGCGGCCGGGTCGGCTGCGTAGAGGCCATTGCTTCCGGACGGGGAATAGCCGCGGCGGCAACTGACGATCTCAGCGGACTGGATGCGAAATCTATTTTTACTTTTGCGGCACAAGGCCATCCGCAGGCGCGTTTACTTGTTCAGCGCTCGGCACAAACTTTGGCGCGGATGATTGCCGATCTTAAAGCGTTGACCGATTGCCAGCGCGTGGTCGTTGGCGGCAGTATTGGCCTGGCGGCTGGGTATTTACCGCTGGTGAGGGACTATCTGGCGCAAGAGCCTGATATTTACCAGCTGCCACTATGCGCAGCACACTATCGCCATGATGCTGGCCTGCTGGGCGCGGCACTATGGAGCAGAGAGGAACGTCATGATATTCGGTAATTTAGTTAATTCATTACGGGCCGGCGTGCCTTCAGCGCTGCAAAAGGCGATATCCCTCGCCAGGGAGCATGATTTATCTACTCTTTCTCCCGGAAGCTACGAGCTGCAAGGGAATAATATCTTTATGAACGTGATGCAGTTTGCCACGGGGCTACCGGACGTGAAAAAGGCAGAGCTGCATACGCAGTTTATCGATATTCAGATTTTACTGGCGGGTGCGGAGCGGATTTTTTATGGGGTGAGCGGTTCGGCAAGGCAGTGCGAGGAGATGCACGTTGAGGAGGATTATCAGCTGTGCAACGCCATTGATGGCGAACAGTCGGTCATTTTGACGCCAGGCCTGTTCGCGATCTTTATGCCGGGCGAACCGCATAAGCCGGGATGCGTAATAACCGAGCCCGCAGAGATTAAAAAAGTAGTGATTAAAATTCGCTCAGATTTGTTAAGCGCATAAAAAAGCCCGATGGGATTAACCATCGGGCCTGAGTCATATACCCGGATAAAACCGCTATCCGGGTTTTCGCATTACACTTCCAGATAGTTGAGGATCCCGTGAGCCGCCTTACGGCCTTCGGCGATCGCCGTCACAACCAGGTCGGAACCGCGAACGATATCGCCGCCGGCGAAGATTTTCAGGTTGCTGGTCTGGAACGCGTTGTCGCTGCCTTCCGGCGCGATGACGCGGCCCTGAGAATCCAGCTCAACGCTGTGTTTCGCCAGCCATTCCATGCTGTGCGGGCGGAAACCGAACGCCATAACCACCGCATCGGCGGGCACGACATGCTCAGAACCAGCTACGATTTCCGCACGGCGGCGGCCCTTCGCGTCCGGCTGGCCCATCTCCGTACGCGCCATCTTGACGCCGCATACTTTACCGTTAGCATTGACTTCGATGCCCAGCGGCTGGACGTTGAACTGGAATTCCACGCCTTCTTCACGCGCGTTCTTCACTTCGCGTTTTGAGCCGGGCATGTTCTCTTCATCACGGCGATAGGCGCAGATGACATGAGTCGCGTTCTGGCGAATTGAGGTACGTACGCAGTCCATTGCGGTATCGCCACCGCCGAGAACCACGACGCGCTTACCTTCCATACTGACGTACGGTTCGTCCGCCGTTTCGCCAAAGCCCATGATCTGCTTGGTATTGGCGATCAGGAACGGCAGCGCATCGAATACGCCGGAAGCGTCTTCGTTTTCCAGCCCGCCGCGCATTGACTGATAGGTGCCAACGCCGAGGAATACCGCATCGTAATCTTTCAGCAGATCGTCGAGCTGCACATCGCGGCCCACTTCAGTATTGAGTTTGAACTCAATTCCCATACCGGTGAAGATCTCACGACGGCGGGTCATCACCTCTTTTTCCAGCTTAAATGCCGGAATACCAAAGGTCAGGAGGCCGCCGATCTCCGGATGGCGATCGAAGACCACCGCCTTGACGCCGTTACGGGTTAATACGTCTGCGCAGGCCAGGCCTGCCGGGCCCGCGCCGATGATGGCGACGGTTTTACCGGTTTGCTTCACGCCGGTCAGATCCGGACGCCAGCCCATTTCGAACGCTTTATCGTTGATATAGCGCTCAATATTGCCGATGGTGACCGCGCCGAACTCATCGTTCAGGGTGCAGGACCCTTCGCACAGGCGATCCTGCGGGCAAACGCGTCCGCAGACTTCCGGCAGGGTATTGGTCTGATGCGAAAGTTCTGCCGCTTCAAAAATACGCCCTTCATTGGCCAGCTTCAGCCAGTTCGGGATGTAGTTGTGCACCGGGCATTTCCATTCGCAGTACGGGTTGCCGCAGGACAGGCAGCGGTCCGCCTGCGCTTTGGCCTGGCCTTCTGAAAACGGCTCGTAAATTTCTACAAATTCAATTTTACGGATCTTCAGCGCTTTCTTCGGCGGATCAACTCGCTGTAAGTCGATAAATTGATAGACATTCTGACTCATCTTAACCCCTTACTGCGCCTGCACCCGCAGCTCAGCTGCGGAACGACTACGGTGACCCAACAGTGCTTTAACATCGCTGGACTTCGGTTTAACCAGCGCAAATTTCGCTGAGAAGGCCGGCCAGTTGGCCAGGATCTCTTCACCGCGCTGCGAACCGGTAAGCTGTACGTGCTCGGTAATTAAACCGCGCAGGTGCTCTTCGTGGATAGCCAGAGAATCAACGTCCAGCACTTCCACCAGTTCAGGGTTTACGCGTTTGCGGAAATCGCCATCTTCATCGAGAACGTAACCGAAGCCGCCGGTCATCCCCGCGCCAAAGTTAACGCCGGTTTTGCCCAGCACGCAGACGATGCCGCCGGTCATATATTCACAACCGTTGTCGCCGATACCTTCGACGACGGTGATGGCGCCGGAGTTACGCACCGCGAAGCGCTCGCCCGCGCGGCCTGCAGCATACAGGCGACCGCCGGTGGCACCGTACAGGCAGGTGTTGCCGATGATGCTGGCTTCGTGGCTGCGGAAAGCGGAGCCGACCGGAGGACGAATGGCGAGCAGGCCGCCAGCCATCCCTTTACCAACATAATCGTTCGCATCGCCGGTCAGATGCAGCTCAACGCCGCCGGCGTTCCACACGCCGAAGCTCTGGCCCGCAGTACCGCTGAAGTGAGCGATAATCGGGTCGGCTGCCAGCCCCTGGTCGCCGTGAGTCTGGGCGATATAACCGGACAAGGAAGCGCCAACGGAGCGGTCGGTGTTGCGGATATCGAACCAGAAAGTTTTGCTCTGCTTGCTGTCCACGAACGGTTTTGCCTGCTGCAGCAGCTGAGCATTGAGCACGCCATTGTCGAACGGCGGGTTATTCTCCGTGCAGTACAGCGCTTTACCTGGATGCGGCTCTGCGGTCTCCAGCAGTTTACCCAAGTCCAGCTTCTGCTGTTTGGCGGTAAAGCCATCCAGCTCTTTCAGCAGGTCGGTGCGGCCAATCAGATCCACCAGACGCTTAACGCCAAGCTGCGCCATCAGCTCGCGGGTTTCGCGGGCGATGAATTCAAAGTAGTTGGTCACTTTGAACGGCAGGCCGTGGTAGTGGTTCTTACGCAGCTTGTCATCCTGGGTTGCTACGCCGGTTGCGCAGTTGTTCAGGTGGCAAATACGCAGATATTTACAGCCCAGCGCCACCATTGGGCCGGTACCGAAGCCAAAGCTCTCAGCGCCGAGGATGGCTGCTTTGATGATATCGAGGCCGGTTTTCAGGCCACCGTCCACCTGCAGGCGAATCTTATGGCGCAGTCCGTTTGCGACCAGCGCCTGCTGGGTTTCGACCAGACCGAGCTCCCACGGACATCCCGCGTACTTCACTGAAGATAACGGGCTGGCGCCGGTACCGCCGTCGTAGCCGGCAATAGTGATCAGGTCTGCGTAAGCTTTTGCGACACCGGTGGCGATAGTACCGACCCCGGGTTCAGAAACCAGCTTCACGGAGATCATCGCTTTCGGGTTGACCTGTTTCAGATCGAAAATCAGCTGCGCCAGATCCTCGATAGAGTAAATATCGTGGTGCGGCGGCGGAGAAATTAACGTCACGCCCGGCACTGAATAACGCAGTTTGGCAATATATGGCGTGACTTTATCGCCCGGCAGCTGGCCGCCTTCGCCAGGCTTCGCGCCCTGAGCGACTTTAATCTGAATCACGTCAGCGTTGACCAGGTAAGCCGGGGTAACGCCGAAGCGACCGGAAGCGACCTGCTTAATACGCGACACTTTATTGGTGCCGTAGCGTGCCGGGTCTTCACCGCCTTCGCCGGAGTTAGAGTTGCCGCCGATGCTGTTCATGGCTTCCGCCAGCGCTTCGTGCGCTTCCGGGCTCAGCGCGCCGATAGACATTGCTGCGGTATCGAAGCGTTTGAACAACTCGCTCGCTGGTTCAACATCGTCCAGGCTCACGGTAGTTCCGTCCGGCGTGACGGACAGCAGATCACGCAGCGTTGCCGCCGGGCGCTCGTTAACCAGTTTCGCGTACTGTTGGTAATCGCTGTATTCGCCGCTTTGCACTGCTTGCTGTAGGGTACGAACCACGTCCGGGTTGTAGGCGTGATATTCGCCGCCGTGGACGTATTTCAGCAATCCGCCCTGGTCCAGCGGTTTACGCGCCAGCCAGGCGCGTTTTGACAGGTTCAACAGATCCTGCTGGAAGTCATCGAAGCCCGCGCCGCCGATACGGCTGACGACGCCCTGGAAGCACAGCTCGGAGACTTCGCGATGCAGACCGACCGCTTCAAACAGCTTCGAGCAGCGGTAGGACGCGATGGTCGAAATCCCCATCTTCGACATGATCTTATACAGACCTTTGTTAATGCCGTTACGATAGTTCAGCATTACCGCGCGGTACTCTTTGTCGATGGCCTTGTTGTCCACCAGCTTCGCCAGGGTTTCATAGGCGAGGTACGGGTAGATAGCCGTCGCGCCGAAGCCGAGCAGCACGGCAAAGTGGTGCGGGTCGCGGGCGCTGGCGGTTTCGACAATGATGTTGGCATCGCAGCGCAGGCTCTCGTCGACCAGACGAGTCTGAATGGCGCCCACCGCCATCGGCGCCGGTACCGGCAGACGGTTTTTAGCAATATTACGGTCAGAAAGCACCAGCAGAACGGTTCCGTTGCGCACCATCTGTTCCGCTTTATCGCACAGCGCTTTCACCGTCTCAGCCAGCGTGGTTTCGGTGGCATCAAAAGTGATATCCAGGACGTCGGCGCGATAGTGCTCCTCTTCCATGGTGGTCAGCTGTTTAAAATCGGAGTACAGCAGTATCGGCGACTTAAAGCTCAGGCGGTGCGCCTGGCCTTCCGCTTCGCAGAAGACGTTCATTTCACGGCCGATGCTGGTGGCCAGCGACATGACGTGCGCTTCGCGCAGCGGATCGATCGGCGGGTTGGTGACCTGCGCGAACTGCTGGCGGAAGTAATCGTAAATGATGCGCGGCTGGCTGGAGAGGACGGCAAATGGCGTATCGTCGCCCATTGAGCCGACGGCTTCCTGGCCGTTTTCACCGAGCACGCGGATAACGGAGTCCAGCTCTTCAGCGCTGTAGTTAAACTGTTTCTGGTAGCTGGCGAGGGTATCATCATCCAGCTGGCGGCTACCGACGTCTTCATCCGGCAGCTCTTCGAACGGCACCAGACGGCGGACGTTTTTCGCCATCCACTCTTTATACGGGTGACGGCTTTTCAGATCGTTGTCGGTTTCCGCGGAGTGCAGAATTCGCCCCTCGCGGGTATCGATAACCATCAGCTCACCCGGACCAACGCGGCCTTTTTCAACCACTTCATCCGGCTGGTAATCCCAGATACCCACTTCGGAAGCGCAGGTGATGAGCTTGTCTTTGGTAATCACGTAGCGCGCCGGACGCAGACCGTTACGGTCGAGGTTACAGGCGGCGAAGCGGCCATCGGACATCACGATGCCCGCCGGGCCGTCCCACGGCTCCATATGCATGGAGTTAAAGTCAAAGAACGAGCGCAGCTCGGGATCCATATCCGGGTTGTTCTGCCAGGCCGGTGGTACCAGCAGACGCATAGCGCGGATAATATCCATCCCGCCCGCCAGCAGCAGCTCCAGCATGTTATCCATGGAGCTGGAGTCAGAGCCGGTTTCATTGACGAACGGCGCGGCGTCGTGGAGGTCCGGGATTAGCGGCGTCTGGAACTTATAGGTACGGGCGCGGGCCCACTGGCGGTTACCGGTGATGGTGTTGATTTCGCCGTTGTGCGCCAGGTAGCGGAACGGCTGCGCCAGCGGCCAGCGCGGTACGGTGTTGGTGGAAAAGCGCTGGTGAAACAGGCAGATGGCTGATTCCAGACGCAGGTCCGCAAGGTCCAGGTAGAAGCGCGGCAGATCCGCCGGCATACACAGACCTTTATAAATGTTGACCAGATTCGACAGGCTGCAAACGTAGAAATCTTTATCTTCCTGCAGACGTTTTTCGATACGGCGGCGTGCGATGAATAAACGGCGTTCCATATCACGCGGACGCCAGCCAGCCGGGGCGTTAACGAAGATTTGTTCAATACGAGGCAGCGAGGAGAGGGCGATTTCACCGAGAACGCCTTCATTGGTTGGCACATCGCGCCAGCCAACGATAGACAGCGTTTCGCGCTGAAGTTCTTCTTCGACGATGCGGCGCGCCGCGTTAGCCAGTTCAGGATCCTTATTAAGGAATAGCATCCCAACGGCGTAATTTTTGGCTAAACGCCAGCCGCGCTCTTCCGCAACAATGCGGAAGAAACGATCGGGTTTTTGTAGCAGCAAGCCACAACCGTCGCCGGTTTTTCCATCGGCGAGAATCGCGCCGCGGTGCTGCATTCGGGCCAGTGCGTGTATAGCGGTACGCACTACCTTGTGGCTAGGTTCGCCTTCTATGTGGGCGATCAGGCCGAAACCACAGTTATCCCTCTCAAGGGATTTATCGTACAACATATCAGTGAACCTCCCCAGGCTCTACGGGACACCCTCCGATACCGATTGCGCACGGGCACAGAAAGAGCATGGCGACGGGGTTTACACCTCGCATTCGCCCTCTTTAAATCCTTTTCGCATCGGTACACAAGTTTGAGGACTTGCTGTTAAGAGGGAATCTCAATTACTGCATAAATATGATGAGCAGAGCGCTCATCCAGAAAGCTTCCAGCGGATTCCCAACTTATCGGGAATCCAGACATACGTCAAATGGCAATCTTATTTATACAAAAATGTGCTATGCAACGTGTAATTTTATGATTTTTAAGAAAATAACTGCATTTTAAATACTGCTGAAACGCGCCAGATAGAATAATCGAGTGTGATCTGTCTCACTATATGGACGGCGAGACATTATCTGTCTGTGCTAAATTGCTATTTCATTGTGGTTTTTTAAACTGCTTTTTGTTTAATTTTAAGTAATAAATACTGTTTTATGCCTGGGTAAAGATAATCGCAAATCAGAGGCTATGTATAAGGAAAACTCATTATCACCGGGGTGAATTAAATTGCAGTTATCTTGAGTTTTTATGCAATAAGGTGAGCGGCCGCGTTGACGATTGATCCAGGTCATCGCCGTCGGTGGCTAAAAATGGCAGGCTTGGCCCCTTTCTTAAGGCCGGTCTATCAGATTATGCAGTTACAAAAATTAGTCAATATGTTTGGTGGGGATCTTGCGCGCCGATATGGTGAAAAGGTTCATAAGCTGACGCTGCATGGTGGATTTAGCTGCCCCAATCGTGATGGTACTATTGGCCGCGGCGGCTGTACGTTCTGTAATGTTGCCTCTTTTGCCGATGAAGAACAGCAGCATCGTTCGATCGCCGAACAGCTGGCCCATCAGGCGCAGCTGGTAAACCGCGCGAAACGCTATCTGGCCTATTTCCAGGCCTATACCAGCACTTTTGCTGAGGTTCAGGTTCTGCGCTCCATGTATCAACAGGCGGTCAGCCAGGCCAGCATCGTTGGGCTGTGCGTAGGCACTCGCCCGGACTGCGTCCCCGGTGCGGTATTAGATCTGCTAAGTGAATATCGGGAGCAGGGTTACGAAGTGTGGCTCGAACTTGGATTACAAACCGCACACGATAAAACGCTGCACCGCATTAATCGCGGCCACGATTTTGCCTGCTATCAGCGTACAGCCCGTCTGGCGCGCGAGCGCGGTCTTAAAGTGTGTAGCCATCTTATCGTTGGCCTGCCGGGCGAAGGGCAGGGTGAATGCCTGGAGACCTTAGAGCAGGTAGTAGAGACGGGCGTTGACGGTATTAAGCTGCATCCACTTCATATTGTGAAGGGAAGCATTATGGCCAGGGCCTGGCAGGCCGGTAGGTTAAACGGTATTGAACTGGACGACTACACGGTCACCGCAGGAGAGATGATCCGCCATACCCCGCCAGAGGTGATTTATCACCGTATTTCCGCCAGCGCACGGCGCCCGACGCTGCTGGCACCGCTGTGGTGTGAGAATCGCTGGACCGGGATGGTTGAGCTGGATAAATACCTCAATGAGTTCGGCGTTCAGGGTTCCGCCATCGGCCGTTGCTGGCTATCCCCGGTTGCTGGCGAATAGCGTCATCCCGTCCTTTTTTGTATGAAGGGGCAGCGGTAAGTGCCCGGTAAATGCTAACGCTCGTAGCTATACCTCCGGCCTGTTTGCTGTCGGCTGCTATCCGAAGTCAGCGGCGTAACTATAATCCTTCCCGCATTTTTCGCACAACTTACAGCGTCTTGCTCAGAATTGAGTATTATTGTGCCAGGTTGTCGCGAAGGAATCCTTTATGAAGCAAATCCGTATGCTGGCGCAGTATTATGTTGACCTGATGATGAAGCTGGGTCTGGTGCGCTTTTCAATGTTGCTGGCCTTTGCGCTGGTCGTGCTGGCAATAGTCGTGCAGATGGCAGTTACTATGGTGCTGCACGGCCAGGTGGAAAGTATTGATGTCATCCGCTCCATCTTTTTTGGCCTGTTGATTACCCCATGGGCGGTCTATTTCCTTTCGGTGGTGGTTGAGCAACTGGAAGAGTCCAGGCAACGTCTCTCGCGGCTGGTGGAGAAACTGGAGGAGATGCGCGAGCGCGATCTAACGCTGAATGTGCAGCTTAAGGACAACATCGCCCAGCTTAATCAGGAAATTGGCGAGCGTGAAAAAGCGGAAGCGGAACGTGAAACGACCCTCGAGCAGCTGAAAATTGAGATGAAGGAGCGCGAAGAAACGCAAATTCAGCTTGAACAACAATCCTCCTTTCTGCGCTCTTTCCTTGATGCCTCGCCAGATTTAGTTTTCTATCGTAATGAAGATAAAGAGTTTTCCGGCTGCAACCGCGCTATGGAGCTGTTGACCGGTAAAAGTGAAAAGCAGCTTATACACCTGAAACCGCAGGATGTGTACAGCGAAGAGGTGGCGGAGAAGGTGCTGGAAACGGATGAAAAAGTCTTCCGTCATAACGTGTCGTTGACCTACGAGCAGTGGCTGGATTATCCGGACGGTCGTAAGGCCTGCTTTGAAATACGTAAAGTGCCTTATTATGACCGCGTCGGTAAACGACGTGGCCTGATGGGATTTGGCCGTGATATTACCGAGCGTAAGCGCTATCAGGACGCTCTGGAGCGGGCCAGCCGTGATAAGACCACCTTTATTTCAACGATTAGCCACGAGCTGCGTACGCCGCTTAACGGCATCGTTGGTCTTAGCCGAATTTTGCTGGACACCGATTTGACCGATGAACAGGAAAGATACCTGAAAACCATCCATGTCTCAGCGGTAACTCTTGGCAATATCTTCAATGATATTATTGAGATGGATAAAATGGAGCGGCGTAAAATTCAACTGGATAACCAGCCGGTTGATTTTACGGGCTTCCTTGCCGATCTGGAAAACCTCTCCGGTCTGCAGGCGCAGCAAAAAGGCCTGCGCTTTGTGCTGGACCCCACGCTTCCGCTGCCGCATAAGGTCATTACCGATGGCACGCGTTTACGCCAAATCTTATGGAATCTTATTAGCAACGCCGTGAAATTCACTCCGCAGGGGGGAAATGTGAGCGTGCGCGTGCGCTACGACGAGGGAGATATCCTGCACTTTGAAGTGGAGGATTCAGGCATCGGCATTCCTGAAGCGGAACAGGATAAAATTTTCGCTATGTATTACCAGGTGAAAGATAGCCAGGGAGGCAAGCCCGCGACAGGCACCGGTATCGGTCTTGCCGTATCACGTCGTCTGGCTCGCAATATGGGGGGGGATATCAGCGTTGCCAGCCTGCCGGGCAAAGGCGCGACCTTTACCCTCACCGTCCATGCACCTGCCGTAGCAGAAGAAGTCGAAGATACGCTGGCGGAAGATGAAATGCCGTTACCTGCGCTGAACGTGCTGCTGGTGGAAGATATCGAGCTAAACGTCATTGTGGCGCGCTCGGTGCTGGAGAAACTGGGCAACAGCGTGGATGTCGCGATGACCGGTAAAGCCGCGCTGGAGATGTTTGTACCCGGCGAGTACGACCTGGTTCTGCTCGATATCCAACTGCCGGATATGACCGGTCTCGATATTTCTCGCGAGCTGAAACAGCGCTTTGCCGCTGATGAGCTGCCGCCTTTGGTTGCGCTGACGGCAAACGTATTGAAGGACAAGAAAGAGTATCTGGACGCGGGAATGGACGATGTTCTGAGTAAGCCATTATCGGTTCCGGCATTAACCGCGATTATCAAAAAATTCTGGGATGCTCCGGAAGAGGAGGAGAGTGAGATGCCATCTGTTGATATCAGTAAATCGGCTTCCGTACTGGATATTCCGATGCTTGAGCAGTACATCGAACTGGTAGGACCGAAGCTTATTAATGACGGTCTGGCCGTTTTTGAAAGGATGATGCCGGGCTACCTGGCGGTTCTGGAATCAAATTTGACCGCGCGCGACCAGAAAGGCATTGTCGATGAAGGACATAAGATTAAAGGGGCCGCCGGTTCAATCGGTTTGCGCCATATTCAACAGCTAGGTCAGCAGATTCAAACACCGGACTTGCCAGCCTGGGCGGATAACGTTGGAGAATGGGTGGAAGAGATGAAATCCGAGTGGCAAAACGATGTGGCGGTACTCAAGGCGTGGGTTGCGGCGGCAGATAAAAAATGACCCCGGATAAACCGGGGTGCGCGAATACTGCGCCAACACCAGGGAACCGGTCATTGCGCCAGAATCATTTGAGTGATTTTTTTACACGGCACAACCTGAGGATTTGGCTTGCTCGCCCATTAAGATAGCAAACCTTAAATAATTTGTTACGTGAATCAGTAAAATATGTGAAGCATAGCGAGTAAATCAAAATTTTTGACTGCTTTCATAAACTTGTACTAAGAGGCTTATGTGATGAAAAAAATTGGTGTCGTGCTGAGCGGCTGTGGTGTATATGACGGAAGTGAAATCCATGAAGCTGTCATTACCCTGCTGGCAATTGCCCGCAGCGGCGCTCAGGCTATCTGCTATGCGCCTGATAAAGCGCAAACCGATGTTATCAATCACCTGACAGGTGAAGCCCAGGCGGAAAGCCGTAACGTGCTTGTCGAGGCTGCGCGTATTGCACGCGGCGAAATCCAGCCTCTGGCCAATGCCCGAGCGGAGGAGCTGGATGCGCTGATTGTGCCCGGAGGTTTTGGCGCGGCAAAGAATCTCAGCAGCTTTGCTTCCCGGGGGAGTGAATGTGAAGTCGATAGCGACCTGAAGGCTTTGGCTCTGGCGATGCATCAGTCCGGTAAACCGTTGGGCTTTATCTGCATCGCTCCGGCGCTGTTGCCGAAAATATTCGCCATTCCGTTACGCGTGACCATTGGTACCGATCTTGATACCGCCGATGTGGTTGAGGAGATGGGGGCTGAACACGTGTCGTGCCCGGTTGATGATATTGTAGTTGATGAAGACAACAAGGTCGTGACGACTCCGGCGTATATGCTGGCTCAGAACATTGCTGAAGCAGCGAGTGGCATTGAAAAGCTGGTCGCTCGCGTATTGGTTCTGACGGCATGACATTCCGCTTTTCGCCATTGCGTATGATTAAGCGTTTATTGCTGAGGCTGCTGTTAGCTTGTGCCGTTGTGTGGGCCGGTGGGATTGCTCTGTTTAGTATTGTGCCAGTGCCTTTTTCGGCCGTGATGCTGGAGCGACAGGTCAGCGCCTGGCTCTCGGGGAATTTCCATTACCTCGCTCATTCCGATTGGGTGGGAATGGATGAGATTTCTCCCTGGATGGGACTGGCGGTCATCGCTGCAGAAGATCAGAAATTCCCGGAGCACTGGGGGTTTGACGTTTCGGCCATAGAGAAAGCGCTGGCGCATAACGAACGTAATGAAAACCGGATCCGCGGCGCATCAACCCTGTCGCAGCAGACAGCAAAAAACCTGTTCCTGTGGGATGGCCGCAGCTGGCTACGAAAAGGGCTGGAGGCGGGACTGACCGTCGGCATCGAGACCGTGTGGAGCAAAAAAAGGATCCTCACCGTTTATCTTAATATTGCTGAGTTCGGCGAAGGAACGTTTGGCGTGGAAGCTGCGTCGCAGCGTTATTTCCATAAGCCGGCCAGTAAACTGACGGCTGCCGAAGCTGCGCTTTTAGCCGCGGTCCTGCCCAATCCCCTTCGCTTTCGCGCGGACGCGCCGTCGGGTTATATTCGCAGCCGTCAGGCGTGGATCCAGCGACAGATGAAACAGTTAGGTGGGGAAGGTTTTATGCGGGCGAATAAGCTACATTAATAACTTGCTATCAGATACCCCCGGTAAGCACCGCTGCAGCCGGGGAATACCTCTAGTCTTCATCAAACCCGGCGTTGAATAGCGCGATAACCGCTGCCAGCGCTTCAACCTCCTGCGGGCCGTTGGCTTCAATCTCAATCTGACGTCCTTTGGCCGAGTCGAGCATCAGCAGGGCAATCACGCTATTCGCTTCAGCTTCGGTGCCTTCATCATTGCGCAGCAGCACTTCAGCATCATAGTTTTGCATTAATTCAAACAGCTTCATTGCCGGGCGAGCGTGCATGCCCAGCTTATTGGTGATTTCAACGGTTTGCTTAACGGTCATGATTTGCGTTTTTCCAGCGTCCGATGACGAGACTGTACGTTCTTACCGCGTGAACGGAAGTAGTCAGCCAGCTGTTCGGCGATGTAAACCGAACGATGTTTACCGCCGGTACAACCAATGGCGACCGTCAGATAGCTACGGTTATTGGTCTCCAGCATAGGTAACCATAGCTCAAGATAGCTGCGGGTCTGGTAAATAAAATTATGAACTTCCGTGTGGCGATCGAGGAAAGCGGCAACCGGTTTATCAAGGCCGGTCATAGGACGTAGCTTTGGATCCCAGTGTGGGTTCGGCAGGAAGCGGACATCGAAGACGTAGTCAGCATCGATAGGAATTCCGTGCTTAAAGCCAAAGGATTCAAACACCATTGTCAGTTCGCGTTCGCGTTTGCCCAACAAACGCGTACGCAGCATCTCTGCCAGCTCATGGACCGACATTTCGGAGGTATCAACGATCAGGTCGGCGCGCGAGCGTAGAGGTTCCAGCAGGTCGCTCTCTTCATCAATGGCGCTTTCCAGCGACAGATTTTTGCTCGACAGCGGATGTAAACGACGAGTGTCGCTGTAGCGGCGAATCAAGGTGTTACGATCGGCATCCAGGAACAGCAGCTGAGGTGAAAACTCTGCGGGCAGATTTTTCATCGCCTGCTCGAAGATTTCCGGCGACTCCGGCATATTTCGCACGTCTATACTGACGGCAGCCGAGATGTTCCTGTCGGCCAGCGATCGAGCGAGCTCGGGTAGCAGCACAACCGGCAGATTGTCCACGCAGTAAAAACCCATATCTTCCAGCGCTCGCAGGGCGACGGATTTCCCCGACCCTGAACGGCCGCTGACGATCATCAGTACCATGTACCGTTTCTCCTCAGTACGATAAAGAGTAAGGTGCGACTTCCGTTACGCCTCATTATTACTTCCCGCTTCAGTGATGATTTCATACAGCTCTTCATCACTTTGTGCAGCGCGCAGACGGCGGCAAATTGTTTTATCCGCCAGACGCTTTGCTACCAGCGAGAGCGTATGCAGATGCGTTTTAGTTTGATCGGCCGGAACGAGGAGGGCAAACAACAGATCGACAGGCTGATTGTCGATAGCATCAAAGGCGATCGGGGTTTCCAGCTGGACAAAAACGCCCACGGCCCGCAGCGTATCCTCTTCGAGTTTTCCGTGCGGAATAGCAATGCCGTTGCCAATTCCGGTACTGCCCATTTTCTCACGAGTCAGGATCGCCTCGAATACTACCTGGGGCGGTAGGCCTAACTGCTTTGCTGCCAGCTCGCTGATAATTTCCAGCGCGCGTTTCTTGCTCTGGCAGTGAACCTGGCTACGGGTACATTCCTGGTTAAGGACATTGCTCAGTTGTAGAGCCGAATCGTTATTTATCATAATTTCACCTGAGCTCTTCCTGGCCAACCGCCTGCTGGCGGTTGGCGTAGGCTATTGCCCGGACAATTAGTGTTGTTTCAGTTTATCTTTATGTTTTGTTAATTGTCTTGCCAGCTTATCGATAAGACCATCGATAGCGGCATACATATCCTGCCCTTCCGCACTGGCATGGATTTCACCACCGTTGACATGCAGATTGGCATCCGCAATTTGCGTTACCTTCTCCACCTTTAACACAATATAGACCTGGTTGATCCTGTCGAAAAACTGCTCCAGTTTGCTGAACTTCGCGGTAACGAAATCACGCATAGCGGGGGTTATTTCGACGTTGTGTCCTGTAATGTTGAGCTGCATAGTGTCTTCCTTATCGGTTGGGTCAAACTAGCTGCTTGCGCTGGTTTGACGGCGGAATGGATAAAGACTCTCGGTACTTAGCAACGGTTCGGCGCGCTACCATAATACCCTGATCGGATAGCATGGTGGTGAGCTTACTGTCACTCAATGGTTTCGCCGGGTTTTCCGCGGCGATTAATTTCTTCACCAGCGCACGAATGGCCGTCGACGATGCTTCGCCGCCGCCTTCGGTGTTGACATGGCTGGAGAAGAAATACTTCAGCTCAAAAATACCGCGTGGACTGTGCAGGTATTTTTGCGTGGTAACGCGTGAAATGGTGGATTCATGCATTTCGACGGCCTGGGCGATGTCCGCCAGCACCATCGGTTTCATAAACTCTTCACCCTGTTCAAAAAAGGCCTGCTGCTGTTCGACGATACAGCGGCTGACGCGCAGAAGGGTGTCGTTACGGCTCTCAAGGCTTTTGATAAGCCAGCGCGCTTCCTGCAGGTTGCTGCGGATAAACTGACCGTCAGCATCGTTGCGCGTACTGTTGCCCATGGCGGCATAGTGCTGATTGATCTTCAGGCGCGGAAGGCTATCTGAATTGAGTTCAACCACCCAACGATCGTTAACTTTGCGTACCAGTACGTCAGGAATAACATATTCCGGCTCGCTGGTTTGGATTGACTGGCCGGGACGCGGATCCAGCGATTGGATCAGATTTACCGCTTCCTTTAACACTTCTTCTTTCAGGCGGGTCACGCGCATCAGAGTGCGGAAATCATGGTTGGCGAGCAGATCGAGGTGATCGCTGATGATCAGGCGAGCTTCTTCGATCCACGGCGTCTCTTTGGCAAACTGCGACAGCTGAACCAGCAGGCAATCGCGTAAATCTTTTGCCGCCACGCCGACGGGATCGAAACGCTGAATGCGCTTGAGAACCGCTTCAACTTCTTCAAGTCCGATTTCATCATCGCCAATGCTTTCAACGATGTCTTCCACGGAAATAGTCAGGTAGCCGGTATCATCAACGGCATCGACGATCGAGGTCGCGATGGCGCGATCGGTGTCGGTGAATGGCGTAAGCTCAACCTGCCACATCAGGTAATCCTGCAGGCTTTGGGTGGTCTCGCCCTGGTAGACCGGCAGTTCGTCATCCTGGTAATCAATGCCGTTTCCTGATGGCGTTCCCGCGGTATAAATCTCATCCCAGCTGGCATCAAGAGGCAGCTCTTCGGGCATCTCTTTCTGCTCAAGGGCATCGACGGTATCCAGAGACTCGCGATCCTCGGCCTCTTTGGTTTCCACCTCATCGTGAAGATCGGTTTGCTCCAGCAACGGGTTGCTGTCCAGCGCCTGCTGGAGTTCCTGCTGGAGTTCTAACGTAGACAACTGCAGTAGACGAATTGCCTGCTGCAGTTGTGGCGTCATGGCAAGCTGTTGGCTTAGCCTTAATTGCAAACCTTGCTTCATATTCAGGGCCAATATCTCCGGCTAAAACGTCTGTAACCTCTACCCTATCAGAGTCTGAAGTCTTCCCCAAGATACACGCGCTTAACCTGCTCGTCTTCAAGGATTTGCTGCGGCGTACCGTGAGCGATAAGGTGCCCCTGGCTGACGATATACGCCCGCTCACAAACGGCCAGCGTCTCCCTGACGTTGTGGTCGGTTATCAGAACGCCCAGACCGCTGTCGCGCAGGTGTTCAATGATGCGTTTGATATCAATAACGGAAATGGGGTCGACGCCGGCAAAGGGTTCATCCAGCAGGATGAATTTCGGGTTGGCGGCCAGCGCGCGGGCGATTTCTACGCGGCGGCGTTCACCACCGGAAAGTGCCTGGCCGAGACTATCGCGCAGGTGCTCAATGTGAAACTCCTCCATTAGCTCCTTCGCGCGATCTTCACGCTGCTCGGTACTCAGGTCGTCACGAATCTGCAATACCGCCATCAGGTTATCGTAAACGCTCAGGCGGCGGAAAATGGAGGCCTCCTGCGGCAGATAGCCAATTCCACGACGCGCGCGCGCGTGCAGCGGCAGCAGGCTGATATCTTCGTCATCGATGATAATGTTCCCTGCGTCGCGCGGTACGATGCCAACGACCATATAGAAGGTGGTCGTTTTACCGGCGCCGTTTGGGCCGAGCAGGCCTACAATTTCGCCCGAGTTCACGGTCAGACTGACATCTTCCACGACGCGGCGGCCTTTATAGGCTTTAGCAAGGTTCTTTGCAGTTAATGTTGCCATAACGAATTACTTACCTTTCTTTGACTGATCGCCACTTTTGTCCTGCAGCTGCGAAGGAACCAGAACCGTGGTCACACGCCCGCCTTTATTGCTGAAAGCCTGCATTTTTTGTTCTTTCACCAGGTAAGTGATTTTGTCACCCTGGATATTGCTGTCGATCTGCTCCAGATGCGCGTTGCCGGTCAGGACGACAAAGTCGTTTTGCAACTCATAATGCATTTTTGACGCGCGGCCTTTCACCGGTTTGCCGTTGTCCTGCATTTGGTAGAAGGTTGCCGGATTACCGTAGCCATCGATAACCTCTTTGCCCTTTTCTCCACCCGGACGAGTCACGACAACTTTATCGGCGTTGATTTTAATGGTTCCCTGAGTGACGACGACATTTCCCGTAAAGGTGACGACGTTACCCTGCATATCCAGCGACTGCTGATCGGATTCAATGTGGATCGGCTGATCGGTATCACCCGTCTTCGCCTGTGCCGACAGGCTGGCGGCCAGTAAGGCGCTGGCGAGCGCAATCTTAAGGCTGAGTTTATTTGTTCTGAATTTCATATGAGGTTCTAACCTTTTCAATCAGCTCGGCATTTTTGCTGCGTAGGTTCCCGCGCATTTTCAGGCCGCTGGAATTAAATGTTGTTCCGTATAACGTCACCATGTCATCGGAGGTAACATCCTGTGTTACCAGGTTTATCTGGGCGTTATCCGTCGTAATCTTGCGCAGTTGAGAATCCGCCGTTAGCGCATTCACCTCAACGTGCCCGTAAAGATACAGCATGCGGTCACTCGTCAACTTGGCTTTATCCGCTTTGACAGACCAGGTTGGTACTTTATTCGTATCAAAGGTGGTCATCACCGGCTTCGCGAACCACGAAAGCTGCTGTTCGGAAAAATACTCAACGTGTTCAGCGATTAACCGATAGTTGAGCGCCCCTTCGGGACTATAAACGACGGTATCGGTATGCTCGCTGGTGTACGTTGGGTCATCAGGATTGACCGCTTGCTGGGTGCTATCGTCCGTGCTCGCCAGGTTCAGGCCGATCAGGATCAGCGCGACCAGCGATAGTAAAATGATAACCCAACGTCTGGTTTTACTCATATAGATTGCCCTTTGGCCTCATCCAGCTTGCCTTGCGCCAATAGTAGCAAATCGCATACTTCCCGTACCGCCCCGCGCCCGCCGTTTATTCGGGTAACGTAATCCGCGCGCGGGAGCAGCAACGGATGCGCATCGGCTACCGCTATGCTTAAACCAACTTCAGCCATCACAGGCCAGTCGATTAGATCATCGCCAATATAGGCCACTTCATCGGCGCTAACGGCCAGTTTATTGAGCAGTTCATGAAACGCCAGCAGCTTATCAGACTGCCCCTGGTACAGATGCTGGATACCCAGCGTTTGGCAGCGATCTTCCACCAGTTTAGCTTTTCGGCCGGTAATTATCGCCACTTCAATATCCGAGGTCAGGGCGCAACGGATCCCGTAGCCATCGCGCACGTTAAACGCTTTTAGCTCTTCGCCGTTGTTGCCCATATAGATAAGGCCATCGGAAAGGACGCCGTCTACATCAAGTATCAGTAAACGGATTTTCGCCGCCCGGTCAATAAAGTTCTGGCTCACTGGCCCATAGCAGGTCGCTAACAGGGCATCAGCATTATTCATTATTTTTTCCTTACTTACACTACGCCCGCGCGCAGGAGATCGTGCATATGTATCACACCTACCAGGCGGTCGCCATCGGCAACCAGCACGCAGGTGATATGACGGGACTGCATCAGGTTAAGCGCATCAACGGCCAGCGTTCCCGGGCGAATACGGATACCGCCTCGCGTCATCACGTCGGCAATACTGGCGTTACGCATATCAATGCCGGTATCAAAAACGCGGCGCAGATCGCCATCGGTAAAGATACCGATAATATTCATGTCATCATCGCAAATGGCCGTCATGCCCAAATTCTTGCGCGTGATTTCCAGCAGCGCGTCGCGTAGCGTAGCCTGCAGGCTCACATGGGGGATTTCTTCGCCAGTGTGCATAATATCATTGACCCGCAGCAGTAGCTTACGGCCAAGAGCACCGCCAGGATGCGATAGCGCAAAATCCTCAGCGGTAAAACCGCGAGCTTCCAGCAGCGCGACGGCAAGCGCATCGCCCATGACCAGAGCAGCAGTCGTACTTGATGTTGGGGCTAATCCTAACGGGCACGCCTCTTTGGGCACCTTTACGCACAGATGAATATCTGCCGCGCGCGCCATGCTGCTTTCCGGGCGACTGGTAATACAAATAAGCGACACCTGCTGGCGCTTGAGAACCGGAATTAGCGCGAGAATTTCATTGGATTCACCAGAGTTGGACAGCGCGATGACGACATCGCCTGGAGTCACCATGCCCAAATCGCCGTGCGCGGCCTCGCCGGGATGAACGAAGAATGATGAGGTGCCGGTACTGGCAAAAGTCGCCGCCATTTTGCGGCCTATGTGACCGGATTTACCCATTCCCATGACGACGACTTTACCGCTGCAGCGAAAAATGGTTTCACAGGCGCGGGTAAAATCTTCATTAATGTATTGATCGAGCTGGGCCAGACCTTCACGTTCAATTTCCAGAACCTCACGGCCTGCCCGTTGAAAGTCAAAATCCGCTGGCAAATCTGTTGGTGACATAATCTTATCCCGAATCATTCAACGAAGAGCGGTGCTGTCCAGTACAGCATCGCTAACCAAAGCACAAAACCTCCAACCAGCAGGAGACCGGCAAGGCGACCGGGCTGCTGGTTACGGCGCCAGCACAGCACGGCAAATATCAGGCTAACCAGCAGCATGACGCCATAGTCGCGGGTAAAAGCCTCGGCGGCAAAGGTACCCGGGGCTATCAACGCCGGGAGGCCGAGAACCAGCACGATATTGAGAATATTAGCGCCAATAATATTGCCAATGGCGATGTCATTTTCACCTTTTCGTGCACCGGCGATGGCGGTTGCCAGTTCAGGCAGACTGGTGCCGATGGCGATTACCGTTAAGCCGACGGTCAGTTCGCTGATAGCAAAAAAGTTAGCCAGCACCGTGGCGTTATCAACCACCATGCGCGTAGCCATCGGCATCACTATCATCGCCACGCCCAACCAGAGCAGCGCCACGGGAAGTGAACCTTCTCGCGGTAGCTCCGCCAGCTGTTCACGAGTCAGGCTGTCGTTACCCTGGCGTTCCGCAAGCCGGGCAATTTTAATGGTGAATAGCAGCCACAGGATGGCAAGCGCCAGCAAAAAAAGGCCATCTATTCGCGTTAGCTGCCCGTCGTACAGTACAAACCCGGCCACTACACTGACCAGCAACATTAGCGGTAATTCGCGGCGCAGGATATCAGAATGCACGGTAAAAGGTTGAAACAGAGCTGTAAGACCGAGGATCAGCAGAATGTTGGTGATGTTAGAGCCAAGAGCGGTTCCGATCGCCAGATCGGTTTGCCCATGCAGAGACGCGGCGGCGGAAACAATGATCTCCGGTAAACTGGTACCGATGCTGACTACCGTCATGCCAATTATAAGCGGGGGGATCCCCAGCATACGGCAGAGGATTGAAGCGGCGTAGACCAGACGATCGGCGCTGTAGACAACCAGCAATAAACCAATAATTAACAGAGCCGTCGCTAAGAGCATCTAAAGTCCTTTATTCAGGTATAATCGTCGTCTCGCTGGCCGTCCGTAGGCAGCGTAACGAATTCTTAATTTTGACTTTATGTGTGTCAAAAGTAAAACAAATGCCAGCTTTCGCTAACCCTGGCAGGTAAGATTCTGTAAAAATGTTGGGTTTGTGGTGAAAGAAAGCGCCATGCTTAGCCCGATGGGTGTCTAGTAAGGATGATTTTATGAGCCAGAGTTTGGCGGATTTAGTCGAAGTACGCGGTATTCGCTTCTCGAGAGGCGACCGCGTGATCTTCGATGATATCTCGCTGTCGGTACCCCGCGGTAAAATCACCGCGATTATGGGGCCATCAGGGATCGGCAAAACTACCCTGTTACGTCTGATCGGTGGGCAGATTCCGCCTGATAAAGGCGAGATCCTGTTTGATGGTGAAAATGTACCGCAGATGTCGCGCTCGCGCTTGTATACCGTGCGCAAGCGTATGAGCATGCTATTTCAGTCCGGCGCGCTGTTCACCGATATGAACGTGTTTGATAACGTCGCTTATCCGCTGCGCGAGCATACGCGTCTGCCGGAAGCGCTGCTGCACACCACGGTGATGATGAAGCTGGAGGCCGTCGGGCTACGCGGAGCCGCCAAACTGATGCCTTCTGAACTCTCCGGCGGGATGGCGCGCCGCGCCGCGCTGGCGAGGGCCATCGCCCTGGAACCTGATTTAATCATGTTCGATGAGCCTTTTGTCGGGCAGGACCCCATTACTATGGGCGTGCTGGTGAAGCTGATTTCTGAACTCAACAGCACCCTGGGTGTCACTTGTATCGTGGTTTCCCATGATGTGCCGGAAGTGCTTAGCATTGCGGACTTCGCCTATATTGTGGCGGACAAAAAAGTCGTGGCGCATGGGAGCGCGCAGGCGCTGCGTGAAAACGCCGATCCTCGGGTTCGTCAGTTCATTGATGGTATCGCCGACGGCCCGGTGCCGTTCCGCTATCCGGCGGGTGATTATCATCATGATTTATTGAGCAAAGGGAGTTAAGCGACTCATGTTGTTAAATGCGCTAGCCGCGCTCGGGCACCGCGGTATTAAAACTATCGCGACGTTCGGGCGTGCTGGATTGATGCTCTTCAACGCTGTTGTGGGCAAGCCTGAGTTTCGCAAGCATGCGCCGCTGCTGGTACGTCAGCTGTATAACGTTGGCGTGCTTTCGATGTTAATCATCATTGTATCGGGGCTGTTTATCGGTATGGTGCTGGGTCTGCAGGGCTATCTGGTATTAACCACCTATAGCGCCGAAACCAGTCTGGGTATGCTGGTGGCACTGTCGCTGCTGCGTGAGCTGGGGCCGGTGGTTGCCGCACTGTTGTTTGCCGGACGGGCAGGTTCGGCGCTGACAGCCGAAATTGGTCTGATGCGCGCAACTGAACAGCTCTCCAGTATGGAGATGATGGCGGTTGACCCGCTTCGCCGAGTAATTTCCCCGCGTTTCTGGGCCGGGGTGATTTCACTGCCGTTGTTGACGATTATTTTTGTGGCGGTCGGCGTATGGGGCGGCTCGCTGGTTGGTGTCAGCTGGAAGGGCATCGATGGCGGATTCTTCTGGACCGCCATGCAAAGTGCCGTTGACTGGCGGATGGACCTGGTTAACTGCCTGATTAAGAGTCTGGTTTTCGCCATTACGGTAACATGGATCGCGTTATTTAACGGTTATGACGCTATCCCCACTTCCGCCGGGATTAGCCGGGCGACGACGCGTACCGTGGTACATGCGTCGCTGGCGGTACTGGGGCTGGATTTTGTGCTGACTGCGCTGATGTTTGGGAATTGAGTTCATGCAAACGAGAAAAAATGAAATCTGGGTCGGGGTATTTTTACTGGTTGCGCTGCTGGCCGCGCTGTTTGTCTGCCTGAAGGCGGCAAACGTAACCTCTTTACGTACGGAACCGACCTATCGGCTTTATGCCACTTTTGACAATATTGGCGGTCTGAAAGCACGCTCTCCGGTGAGAATTGGCGGCGTTGTCGTGGGACGCGTGGCGGATATTACCCTCGATCCTAAAACCTACCTGCCTCGCGTAGCGCTCGATATTGATGAGCGCTACAACCACATCCCAGATACCAGCTCGCTGGCGATCAGAACTTCCGGCCTGTTGGGCGAACAGTACCTGGCGATGAACATCGGGTTTGAAGACCCTGAACTGGGAACATCTATCCTTAAAGATGGCGGCATCATTCAGGACACCAAATCCGCAATGGTGCTGGAAGATTTGATAGGCCAGTTCCTTTATAACAGTAAAGGTAGCGACAATAAGAATTCTGGCGATGAACAGGCTGCTGGAGAGAGTCATACTGACGCTACGCAGCCAGCCGGCACGACGCACTAATTTCAGGAGAGATGAGACATGTTTAAACGCTTACTAATGGTCGCCATGCTGGCGATCGCCCCCTTAACTGCGGCGACCGCTGCGGATCAATCTAATCCGTATAAGCTTATGGACGAAGCGGCACAGAAAACTTTCGATCGCCTGAAGAACGAGCAGCCTAAAATCCAGGCTAATCCGAACTACCTGCGCGATATCGTCGATCAGGAGCTGCTGCCGTACGTTCAGGTGAAATACGCCGGTGCGCTGGTATTAGGTCGTTACTACAAAGAAGCGACCCCGGCCCAGCGTGAAGCCTATTTTGCCGCCTTCCGTGAATATCTGAAGCAGGCCTACGGCCAGGCACTGGCGATGTATCACGGTCAGACCTATCAGATTGCACCTGAACAGCCTCTGGGTGACGCGACCATTATTCCTATCCGCGTAACTATTCTTGACCCAAATGGCCGTCCGCCGGTGCGCCTGGATTTCCAGTGGCGTAAAAATACCCAAACCGGTAACTGGCAGGCGTACGACATGATTGCGGAAGGGGTGAGCATGATCACCACTAAACAAAATGAATGGAGCGACCTGCTGCGCACCAAAGGCGTTGATGGTCTGACCGCACAGCTGAAGGCAAGCTCCGCGCAGCCGATTACCCTGGAACAGAAAAAATAATGACCGGACAGCTAAGCTGGGCTCGCGATGGCGAGACGCTGGCGCTGCGCGGAGAGCTGGATCAGGATCTGCTGGTCCCGCTGTGGGAAGCACGCTCTCAGGCGACGGATGGCGTGTCGGCGATCGACCTGAGCGCAGTGACCCGCGTGGATACTGCCGGGCTGGCGCTATTGGTGCATTTTATCGCGCTGGTGCGTCAGCAGGGCCGGGAAGCCAAACTGATCGGTAAGAGTGAGAATCTGCAAACGCTGGTCAAGCTATATAACCTTCCTGCCGATATGATCCCATAAATTTTTCAGTGCCTTACTGCTAAAGCTATTCTGAAAGCCCCATCAAACTTTTCGATGGGGCTTTTTGCTTGTTTAAGACAGCGCCACTTTCCTCTAAGATGTTGGGCTGTTTTCACTATCAGATAAATTTAGCCCATGGAAAATCATGAAATTCAGACCGTGCTGATGAACGCACTCTCCCTCCAGGAAGTCCACGTCTCTGGCGATGGCAGCCACTTTCAGGTTATTGCTGTGGGTGAGATGTTCGACGGCATGAGTCGGGTCAAGAAGCAGCAGGCTATCTACGCCCCGCTGATGGAATATATTGCCGATAACCGCATCCATGCTCTGTCGATTAAAGCGTTTACTCCGCAGGAGTGGGCGCGAGACCGCAAACTAAATGGCTTATAAGCTGTGGGGATGTTCCTCGCAGCGAATGTGATTTCTTAACAGAGAACAGAATCAATGGATAAATTCCGTGTTCAGGGGCCGACTCGTCTTCAGGGCGAGGTCACCATTTCCGGCGCGAAAAACGCCGCCCTGCCAATCCTCTTTGCCGCGCTGCTGGCCGAAGAGCCGATTGAGATCCAAAATGTACCGAAGCTAAAAGACATCGATACCACCATGAAACTGCTGAGCCAGCTGGGCGCGAACGTTAAGCGCAATGGCTCGGTATGGATCGACGCTGGCCCGGTTGACGTTTTCTGTGCTCCGTATGACCTCGTTAAAACCATGCGCGCATCTATTTGGGCGCTGGGGCCGCTGGTGGCTCGCTTTGGTCAGGGTCAGGTTTCACTCCCCGGTGGTTGCGCCATTGGCGCGCGTCCCGTTGATTTACATATCACCGGCCTTGAGCAGCTGGGCGCGGAAATCAAACTGGAAGAAGGTTATGTTAAGGCGTCGGTCAATGGACGTCTGAAAGGGGCGCATATCGTGATGGATAAGGTCAGCGTTGGCGCTACCGTCACCATCATGAGCGCCGCAACGCTGGCCGAAGGCACTACCATTATCGAAAACGCCGCGCGTGAACCAGAGATTGTCGATACCGCGAACTTCCTTAATACGCTGGGTGCGAAAATCAAAGGTCAGGGGACCGATCGCATCACCATCGAGGGCGTAGAGCGCCTTGGCGGTGGCGTCTATCGTGTTCTACCGGATCGCATTGAAACCGGGACATTCCTGGTGGCTGCGGCGATCTCTGGCGGTAAGATTATGTGCCGCAATGCGCAACCGGATACCCTTGATGCTGTTCTGGCGAAGCTGCGTGATGCCGGAGCGGATATCGAAACGGGCGAAGACTGGATTAGTCTCGACATGCACGGCAATCGCCCGAAGGCGGTCAACGTTCGCACCGCTCCGCACCCGGGATTCCCGACCGATATGCAGGCCCAGTTCACCTTACTGAATCTGGTTGCTGAAGGAACGGGCGTGATCACCGAGACTATCTTTGAAAACCGTTTCATGCATATTCCGGAACTGATCCGTATGGGTGCGCATGCGGAAATCGAGAGTAATACGGCGATTTGCCACGGCGTGGAGCAGCTTTCTGGCGCCCAGGTGATGGCAACGGATCTACGCGCATCAGCCAGTCTGGTACTGGCCGGCTGTATCGCGGAAGGTACGACGATTGTCGATCGTATTTACCACATTGACCGCGGTTACGAACGTATCGAAGATAAACTGCAGGCGCTGGGCGCGAATATCGAGCGTATCAAAGGCGAATAAAATCTGTAGCAGCAGCCCTCTGACGCTGGTCCGGGGGCTGTTACCTGCGGCCTCGCTCTATTTGTTATTCTTCCTTTGGCGCATCATTTGCGTTCTGTCGATAAACTGGTGGGTATGAGGATCGTGATAGCGCGATGGCCAGATCACCCATGGATCGGTTTCCAGCGCGTTAGCAATAATCAGCTCGCCTTTGGGCCACGGCCGGGTTAAAGCATTGGCGAGAGTTGAAGAACTTAAACCATTACGCCGCGATTCAGCTGCCAGCGACGTCCCTTTTTTGCGTAATCCGGCAATAATATCCGCCGGATGCCAGTCGATGAACTTATCCATAAATTCTCCGGGTAATTAAATTCTGCTCGTCCTTAATGGGCGACAAAATGACTATACCTTTAGTTCCAGTATTGTTCTAACAAGTTCTTTTAATGGGTTAGATATTAGGAATATATCAAGACCAGAGGCTGGAAAGAGATTTTTTGGAATTTACTGGAGCTTTCCCGCGATTTACGCGGGAAAGGGAGAGGGGGTTTAATGATCGCGCTTCACGGCGATATGGGCGAGGCCAATTAGCGCTTCGCGCCATTGGGTATCCGGAAGGACCTGAAGCGCGGCAATCGCTTTATCAGCTTCTTCCTCCGCGCGCTTTTGGGTCCATTCAAGCGAGCCGCAGGTTGCCATCGTTTCCAGTACGGCTTCGAGAAGATGACGGCCGTTGCCCTGCTCAATCGCTCCACGGATCATGGCTGATTGCTCCGGGTTGCCGTGTTGCATAGCGTGCAGCAGTGGAAGGGTGGGTTTGCCTTCATTCAGATCGTCACCGACATTTTTACCCAGCCGTTCACCGTCTGAACTGTAGTCGAGTAAATCGTCAATCAGCTGGAAAGCGGTACCCAGATAGCGTCCATAATCCTGTAACGCTTGTTCTTCTTCTGCGGTACAGCCGGCGAGAATTCCGGAGCACTGGGCTGCGGCTTCAAATAAACGGGCGGTCTTGCTGTAAATGACCCGCATATAGTTTTCTTCTGTGATATCCGGGTCGTTAACGTTCATTAACTGCAGGACTTCGCCTTCTGCAATAACGTTAACGGCTTCCGACATCACTTCGAGAACTCTTAATGAACCAAGGCTGGTCATCATCTGAAAGGCGCGTGTGTAGATGAAATCGCCAACCAGCACGCTAGCGGCGTTGCCAAAAGCGGCGTTTGCCGTGGCTTTTCCCCGGCGCATGTCAGACTCATCGACGACATCATCATGCAGCAGGGTGGCGGTATGGATAAATTCGATCAGTGCAGCAATGGCGACATGAGCATTACCCTGATAGCCGACGGCACGTGCAGCCAGTACGGCAATCATCGGGCGAATGCGTTTACCGCCTCCGCTAATGATGTAGTAGCCTAACTGATTGATAAGCTGGACATCAGAGTCGAGTTGCTCAAGGATTGTCGCATTAACGCCCGCCATGTCCTGCGCGGTTAACTCATTGATTTTTTCTAAATTCATCGCAAAAGCCGGGCCAAATGTCCTGTTACTGCGTATCCGAATGGGATCACAGAAGGATTAAGATAGAATTAAAAGAAGATGTGATTGTACTGAAAAATTGCCGTAGTTAAACGCTGGAGTGAAAGTTGTGTTTTTTTTCTGCGTTGATCGCTGATCGCTCTTGTCAAAGGCTCGCGTTTTGCGTAATATTCGCGCCCTATTGTGAATATTTATA
>OEPS010000085.1_pt1 | contig 33451 bp, 23 predicted proteins | sample 1539411 | NCBI WGS metagenome assembly OEPS01 (sample SAMN02671747, study PRJEB22543) | soil metagenome | biome: bacteria | place: China:Hunan Province, Lengshuijiang City | collected 2012-10-15 | depth 0.08m m
TCTTTGTCGGTGAGATCCTCGGGCTTCACCTCGTTGAGGTCGAAGGCCCGCGGCCTCAGCGGGCCGTCGAGGCGCACCCACGCCGTTGGCGGGTGGAGCCGGTACAGGTGGGAGCTGCGCCCGAAGAACGTCTCCCGTCCGTGCTCCTCCTCGAAGGTGCCCTCCGGCACGCCCACATGCGCCTGGCGGGTGACCTTGCCTTTGGAGAAGACCGGGTCCATGGCGGTTAGAGGTTGCCCCGCAGCGCCTGCTGGCGCTCGATGGCCTCGAACAGGGCCTTGAAGTTGCCGTCGCCGAACCCCAGTGACCCGTGACGCTCGATGACCTCCAGGAAGAAGGTAGGCCGGTCCTGCAGCGGGGCAGTGAAGATCTGCAGGAGGTAGCCGTCGTCGTCGCTGTCGACCAGGATTGCGTTGTCCCGCAACGGTCCTATGAGATCGGCAACCTCCGGGACCCGGTCGAGGGCGTCGTCGTAGTAGTGGTCAGGGACGCCGAGGAACGGGACGCCGTTGGCCCGCAAGGCGGCGACGGTGGCCACGATGTCGTCCGTCTGCAGGGCGATGTGCTGGACGCCGGGCGAGCCGTAGTAGTCCAGGTACTCGTCGATCTGCGACCTGCGCCGCCCCACCGCCGGCTCGTTGATCGGGAGCTTGATCTTGCCCTTCCCGTCCCAGAGCACCTTGGACATGAGGGCCGAGTACTCGGTGGAGATGTCCCGGTCGGTGAAGTGCTTCATCTGGCTGAAGCCCATCACCCGCTCGTAGAAGGCGACCCACTCGTCCATGCGACCGAGCTCGACGTTGCCGACGACATGGTCGATGGAGCGGATGCCGAAGCCCGCGTTCCTGGGGGCCGGGGTGACCGGGGCGAAGCCGGGGAGGAAGTCACCGCGGTACCCGCCTCGGGAGACCAGGGTATGGATGGTCTCGCCGTAGGTGGCGATGGCGGCGGTGACGACTTCGCCCTGGTCGTCGGCGATCTGCTTGGGTTCGGCGATGCCCTCGGCGCCCCGGCGCACGGCCAGCCGGTAGGCCTCCTCGGCGTCGGGGACGGTGAAGGCGACGTCATGGACGCCGTCGCCGTGGCGGCGGACGTGGTCGGCGATCTCTGAGTCCGGGCCGAGCGCCCCGGTGAAGACGAAGGTGGCGTCGCCCTGGCGGAGGGCCCAGCTGACCTTGTCCCGCGACCCGGTCTCCAGGCCGAGCTGGGCGACGGGTGAGAAGCCGAGGTTGCGGTAGTACTGGGCGGCCTGCCAGGCGTTGCCCACGTAGAACTCGACGTAGTCGACGCCGAGGATCGGGAAGTCGTCCGTGTGCTGCCTCCGGCGGATCGTTGTGGCGTGAAACCTCAATCAATGATCGCGCTGTGTCGAGCGGCTGGCCGCTGGAACCAAATGTGCGCTGCGATGTGCTGGTAGCTGTTGACTCTCGCTAACACCATGGCTATGATCCCGAACTGGCACTTATGACAGAGTGGAAAGAATCGACAGCAAAGGGGAGCATCGCCGCTCCGGCTAGCGGGCAGCCATGGACTGGGATGCCCGCCTCAGGCGGGCCTGGGTCTGGCCGCGGCCGGCGGGCCGGACTGGCCATTGCCCTGGTGATCGTTCTGGTCGCGTTGGGAGGCGGGGGGTACCTCTTCGTCCGGAGCCGGCAGCACATGCCGGCCGGGGGGAACCAAGTAGCCGCGGTGCGGCGGGCTTACCTGACCTGGTGGAATGCTCGGGTGCAGGAATACCTGACCTTGAACCCGGCTCCCGTGAAGCCGTACATGACGGCGGCCGGGTACCAGCAGGAGCGATCGCTCTTGGGTCAATTCGGGAACGAGCCATTTCGGCTCGCAGCGGTCCACAACCTTAAAGTGTTTGTCTATGCAGACAGGATCGATGCATCAGTCGATGATATTTGGCTGAGCAATTCCGGCTACCTAGACCCAATCACTCATCAATTGGTCGGGACCCCCTCAGACCTAACAGCAGAAGACAGCACTTCTCTGAAGAGAGTGAATGGGCGCTGGCTCGTGGACGACGTAGTACGGATCGGTGCCTCGCAGGCGGTCTCTGGCCAGTCGACCTCCTATGCCGCCGTTGACCGCGGAGTGTCCCCCCCACAGCCACTCTTGAGCCAAATAAAAGGGGCGTTTAGGCATTACGAAAGCGTGCGCAGCGCCGCGTATCTTTCTTTGAATGGACAGTTCCTCTCACAAGTTGAGACCGGCGCGGCATTAGCGGCCGACGTCCAAGGTATAGCGCAGCAGGTGTCAAGGAACCAGCCCATTCGTTACGACGATCAAGACAGTTATCGCGTCGCGCTCCAGGATCCCAACACGGCCTGGATCTATGACAGCGTCGGTGACAAGACTGTGGCACTGAACTCTCGGACGAGAGCCCCTGTTGTGCGTGTGGCCTTCGTCGTCTATCGGTCAATAATTGAGCTAACAAAAGGTCAAAGCGGATGGCTTGTCGCTTACTCGGGCGTAATTTCGCAGTCTTAGTTGTGGCGGGGCTGCTTCTCGCGCTTCCGTCGGCTTCTTGGGGGGCCAACCCTTCGCCAAGCCCCCTGACGATGAATGTCGGTCCATCACCGCTGGCCCCTAACGGGGGTAACTTTCGGACCGGGCAGTACAGCATTGCTCGGACGAGCGGCGGGGGGATGGTTGGGTTTGGGGCCGATGGCGTTGCGCTCGACTTGGCGCCGCCTCATCCCGTCGCGGCCCACCATTCGATCCCGGCGAAGCCAGCATGTACGTGGACCCCGATGACCTCGGCAGAGCAGGCCTCTACCATCGCCCTCGACACGGGCCCCGTGGGGCAGTTCCTCGAGGAAATGAACACCGAAGGGCTCCCAGTCATCGACCCGAAGACCGGCCAGCCGGACTTCACGCCGAGCCCGGTCCCCATGGTTGCGGCGCCGCCCGCCGGCGCCATTGGCTACGACGTGATGTGCAACGGGGTCACCAGCATCCACTGGGTGCTCCCCCCAGCCGCCGCCCCGAAGCCCGACGCCTCGAAGGCCCTGAGGGCGATCTACGATTTCGTCAGCGCCACCGTCACCCTGCCCCACATGGCGGTCGCCGCGAACCCGACCGCCATGGGGATCACCGGCCTGGCGTCCTACTTCTGGATCTCCGGCTACCAGGGAGCGCCCGTCACCGCGAGCAAACCCGACGGCACCTTCACGGTCAACATCGTCGCCACCCCGGTCTCCTACACTTGGGGCTTCGGCGACGGCAACTCGTTCACGACCCCCGGCCAGGGCCCGCCCTCGACCGCCTCGGCGGTCACCCACACCTACTCGGTCATGAGCTCCCGAAGCCCGTACGCTCTGGCGGGCAGGTACTTGGTCGCGGTCACGGCCAGCTTCGACATCCGGTTCCAGGTGACCGGTCCCGGCATCAGCCCGACCTGGCAGGACTTCTCCAGCTACAACCTCGGGCCGCTGACCGACAGCGCCACCCTCAGCTACCCGGTCGGCGAGATCATCAGCGACCTCACCTCAAACCCCAAGTGATCCGTCGCTGAGGGAGGCCTTTCCCTCGAGCTAAGGTGTGGGAGAAGGCCACGGAAAGCACCTGGGATCCTGGAGAGGGTGCCCAAACGGGCTCGGCTCTCCGTTGGTCCGTCCCTCGGCGGGGTGCTGACGACGCTTGCCGGAGCTTCGCTGCCGCTACAGACCGGTCAGTTGCTCGCCCCCTTGCGGGCTTCGTTGCTCCGCTTCGACGGCTGGATCTCGCCCGACATCGGGAGCCGCGCTACCGGGGACCCTGGCGTCTCCCAGAACCAGACTCGATAAGCTCAGGCAGCCAATCAGTGCGTATTCGATTGGAGTTGGTCACGTAGCTATTGAGGCGATAGACTTTGCTGGGTGCGCTCGGGTTGTTGTTGTCGACCACCCCCTTCCGGGTTCGTCGTTGACGTGCGCCCCCGAGCCTACTGGACGCACAAAGAGCCTTCCTGTGGGCGCGAATTTGCTGACTATCAGGTTGATTGTGTACTTCCTTATGGCGAAGCACCAAGCTTCCGGGTAAAAGGCCTACCGAGCCCGCTGAGGCCAAGCCAAGGGCACTACCTTCGGACCGGCCAAGCTCAATGGCTACTGCGGTCCTCGTCGGGGTCAGCATCCCACCACACCTGGCGATGGACCCTTGTACCAGCGCAGGTTAGGCACGTAGCCCTACGCTTGGCTGGGCAACCCGTCGCGGAACAGTCCATTTCCACTGCGGCCATCTTCAGTCCATGGCAGGACAACTGACGCTTTAAGAGAGGATCACCTAACGCTATTCCCCACCCAGCGCCGTCCATCATAAGATTGACTATCGCCCTTCCCTGAGTACATACTGGAGATAAGATCATGTCAAACTGCCTATCCCTATATTCCTCAGCGGCCATCACGGAGGATACCCACGTTTCATTCCCGTCGAGCGCCACAGTGGGTGAGTCTACTATTATCGGTATTGCCAAGCATTCGTATGATGATAACCCCACAGGTATCTTGATCGCAAAAGAAACTCCATTTCACCCTCTCGATCACACGTGGCCGGACCAGCCTGGCGATACAGGGGACATTATCTTCTCCACGTTTGGCCTTCCTGTGGTCAATACGATCACAGGGGCTATAAATCCTGCCTCCAACACTCTCCATGCCGACCGCGATATTCCTGCACGCCGAGAGGACTCAAACTGGATCTTTGTAGTGCTCCACGTGGTTGAACCACCAAGGGAGCTGGATCTCGTTAGCCTAATGGGAGAGAGAGCCAGCTTCCGTGTCGACCGTCATGGTCGCCACCTCCTCAGCGCCTCCCACACAGCTTGCCACCTGATGGCCCTGGCCCTCAACGGCACTACAAGGCACTTATGGCGAAAGGAGGTCCGCCAAGACTCCCTGGGCAGTCCCGATTTGGATCAGCTCGCCATAGTTAGTTCGAGAATGTCAACGCTGGAGAGCAAAGACCATTACCGGTTTGGCAAGTCGTTACGGAAGAGCGGGTTTGACTCGGTGCGCTTCTTTGAGGAGCTGGATCAACTAGGAACTCACATCGAGTCTCAGCTGGCCGAATGGCTCGAGACGGGCGCCCCAGTCCATATCGAAGCGCCTGACTCGCGCGTGTCAAGTCGTCGGTTCTGGACCTGTGATCTTCCCGAAGGTCAAGGTCGGTTCCCCTGTGGCGGAACCCACCTGGCCAGCCTCAATGAACTTCAAGACATTCGCATCATGGCCGAAAAGCTTGGAGAGGAGCCTGAGGTCATGGTGACAACCGTGCCCACTCTCCGAGTTCCTGACGTTAGCGCCTAATATCCGTGTTGTGACACAGACGAGAGACTCGGGAAAGGCAGCTTAGATGGGGGTCTTCGGCTACGACGAGACGCACTCCGAAACATGGACGATTGATCTTGAACTCGCACAGAGGCTGTTGCCGGAACAAGCAGAGTACCATTACTATGGCGCGGTCGCCGAACTTGCCACGACCTTGTTGGGAGGTCAGCACGTCAGAGTGCTGACCAATTGGAACGAACAACTATTGTCAGCGCTCGACGTTGTCATTATCGCTCACCCAGCCGAATCGTCCCTCGAACGAGGATGTGGCGGATCGCCACTGTTCTTGCCTTCAGAAGTGGATCTCGTGAAGAGGTTTGTCGAGTCCGGGGGTGCGCTGTTTGTCATCGGCGAATACAACATTTCCTATTGGGGCGCGAACGTCAACGACCTGCTGCAGCCGTTCGGCCTTAAACTCACCGATGACACACTCACAACTACGCGCGGGGACAGAAACCCACACCTGCTCGCCCGTCATCTGACTTGCCATACCATCAGCCACCGACCAGCAGGCAAGCATCCAGCGGTGAAGGGAGTGGGTCGCATCAGCTACCACAGAGGCTGTTCGGTTCACTGTAATGGAGACTCCACTCTGCCTCTTATTACTGCGCCCGGAGGAGAACCCGTCTTCGCTGTAGCGGAGTATGGCGATGGGCGCATCGCCGCCATCGGTGACTCCGATCTCTTCGCCATACCGTTCATGGGGCATCACGACAATGCGCAATTGTACGTTAGCACTCTCGCCTGGCTATCTGGGACCAAGACCGCTACCGCTCAAGTTCCGTCGTGTTCCCTGGCACAGACAATCCGGGCGCGGAGCTATCCTATTCAAGACTTCACTGAAGGGGAGCTGGAATCTCATCAAGTGGACTGTTCCAGCGTGGATGCATCTCAGTATGGAGTAACATTGCTTAGGCTTGGCGCCGACTTGCCATCTCTAAACGATGAGCGGGAGCAATTCCTCCTACGAGCGGAATTAGCCTTCCACGAATTGCCACGCAGTTTACGTCAGACAATTGTTCAGTTCAAGCATCACGCTAACGATTGTGGCGCCTTGCTCATCACTGGCTTGCCCGCTGATCCGTGTTTACCTGCGACCCCTATAGACTCACGGACGTCGCCTGAGAAACGATCATACCTGAGTGAGTTTTGGTTATCTGTTTTCGGCTCGGCCCTTGGAGATCCTATGGCGTACTCGCAGGAGAAGGACGCCGAGCTCTTTCAAGACGTAGCCCCAACTCCTAGCAACGAAGCCGAACTTTCGTCCGAAAGCTCCAAGATCCTGCTCGACTTTCACACCGAAACAGCCTTCCATCCGTTTATGCCAGATTATCTTCTACTATATTGCTTGCGGCCGGATCATGAACGCCGGGCGGCGACACTGATTTCCAGCGCTCGAATGATGGTGCCTCGTCTGCCGCTCAAATACAGAGCTGTGCTCTTCGAGAACATGTTTCGAACTGGGATCGACTATTCCTTCGGTGCCCGAAGTGGAGGCAGTACTGCTGGGCCTGTCACGCCGGTTCTTTACGGTAGTCCATATGATCCTTTCATCAAATTTGACCTTGATCTGATGGAGGGCCTAACGGAGGATGCGAGGCAAGCGTTGGTTGCTTTAAAGGATGCGGCTAAGGAAACGCAGATCGGAATGTATCTGAATGAAGGAAGCCTCTTGATTGTTGATAACCGGAGAGCCGTCCATGGGAGAACGCAGTTTACTCCGCGATACGATGGCTTTGACCGATGGCTGCAACGTCTGTATGTGGTCCGGGATCTTGCCCTAGCTGAAGAAGACCGCCGTCGGAATGAGCGGATCATTGAAACGGAATTTTTTTTCTAGGTCATGGCTCTGAGGACTCATACTGGATCGGGTGCGGCTCCTTTGCAGGGACGTCTGAGCGCCCGGCCTGATCAGACCTGAGCCCCGGTCGACGCCTGATCCAGCCCCAACATTCCTGGCGGAACTGCGAGGAATTGCCTACGCCGTGTGAGGCAATCTGCTTGTGAGACTGTGGCAGATTGGATGAGTAGGGTATGCGGACGAAGCGGGGGAAACACCCGGCGGTGTGCCGACGGTGAGCAGGTTCGGGGACAGCTCGCCCGGCGGGGTTGGACGGCCGACCTTTACCGGTAGCTCCGACCCGCAGGGATGCAATCTCGTGCGCCCCGCCTCCGAGTAGCTCAGCACGATGGACTCGTGCAACTAGTTGGCTCTGGGCGACCTCACGCCGGCTAAGCTAGCGTGAGGCCGGAGCGCTTGAGGAGATCATGCCTGCAGCGGCGGAGGTCTAGCCGTGGATCGTCCAAACCACCGAGGGGTGCCCGCGAAGGGTGATGTATACTGCTGATGTATGAGGCGAACGCAGATCTACCTCACCGAGGAACAGGACATCCTGCTCGCTGGCCGCGCCCGGGAGCTCGGGCTCTCCAAGGCCGAAGTCATTCGGCGGTTGCTCAACGAGCGCCTGGGGCTCGATGGGGGTGACGAGCGGCAGGCGGCAATCCTGCAGACCGCTGGCCTGCTCGCTGACTATCCGGACTGGCCGGAATGGTTGTCTTCCGTGCGCGGCGCTTCTGCGGATGAGCGGCTGCAGAATCTCGGGCTTTGATGGCGACCTCTCGTGGCCCAACTCTTCGACAGCACCGTTCTCATCGCCCACTTGAGGGGCGACGAGCGCGCGACCGCCTTGCTACTGGGCGGTGAGCCGTTCGCCAGCGTCGTCTCCCGGGCGGAGATCGAAGGGGGCATGCGGGCGGGGGAGCGCCGCGCCGTGGCACGGCTTTTCGACGCCCTCACCCTGCTCCCGGTGACCGATGCAGTCGCCCGGACCGCTGGCCAACTTCTCCGATCGTTTCGCCGGTCGCATCAGGGCGTTGACCTCGCCGATTACTTGATCGCGGCGACGGCTCAGACCGCAGGCTTGGATCTGCTCACGCTGAACGTCAAGCACTTCCCTATGATCCCAAAACTCAGGGCGCCGTTCGGGCGCCCCAGCAGCGAGTGAGCAGATACGGGCGTGATCACGCCCCTCGTTGCTCACTCAGCGGGCTCGGCTGAGGTACGCCCGGCGCAGGTCGGCCCGTACGCCCGCCGTTCGGGCCCTGATTGACCGCCCTGGGGGGATCGCTCGGAGGGCCGAGGAGCCTGGCTAACGTTGGTCTTGCGATACGAAACTGGCCGCTGGCCCATGTTGTTAGCGTACGAACCCTGGAAGGCGACTAACCCCAAACCATATCGGCTGAGAGAGGCCTCTCTCGTTGGCATCGGATCCTGGTACAGCGATAGGATGTGGGCATGACTGCTCTGCTGTCGACTGCGGTCGCTCCGTGGCCACCCGCCCTGACCGCGCCCGAGGTCGTCTCCGCCCTTCGCACAACCGCCCGGGCGGCGCTCGAGGACGCCATAGGCTACCCGTTGCTCGCCGAGGCCGACGTCGAGGTCACCTGGTCGTCCGACCGTGTGCAGGTCTGCCTCGACGGCTTCTGCGTCGAGCTTGGGGCCTCCAGCCGGCAGTTGTCCCTCGAGCAGTGCATCCTCAACGCTGCGGTGGCCCTGGGCGAATCACTGGTCGGGTTCTAACCGGCGACCAGGTCTCCGGCGCTATGAACCCCCCGGCGCCGTAGACCGGCGAATTTCCCGAAGTCTGGGCCCCGTCGGCCTGGATGGCGAAGGCTCCCGGGTGGTTGGGCGGACCGCGAGCCAGCCAGCGCAAGCGTCGTCACGATCATGGCGGTCAGCCCGCAGCACCCGGCGTTCCCCGTGCCCACGAGGTCGAAGTCTTCGTTCGCTAACCCGCAGGAATATGCTTTCGAAAGGGCCGGTTCCGGTGCCGTCCAAACCCCCAAAAACCGTTACAGGGAGGGGATCATGAGCCTCAATCTTGGCTTGCTGCTTCGGGAGAGTGCTACCGCATATCCGGACAAAACGGCGCTGGCAATCAACGATGTCAAGCTGAGCTACGCCACCCTCGACAGCTTCGCCCAGCGCTTCGCCGGGGCACTCAAGGCCCTCGGCGTCGAGCGAGGGCAGCGGGTTGCCCTCTTCCTGCCCAACGTGCCGCAGTTCACCGTCGCCTACTTCGGGAGCCATTACGCGGCGGCACCGGTCGTACCGCTCAACGTGCTGCTGACCGCCGACGAGGTCGCCTATCACCTCGAGGACTCCGGAGCGGTTGCGCTCGTCGCCTGGGAGGGTTTCCTCGGCACCGCTCAGGAGGGGTTCCGCCGGGTGGAGACCTGCCAGCACCTGATCGTTGCCAATGCCAACCCGGCCGACCTGACCGCTCCCGAGGGTGCGCACAACCTTGCCGCGCTGATCTTCGGTTCCGAGCCGGTGACCGACCTGCCCGACACCATGCCAGACGACACCGCGGTGATCCTCTACACCTCCGGCACGACCGGCAAGGCGAAGGGGGCCGAGCTGACCCACTTCAACATGTTCTTCAACGCGCTGCTCACGACGACCCGGGTTGTGCCCCTCTCGCCGGATACCGTTGCGCTGGCCACGCTGCCGCTGTTCCACATCTTCGGCCAGACCGTCGTGCAGAACGCCCCGATCGCCGCCGGCGGTACCGTCGTGCTGCTCCCTCGCTTCGAGGCCAAGACCGCCTTTGACGCCCTGGAAAGCCACAAGGTCAACTTCTTCGCCGGGGTCCCGACGATGTACCTCGCCCTGCTCAACCACCCAGAGGCTGGTCAGTACGACCTGAGCAACCTCAAGCTGTGCGTCTCCGGCGGGGCGCCGATCCCGGTCGAGGTGATGCGTGCCTTCGACGAGAAGTACAACGTCAAGATCCTGGAGGGCTACGGGCTCTCGGAGACCTCGCCGGTTGCCTCGTTCAACCTGCTCGACCGCCCGCGCAAGCCGGGCTCGATCGGGGTGCCGCTGTGGGGGGTGCAGCTGCGCCTCGTCGACGACGACGGCCAGGTCGTCACCACCCCGGACACCCCGGGCGAGATCGAGATCAAGGGCCACAACGTGATGAAGGGATACTGGCGCCGGCCGGAGGCCACCGCCGAGTCGATCAAGGACGGGTGGTTCGCCACCGGCGACATCGCCACCCGGGACGCCGACGGCTACTACTTCATCGTCGACCGCAAGAAGGACATGATCCTGCGCGGGGGCTACAGCGTGTTCCCGCGGGAGATCGAGGAGGTCCTCTACGCCCACCCGGCGATCGCTGAGGCAGCGGTGATCGGCGTGCCGCACCCTGTCCACGGCGAGGAGATCAAAGCGGTGATCGTGCTCAAGGCCGGGGTGGCGGTCACTGAGGAGGAGCTGATCGGCTATTGCAAGCAGCATGTCGCCGCCTACAAGTACCCGCGGTCGGTCGTCTTCCGGGAGTCGCTCCCGAAGACGGCAACGGGCAAGATCCTGAAGCGGGAACTCCGCAACTAGGGTCCGCAGCCGCAGCTGGCGGCACGACTCGTTACGGCAACGAGCAGCTCCATCGGCCACGGCCCGCTGGCACCCAGCGCAGCTCGTTCAGGCGACGCGCTTCAACTCCACCACGAAGCGGGACCCGTGCGGGCATTGGTCCTCGTAGCTCATCCGGCCCTGGAACGCCTCGACCAGGCGCCGGGAGATCGCCAACCCCAGGCCAGACCCGACGGTGCCGGCCACCGATGCCCCTCGGGTGAACGGCTCGAACAGGGTGGCGACAAGGTCGGCCGGCACCCCCGGCCCGTCGTCGCTTACGGCCAGCTGCACGCAGCCCTCGCACTCCGCCGCCTCGATGCGCACGTGTGGCCCCCCGTAGCGGTAGGCGTTGGCCAGCAGGTTGGTCAGCACCTGCTCCAGCCGGGCCGGGTCGGCGAGGGCTGAGAGGCAGTTGGCGATAGAGACCTCGACCGCCGTCCCCTCCGGCTGGAGGACAAGCTCACGGGCCCTGGTAACCACGTCGGCCAGCGGCACGACCTCCAGGTGGATCGCGATCCGGCGGGCGTCGAGCTGGGAGAGGTCGAGCATGTTGTTGATCAGCACCCGGGCCCGCTCGCCCTGCCGCCCGAGGGCGTCGAAGGCCTCGTCCGCCACGGTCTCGGGGAGCTCCCGGCGGTGACTGGCCAGCAGCATCGCCATGCCGGCGATCGTCGTCAGCGGGGTGCGCAGCTCGTGGGCGGCGTTGGCGATGAACTCCGACCGGGCGGCCTCGAGCTTGCGCTGCTCGGTCACGTCCTGCACCGTCCCGATCAGCTCGCTCGTGCCGCCATCCAGGCCGGTCACCACTGTGCCCAGCCCGTGCAGCGAGCGCAGTGTCCCGTCGGGGGCCACGATGCGGTACTCGACCTCGAAGGTCCCGCCTACGGCCAGGGCCTGGCGGATCGCCTCGTTCCGGGCCTGGCGGTCATCGGGGCAGCACAGCGCCTCCAGGCTTTCGACCGTGGGGTGGAAGGTCGCCGGGTCGAGGCCGTGGATCTGGAACATCTCGGTGGACCAGTCGATGACGCCGGTTGCCACCTCCCACCGCCAGCTACCCAGGTGGGCGATCCGCTGCGCCTCCTCAAGCGCCTCGCGGGCGGTCCGCTCCTGGCGAAGCAGCCGGCACCGCTCGAGGGCAAGGCTGGCCAGTTGCCCCAGCGACCGCAGCAACTCCAGCACGTCGCGGCCGAAGTACGGCGTGTACGGGCTGGCCCAGACGACCAGCGTGGCGTTGGCGAAGGCGAACTCCACCCGGCCAGACCGGCGACCTGAAGCGGCATCCGGCGAAGGTGGCGTCCCGTGCGCCCCGAGCAAGGCGCCCGCCGGGTCGTAGATCGCCGCGGCTTGGGCTCCGACCATCCCGGCGACGTGGGGGAGCAGGCCGTCGAGGACCTGGTCGGCGCCGGTGGCGACCATGATCTGGGCCAGCGGCACCTGCATCTCCTCCTCGACCCGGCGCCGCCAGGACCGGATCAGCACCTGCGGGGGGGCGAACCCGAACAGGAACAACGGGCCACTGGCCGTGATGATCACATTGAGGGTGAGCGGGACCGCCGACCAGTGCGACAGCCGACCGCCCCCGGCGGCCTCGATGACCGCCACCGTCATGAGCACCGCCGAGCCCAGGCTGAGCATGCGCATCCGCCGTCGGGCCAGGGTTGGCTGCCCCTGCCCGGCCCGCCACAGCCGCAGGGTTACGACCCCGCCGAGCATCAGCCACTGGACCACGAACAGCAGCCCGTACGCCGTCAGGTACGCCGGCTGTTGCTGCCCGGCGGCCGGGAACTGCGGCAGGGCAGCGGTCACGACAAGGAGCCCCCCGGTCATGACCGCCGCCGCCCAGTCGAACAACCGGGGTGGTCGGTCCATCGACCGCATGAACCGGTAGAGCAGGTAGGGGAAGGCGATGATCAGCACCAGGAACGCCTTGATCACCACATCGTCGGGCCGGGTCGAGGCTGAAGAAAGGAGATCGCCGCCGATGGTAAACAGCCCGAGCACGCTGAACGTCGCTGCCAGCCAGGCCCGGGTGGCGCCGCCACGCCGGCGCCAGCGATCGAGGGCGACCAGGCCCAGCGCGCCGAACTCGAGGGCCTCGGCCCCCGATAGCACTCGGAGAAGCTGGTTCATTGCCTCGTCGACCCCGTGCCTGAGCTCCCGCCTTGCTCGAAGACCTGCCAGGACCGCCTGACCGGCTGCTAGCCCCCGCCCGCCAGGCCGGACGAGTTCGGTCTCCTCCGAATCAATGTCGGCGACTGGGCGGCACCGGCTACATGGCCTGTTGTGACTAGTAACAAAAGGCATTCGGCTGAGGCCCGGCGACAGGTAGCCGCAGGTGTCCAGGCCATCGTTGGCAGGGGGTTGGGAGCTCCTCGCCCTCCGGTGGGGCGGGCGGGGCATTCCTGCAAACCTTTAAGCGCTCAGGAAATGAAGCTGAAATTGTAGTGAAGGCCCGGCGCCGGGAGGTGGGTATCGATCCGGGGTGCCAGCCTCCTATTCATGGGTTAATAAGTGCGGAAAACCGAATGGAAAATGCCATGTATCAGACCGGGAACGGCGGTGCCGGGGCCGCTGGGCGTGATTGGATACCGCTATGGCCGCTGCCCACGTCGTCGTCGCCGGGTCGATCAACATGGACGTGGTCGCCCAGGTCGCCCGGCTGCCGCTGCCGGGGGAGACCGTGCTCGGGTCTCGCCTGGCCTTCCATCCGGGAGGGAAAGGGGCCAACCAGGCGATTGCTGCCGTCCGGGCGGGGGCCGCCGTCACAATGCTGGGCTGCCTGGGTTCCGACCCCTACGCCGCCGAGCTGCAGGACTTCCTCGCCACCGGCGGGGTCAACGTGGCCGGTGTCCGCCGGGAGCCCGGCGCGGCGACCGGAATCGCCCTGATCCTGGTCGATGCCGGCGGCGAGAACACGATCGTCTCCGTGCCCGGCGCCAACGACCTGCTTGACCCGGGCGCTGTCGCCGAGGCCCCGGGTTCTGGCGACGTGCTCCTGGCCCAGTTCGAGACCCCGCTGGCGACGACCGGTGCCTTCTTTGCGGCAGGCCGGGAGGCCGGAGCGGTGACGGTCCTCAATGCCGCCCCGGCGGCCGACCCCGGCGACCTGCTGGCCCTCACCGACGTCCTCGTTGTCAACGAGGTCGAGTTGGCCGCCTGCGCCGGTGAGCCTCACCCGAGCGAGAGCACCGCCGACATCATGGCGGCCGCCCGCCGCCTCCAGGCCCGCGGCCCGGGTGTCGTCGTCGTAACGCTGGGGAGCCGGGGAGTCGTCGCCCTCGATGGGCCGGACCTCCGCGAGCTGCCCGCCTTCCCGGTGGTCGCCGTCGACGCCACTGGGGCCGGGGACTGCTTCACTGGCAGCCTCGCCGCCCGGCTGGCCGCTGGCGACGCCTTTGCCCAGGCCCTGGCCTATGCCAATGCCGCCGCCTCGATCTGCGTCGAGCGGCCGGGCGCAGGTCCCTCGATGCCGTCGGTCGATGAGGTGCGGGCCCGGCTCAAAACATAAGCAGCAGAACCTACCGACAGGTACCTAACAGGCGCTGCTCGGGCTGAGCTGGAACCCTGCCGAAATCGTGGCCGAGATGGCGAGGATCTGCCGCACGGTCGGGGTTGTGGCCGCCGCGGCGGGCAAATCCCACTGTCCTGTTTGGAGGCGGATTCCGCCCGGAAAACAGGACAGTTGCCCGCGCGGCCAAACCTGCAGGCTCCGGGGACGATCACCTGCCAGCCGTTGACGGGGCAGGTGTGGGGCCGGGTCGGGCCCGCCAGCCAGCCGCGGGCCCGCCGACCGGCTGAGCCCGCGGCTGGCTGAGCCGTCAGGGGGCCGGGAGGAGCTTCCCCGCCGCCCGGATGAGCTCCGGGTCGAATGGCGGCTGCACGATCAGGATCAGGCGGCTGACCCCGTGGCCCTCCAGCCGTTCCCGTTCCCGGGAATCCGGGTACAGCCACCGGCGATCGAGCCCGGCGAAAGCGCTGACCAGCAGTCCGGCCGGGTCCCGCCCCGCCGCCTCCCGCGCCTGCCGGGCGGTCCTGATCAGCTCCGGCAGCTGCGGGTGGGCGGCCTGGGTGTTGAAGCCGTCGGCGACCCGACCGGCTAACGCCGCCATCTTCGGCCCGAACCCGCCGACGATGATCCGCGGGGGAGGATCGGGCTTAAGGAACCCCAGCGCCGAGCCGAGCGAAAACCAGCGCCCCTCAATGGGCGAGGCCCTCCCTGTCCAGAGCTGCCGGATCACCCCGATGGCTTCGGCGACCTGTGCCCGGCGGGCGGCGTCACCCCGGACCTGGCGCCCGAGGGCGAACTGCTCGGCGGCATATGGGGTGTCGATGCCGCCGCCGGCGCCGATGCCGAGCAACACCCGGCCGCCGCTGATCTCCTGGAGGGTCGCCACCATCTGGGCCACGATCCCTGGGTGCCGGTTGGCTACGTTGAGCACCAGCGGGCCGAGGTTGATCCGTTCGGTCACCGAGGCGAGCGCCGACAGCACGGTCCAGCACTCGAGGACCGACTGCTCCCGGTGCACGGACCCGGCCAGGTGATCCCACATCCAGACCCCGGCAAAGCCGGCCTCCTCGGCGGCCAGGGCGGCCGCCCGGACCTGGGGCCAGCGGGCGGAGAACGGGTCAAGCAGAAGGTCGGTGAGCACGACGGGCAGTCTGGCACGGCCGGGAACCCGGGCGGGGATTCTGTGCGTAAATACGTATCATTTTTGTACGTTTTCACTCACAGAACGCTGGAGCCGCCGAGAGCCCTCGGCGTCGGGCTGCTACTTCGGCACGAACAGCAGGCCACCCTGAGGCACCGGCTGCACCCCGCCGACGGTGGGCAGGGAAACCGGCGTGACGGCACCGGTCCACAGGTTCAGCGTCCCCAGCGAGTTGGCCGGGAACCCGGGGGCGGGGCAGCTCGACGGCGCGCTGTTCAGCCCGCACGGGGTGATGACGACGTAGGCGGCCCCAGGGGCGAAATCGCCGGAGAGGGCGTCGACGGTGCCGTGGGTGCTGTCCGTCAGGTACAGCGTCCCGTGGCCGGTCGTCCAAGCGGTGTCGTCGACCGACTGCAGCTGCCCGCCCTGGGTGATGTTCAGCACGGAGAGCCTCGGGTGTACGGCAAGCGGGTCCGGGGTGTAGATCTGCTCCGAATCGCCCTGGCTGGTGAGCTCGAAGTCGCCGGCGAACCGGGGCGACACGCCGGGCACCAGGGCGTTCGAGTCCGGGTCGACAAGCGCCAACGCCTCCTGGGTGCTCTTGCCCGACCCGGCGTTTACCACCGTGGCGGTCGCCTCGTCGCTGAAGAGCGGGGTCAAGGTGGCGGTCAGGCTGCTGGGGTCGAGGCTCGCCCGGTAGGCCGCTGGGAAGCTGGCCGAGGGGGCGGAGACCGTCCCGACCGTGCCCGGGGCCGAGGCGCTGATCAGGATCGAGCCGTGGAACGCGGTGACCGCATCGGTGCCGCCGTTGTGGGGCAACGGGTCGATGTTGTAGCGGTAGTGGCGCAGTGTCCCGCGGTTCTCGGAGATCGTGTACAGGCTCGAGTTGGCGTCCTCGTTGACCGTGGCAATCACCAGGTGGTGGTCGGTGTCGATCCCGAGCCCGTCATCCTTGCCGGTCAGCTCCCACTGGCCGAGGACCTGGCCCGACGCCGTGAACTCGACGACGGTCGAGTCGGTGTTGCCGGTGGAGGAAGGCTCGCCCTGCGCACCCACCCCGTTCTGGAAGGCGACGAAGAGGTGCTCGCCGTCGCGGACGATGTCGTCGGGCTTGGTGAGCGCCTCGGTCATCGACCCGGAGCCACCCGCCGGGGTGAAGGTGTGGTGCAGGTCGGCACCGTTCAGCACAGTCACCAGGTGCTGGACGGCGGTGCGCGAGACGCCTGCCGCCGCCGCGGTGGCGGGGAGGGTCACGGCGATCAACGTGAGTCCGGCGGTGGCAAGCGCGGCAATGCGCCGCGGGCGATGGCGGGACGCAGGCATGGACGGCTCCCTTGGATCGGTGGGCGGCAGACCTGCCTGAACCTAGTCTCCCCGGGTAAATGCCCTCCGACCGTTCGGTAACGGGAGGCTGAACGGAGCCTGAACAACGCGTGAAGACCGGGCCGCCGGGGTGGGGATCGGCGCTTCTGGCTGGACCCGCACCGGTCCGTCGGGGTTGAACGTAGGGATCCCGGTACCGGCCGAGGCGGACACGGTGCGGCTGTTTGGCCGACCGGAGCTGGGCCGTGGGGGCCGGAGTCACTGATTTGGTCGGGCGCAGCGATTCGTTGGTGCCCGGGTATGTGGACCTAAAATGGCGGCGCGGAAGGGAGACCCATGATCCGGGCGGCTCACGGCACGACGGCCCACCGGTTTGCCGCGCTCGGGCTGGTCGCCCTCCTGGCCGCCGCCTGCAGCAGCAAGCCCTCCACGTCTGGCACCGGCCCGACGGCCAGCCCTCCCGGCCCCAGCGCCTCGCCGTTCGCCCTGCAGTCGGTCGACTGGGCGACGGTCACCCTCGGCCTGCTGAACTGCGGCGAGCCGGGGCCCGCCTCGCCCCCGGCTGCCGACGTCGGCCAGGTCTCCTACGTCCAGCCCGACTCGACCCACCAGCTGGCGGTCGTTCTCGCCTCCTGTGCCGCTGGGGCCGGCTCGCCCCCGGCCGCTCTCTACGTCTTCGATCGGGCCACCAGCCGGACCAACGCCCGCCTGCTCCAGATGCTGATGCCGCCGACGCTCGACCGGCTGGCGCAGTCGTTCAGCGTCAGCCCGACGGCGTCGGCAGCGACGCCCTCGGCACTCAGCGGTCAGGCCGTGACCGTGCAGGAGGCTGCCTACTCGTCCGGCTCGGTGCCGGACTGCTGCCCGGACCTCAAGTACCCGGTCACCTGGAGCTGGACCGGCGCCGCCTATTCGGGGAGCCCCGCCGACCGGGCGGCCGGCTACCCGATCACCGCTACCGTCAGCCCGGCCGAAGCCAGCGCGGCCAACGGGGACACCGTCAGTTTCACGGTGACGGTCGCCAACGTGGGCCCGGATACCGCCCAGCAGTTGAGCGTCCTGGTCGTGTCGACCAGCACCACGCCGTGTGCCGGCACCCCCGCCACGCCCGGCACCCCCGCCACGCCCGGCACCCCGACCGGCCCGGGCACGCCCACCGACTTCGGCACCGCCACAGACAACGCCAGCCCCACAACCGCCGCTGGTCCCACCAGTGCCGGCTGCCCGGACTACGGGTTGAAGTGGGTGAGTGGCTCCACGGGCTGCCACTTCAGCGCGGGCATCGGCTCGGCGACCTGCCCGATCAGGTCGCTGGCGCCGGGTGCCTCGGCGAGCGTCTCCGTGACGATGAGGGTCACTGTGAGCGACGGGCCGTTGACCTTCGCCCCCGAGGTCGATGGCCAGACCAGCGGCGGGAGGTTCCTGCCGAGCTTCCCGACGGCGACCGTCACCGTCACCGGCTGAGCCGCCGGCCGCTGGCTCCGGCCGCTCGATCGTGCCGGCAAGAGGGACGGCGCGACAATCCTCTCGCCCGATCCCGGTTCACCCCTTACGCGTTGCAGAAAGGAGCCAATCCGGTGGCCAGCAAGGACAAGCCCCCACGGGAAGTGAAGAAGCCGAAGAAGCCCAAGGGCTGAGTCAACTCTCCCGCAACGAAGACGGCCCCGGCTACTCCCGGGGCCGTAGCGCGCCCGGCGCCGGCTGCGCCCCGCGGCGTACCCGAGGTCCGTCCCCCAGGGGGATTACGGGCTCCGCCGGAAGGCCGACCATTAAGCCTGCGACCGAACACGAACACCGGCCACGGGACGGAGGTAACGCCGATGAGCGGCTACAACGTCGCACTCTTCTTCCACATCCTCGGAGTGGTGACCCTGTTCGCTGCGATGGCGATCCAGCAAGTCGCCGGGGCGAGGCTCCGATCGGCGGGCACCGGGCGGGAGCTCCGGCAGTGGATGGAGGCGATCCGCCCGACTGGCCTCGCCCTGCCCGCCGCCGCCGCCGTCATCCTGGTCAGCGGGCTGGTGATGACCTCGCAGCACTGGACGATGCGGACTCCGTGGATTGCTACCGGGTTCCTCACCCTGCTGGCGATGGCTGCCGTCGGAGCCACGTTGCTGCGCAGCGGTTTCACCAGGATTGGCAAGGCGTCGGCGGACGTGGCCAGCAGCGACGGCCCGGTCCCCCCCGACCTGGCTCGCCTCCGGGCCGCTCCGGCGCTGTGGTCCGGGATGGGCGCGATGGACGGCGCCGCAGTCGGCGTCCTGTGGCTGATGACGAACAAGCCGGGTGGCCTGGTCTCGGTCGCCGTCGTGCTCGGAACCGCCCTGGTCGGTGCGGCTGTCGGCGCTCTCGCCGGGCTGGCCGAGCCTACGGTCCCCTCCGCCCCGGCGTGGACCCGGCGGTGAGCGCGCTCATGCGGGGAGGCCCCGCCGGCGGCCACACCGGCCCCGCCGCTGGCCGCACCGGCCCCGCCGGCCACACCGGCCCCGCCATGCAGACTCCGCGGCCGCAACGGGACGGCTACGGCTTCACTCTCGGCCTGGTGGCCATCCTGGAGGCGCTCACCTTCCTGACCGCCTCGATGCTGCACCTCGGCACCCACATCCCGGTGCTCAACATCACCGGCGAGAAGTTCCCCGGCGCGGTGATCCCGGAGGCGCTGATCGGGTTCGTGATGCTCGCCGGGGCGATCGTGATCCTGGCGGCGCCACGGCGTGCCTGGGGGATTGCTCTCGGCACGCACGTGTTCGCCGCTGCAGGAACGGTCGTCGGCATCCTCGAGGTGCACCGTGGCGGGCAGCACCACCCGGGGGCCGACAGCATCTACCACTACACGATCGAGGCCGTGCTGCTGGTCATGATCGCCGTGCTCGCCAGGCGCCGGTCCCGGGCGGCGCTGCGGCAAGCTGCGACAAAGGGGGCTAGCGTTTCCGCGACGCCTACTAGCCCGCCGCCTGGGCCGAAGCCTTCTCCTTGAACGGGAACATGGCCGGCACCGAATAGGCCAGCACCAGGTCGCCTCGCACCTTGAGCTTGCCGAGCACGTATTCCTTCGGCGCCTCGACTTCCTCGATGATGATCCGGAGGAACTCGGGAAGGTCGACGACGATGGTGGCCACCGCGTCGTCCGCCGGCCCCTTTTCCGCCGTCAACTCGCCATCCCTGATCTCGGTGCGGTAGCTGATGGTCTCGCCGCCCTCGCTGATCTCCCAGCCGAGAACGCAGTCCTTCGCCTTCGAGCGGTCGAGTTCCTGCGGCATGAGGGCGAAGACCAGGTCGATCACCGGCTCCAGCCCGCCCAGCGTCGTCACGAACTCGACGATCTCTTCGTCCGACTTCCCACCGATCATCACTGCCAGAAAGCGGCGCTCTTCAGTCACGGCATGACCCTCCCTTGACGTCGGTTGAATCCCCGCGATGGCATGCTGCGGCAAACCCTATGGACGTACCCATCGCCGCTAGCTCACGACCGCGGCCCGCCGGCTGGCCCGCAGATCTGAGATAGTTCAGGATGGACTACGTTAGGATAGTTCATCCTGGACTGAGGATCAAGAGGAGGTTTCCCAACTGGTCCCCGGCGCACCGACGCCGCCCGGCTCCTCGCTTGCCCCGGGCGACTACGTGTTCATGGCCCTCCTCGGCCTTGGCCCGATGTCTGCCTACGACATCAAGAAGGCCATGGCGACCTCGGTCAACTTCTTCTGGACCGCCGCCCACAGCCAGGTCTACCAGCAGGCCCGGCGGCTGGTCCGGGACGGCTACGTCGAGGAGACCGGGCCGGCCAACGCCCGCGGCCGGCGCACGCTCGGCCTGACCCCCGCCGGTCGGGAGGCGCTGGGGGCTTGGCTCCGGTCACCGGCACCACTGGTGCGGTTCTACGACGAGGCCACCGCCAAGCTGTTCTTCGGCGACCAGTCTGATCTTGCCTCGCTGATCGCTATGCTCGAGGACCAGGCCAGCCAGCACTCGCAGCTGCTCGGGAGCTACCTGGGGATGTCGATGGCGCTCAGCGGCTGGGACCCAGGCGGGACCCCGCCCTACCTGCTGCTGACCCTCCAGCTGGGCATCAAGGTGGAGCAGGCGATCATGGAGTGGCTGGCGGACGCGCTCGCCGTGCTGCGCCAGGCCGCCGGAGCCGGAGTTAGCGACGGGTGAGCTGGTCCTGCTGCACCGGTTCGGTCAACCACCGCTTCCCCAGCGTAGGAGGTGCAGGGAATCCGCTACCGAGGCAATCTGAGGACGGTCACCTGCCGGATCGGGGAGGGCCAACTTCGCCCGCTCGGAGGGACTGCCGCCGGGCGAACTCGCAGATGCCGAAGCCATCGCCGGCCTCGCACAACGCCGCCAGCTCGAGCTCGGTGCCAGCGGCAACCGGGAACTGGCCCGGGGCAAACTGATGGGTCGTGCCGTCCGGCATGGCCCGGCCGCACAGAAGCCGGCCGGCCGCGGGCTGGGTGCTGAGCGACTGGTCCCTGACCTCGATGCGGTCGCCGGTGGTGAGATCGCGGACAACCACCCCCGTTCCCGGCGCCACCTCGACGACCTCGTAGACCGCGCGCCGGACCAGCACCCAGTCCTGGGCCAGGCGGGCCTCATCCTCGGGAAGGAGGGGACTCCGGTCGCGGATGAAGCGCGCGAACCAACCTCCTTCGCTGAGCGCGATGTCGATGACGAGGTGCTCAGCGATCGCTTCCCGGAGCGAGTCGTCGTCCGTGGGGTCCACCGCCCGCCTGCGCGCATACTCGAAGAGGTCCAGGCCCGCCTTGTCGCCCTGGTGTTCGAGGTAGAGCATGGCCTTGGAGTACAGCCAGCCCGCCCGGAGCAGCGGCGGCGGTACCTCGTCCCGGCCCAGGTGGCACTGCTTGAACTTGCGCCCGGACCCGCACCAGCAGGGTTCGTTCCTCCCGGGTAGGCGGCCAGTTGGCGCGGTGACGTAGTTCGCCACCATCTCGACGACCCGGGGTGGGTCATGCCCCGCCCGGCGCCACAACTCCACGGCGGTGGCGGCATCACCTTTGTCTGAGGCGTACCAGGCCGCTCGCTCCAGGCCCGGCGTCCAATGCGGATCCGCCAGCAGCGCCGCTCGCACATGCCGGTCGGCCGCCAGCGCTTCGCCTGCTCGTTCGGAAACCAGCGCGGCGATCCACCGTGCCACGGCAACCTGCCGGGGCCGGCGGGCGACCGCCAGCACCCGGCCGGCCAGGTCGCCGGCGTCGCCGGGGTCCAGGCCGTGTTCGCCAGCAAACACTTCCTCGGCGACTGCCTCCAGCACGGTCGCGGAGCCCAGGTCGCCGAGGGCGGAGCGGAGTTTGTCGTCGCTCGCGTCAGGGTCGACCAGCGCCTCCGTTGCCTGGCCCGCAGCCACCCGGTCCTCCTGGTCCTGGAGGTGGTCGAAGACCCGGTGTGTGGTTTGCCTGACGTCCTGGTGCGTCCACACCGCCTCTTGGTGTGCGGCTTCCCGACCCCGGACCTCGAGCCCCACCGCCGCGCACAGCTCGGTCAATGGGGGCCGCGCTTGCTGGAAGGTCGCCCGGTCTTCGAACTGGAGCTTGAGGATGAGGTCCCATCCCGACAGTGGGAGATCTGCTTCGAGACACTCCCGGTCATAGTGCTCCCGGACCCTGGCCGCGATGCCGGGAGCCGCGGGTGGATCGGCTGCCTGCTGGTGGGTCACCTCCCCGTCCCGGGTCACCCGGACGGCAACCAGGCCCCCCACCGGGTAACCAGCGAGCCAGCCGTCCGGGCCGACCCAGACCCGCCCCTCCGGCATGAGCGTCACGTCGACCTGGATGCCGAGCCCGCTCGCCAACCGGAGATCCTCCCGGTGCTCGAAGCCGGCAAGGTCGAAGGAGGCGTCGAGCCGCTGCTGGTCGAGCTCCTCCCGGGTCAGCCGGTGGGTGAGCACGATGCCCTCGGTGAGATCGCAGCTGTGAGCGACCTGGCCGAGGTGCACGAAAACGAGCTCTCCGCTGGACAGGAGGGAGTCGAAGGTCTGGACCAGGCGGATTTCGATGTACTGGTCGTCCGGAGAGCGGCCGAGCTCCGCCAGGGCGGCCTTGATGAGTTCGCCGGCCTCCTGGCCCGGGCTGCGGCTCGCCAGGTTGACCAGTGTCTCCTCGAGCTGGCCCGGGCTCGGGGTCGGCAACGAGTCGAGGAGCCGGGCGAAGCGGGCGTGATCGAACGTCACCTTCTCGCCGAGCATCTGACCCACCGTGTAGGCCAAGGCGAGGGTCAGTTCGCCGAACGCCTCTTCCGAACTCTGCCCGAGCCCGATCAGGCGCTGGGCCGTTTGCCAGGTCTCGGGAGGGTCGTCGTTGGCGATCTGCGTCGCAACCACCTCGTGGAGGGTCGAATCGAGGTGGTCCTCGAACCGTTCGTGGAGCAGCATGGACCGCGTGTCGAGGTCGTCGAGGTCCTGGCCCTCGGGCACCGTCCCGAAGATGAATCTCGCCTTGGCCTCGTCCACCGCGCAAACCTATCGCCTACCGACCCGGCAGGAAACGACGACGACCATGTTTCTCGTGCTGTGGGAGGCGCGGTCCGACCCCGTGGAGCTCGACCCGGCTGGCTCTCCTCGCCCCGGAGCTCGGTCGTTCAGCCGGGGCCGGTCACAGGGGCCTCGCCCAGGATCTGGCCGCCGAGTCGCGAGACCCTCGTCGGTCAGCTCCGCCGACGACTGTTCCTACCCGGTCTCGCTTGAGTCACCGGGCCCAAGGATGGACTCGGCCCGTGGGGAACACTCGTGTAAAAAGTAGCGGTAGGGTATTCGCTCGATTAGGTATGATAGGGCAACAGGATAGGCTCGGGGTGGTTCCGGGGTGCCCCAAGGCATGGCTTGAGCGTGGCGGGTTGGCGGGGATCCCCGACTGTCTCCCCCCTCCCGAGGCCCGGGAGCCCATGAACAATTATTAATGAGCCCGTCCTATTCGTCACCAATTTTGGGGAGCATAGCGCCAGGGAGGGATTGATTTGTCCGGGCTAACTGTCCACTGTGGATAGTCGGAGTGTCGGCCTTGCTGGGCAGACCTTCATGAAAGGTGGTGCTAGCACCACCTTTCCCAGGTTGTTCTGCCGCGGGCCACTTGCGGGGTGGTCCGGTACGCCTCATACTTCTCCCGGAACTGGTTAAACACGATATATGACCCACCCTGGAGGTCGACGAACGGGCTGAATCCGATTCGAAGCATGTGTCGGAGGCTCTGCCTCTGCTCATCGTCATCTGCTCAATCCCTGGGGCGAATCCCTATTGACACGCGCCCTCAGGGACATATCTGAATGAATTAGTCGGCCTTACTCGGGCGGAAAGGCGGTCATGTCCATGGGGATTCTCGGGAGTATCAGCAAGCGGGCCTGGAGCACCGCTGTCTTCACCAGCGTGGTGTTGTCAGCGGTGTATGCCACGTACTCCGCTCCGGGGGTCGCCGCTGGCACGCCGACGCCAACGCCGCTGACGAGCTCCAGCACCGGCAGCCCACCCCGGACCCTGCCGCCTGCCGCCGACTCGCACTGGTCAGCGCTCGGGACCCCCGATACCGCCACCGGCGCACTCGCCGTGCCGACGCCCAACGGCGCCGCTCTCACCTTCAGCCAGCAGCGCCAGCTCACCGTCGCCGACCCGCCGCCCCAGCAGGCGATCACCACGCCGGCGCCCAAAGGCACCGCCGAACCGCAGCCGGTTGCCGCCCAGCCGGCTTCGGACACCGCCTCGAGCGGGATCAATCTGGCCGCCTTCCACCCCGGCGCCGCCTCGCCTAAGGTTGCCACCCCCTCTCTCAGCCTGCCGCCCTCCGGCGGCACCTTCGCCGCCCCCAGCGTGCTCGACATCTCCGAGGCGACCGCCCCCTCGGCCCGGGCCTGGGAGACCATGGCCTACGACGCGGCCCACAGCGTCGATGTGCTCTTCGGCGGTACCAACTCCTCCGGGTCGGACCTGAACGACACCTGGACCTGGAACGGCACCGACTGGGTGCAGCAGAGCCCCTCCACCTCGCCCTCGGTGCGCGACAGCGCCATGATGGCCTACGACCCCGCCATCGGGAAGGTGGTGCTGTTCGGCGGCATCTACAATGGCACGTCCAAAAACGACACCTGGACCTGGAACGGCTCCAACTGGACGCAGCTCTCGCTGTCGACCTTGCCCGAGCCGCTGGAGGGCGCTGGTATGGACTACGACGCCGCCACCGGCACGATCATCCTGTTCGGCGGCAAGGACTACTCGAGCTGGAGCCTGGTCGATCTCTCCTCCAAGACCTGGAGCTTCAACGGCACCACCTGGACCCAGTTGTCGCCGACCACCAGCCCGTCGGCCCGCAACCGGGTGGCGATGGCCTATGACCAGGGCATCTCCAAGATGCTGCTCTTCGGCGGCGAGTCCTCCACCGGCGTCGATCTGAACGACACCTGGACCTACAACGGCACCACCTGGACCCAGCTGTCGCCGTCGACCTCCCCGGCGGTGCGTCAGGAGGCCGGCTTCGCCTGGGACCCGACGCTGTCGCTGATGGTGCTCTACGGTGGGCTCTCCTGCACCACCAGCTCCTGTCCCTCGCCGGTCTACGAGGGCGACGAGTGTGCCTTCGACGGGAGCTCCTGGTACCAGGGGGCGGCCTACGTGAACGGCGGTCCCCGGGAAGCGCCCAGCCTGGTGCAGGACCCGGCCAACGGTCAGCTGCTCATGTTTGGCGGCGTGACCGCCTCGCTCACCTACTCGGAGACCTCGATCGTCGACTACCTGGGCGAGGGCGAGCGCAAGAGCTACGATTTCGACACCAAGACCATCGACGACCGCTCCACCATCGGCGTGAACCTGGCCAGCCGCAACCTGGCGGTCGACGTGACCGACTTCAGCATCGATTCAAACGTCGGAAACTCGCTCACGCTGTCGCGGACCTACAACGTCCGGGCGGGGGGCAGCTTCACCCTGGGGCCGGACTGGAGCTTCTCGATCGGTGCCGACGTCTTCGCCTCGCCGCTGCCCAACGGCGCCGAGGTGGTCTTCGGGCTGAACGGTGGCGACGAGGCCTACTACGCCAACACCTCCTCGACCTGCAACGGGGTCTCGGGCACCACCGCCTTCACAGCGCCGCCCGGGGTGGACTCCACCCTCTGCCTGCTTTCCAGCGGCAACCTGGCGCTGACGGTAAACGCCACCCAGGAGGTCATCACCTTCAACTCCTCGGGCCAGGAGATCTCCGACGCCGACCGGAACGGCAACACGACGACCATCGCTTATAACAGCGACGGCACCACCCACACGATCACGGACGCCGAGGGCCGGGTGGTGACCTTCTCCTACACCTCCGGCCAGCTCACCCAGATCAGCGACTCGGCGGGGCGGACCTACGGCTACGCCTACACCGGCCAGGACATGACCACGGCCACCGACGCCGCGGGCAACCAGACCGTCTACACGTACAACTCGGCCAACGATCTCACCCAGATCACCGACCCCGACGGCTGGATCCCCAAGGTCTACTACGACCCCGGTCAGTCCACGATCGAGGCCTCCGATGTGACCATGGCCTACGGCCACTCGGTGGCGGAGACCACCAGCTACGACGGACACGGGCGGACCACCTCGGTGGCCGGGAGCTGGGCGGACACCATCCTGACCGACGGCGACGGCAACACCTCCACCGAGGTGTTCGCCTACCCGGATCAGGTCATTGACCAGATCGATCCTCTGGGGCACGGCACGGTGACCACCTTTACCGGCGACTTCAATCCGTCAACCATCACTACGCCGACCCTGGCCACGACTACGGTCACCTACACGGCGAGCAATGAGCCGTCGACGCTCGTCAACCCGCCGTCCAGCAGCGGTGCCACCCCGTCGCAGGTCACCGCGACCTACAACACCCCGACAGGGGTCCAGGGCGCCCAGTACCTCCCCTCATCCACGATCGATGCCAACGGTTCCTGCACGTCGTACTACTACGACAGCGCGGGACGCCTGACGAACGCCTACTCGGGGCAGGCTGCCGGCTGCGACGGCCAGCGGGGTGGCAATGACACGGCGACCTCCTACCAGGGCGATTCCGGTGTGTCGTCCTGCACCTCGGACGGGCTCACGACGACGTACCCCGGGATCCTCTGCTCGACCAGCTACGCCAACCAGGCGTCCGCTACGAACACCACCACGTATGCGTACACCTTCGCGTCGTCCAGCCCCAAGACGCTGACCCAGCTCCAAGCCACGCAGCCGGGCGGCTCCTGCAGCGCCCCCCGCAACCTGTGCACTACCACCACCTACGATGCCCTGGGGCGGGTCTTCACCACAGTTGACTCCGCGTCCACGGGCGGTGGTGCGGGCAACAAGACCACGTACTGCTACGACAACCTGGACCGGGTGACCAAGGTCTACGTGACCGCTGCCTCGTCCAGCCCCACCTGCACCAGCAGCGGCCCGACGTACACCTACACCTACGATGCTGACGGCAACCTGACGCAGCTGGTCGGGCCGTCGGGCACGATCACCTACTCCTACGACGAGCTCGGCCGGCTGGCCACCAAGTACGTCGGGGGGGCGGTCGTCTGCACCGACAACATCAACGGCGTCAACTACAACGGCACCGTGTGCTCCTACTACGACGCCGACAGCAACCTGACGAGCTACATCGACGCTACGGGCACGACCACGTACAGCTACGACACCGCCGACCGACTGACCAGCCTGGTCCAGCCCGGCGGGACCTCGGGGTGCACCGTGAGCTCGAGGGTGCTCAAGAGCGGCTGCACCGCCTTCGCCTACAACGCCGACAACCAGCGCACGGTCACCCAGTACCCTGGCGGGGCGACGATGAACGCCACGTACGACAACGTCGGTAACGAAATCCAGGCGACCGGTCTGAGCAGCACCAGTTCGACCCTGACCAACTTCACCTACTGCTACCAGGTCCTCACCAGCGGCGGGGGCTGCCCGACCAGCGGCGGAACCAACGTCACGCTCAACCAGAAGACAGTGGAATCCGACCCCCGGGCATCGGTCACCACTTACTACGCCTATGACGGATCGGACCAGTTGTGCGGCGCCGGGCCGAACCTCGCCACGGGCGCCACCTCGCTCACCTGCTCGACGATCCAATCCGGTGACAACAGCTACAGCTACGACGCGGCGGGCAACCGTACCCAGCAGACCGTGGGCGGCACGGCCAGCTACCTGGCCTACAACGCGGCCAACGAGCTGTGCTGGAAGTCGACCAGCTCGGGCAGCGCCTGCTCCTCTCCGCCGTCGGGCGCCACCACCTACAGCTTCGACGGCAACGGCAATGTCTCGGCAACTGCCTCGCCCAGCTCCTCCTACTCCTACGACGCCGGGAACCAGACGACCTCGATCAGCAACTCATCGGCGAGCCTTTCCTCGATGACCTACGCAAACACCGACCAGTCCGAGCGCACATCGATTACCCAGGGCTCGACCACCACGAACTTCGTGTCCAGCCTCATGGGTCTTGACAGCTCGACCACCTCGTCAGGAAGCACTTACACCATCCGGGACCCTTCCGGGACCCTGATTGGGTTCATTGACGCATCCGGCAACGACTGGTACTACCTCTTCGATGGCCAAGGCTCGGTGGTCGCTGTCATCAATGGCTCCGGATCGACAGTCGGGACTCGTTACGCCTACGACGAGTGGGGCAACTCCACCTACTCGTTCGCAAGCCCGTCTGTGACCCAACCTTACGGTTACGACGGAGGTATCACCGACCCGACAGGGTTAGTGGCCTTCGGCGCTCGCTACTACGACCCAACGAGCGGTCGTTGGACTCAACAGGACTTCGCTCAGGGGGATACTTACGCAGCCTCAGAGGGGGGCAACCTCTACGCTTACGCGGGGAACAATCCCACCAACCAAGCAGACCTTACTGGCCATGGTCTCCTTGGGTTCTTCATCGGTCTGGCGGTCGGAGCGGCGGTCAACTTCGTGATTGATCGCTTCACAAGTCCTTCAACCCGAGCCTCTTTGCAACGATCTGGCCTGATCTCGACTATCGCGGGGGTCATTGGGGCGCTTATCGACGATCTGGGCTATGGCCTCATAGTAGCCGTCGGCTTCGGTATCGGTTTCGGTCTTATGACCTACCTCTCTAGCCACCAGAGTTACTCTGCGCTCGGCGTGGCGGAGGCTGTGATCTACGGAGTCATCGGAGCCATCATCGGATACAGTCTTGGTGCCTATATTAAGGGCCTCCCGTAACGAGGATCAGAGCGTTGCCACTTTCTGTCGAAGCCTTTCTAGTCCTTGTGGGAGGAGGGTTAATCGTGGGAATGGGAGCCTACCTGGTTTCCCACTCCCGGCCAGCGCTAAAGAGTGTGATCAAAGCAGCTGGGGCTGGAGTGATTGCCGGGCTTATGCTTTGGGCGGCTGCCATGGTGATGACGGCTCTGCACTGATTCTAGGCTTTGTGGTTTGACAAGAAGGGTTGAGTTGCTGGTGGCGACGCCTGGATGGGGCCCCGAGATCGAGGCGCGGATCGAGCGCGGCCTCGACAACTCGCCACGCTTTGAGTTAGCCGAGAGATTGTGAGCTGCCCCGAGGCCAGCAGACCAGAGCAAGTGTCCGCATACGATCGTTTGCGGACACTCCAGTAAGGCTGGCCGGCTGACGCCTGGGGCACTGTAACGCTACCCGTGTCCTCGCCAACGTCACGTACAGCCCCGTTTGCGATACGCTTCTGCCGTGCGGATCGGCTACGGGCGGGTGTCGACCAGGGACCAGAACCCTGACGGGCAGTCCGACGCGCTGGCTGCGTCCGGCTGCGAGCGGATCCTGGTTGATAAGGCCAGCGGGAAGCTGGCCCGCCGCCCTGAGCTGGACCAGGCCCTGCTCCTGGCCCGATCGGGGGATCAGCTGGTGGTCACCAAGCTGGATCGGCTCGGGCGCTCTCTCGAGCACCTCATCGCGTTGGCCAAGGAGCTGGAAGCGGGGGGTGTGGACCTGGTCGTGCTGGATCAGGGGATCGACACCTCGACCGCCGTCGGCCGGATGTTCTTCCAGATCCTCGGGGCCATCGCCGAGTTCGAGCACGCCCTGATGTCCGAGCGCACCCGTGACGGCCTGGAGGCAGCCCGGGCTCGGGGCCGGACCGGCGGCCAGCGGCCCAAGCTCACCGACCGGCAGGCCAGGATCGCCCGGGAGATGTACGAGGAGAAGTGCCCGGACGGCAAGCGTGCCCACACGGTTCAGGAAATTGCCGAGGAGTTCGGTGTCACCCGGCCGACCGTCTACCGGCACCTGGGGCGCCTGGGCTGATCCGACTCCCATATCCATCATCCTTCGGTGTCGTCGGGGCTGTCCGGGTCCCGCAGCGGCCGGCGGGCTCCTCCGAGCGCGGGCAACTCGAAGCTGCGGTGGCCGTGAACATTGATGTGCTGCCGGATGTAGGCGGACAGACGGGCGACGTCCTCGTCCTTCGCCTCCTCGCCTTGCGTCCGCAGCTTGGTGACCGCGGCGTCCAGGTACACCGTGTTCCACAGCGCCGCCATGTTGAGCACGAGGCCGAGGGCGCCCAGCTGGTCCTCCATCCCCTCCCGGTAGGCCTCGTACAGCTCGCCCCGCCGTCCGTGGAAGAAATGGCGGGCCAGGTCGTGGCGGCCCTCCTGCAGATTGCGCATCCGCTTGTTCTGCCGGCGGTAGGGCTCGATGTCGATATAGGAAAGGATGTGCAGCGTCTTGAAGATCCGGCCGTAATGGGCCATGGCCTCTCCGAGCTGGGTCAGGCCGCCACCCTTGGAGAGCATCCGGATCACGTCGTGGGCGCTGACCGCCCTGATGTGGATCGATCCGGCGATGCGGACCAGGTCCGGCCAGTGGTCGTGAATCGTGTCCAGGTCGATCCGGCCCCGGGCGGCGCCAGCCAGAGCGCCGTAATCGGCGGTGCGGTCGGTATGCCACAGTCTGGCGTCGGGGAGGTCAGTCGGCTCGGGGCGGTACTCGATGTCCAGCAGGGCCAGCATGCCGAACACGAGGTCGCTGTAGGAGCCGGCGTCGCTGATCACCACTTCCGGGCGCGGCCCCGGCTCCTGGCGGTAGATGAGGTCGACGACGTGCAGGGAGTCCCGTGGGGTGCCCGACACCACCATCCCGGCCGTGCCCATGGACCGGTCGTTGACGAGGTTGAGCCAGGTGACCCCCCGCCGCCGCCCGAAGTACTTGGGGTTGGGCCGGGCCTGCACGCTGCGCACCGGCACCACGAAGCGCACCCCATCGGCGGCGGCCACCAGCCCTCCACCCCAGTGGTCGCGAGCAAGCGGGATCCGGCCCTGGTACTCGAAGATCGAGGCGTTGGCCGGCCGCAGGGTGTCCTCGCGGATGTAGGTCTGGTCGAAGTTGCTGATCCGTCCCCGGGTGAGTGCCTCGACCCGGGGCGAGATCACCGGCGCGAAGCCGATGTTGAGCGCCCGGGCGACCAGCACGGCGGCCAGGGTCACGCTCAAGTCCTCCATCCGGGTCTCGCCGCCGGAGACGGCGGTGAAGGCCTCGGCCACATCGGGCAGCCAGCTGAGCACCTCCATGACCAGCTCCTCGATGTCGACCCGGGGCATCATCGTCTGGGTGCGCCTGCGCAGCTCCACGAGGCTCGGCGGCTCGCCCATCGCCTGCAGCGCCGCGGCATGCAGCCGGCCCTGCTCGTCGATCGTCGCGTGCACGTGGCTGTCCAAACGGCCGGCGACGTCCTTCAGGCGGGAGTCCAGCTCGCTGGCCAAGAGGCCTAGATGCTCGGCCGGTTCTTCGGGCAGCTGGAGGGCATTGAGCACCGAGTCTTTGACGGCATCCCAGGCGACGCCGCTGAGCAGCTGAGCTCGGGGATCCGCCCAGCGGGTGGAGGCGGGGGCAAAGATGTCCCGGTGCACCAGGCGCTGGTGGAACTGCTCCAGGATGCAGAAGACGTAGCCAGCACGGTGGACGGTCCCCTCTGGCCGCGCAGGAGGAAAAACGATCCGCCGCCACGCCGCCGGCACCAGATCGGCCGCCGCTGCCTCGACGGGGACGTGCCGGGCCGGCACGTCGACGGCGGCCCGCGACAACATTAAGGCGGGAAGCGCTCGGAAGGCGTCCAGCACCGGCTTGGCCCCGACCGTCGACTCGAACGGGATGTTCGCCACAAAGCTGGGGAGGAAGTTGCGGACCGTGCCGTAGCGCAGTGCTAGCGCTAGCGCACCTCGCCATTCGGCGTCGGGGTCCTCGCCGGGCCCGGCCACCACCTGGCGCAGGCTCTCCACGGCCGAGCGAACCTCGCTCCAGGAGACGACCGCCTCGACTGCGACCCGCATCGACTCAGGGTCGAGCGGGGCCCCGGAGTCCAGCATCTTGAGGACGACCTGCATGGCAGCCGCCAGCTTGCCCGCTGCCTGGCTCACCTGCGGGTAGCGGCGCAGGACCTCGTTGTCCGACTGGCGGCGGGCACCCGCCAGCAGCTCGTGGACCAGCAGGAAGTCGAACAGTTCGAGGGCATCGTCGATGGACCGGGAGTGCAGGTGCACGACGGTGGCCAGGAGAGTTGCGATCCTGCGGGGTCGCATGTGGCGGCGCAGCGCAGTCGCCTTGCCTGCCATGCCGTAGCGGGCAAGCTCCACGACGCGACGGCCGGGGACGGCGGAGAGGTCGGCGCCGGCGAGGCCCAAACCGGCGACCGAGGCGACCCGCTCGAGGGCCACCGCCATCGACCGGCCCCAAGCCGCGACCGGACCCTGACGCAACTGGTCCAGCTCCGAGGTCCGCACCCCCGGGCCCACCTCGAGGAGGGCTTCGAGCCGTGCGGCCTGCTCAGGGGTGGGGATCCCGGCCAGAGCGGCCCAGAACCGCTGGGTGGCCTCCTCGCCGATCCGGCCAACCAGTCTAGCGAGCGTGCTCGCTGCCGGTAGAAGCACCTGGCGGTCTCTGAGCCTGCCCACGGCGGCGTCGAACAGCGTGTACGGGCCATCCCCGGTGACCCACGCCCGGTCGTCGATCCAACGGCTGAGTTCCTCCTCCGCCTCGGCGAACTCGTGCCAGTGGTAGTCCCGGGCGATGTCCCACTGATGCTCGAAGCGGGTCTGGCGCCGCTCCAGGTACCCCTTGACGCAGGAGCCGTCGGCAATGCCCAGCTGATCGGCCACGTAGTCCAAGACGTTGGTCGGAACGTCCAGGGGGTCGGCCAGGAAGGTGCCGAGGCATCGGACCGTACCCAGCTGAAGGGCGAATCCAAGGCGGGTGTGATGTCCCCGCCGCTTCTCGACGAACGCTCGGTCGACGTCATCGAGGAAGAAGAAGCGTTCAAGCTCCTGCTGCGTCAGGTCCCGTGTGAAGCGTCCGTAACCCGACGGCTCGAGGTCCTCGGGCATCCATTCGTCGCTCACCCGGAAAACCTAAACCAGCACCACCCGCCTCCGCACTATTCGAGTCTATGACTCAAACCCGCTACCGCTACTTTTTACATCGCTGCTCCCCACGGGCCGACTCGTCACGATCCAGGTCCTTGTGGAAACGAACACGCGTTCGTATGATCATCTCTGGAGGGCGTTTGAGCTCCCAGCACTCGACTCTGGCTGGAGAGGCGCATCGAGGCCGACTAGAATCGCCGGGAGACTGGGGGAGGATGTCCCGATCGCCGTGGAATTTCGGTGGCGACCCGACGACGTGACTATGCAACCTTACCACACTTCTCTGCTGATCCCTCGGCAATTCCAGACAGTTTTTCGATGAGAATTGGAAGCTCTCTATACCCTTTGACTCTGCGGAATTTACTGGCGGCGACCTCCATGCCGGC
>OEPS010000086.1_pt1 | contig 33270 bp, 35 predicted proteins | sample 1539411 | NCBI WGS metagenome assembly OEPS01 (sample SAMN02671747, study PRJEB22543) | soil metagenome | biome: bacteria | place: China:Hunan Province, Lengshuijiang City | collected 2012-10-15 | depth 0.08m m
CAACGACCCCCACCATGTCAAGGTGGTGCTCTAACCAACTGAGCTATGAACGCAATGTTGCAGCGGCAACGGGGACGCATATTAGCGGCAGGGAGGGTTTGTGGCAAGAGGCAAACGTCACTTTTCTTTCAGTTTTCTCGCAATCGCAGAAGTTTTATCCATATTGCTTATATTTTACTGATGCAAAAGAATATTTCTTCATCATCAATAGATAACGGCGCTTAATCAGCGCCGTTGGATCGTTAAAAAACCTCTGTGCTTACTAGCGAGCCGCCCGCTGCAAAATAATGCTGGAAGGCTGGCGCTGGAGGAATCGCATGCGCAGCATCATCATAATAGCCGCGGAGGTCAGGCCGATAATAAATCCGCACCAGAAACCGGCGGGCCCCATGCGCGGTACCACAAGATCGGTAAGAGCCAGCAGATAGCCGCTCGGCAGTCCCAGTACCCAATAGGCGGTAAAGGTAATAAAAAAGATAGAGCGCGTATCCTTATAGCCGCGCAGGATCCCGCTGCCGATAACCTGGATGGAATCCGAAATCTGGTAGATAGCCGCGAGCAGCATCAGCTGCGACGCCAGCGTCACCACCTCGGGGTTGTCGTTGTACAGTAGCGCGATTTGCTTGCGCATCAGAATAGTGAAAACCGCGGTGATAACGGCCATACAAACTCCGACGCCCACGCCGGTTCTGGCTGAGGTTTGCGCTTCCAGGGTCGACCCCTGACCGAGACGGAAACCGACGCGAATCGTCACCGCAGCCGCCAGAGAGAGCGGCAACACGAACATCAGCGAGCTGAAGTTGAGAGCGATCTGGTGGCCAGCTACGTCGACGATCCCTAAAGGGGAGACCAGCAGCGCCACGACGGCGAACAGAGTCACTTCAAAAAACAGCGCCAGCGCAATGGGCAGGCCCAGCTGTACCAGGCGCTGGATGACGGCAAAATCCGGTTTGCTGAAGCGTTGAGTATGATGAATATCGCGCATCGAGCGCGCGTGGCGAACCCAGTAGAGCATGCTGAAAAACATGACCCAATAAACCGCTGCCGTTGCCACGCCGCAGCCAATCCCCCCGAGCTCCGGCATTCCGAAGTGACCGTAGATAAAAACGTAGTTCACCGGAATATTGACCAGCAGGCCAATAAATCCCATTACCATTCCTGGCTTGGTTTTCGCGAGGCCTTCACACTGGTTGCGGGCTACCTGGAAGAAGAGGTAGCCAGGGGCGCCCCACAGCAGCGCACGCAGGTAGCCAACGGCTTTATCGGCCATTGCCGGATCGATGTTATGCATTGAGCTGATGATGTAACCGGCGTTCCACAGGACGACCATCACCAGGATGGAAACGAAGCCAGCCAGCCAGAATCCCTGACGCACCTGATGGGCAATACGGTCGCGACGGCCGGAACCATTCAATTGGGCAATAACCGGCGTCAGAGCCAACAGCAGGCCGTGGCCAAAAAGGATGGCCGGTAGCCAGATGGAGGTGCCGATAGCGACCGCCGCCATATCCGTGGCGCTGTAGCCTCCCGCCATCACGGTATCGACGAAGCCCATGGCGGTTTGGGCGACCTGGGCGAGAATAACCGGTATAGCCAGTGCTAATAACTGACGCGCTTCAATAAAATACTTCTGCACGTGAACACCTATATATTGTTGTTATTTGGGGACTAAAAAAGCCGCCATCTTTAGCAGCAAGAAGAAAAAGCAGAGGGATTTGCCAGACTATTGTAGCGAGGATTGGCTATTTAGCCAGTGAAAAAAATCCACTGCACGTTGTGCGCTGGCAACCTGTTTTGCCAGCTGTTATTGTTCGTCATAGCCTAAAACGGTACTGATACCGTCACGAATTCATACAGGAGCAAAATATGTTTACCGGTATTGTGCAGGGGACCGCGAAAGTGGTGTCTATTGATGAAAAACCCAATTTTCGCACCCACGTCGTGGAACTGCCTGAGCATATGCTGGCGGGTCTTGAAACCGGGGCTTCGGTAGCGCACAACGGCTGCTGTTTAACCGTCACGGATATCGATGGCGCGCGAGTGAGTTTTGACTTGATGAAAGAGACCTTGCGCATAACCAATCTGGGCGCGCTTCGCGAGGGCGACAGCGTTAACGTCGAGCGTGCGGCGAAATTCAGCGATGAAATTGGCGGACACCTGATGTCAGGCCACATCATGACTACCGCCGAAGTGGTGAAGATCCTCACCTCGGAAAATAATCGCCAGATTTGGTTTAAGGTTCAGGACGCGACGCTGATGAAATATATCCTTTATAAAGGCTATATCGGCGTGGATGGCATCAGCCTGACGGTGGGTGAAGTGACGCCAACCCGGTTTTGCGTCCATTTAATCCCGGAAACGCTGCAGCGCACCACGCTTGGCGGGAAAAAACTGGGCGACCGGGTCAATATTGAAATCGATCCGCAGACTCAGGCGGTTATTGACACCGTCGAACGAGTCCTGGCGGCGAAAGAAGCGGAAGCGGCGTTGAAAAAAGCGGCTGAATAAAAATATCCCCCGCCGAAGCGGGGGATATTTTTAGCGGGCGACGCGCAGACCGTGTTCGGCCCCGCGGGAAAAAACCACCTGCCAGAGCTGAATATCACGCGCGCGGAAAGCGCCGGCGCAGGCATTCAAATAGTAGCTAAACATACGTTTGAAGCGCTCTGAATAGTTGTCGGCAATTTCCGGCCAGCTATTAAGAAAACGCTCATACCAGGCCATAAGCGTAGTATCGTAGTCGGCCCCAAAATTATGCCAGTCTTCCATAACAAAATGCGCTTCGCTGGACTCGGCAATATGACGCACCGACGGCAGACAGCCGTTAGGGAAGATATATTTGTTGATCCACGGGTCGACGCTAACATCGGTTTTATTAGAACCAATGGTATGCAGCAGGAAACGACCATCCGCCTTGAGGTTACGATCGACTACGTCAAAATAAGTCGCGTAATTTTTCGGTCCGACGTGTTCAAACATACCTACAGAGACGATACGGTCGAAGCTCTCGTGCAGGTCGCGATAGTCCTGGAGCAGGATCGTGACGTCGAGATCGGCGCAACGCTGCTGCGCCATTTTCTGCTGCTCAGCTGAAATCGTGACGCCTACAACGCTGACCTGATAATTTTTGGCCATATAGTAAGCCAGCCCGCCCCAGCCGCAGCCAATATCCAGTACCCGCATGCCGGGTTCAAGCTGAAGTTTGCGGCAGATGAGGTCCAATTTTGCCCGCTGTGCTTCTTCAAGATTCTGCGCGTCTTTCCAGTAAGCGCAGGAGTACTGCATAAAAGGGTCGAGCATCCGGCTGAACAGATCGTTACCTAAATCGTAGTGTTCTTTACCGACTATCCAGGAGCGTTTTTTACTTTGCAGATTGAATAAGCGAGCGCTGGCGATACGCAGGGTATCTTTGAAATGATGGGGGAGTTGATTTTCCAGGCCCGCGCGCAGAACTTTATGGAAAAATATATCCAGCCGTTCGCAATCCCACCAGCCGTCCATATAACTCTCACCTAACCCCAGCGACCCTTCCTGCAACACGCGCTTAAAAAAGTGGGGGTTTTTGATCCGCAGATCGGAGGGCGCAGGGCCATTAATTTGAATGCCCGCGCGGCTTAATAATTCAGCTGCAATTCGGTACCAGTCATCATTCGGTACACTGACTTCTTCTATACACGATGAACTCATAGCTTCTCCATCACGCCCAAGTGATCAGAACCTTAAAACAGCGTAGACGCTTTTTTGGCTTTGTGAGAAATCTCACGGATAATCCGTGAGGCTGCTATCCGACGTAGAACAGAGGAAGGGAGATAACCCTTGCCGAAAGGCCTTCCATGGGGAAACGGGATGCATCCTGCTCCCGTTAAAATCAACTAATCTTTCTAATTATGTGATGCCGGATCCAGTATAGGCCGCTAAAAACAGGCTTTCAATAAAAATATCTTAGCAAGCTAATTACTGGATCTTAACACCAATGCGTAGTTTACCTTATGCGTGTGACGACTCTGTTGTCACCGAACCTGCCCGATACTGCATGCGGTAGCCAATTCCGGCCAGCACAATGGAGACAAGCATCGCGCTGGTGGTGGTTTGCAGCGGAGTGGCAATCAGCGCGGAAACCACCAGACTGGTGAGGAAGCACAGGCCGAGCTGTAAGGTATTTTGTAACGCTGCGGCGCGGCCGGTTGCCTGTGGGAACGGCTTCAGCGCCTGGGCGACGACGATAGGATAAATGCCGCCATTCACGGTTGCCATTGCGCAGAACGGAATCATTAAGCCAACGAGCGATGCATTCTCCTGCAGACCAACCAGCCAGGTGGCGGCTACGCTGATGGCAAAAATCACCAGTAGCCAGGGAAGAATTTGCTGTCCCTGCCATTTTTGCAGCGCCGCGCGGCAACCATAACCGCCCACCAGAAACGCGATAGTTTGCGGCACGTAGCTCAGGCCAATAACGGTAGGACCATAGCCCATCTCATGCAGAATAAACGGCGAGCCGGTCAGCCATGCAAAAAAGCTGGCGGAGCAGGCGGCGTATATCAGGACGTTACCGCTATATTCGCGCGAACGCAGCAGCGTAAAGAACGTCAGCTTTTGCTGCACGTCAGCAATCGGCTTATTTGCCGGTTTTAGTCGCAGCGCGGGCAGCATCAGCAGCAGAGTAATGGCGAACAGAACGGCAAAAATAGCCTGCCATTCAAAGTGGACCAGCAGCCAGCTGCCGAGCAGCGGCGCCAGCGCCGGGGATAAACCTACCAGCGGCATAATGGCGGCAAAAATTCGGTTGGTTTTTTGCGCAGGATAATAATCGGTTACCATCGCCTGCCAGGTCACCGCGGCGGCACAAACCCCCAGGGCCTGAATAAAACGCAGCGCCAGCATCAGCGTGGCATCGCGAACCCATAGCATCCCCAGACAGCCGATAGCGAATATGGCCAGGCCGCTCAACAGCACCGGTTTACGACCATAACGATCGGAGAGCGGTCCCCAGAAAAGCTGCCCAAGCGCAAAGCCCGCAAGGAATAAGCTCAGGCTGGCGCTGATGGAGGCGGCGGAAGTATTCAGATCCTGCTGCATGGCGGCGAATGCCGGTAAATACATATCGGTTGCCAGAAAGCCCAGCACGCTCAATCCGGCCAGCCAGACTAAAAATCCTTTTCGAGGTTGTTGCATAATCTTCTCTTTTTAGTGATGCAGGTACGATGGCGCAGAGTGTAGGGAGTGCATAACGGCTTGTGAAACGCTAATATTTGTCAGGTGAATTCAAAAATTTTGCAGGCAGAAAATGTGGTCTGAATACTCTCTTGAAGTTGTCGATGCTGTCGCCCGCAACGGCAGCTTTAGCGCCGCCGCGCAGGAGCTGCACCGCGTACCCTCGGCGGTCAGCTATACCGTACGCCAGCTGGAGGAGTGGCTGGCGGTACCGCTTTTTGAACGTCGCCACCGGGATGTGGAATTAACGCCTGCCGGGGTCTGGTTTTTACAGGAGGGGCGCTCTGTTATCAAAAAAATGCAGATCACCCGCCAGCAGTGCCAGCAGATAGCTAACGGCTGGCGCGGGCAGCTCTCTATCGCGGTGGATAACATCGTCAAGCCCACGCGTATGCGCCAGATGATCGTTGATTTCTATCGTCATTTTGATGACGTAGAACTGATCGTTTTTCAGGAGGTGTTTAACGGCGTCTGGGATGCGCTGGCCGACGGGCGCGTGGAGTTAGCCATCGGCGCGACGCGCTCAATTCCGGTCGGTGGACGCTATGCCTTTCGCGATATGGGGATGCTGAGCTGGGACTGCGTTGTCGCGAGCCACCATCCTCTGGCAAAAATGGCCGGGCCACTGAGCGATGATCTGTTGCGCAACTGGCCGTCGTTGGTGAGAGAGGATACTTCACGCTCGCTGCCGAAGCGAACCACCTGGCTGCTGGATAACCAGAAGAGGGTGGTTGTGCCGGACTGGGATGCCTCCGAGACCTGCCTCTCCGCCGGACTGTGCATCGGGATGGTGCCCGGGCATTTAGCGCGTCCGTGGCTTGATAGCGGCGAATGGACGGCTCTGGAACTGGAAAATCCTTTCCCGGATGCCGCGTGCTGCCTGACGTGGCAGCAAAGCGATGCTTCTCCAGCCCTATTATGGTTGCTGGATTATCTTGGTGATAGCGAAACGTTAAATCGGGAGTGGCTGCGGGCGCCGGAATAACCGGCGCCGCGGGAAGGACTAACGGCGGTAATCAACAAACGGACCATCGGCCACAGAACGGCGCTCGACCAGACGCGGATGAACCTCAATCGACTGAGAAACTTCACGCTTATTGACGATTCTGTCCAGCAGCATATTGAAGGCCGCTTCGCCCAGAGAGTCTTTAGGCTGATGAATAGTGGTCAGCGCCGGGCTGAAGTAGCGGGCGTTGCGCACGTTATCATACCCGATCAGCGAAATATCCTGCGGTACGCGCAGACCCATTTCATCCGCCGCGCAGATTGCGCCCATCGCCATGATATCCCCGCCGCAGAAAATTGCCGTAGGGCGATGATGCTGGCTGAGAATTTGCTGCATGGCGCGGTAGCCGGATTCCGGTTCAAAATCACCCTGTACAATCCAGTGCTCCGGGATCTTAATCTGCGCTTCTTCCATCGCTTTCATAAAGCCGGCCAGTCGACCTGCGCCGGTATTACGTTCCAGAGGTCCAGGAATGGCGCCGATCTCGCGATGTCCGCGCTCAACAAGGTAGCGACCGGCGATATAGCCGCCTTCAAAGGCGTTATCAATCACCGCATCGGTAAAGTCGGCTTTCGCTTCGCCCCAGTCCATGACAACCATCGGAATGTGGCGATACTCTTCCAGCATGCTTAACACCGATTCCGGGTACTCGGAACACATCACCAGCAGGCCATCTACGCGTTTTTGCGCCATCATTGAAAGGTAAGCGCGCTGTTTCTCCGGATCGTTCCAGGCATTGCCAAGAATCAGGGTATAACCCTTCTGAAAGCAGCTTTTCTCAACGGATTCAATTATTTCAGCAAAATAGGCCGCTTCGCTGCTGGTCGCCAGCAGGCCAATAGATTTGGTGTGATTCACCTTCAGGCTGCGGGCGACGGCGCTGGGGGAGTAATGCAGCTCTTTGATTGCCGCCCATACCGCATTGCGCGTCTCTTCCGCAACGAATCGGGTTTTGTTAATCACATGTGACACTGTTGTAGTGGAAACGTTTGCGCGTTTCGCTACATCTTTAATAGTTGCCATTACTTCTCACTCCAGACCTTGACCTGAACGTCTGTTTATCGGTACGTAAACGTTTGCCTGTACACACCCTGACGCCAAAATTATTCATGGCATCACGTCGGGAAAACGACACAGAACGACAGGAAGGGGTCAATGGCCGATACGCTTTCAAATTAGCGTGGGATTTTGTCCGATCTTGGGGCAAAGGGGAAGAGCAAAAATGTGCATCACCCTAAATCCAGGAAGATTTTTACGCTAATCTGTGTAAAAATGAGCAAGCTCACTTTTCATGTGGGGATAATCAGGGGGAAAAATTGATGGATACAGATTTAAAGTTTTCGCTGACAACAACGATTATTGTTCTGGGTTTGATTGTCGCTTCAGGTTTGGTCGCCGTACTGCACTAATTTCACAATAAGGGAGAGGTCGCTCTCCCTTTTTCATTGCGCATTATTATCAATTTCGCAAAAATCTTTTGCCATTTCGTTTACTTTTGTTTTTCTGTGATTGATGTCATGCTTTTGACTTCTGATGAGATGCCGTCGCGAAAGGCGGCCTGATGGAGTTCTTGCATGAAAATCAATTTTCCCCTGCTCGCGCTGGCGGTCGGTGCTTTTGGCATCGGTACGACCGAGTTCTCCCCGATGGGGTTATTACCGGTTATCGCAAAAGGCGTGGATGTTTCAATTCCGGCCGCGGGAATGCTGATCAGCGCCTATGCAATCGGTGTCATGGTTGGCGCGCCGCTGATGACTCTGCTGCTCTCCCACCGCGCCCGCAGAAATGCGCTGATCTTTTTGATGGCGATTTTTACTCTCGGCAATGTGCTCTCTTCAATCGCACCTGATTACACCACGCTACTGCTGTCGCGTATCATTACCAGCCTTAATCACGGCGCATTCTTCGGCTTAGGATCGGTGGTTGCGGCAAGCGTGGTGCCAAAACATAAGCAGGCCAGCGCCGTGGCAACGATGTTTATGGGGCTGACTATTGCTAATATCGGCGGCGTTCCCGCAGCGACCTGGCTTGGCGAAACTATCGGCTGGCGCATGTCGTTTCTCGCAACCGCGGGGCTGGGCGTAGTGGCAATGATCGGCCTTTGGTTCTCTTTACCGAAGGGCAGCGCCGGCGAGCGCCCGAACGTGAAACAGGAGCTGTCGGTGCTGATGCGCCCGCAGGTACTGTCGGCGCTGCTGACGACCGTCCTGGGGGCAGGGGCGATGTTCACGCTGTATACCTACATTTCCCCCGTACTGCATACAATCACTCATGCCTCGCCGCTGTTTGTTACCGCGATGCTGGTGCTGATTGGCGTAGGCTTCTCGCTGGGTAACTACCTTGGCGGCAAGTTTGCCGACCGTTCCGTTTCCGGCACGCTGAAGGGCTTTCTTCTGCTTTTGATGGTTATCATGCTGGCGATACCGCTGTTAGCTCAGTCACAGGCGGGCGCGGCCATCAGCATGGTTGTCTGGGGCGCGGCGACCTTTGCGGTAGTTCCGCCTTTGCAGATGCGCGTGATGCGCGTCGCTCATGAAGCGCCGGGGCTCTCATCTTCGGTGAATATCGGCGCTTTCAATCTCGGGAACGCGCTGGGCGCGGCAGCGGGGGGAGCGGTAATTTCCGGAGGACTGGGATATGCGTTTGTGCCGGTGATGGGGGCGATAATTGCCGGCGTGGCGCTGCTGCTGGTGTTGTTCAGCGGCCGGTCGCAGCCGAAAGAGGCGTTCGCCAACCAATAATATTCTAAGGTGAGAAAAATAACCGCAGAAGCAGCAATGCCTCTGCGGTTCGCTTTTATGCTGCCAGATTAGCCGCCACAAACTTCCAGTTTACCAGCGCCCAGAAGTGCTCCAGATAGTTTGGACGAGCGTTGCGGTAGTCGATGTAGTAGGCATGCTCCCAGACATCCACGGTCAGCAGCGGAGTAGCGTCGCTGGTCAGCGGCGTGCCCGCGTTGCTGGTGGAGACAATCGCCAGGCTGCCATCGGCATTTTTCACCAGCCAGGTCCAGCCAGCGCCGAAGTTTTTTGCTGCCGCATCGGTAAATTTGGCTTTGAAATCAGCAAAGCTGCCGAAGGATTTAGCGATAGCTGCCGCCAGTTCACCTTGCGGCTCGCCGCCCGCGTTTGGCGCGAGGCAGTTCCAGTAGAAAGTGTGGTTCCAGACCTGTGCGGCGTTATTGAAGATACCACCGTCAGAGGAACGCACGATCTCTTCTAAGGTTTTACCTTCAAACGCGGTGCCTTTGATCAGGTTATTCAGGTTGGTGACATATGCCTGGTGGTGTTTACCGTAATGGTATTCCAGGGTTTCTGCGGAAATGTGCGGCGCCAGGGCGTCTTTTGCATATGGTAATGCAGGTAATTCGAACGACATTGCTACTCTCCTTTTTATCGTTATACCCGTCATATTTCCTGCTGCATCCTGGTCGGCTGTCTGCGCTTATCCGGTCTACCGGTTGGGCGTGCAGGCGCCGTTCCAGGCGCAAGAGCGCCTTGTGATGCGGCGGAATGATTTTGGGCATAGTACGCGCAATAACCCTGTATTGCGCAAGGTAATAGTAGCAAATTAAAAGATGTGGTAAAAGAGAGAGTTACCCTGTCGCCAAAGCAACAGGGCACGATTAGCGAATGGTTTTCGGCGTCATGACCCGGCGCGCGCCGACGTAGTGGCGAACCCAGTAGTCTTCACTTAAGGAAGTTATCTGAATATCGCGGCCGGTGCGCGGCGACTGGATAAACTTGCCGTTGCCGACATAGACGCCAACGTGATCGGCGGTACCGCGGCCGCGGGTACGGAAGAAGACCAAATCACCGCTTTGCAGTTCGCCGCGATCCACTGGACGGGCATCGCGCAGGTGATACATCTCATTCGCCGTGCGCGGAATACGAATTTTGACCAGATCTTTATAGGCGTAATAAACCAGACCGCTGCAATCGAAGCCGGTGCGCGGGGAGGTGCCACCCCAGCGATAAGGCTTGCCAATCTGATCCATCAGCTTCGACATGGCGGTCGTTTGCGCTTTTTGTACCCTGGCCTTATGCGCATCGGCGATGGTCAGCAGAGGTTCGTCGACAACAGGTTTGCAGCGGGTTTTATAGCCTTTACGCACCACGCACTTTTTCTGCACGCTCGCCGTTGCCATCCTGCTTTCCGCTATCGACTTTGTCGAGCTGGCGCACAGCTTTTTATAGCCCTTACGCAGGACGCATTTTTTGGCGGCGCTGGCGGTCTGGCGTGAAGCGGTTGATTTAGTGCGGCTGGAGGTCGACGTTTTCTTGCTGGAGGTTTTGGCGGTGGTTTTGCTTTTGGAACTGACTGCTTTTTTCTTCCGCTCTGCGGTAGTGCCCTTAGCTGGATGCGCTTTAGGCTTAGACGAAGCGTGCGTATGCCCTGTAGCATGCGCTAATGGCGGAAGTGAAATAGTTGTAAAAAGTAATGCACAGAGCGAAATCGCAATTTTGTTAAGACGCGCCACTGAGCAATCCCCTGATTAAATTACAGACATATACCTATGCCTGACGATGATTGACAAAACGCATCGATTCTAAAGCATAAAAACGCGGAGAGTTAATACTCTTTTGTATCAAAAGACTCGTTTGGTTAACATTTGCAAAAAAATGCGTCCGCGAGCCGTTTCCGCGTATGAAAAATGCGCAACGCGTTGCTGCGTATAACAATAAAATGATATTTTTGAGGCAACTTTTGCCTACAGAAGATAAAATGTGGCAAGTGAAAAAAATGTTATTATCGGTCCTGCGTTCAGAGCGCTACAATGACAAATAACTGCCGTAGAGATGTTTAAGGAAGCACGACAATGAGCACCACTTTAGAAAAAATCCAACGTCAAATCGCTGAAAACCCAATCCTGCTGTATATGAAAGGGTCTCCAAAACTGCCGAGCTGCGGTTTCTCCGCTCAGGCCGTTCAGGCGCTCTCCGCCTGTGGCGAACGTTTTGCCTACGTCGATATCCTGCAAAATCCGGACATCCGCGCAGAGCTGCCGAAATACGCTAACTGGCCGACCTTTCCGCAGCTGTGGGTTGACGGCGAGCTGGTCGGCGGCTGTGACATCGTGATTGAAATGTATCAGCGCGGCGAGCTGCAGCAGCTGATCAAAGAAACGGCGGCGAAGTATAATACTGACGAGCCGAAAGCAGAGTAATTTTGCTTCCCATAAAAAAGCGACTTCAGATGAAGTCGCTTTTTTTTATCTCTTATTCTTCGGCTACGGGCAGCGGCCAGCCGCCAAGACGCTTCCAGCGGTTGACAATTTCGCAGAACAGCTGGGCGGTTTGTTCGGTATCGTAAAGGGCCGAATGTGCCTGCGTACCATCAAATTCCATCCCTGCGGCAATGCAGGCTTTTGAAAGCACCGTTTGACCGAGCGCAAGCCCGCTCAGGGCCGCGGTATCGAAAGTAACGAACGGATGGAATGGATTGCGTTTCAGGCCGGCGCGCTCGGCCGCCGCCATCGTAAAGCCGTGATCGAACGTGGCGTTATGCGCGACCATAATAGCGCGGCTGCAGTCGCTCTCTTTCATTCCCTTACGCACCATTTTGAATATCGCGTGCAGCGCATCGTATTCGCTTACCGCGCCGCGCTCGGGATCGTTGGGATTAATACCGTTAAAAGCCAGGGCTTCAGGCTGTAGGTTTGCGCCTTCAAAAGGTTCAACATGAAAATGCAGCGTTTCGTCCAGCATCAGCCAGCCTTCCTCGTCCATTTTCAACGTAATAGCGGCGATCTCCAGCAGGGCGTCGGTTTTGGCATTAAATCCGGCAGTTTCAACATCAATTACCACTGGATAAAAACCGCGAAAACGGTCGCACAGACCATTAAGTTGAGCGTTCTCGGACATCAGATTCTCTTAGCTGGAAAAAAGTAGCGCGCATTATGGCAAATTTTACCGCGCCTTGCAGCAGGCAGGGGGGATAAAACAGCGGGCACCGCAGGTGCCCGAAGCGGATTAGTTGCCGAGGCCTTTACCGGCGTCTTTCTCTTCAATCAGTTCGATTTTATAGCCATCCGGATCTTCGACGAAAGCGATGACCGTGGTACCGCCTTTGACCGGACCTGCTTCACGCGTCACGTTACCGCCGTTCTGGCGGATGCGCTCGCAGGCTTCAGCAGCGTTTTCAACGCTCAGCGCGATATGGCCATAGGCGCTGCCGAGGTCGTACTTATCAACGCCCCAGTTGTAGGTCAGCTCAATAACGGCGGTATCGCTTTCTTCGCCGTAACCCACGAATGCCAGCGAGTATTTATACTCAGTGTTTTCGCTGGTGCGCAGCAGTTTCATGCCCAGCACGTTGGTGTAAAACTCGATAGAACGTTGCAGGTCGCCGACGCGCAGCATGGTGTGAAGTAAGCGCATAATGTCCCCTATGCAGTTTATTTTGATACATCAGAGCGTTGAGTATAGCGGCGATAACCCGCCGCTATCAATGGAGGGATTACAGCGTTGGGTAGTCGGTATAGCCTTCAGCACCGCCGCCGTAGAAGCTTTCCGGACGCTGCGGGTTGAGTGGGGCCTTTTTCTGCAGGCGCGCCACCAGATCCGGGTTGGCAATATAGTCGCGACCGAAGGCAACGGCATCAATCAGCCCTTTACCAATCAGGTCATTTGCCTTTTCGACCGTATAGGCGCCAGCGCCGATGATCGCGCCGGGGAAACGGTCGCGCACTTTCTGGCGGAACTCATCGCTATACGGTTGACCGCCAGCCCAGTCCGGCTCAGACATGTGCAGATAGGCGATCCCGCGTTTGGCCAGCTGTTCGATCAAATAGAGCGCATCGGCTTCTTCATTCGGACCATTATCGACGTTCTGGAAGCTGCCGATTGGCGAAACGCGAATACCGATACGGTCGGCGCTCCACTCTTTACTCACCGCATCAACCACTTCCAGCACGAGGCGGGCGCGATTTTCCACGCTGCCGCCGTACTCATCGGTACGATGGTTAGAAGAAGGGGACAGGAACTGGTGCAGCAGGTAGCCGTGCGCGGAGTGTAGTTCGACGAGGTCGAATCCAGCATCGCGAGCGTTGCCTACCGCCTGGCGGAAATCGTCAACGATCCCCGGGATCTCTTCGGTTTCGAGCGCGCGCGGCATCGACGTATCGACGCGAATAGCATGGCCGTTTTCATCGCGCAGCGAGGTGCGGGTACCTGCGCTTATCGCCGATGGCGCAACCGGTGCGGCACCGCCGGGCTGGAGGCTGCTATGGGAAATACGCCCGGTGTGCCACAGCTGAACGGCAATACGCCCGTTTTCCGCATGAACGCCAGCGGTGATTTTTTGCCACGCGGCAATCTGTTCCGGGCTGTGCAGGCCAGGCGCTCCCGCGTAGCCTTTAGCCTGAGCGGAAATCTGCGTGGCTTCGGTAATAATCAGGCCGGAGCTGGCGCGCTGACGATAGTATTCGCCCATCAGCGGAGTAGGAATATCGCCCGGCTCAATGCTGCGCAGACGGGTCAGCGGAGCCATAAACACGCGATTCGGTACGGTTACCGCACCCACTTTCAACGGGGTAAACAACTTTGATTCTGACATACTGACTCCTGAGTAGACCGGTCGTCTTGTAGCTGATGAAATAAAAACGCCTGTTAAACGGCAGGCGCGGCAATAATATTTTTAACATGAGCAAGGGCGCTTTCCAGCGGCGCGGCGTTACGCGTGATCTTGGCCTGCAGATTGGCCCCGAGCCACAGGGAATAAAGCACCTGGGAGAGCGTCAATGCGTCGCCGTCAAACGCCAGGCAGCCTTCCTGTCGGCCCTTTTCAAGAGCGTCGCCGAGCAGGATGATAATCTGGCTGGCGCCTTTATCCATTGCGGTGCGCATATCTTCCGACAAATCGCACACCTCGGCCGACAGCTTAACCGTCAGGCAACCGCTGATAATACCCTGCTGGCAAAACTGCGTCAGCGTATGCTGATAGTAGGCTAACAGGCGATCGCGATAGTTTCCTTCGCCGTGTTCAAAATGCTCCACCAGGCGCTGAAGATATCCGGCGTAATGATGGTCGAGCAGCTCAACGCCAAAGGCCTCTTTAGAGCGAAAGTAGTGATAAAAAGAACCTTTCGGCACTTCCGCTGTTTTCAGCAGTTCGCTCAGACCCATACCGGTAAATCCCCGATGCATGCAGAGCTTCTCGCCGGTGGCAAGGATATGTTCGCGGGTGTTGCATTCACTGTGCTTGTTCATGGCGCCCACTGTAATAGACCGATTGGTCTAATGCAAGTCATAATTAAAAATGCTGCCTGGCGCAGAGGGTGATGGACAAAATTTGCTTACGGCGAGTGAAACGTCTTCAATAAAGAAAGAGATCGGTGCAGGAGAGGCGAAGTGGCTGAACAACTTGAGTTCTTCCCGGTACAAAGTCCGTGCCGGGGAATTTGTCAGTCTGATGAACGCGGCTACTGCCGGGGTTGCTTGCGTAGTCGCGACGAACGTTTTAACTGGCAGAAAATGAGCGATGCGCAAAAGCAGGAGGTTCTGCGTCTGTGCCGCCAGCGGCTGCTGCGTAAATTACGCGCAGCTAAACAGGAGAGTCCGGAAGAACCGCAGCAACCTTCACTGTTTTAAGCATAAAATTGCGTATACTCAGGACACTTTTTTGTTGAGGAAGCTGTTATGGTTCAGCGTATTGCTATGGCTCCGCAGGGGCCGGAATTCTCTCGTTTTGTGATGGGCTACTGGCGTCTGATGGACTGGAATATGTCCGCTCAAGAGCTGGTGAGCTTTGTTGAGCAGCACCTGGATCTGGGCGTTACTACCGTCGATCATGCCGACATCTATGGCGATTATCGCTGTGAAGCGACCTTTGGTGAAGCGCTGAAGCTGGCGCCGCACCTGCGCAGCCGTATGGAAATTGTAACTAAATGCGGGATTGCGACCAAAGCACGGCCTGAAAATACCATAGGCCACTATATTACCGACCGCGACCACATTGTGCAGAGCGCGGAGCAGTCGCTGCGTAATCTGGCCACCGATCGTCTTGACCTGCTGCTGATTCATCGCCCGGACCCTCTGATGGATGCTGATGAAGTCGCGGAAGCTTTTATGGCGTTACATCACAGCGGCAAGGTGCGCCACTTCGGCGTATCTAACTTCACGCCTGCTCAGTTTACTCTGCTGCAGTCGCGTCTGCCGTTTACCCTCGCGACCAACCAGGTGGAAATTTCCCCGGTCCATCAGCCGCTGCTGCTTGACGGCACGCTCGATCAGCTTCAGCAGCTACGTATTCGCCCGATGGCGTGGTCCTGTCTCGGCGGCGGTCGTTTGTTTAATGACGACAGCTTCCAGCCGCTGCGCGATGAACTGGCGCGCATCGCTCAGGAGCTGAATGCCGAGAGCATTGAGCAGGTGGTATACGCGTGGATCCTGCGTCTGCCTTCGCGGCCGCTGCCCATTATCGGCTCTGGTAAAATTGAGCGCGTCCGCTCCGCGGTTGTGGCTGAGAAGCTGAACATGTCGCGCCAGCAGTGGTTCCGAATTCGCAAAGCGGCTTTAGGGTACGACGTTCCGTAACCCTTCATCGCCTCCTTAATGGCCTACACTTAGTAGCGATAGAGCCATTAAGGAGGTGCTATGCAACGATGTATTCTTGCCATATTTACCCTTACCGTATGCGCCGGCGCACAGGCGGCAAGCGAAAGTATTGATATCAATCTGGTGACCAGTCAGAGCGTTGGTCAGCACATAGGTAGCGTTAAAATCAGTGAAACCGCTAAAGGTCTGGAGTTTACCCCTGATCTGAAAGCGCTTCCTCCTGGTGAACACGGCTTTCATATTCATGCCAACGGCAGCTGCCAGCCGGCCATTAAAGAAGGCAAAGCCGTCGCCGCCGGTGCAGCCGGCGGGCATTATGATCCACATAACACCGGAAAACATGCAGGGCCTGACGGTGCCGGTCACCTCGGCGATCTGCCATTTCTGGTGGTCAATAACGACGGTAAAGCCACCCAGCCGGTGGTGGCTCCACGTTTAAAAAAACTGGATGAGATTAAAGGGAAAGCGCTGATGATTCACGTGGGGGGCGATAATATGTCCGACAGCCCTCAGCCTCTGGGAGGCGGCGGCGAGCGGTTCGCCTGCGGCGTGATTAAGTAGTCCTTTCGGTCAGCGTTCCGGCAATCGGCGCTTGTTCCAGCTGCGACAGCGCGCACCACAGTCGCCAGATGACCGCCGCCAGCTCTTTGGCCGCGGGCTGGTGATGGTGATTAAGCGTGTCGCAGATTCGCTGCAGCTCCTGCAAAGTCGAGGCGAGAGGGCGCTGCTGTACGCCGCGCTCGCTCATGACGTCCCGCAGCAGGCTAATACATAGATCCCGTACCTGCGAGAGCGGGTCGGAGCGGGTTTCCCATTCCCGCAGCTGCCACACCACATGGGAGCAATTGAGCAACACCACGCCCCAGCGCAGCAGCCAGCGGCGAGCCTGCGCATCCTGACTATTACTTAACTGACTAATATGGTGATAAACCAGCGATTCAAATTCGTGCTCGCTGTGCTGCGGACGACGGCTGAGCTGGTCGACAAAGTGACGCCGTAACGCCCGGATGTGACGGCGGCTTTTGCGGGCGTCTGAACCCGGACTAATAATAGCGAATGCCAGCCATGCAAGGCCTACACCAATGATTTTCCCCAAATTGTCGTTCAGGAACGAGGCGTAATCATAGACCGGAGGATTGGTGACCGATATAAATGACCCCATAAATACAATCAGCTGTCCCCACAGTCCGGCCAGCTTAGGCATTTGCAGTTTGAGCAGCTGCATGGTGGTCAGCAGGGGAAAAAGGAACAGTAAAAACTGCCACAGATCGGTTATCTGCACCATCAGGCCAAACTTCACCACGAAGCTAAATAGGGAAAGCAGGATCAGGGTGCGCATCAACAGCGTTAACGACTTGAACGGTGAGGGTGAGATTGAATAGAGCACGCAGCAGATTGCCGCCAGAGTTAGCGCCGCCGCGCAGGACTGCCATTGAGTGCTAATTCCCCAGGCGCCAAGCATTACCAGCGCGCAAAAGGCGCGTACGCCGTTCCACAAGGCTTCGGTCTGGTCTGTATGGCGGGCCAGCGCGGGTGCTGAAGGTACATTAAATTCCGTTATCGCAGAAGCGTTTTCGATGCGTTTGATCCAGCGACTATTGTCCAGATAGAGACGACAAAAGTAGCGCAGGCGCTTCCAGAAGGCGATGTGTCGGTAGTCCGCATCCGACGGCGGAGCGAGCGGAGCGATAATGCGGGCCACGCTCCAGACGTCAGCGTTTGACTTGGCTAATTCGCTGAGCAAAGACTCCAGTATTTCGCGGGTATTGGCGGGCGCGGTGGGCCAGTTGAGCAGCATTCTCCGCAGGCTTGAAATCACGCTGGTCATTCGCAGCTGCTGGTGAAGCAGGTAGTTCAGCAGCGGGTTTTGCCGACGAAAGCGATAGTGGCTCCAGAAGGCCTGGATGCGCAGCAGATTCATGGTCAGGATCTGCCCAATCACGCTTTCGTGTGCGGAACGGATTGCATCGGTAGTTTCCGGTACCCACAGCAGGCTGGCGTGTTCCAGCAGGCGCGCATGCATGTTTTTCAGCGCAGTTAGCAGCGTGGCACCATCGGAGGTACTCGGTAAGATCATCATCATTAGCCCGCCGCACAAGATGCCGACGATGACTTCGCAGACCCGCGACTGCGCAATGGTCCACAGTTCGTTAGCGTCAGTGATGTTGATAACCGGGAAAGCAATAATCGCACAGGTGTAGCCTGCCAGCTGGAAAGCGTAGGCGACATTGTTGGTGAACATCGCGCAGGCCCATGTGCAGAGCGCTATCCACGCTGAAATACTGAAAAGAAACAGCCACGGATCGTTAAGCGTGTGCCCGGCCAGCAGCAGCGCCGCGCAGGCGCCAAGCAGGCTACCGGCAATACGTCCGAAGCTTTTACTGATGACGCCGCCGACGGTAGGAAAACTGACCACCGCGGCAGAGGTCATCGCCCAGTAGGGTTCATCAAGATTCAGCCAGTAGGCGACGCTTAGCGCGAGGCACATCGCAATCCCATTGCGCAGGGCATAGCGCCACTGCGGACGGCTGGCCTTAATCCAGGGGAGCGAACGCCAGGTCAGGGCCTGCAGCTTCATCACTGAGGGCCAATGGCAACGGTGCAGGTGGTACCGGAGACCAGCGTGACATCCGGCGGCAGATTGTCAAACTCAATGCGTACCGGTACGCGCTGGGCAAGACGTACCCATGGAATATTGGGTTTAATATTGGCGACCAGCTCGCCGCCGCCCTCTACGCTCTGGTCAACGATCGCACGTCCAATGCTGCCTACGTGACCCTGTAACTTTTGCTTGCTGCTGTACAGGATGATTTGCGCGCTATCGCCGGGGCGGATATTGCGCAGTTTAGTTTCTTCGAAATAACCCACCACGTAAAACGAGTGGCTGTCGACAAGAGCAAAAACCGGATGACCGACGGCAGCGTAGTCGCCAACTCGGGTGGAGAGATTGGTGACCCAGCCGTCAACCGGCGCTTTGATCTCCGTTTGCGTCAGCTGCCACTGGGCATGAGCGAGGGTGGCCTGCGCCGCGCCAACTACCGCCTTTGCCGCTTCAAGATTAGTATTTGCGGTATTAAGCGCGGTATTGGCGCTTTCCAGGTCTTCAGCGGAAATGAAGTTTTGCGAAAGACTGCGCCTGCGGCTGGCATCGCTGGCGGCTTTTTTCTGTTCTGCCTGCGCTCGGGCTACTTCAGCTTTGGCTCTGGCGAGCTGCGCCTGAGCGTTGAGCAGGGCAATTTTATAAGGCGTATCATCAATGCGGAACAGCACATCCCCGGCCTTAACTAACTGATTATCGCGAACGTTGAGCTCCAGGATGCTGCCGGAAACCTGCGGCGTAACGCCAACCTGTTCGGCGCGTACCTTACCGTCGCGGGTCCATGGAGATTGAGTGTAGTAATTCCAGACCAGCCAGGCGGCAATAATGGCCAGCGCGGCAACCAGCAGCGTGGATAAGTATTTTAGTTTCTTCATGAAATGAACATTACCAGATAGTCAGTAAAACCAGCGCCAGACAGACGGAGAGCGCAAACAACGACAGGTCCATCAGCAGGGGATGCCAGATCTCCCCCGCGTACATCCAGTCCCGAAGCTGACGATGAACGATTAGCCAGATAAAAAAGCCTAACAGGACGGCTTTAAAGATAGGGGGGAAATAGACAGACGCGCCGAACACCAGGTCCTGAAGCGACAATCCGGCAGTGTTAAGACTCAGTTTCACAAGCAAAAATCCTCTGCCGTTGCAGGAAGAATGTTCAGGTGATGCAATTATTCACATTGTAAATCATTGTCTTGATTTTAGTGAATCAGGTAATTCATTTGTTTTGGTAATTTAAATGCTGCACACTATTCTAAAATCAGTATAATAACTTAGCAAGCTAATTATAAGGAGATGAAATTGGAATCGCCACTTGGTTCTGATCTGGCACGTTTGGTGCGCGTATGGCGCGCGCTAATCGACCATCGCCTGAAACCTCTGGAGTTAACGCAGACGCACTGGGTCACGCTGCATAACATTCACCAGCTGCCGCCTGAACAGTCGCAGATTCAGCTGGCGAAAGCCATTGGTATTGAGCAGCCTTCGCTGGTACGCACGCTCGACCAACTGGAGGAGAAAGGGCTTATTTCTCGCCAGACCTGTGCAAACGACCGGCGAGCAAAACGTATCAAGCTTACGGAAAAAGCCGAGCCCCTGATCAATGAAATGGAAGAGGTTATCGGCAAAACGCGTGATGAGATTCTGGCAGGCGTTTCTAAAGAAGAGGTGGAAACTCTGCTTAATTTGATTCGTAAACTTGAACACAACATCCTCGATCTCCAGGCAAAAGATTGACCTTCCTGAGGCCCAGGATATTCCCGGGGCCTCTTTTTAACTTACTCCTGCCAGACCACCACGCGATTACGACCGGTATTTTTGGCTTCGTACATCGCTGCATCCGCGCGCTTCACGCACTCTTCTGCAGAAACATGCGCATCGTGAGTGGTAAACACGCCCATACTGATAGTCATTCTTTCGGGCAGCCCTTCCTCTCGATCGCTCACGGTAAGGCGAACACGTTCGGCGATTGCCAGCGCTTCTTTTGCTCCAATGTTGACCAGCAGCAAGGCAAACTCTTCACCGCCGATACGCGCTGCCGCGTCGTCCTGGCGCACATTGCTTTGTAACACGCTGGCGGCGAACTGAATCACCTTATCGCCCTGTACGTGGCCGTAGGTGTCGTTTATACGCTTAAAGCGATCGAGGTCGCAGACAATCACCGACAGCGGCTGTGAGGCAGACACCTTCGGCAATTGTTCATTCAAAGCGTCATAAAAATAGCTGCGGTTATACAGCCGGGTAAGGGGATCGCGTATGGAGTTTTGGTAAGAGTGCACGTACTTGTTGTGCGATTCACGGTAGAGCATAAAAACGTCGCAAAGTAGTACTAAAACCAAAAACAGGGTGCTCAGCGTTTCAAAGAGCCGAGCCTGGTTCCAGGCGCGTCCGCTATCATTACCCGCGAAGAGGAGAACCATCAGGGTAAATATATAGGCCGTACAAAAAAAAGCGCCGCTGTACCAGAATATATTGCGCAGCTTAGTCAGGCTAATAAGCAAGATTAGCGTCAATGACCAGATGGTTATTAATAACCAACCAACTCGGTTATGCCATAACGGAGTAAAAGTAAACGTTAAGTTGTCAATAAATTCAATGCTTAACCATGGAGAATTGCTGGAATGAATCCACGATAATATGAGTATTGCCGTGATGAAAATAAAACAGCTGGACAGCACCGCGCCGTGGATTTTCCATGCACTAATAGTACTATGGCGAATGCGATATAAAATTATCGAAGTCATAAATAAAACAGTCATCATGACGTTACGGAAAAAATAAAAAATAAGCGCGTCATTCTGATTGATGACGCGGCCCTGACCGCACATCAGCCAGTCCGGGTAGCTGCTGATAGTCCCCAGCATCAGCAGGGCTGAACAGGCAAATGCGAAGGCAATCGGCGCCAGGTACAGCCTTTTTTTATCACACAGATACTTCATCCCCATAAAGCAGGCGACCATGATATGGAAGCCCATCAGGGAAATAGTCAACACCGGAAAAAGCATAGATGACGTTGCAGAAATACGATGAATTAATGAGCCGCTAAGGAAATTAATCGTAGCAATAGAAAAACCGCATACGGTAACGTAAAGAAATATCCGGTGGAGCAAGCATTTAAGATTTAAAAACATAGTCAGCATCCCTCAATAAAAGGGCAAAAGTAAAACGACGCAAACGTCGTAAATGATTTGGGTATTACTGACTGAAGACTACTTGATGATGGTGGGGGGAATATTGCGCAGGCGCAAATAGTAGACGAGCGAGAGCGAATTTAAATATATTTGGATTATCTATTTATATTAGTGAGTAATACATATTTTATATAAATAAGCGGCCCGTGAGGGCCGCATCAATAAGGTTTAGCGCGGGGATACCGTCACCTGGCTGCCGCTGCCGGCAATGGCCACGCGCTGGCCAACAGAGAACGGCGTGCTGCCCTGTTTCTGCACAACCATAATGGTGTTGCCGTCATCTTTGCGGATTTCCAGCTCAACGCCCTGGGTTTTGTTCATCGCACCCTGTACGCCCTGGCCGGCCACGCCACCTGCAACTGCGCCTGCCGCGGTTGCCAGTGAGCGACCGGTGCCACCGCCGATGGTGTTGCCCAGGAAGCCGCCGAGTACCGCGCCGCCGATAGCGCCGATAGCGTTGCTGTCATCGCCGCCCTGAATCTGAACCGCACGGGTATGGACAATGGTGCCGTAGGTCACGCTTTGGACCTGTTTGGCTTCAGATGCGGAGTAAACATCGCCGGACAGGCCGCTGCTGCTGACGCATCCTGCAAGCGTAAAACCAATCATCGAGACAGCCAAAACACGTAAAATCATTTATGAATCTCCTGTTCACCAAGAAGCGTTCTATTGAACTTCCTTGTAGCCAATTATATGGCATTTAAGCGTCTACTGGCATAGTAGATGCTGTGACTATACTAAAAATAATAATCAGAGTCGTCTCAACCTAAACTAAACACAATTTCTTTACGCTAAGCAGGCTAGTGCTGCTTGTATTGTTAAAAAGTATTATAGCAGCATAGCATTGCCCCCTCGTTTATGATGGAGTGTGGGGATATACGAGAGTCATGGAATGAAGGAAAGCGTATGAAATCAGGTCGCTTTATCGGCGTAATGTCCGGCACCAGCCTCGATGGTGTCGATGTTGTTCTCGCAACTATTAATGAAACGATGGTCGCTCAGCAGGCCAGCCTGACATTCCCCATCCCCATTGCTATTAAAGAAGAGATTCTGGCTATTTGTCAGGGGCAACAGCTCACGCTGGCGCAGCTGGGGAGGCTTGATACACGTCTGGGGCGGCTGTTTGCCGATGCGGTTCTGGCGCTGATGGCGCAGGAGAAGCTACAGGCATCAGAAATCGTGGCCATCGGCTGCCATGGCCAAACGGTCTGGCATGAGCCTACGGGCGATGCGCCGCATACCATGCAGATTGGCGACAATAACCAGATTGCCGCGCGCACCGGCGTAACGGTGGTCGGTGATTTTCGCCGTCGCGATATGGCGCTCGGTGGTCAGGGCGCGCCGCTGGTTCCGGCGTTCCACCATGCGCTGCTGGCGCATCCTGTTGAACGTCGAATGACTCTTAATATTGGCGGCATAGCCAACCTCTCGTTGCTGGTGCCGGGTCAGCCGGTGCGCGGCTACGATACCGGGCCTGGTAACATGCTGATGGATGCGTGGATCTGGCGTCAGTGCGGCAAACCCTATGATAAAGACGCCCGTTGGGCCAGCGAGGGCAAAGTTGTGCTGCCGCTGCTGCAGGATATGTTAAGCGATCCGTGGTTTGCGCTACCCGCGCCGAAGAGCACCGGCCGTGAGTACTTTAACTACGGCTGGCTGGCGCAGCATCTGGCGCGTTATCCGGGGCTACGCGCCCAGGACGTGCAGGCAACGCTGACCGAACTGACCGCCGTCAGCATCAGCGAACAGGTGTTGCTGAGCGGCGGCTGTGAACGTTTGCTGGTATGCGGCGGCGGCGCGCGTAACCCGCTGGTGATGGCGCGTCTGGCGGCTCTGCTGCCGGGGACGGAAGTGTCGACCACCGATGAGGCCGGTATCAGCGGCGACGATATGGAGGCGCTGGCGTTTGCATGGCTGGCGTGGCGTACGCTCGCGGGACTACCGGGAAATCTTCCGTCGGTCACCGGCGCCTCAGAGGCTTCGGTGCTGGGGGCGATTTTCCCGGCAAATCCGCGGCAAAATCAGAGTTAACTGAAATCACCCGCGCTGGTTTATCCGTAAACTGGACATCGTTGAGGGAGGGCGTAAGGCCTTCCCGGACCGGGAAAGTCGAAGGCAAACCGATGAAAAAAATTCTTATTCTTGCTGTACCTTTTATGCTCGCTGGCTGTAGCTACTACAACCAGTTCGTCGAGCGGATGAATACTGACACGCTGGAATACCAGTGTGACCAGAAACCGTTGACCGTCCATCTTAATAATACTCGTCAGCAGGTCAGCTTTATTTACGATAACCAACAGCTTAACTTGCCGCAGGGACTTTCGGCATCTGGTGCTCGTTATACCGACGGCGTTTATGTTTTCTGGTCAAAAGGCGACAGCGCCACCGTCTATAAACGCGACCGTATTGTGCTGGAAAACTGTCAGCTGCAAACCGCCAAACGTTGAGATTTCAGTTATGGGGGAGCACAATAACGCTACCCTTTGCTTATTTTCTCTAATGCCATGTCTGATAACGACGAATTGCAGCAAATCGCGCATCTGCGCCGTGAGTATACCCGTGGTGGCCTGCGCCGCCACGATCTTCCCGCCGAACCTCTGGCATTATTCGAACGCTGGCTGCGTCAGGCCTGTGACGCAAAGCTCGCTGACCCAACGGCGATGGTCGTCGCCACCGTCGATGAAAACTCGCAGCCTTACCAGCGCATCGTTCTGCTCAAGCATTACGATGAGAAAGGCCTGGTGTTTTATACCAATCTCGGCAGCCGTAAGGCCCACCAGATCGAAAAAAATCCTCGCATCAGCCTGCTGTTCCCATGGCATATGCTGGAGCGCCAGGTAATGGTTATCGGTAAAGCGGAACGCCTTTCGACGCTGGAGGTCGTGAAGTATTTCCATAGCCGACCGCGCGATAGCCAGATTGGCGCCTGGGTATCACAGCAGTCCAGCCGCATCTCGGCTCGCGGTATTCTTGAAAGTAAGTTCCTTGAGCTAAAGCAAAAATTCCAGCAGGGCGAAGTTCCGCTGCCGAGCTTCTGGGGCGGATTCCGCGTCAGCATTGAACAGATGGAGTTCTGGCAGGGCGGTGAGCACCGTCTGCACGATCGGTTTCTCTATCAGCGGCAAAACAGCGGCTGGCAAATCGACCGCCTCGCGCCATAAAGGACATAAAAATGTTGCGTTAAGCGCTGGTGCATCGTGGCCCGGCGCTTTATTCTATATGCTTCATTTTTCAAGCTGCATCTTAGTTAGCTGCGCCTGCCTGGCTCTGTTGCACATCTGAGTAAATTTCCGGGGCTTTTACATGCTTGCCGCCGCGATGCAGTTTGAATAATTTTTGCGTAGATATTTTTTCGCGTCTGGCGAAAAGTCGTGTACCGGCAGAGGTGCAGTCGTTTTATAGATGGAGAATTTGATGGCAAGCAGTAACTTGATTAAACAATTGCAGGAGCGGGGGCTGGTAGCCCAGGTGACGGACGAGGAAGCGTTAGCAGAGCGACTGGCGCAAGGCCCGATCGCGCTCTATTGCGGCTTCGACCCTACCGCCGACAGCTTGCACTTGGGGCATCTTGTTCCATTGTTATGCCTGAAACGCTTTCAGCAGGCAGGCCACAAACCTGTTGCGCTGGTAGGCGGCGCGACGGGGTTGATTGGCGATCCGAGCTTTAAAGCCGCTGAGCGTAAACTGAACACCGAAGATACCGTGCAGGAGTGGGTAGATAAAATTCGCAAACAGGTCGCGCCTTTCCTCGACTTTGATTGCGGTGATAACTCTGCCATTGCCGCGAATAATTACGACTGGTTCGGCGGTATGAACGTGCTGACCTTCCTGCGTGATATCGGCAAGCACTTCTCTGTAAACCAGATGATTAACAAAGAAGCGGTGAAGCAGCGCCTGAACCGCGACGATCAGGGCATCTCTTTTACCGAGTTCTCCTATAACCTGCTGCAGGGTTACGATTTTGCCTGCCTGAACAAACTGCACGGCGTCGCGCTGCAAATCGGCGGTTCTGACCAGTGGGGTAACATTACTTCCGGTATCGATCTGACCCGTCGTTTGCATCAGAACCAGGTCTTCGGCCTGACCGTCCCGCTGATCACCAAAGCCGATGGTACGAAATTTGGTAAAACCGAGGGTGGCGCAGTATGGCTGGATCCGAAGAAAACCAGTCCGTACAAGTTCTATCAGTTCTGGATCAACACCGCCGATGCCGACGTATATCGTTTCCTGAAGTTCTTCACCTTTATGGATATTGCGGAAATCAATGCCCTGGAAGAAGAAGACAAAAATAGCGGTAAGGCGCCTCGCGCCCAGTATGTGCTCGCCGAGCAGGTGACCCGTCTGGTTCACGGTGAGGAAGGCCTGGTAGCAGCTAAACGTATCACCGAGAGTCTGTTCAACGGCAATTTAAGCGATCTGAGCGAGGCTGATTTTGAACAGCTGGCGCAGGATGGCGTGCCGATGATTGAAATGGAAAAGGGCGCCGATCTGATGCAGGCTCTGGTGGATTCCGAGCTGCAGCCGTCTCGCGGCCAGGCGCGTAAAACCATCGCTTCCAATGCGGTGACCATCAACGGCGAAAAACAGTCCGATGCGGAATACGTATTTGTCGATGCCGACCGCCTCTTCGGTCGCTACACCTTACTGCGTCGCGGTAAGAAAAATTACTGTCTGGTCTGCTGGAAGTAATTGCGTAAAGGCAGGGGCGTGGGAAACCACGCCCCTTATTTTTTGCTCTCAGGTAATCAAGATGAAGAATATCCTCGCCATCCAGTCCCACGTTGTGTTTGGCCATGCGGGCAATAGCGCCGCTGAGTTTCCAATGCGCCGTCTTGGCGCCAACGTCTGGCCGCTTAACACCGTACAATTCTCCAATCATACTCAATACGGAAAATGGACCGGTTGCGTCATGCCGCCTGCGCATCTCACGGAAATCGTTCAGGGGATTGCCGATATTAATCAGCTACAGCGCTGTGATGCAGTGTTAAGCGGATACCTGGGGTCGGCTGAACAGGGCGAACATATTCTTGGTATTGTGCGCCAGGTTAAAGCCGCTAATCCGGCAGCGAAATATTTCTGCGACCCGGTGATGGGACACCCTGAAAAAGGATGCATCGTTGCGCCTGGCGTTGCAGAGTTTCATGTGCGCTATGCGCTGCCGGCGAGCGATATTATTGCGCCAAATCTGGTTGAGCTGGAAATCCTCTGCGGGCATCCGGTAGCCAACGTTAATGAAGCGGTATTAGCCGCGCGGGAGCTGATTGAGCAGGGGCCTGAAGTGGTGCTGGTTAAGCATCTATCGCGCGCCGGGCTTAGCATGGACCGTTTTGAGATGCTGCTGGTTACCGCGCAAGAAGCCTGGCATATCAGCCGTCCGCTGGTGGATTTTGGCATGCGCCAGCCGGTGGGCGTCGGTGATGTTACCAGCGGCCTGCTGTTGGTTAAGCTGCTGCAGGGTGCGACTCTGCGCGATGCGCTGGAGCACGTTACCGCTGCGGTATATGAAATCATGCTGGCGACAAAAAATATGCAGGAGTATGAGCTACAGGTTGTCGCGGCTCAGGATCGTATTGCACAGCCGGAGCACTATTTCAGCGCCACTCAGCTTTAGAAGATGTTCACGCTTGCCCGACAGCCGCCGGGCAAGCGTCAGCCTTAATTAAGCCCTTCGGCCTCAAGAGCGGCAGCGACCGCAGGACGGGCGGCAACGTGCTTCATCCAGGCCGCAATATTGTTATAGCCTTCCATATCCAGCTTCACGGCGTAGGCCCAGCGCAGCACGGTGAACAGATAGCCATCGGCGATGGTGAAACGGTGCCCGTTCAGCCACTCTTTATCCTGCAGACACGCATCGACATACTGCATTTTTTTATCCAGCTGCGCGCGAGCAATAGGTTTGAAATCCTCCGGCGTGTCCGGGCGGAACAGTGGAGTAAAGCCTTTATGTAGCTCTGTCGCCACGTAGTTTAGCCATTCCAGCGTCTGATAGCGGGCGATGCTTCCCACCGGAGCCAGCAGCTGGCGATCGGGCACGAGATCGGCGATATATTGCATAATGGCCACACCTTCCGTCAGCAGCACATCATCATCCAGCAGCAGCGCCGGTACCTGGCCCTTCGGGTTGATCGGCAGATAATCATCCCCGTTTTCGAGGCGTTTTTTCATTACGTCAACGCCTTGTAGGGTGAAGTCCAGCCCGCTTTCGCGTAGCGCAATATGCGAAGCAAGTGAACAAGCGCCGGATTTGTAGAACAGTTTCATCGATAACTCCTCGTGGCTGCGGTTTTCTGTATGTTAGTCCGCCCCGGGGCAAAAAAAAACCGCTAACAGAACGTTAGCGGTTTAAATTTATGGGTTTTCCCGAAGAGCTTAAGCCGTTGCGGTATCGCTGGCTTTTGCTGCTTTATCATCGTCCTGGGTCATGCGGTTCAGCTTCGGCGCCGTCAGCAGCATCAGGATGGCGATAACGCCGGTGGCAATACCGATGTTGAGGAAGACGCGACCGTAGACTTCCAGCGACATCAGCGGGTCTGTTACGTTTTCTGGTACTGCCATCATATTCGCAACATAGCCACCGATCAGGTTAGCGCCAGCGGTGGTCAGGAACCAGCTGCCCATGATGAAGCCCATCAGTCGCTGAGGAACCAGCTGAGCAACCATTGCCAGGCCCAGACCAGAGATCATCAGCTCGCCAATGCTCTGCAGGCCATAGCTCATGACCAGCCAGCTCACGTTCACAATACCGGCATCGCTGGCGAACTTAGCGCCCAGCGGTAGTACGAGAAACGCGCCTGAACACAGAACCATACCAATAGCGAACTTCATCGGCATCGGCAGAGTATCGCCCATTTTGTTATAAATGGCGGCGAGAATCGGGCTACCGATAATGATCCAGAACGGGTTCAGCGCCTGATACTGTTCGGGTTCGAAAGCAATGCCCAGCAGAGAGTGTTCAACGTTGCGAATAGCAAAGAAGTTCAACGAGGTTGGCATCTGGCTATACAGTACGAAGAAGATAATCGCCTGCAGCATCAGAATGAACGCTACGATCATTTTGCGACGCGCTGCGCCCTGCATCGCAAAGGCTTCTTTAGCGAAAATAATGATGATACCCAGCGCCACTACGCCCAGCGCCATGCGTGCGATGCCCTGGTTGTGCAGCAGCCAGGTGGCAATTGCTATCAGAACCACTACGCCGACGATAGTGGCCAGCAGTTTGCCGACCTGCACCGGTGCGAAGTCTGGTTTGGAACCGTACTGTTTAACCCAACGCTGGCAGAAAGCAAAGTTGACGATGGTGATCAGCAGGCCGACAAAGCTCAGCGCAAACGCCACGCTCCAGCCGAATTTGGCGGCCAGCCACGGCGTAGCCAGCATTGAGAAGAATGAGCCGATATTGACGGACATGTAGTACATGGTAAATGCACCGTCCAGACGCGGATCGTTCTTTTCATAGCAGGTTGAGAGCAGAGAAGAGGGGTTTGCCTTAAAAAGGCCGTTACCGACGGCGATAGTCGCCATACCCATATACACGATGCCCGCATCGTGACCGGACCACGCTACCAGAGCATAGCCGATAGCAAGGACGATGGCGCCGAGCATAATAACGCGTTTGGTACCCAGCACCTTGTCGCCCAGCCAGCCGCCAATCGCTACAAGACCGTAAACCAGGGCGCTGAAGGAAGAGAACAGGGTGATAGAGTCCGCTTCTGACATACCCAGCTGTTTAACCAGGTAAACGGCCATAATCCCTTGCAGGCCGTAGAAACCAAAACGTTCCCAGAGCTCAATAGAGAAGATGAGATAGAACGAACGTGGTTGTTTGAAAGCGTTCAAACTGACGCTTTCTGTTGGTTTATTGTTTGCAGTCGACACAAATACCTCTTTTTTTACATCCCATATTAACGGGGGGTGCTCGGGGCGCAATCTTCTCAGACCGCTGCCTTTATAGTTATTCTGGAGGGAAAACGGCAGGTAATGTTCACTATCCTGCCCCTTCAGGCAATAGCTTTGTAATAATCTGTTACACATATTCGGTGCGTTATAATACACCGCTCTTTCAAATGTTATGCAGAGTTAAATTTCAATGTTTGTTAAATGGAAGAATTTTTATCTGCCAGAATCCGAATTTTTACGCATAATGGCAATATGTTCTGCTGTTTGCGCTTGCATCCAGTGATATAGCCCATAATCCTAAAAATTGATGGGGTATTGTTTTGGTATTTAAAGCAGGGGTATTTGAATGAGCGGATTTACGTATTAATACATTAACAATAAATCAACAAGAAATAGACTGAGTGATCCAGCTCACAAATGTATAGAAAATTTATCTCTGAAAAAAATGAATAACCTGACTGGTAGTTATATAACCGAATAATCACCCGGCTTAAGGCCGATAATATGGCGTTAACGTCGGGAGAGAAGGGGATTAAACAGAGCCATGATCCTGCACAGGACGATGGCTCTGAATTTTGTCAGGAGTAGACCTTCTCTTTGAACTCGCAGAGGTCTTCAATCAGGCAGGAGCCGCAGCGCGGTTTGCGGGCAATACAGGTATAACGACCGTGCAGGATTAGCCAGTGATGGCAATCCACTTTAAATTCGGCGGGAACGACCTTTAACAGCTTTTCTTCGACCTGTTCAACGTTCTTGCCGGGGGCAAATTGCGTCCGGTTACACACGCGGAAAATATGCGTATCAACGGCGATGGTTGGCCAGCCGAAGGCCGTATTCAGCACCACGTTAGCGGTTTTGCGACCGACGCCGGGAAGCGCCTCAAGGGCAGCCCTGTCCTCCGGGACCTCGCCATTGTGCTGTTCTAGCAGGATCCGGCAGGTCTTAATGACATTTTCAGCTTTGCTGTTAAACAGGCCGATGGTTTTAATATATGACTTCACGCCTTCAACGCCCAGCTCCAGCATGGCGGCAGGGGTGTTGGCTACCGGGTAGAGCTTCGCCGTGGCTTTGTTGACGCTGACATCGGTTGCCTGCGCCGAGAGCAGTACGGCGATTAATAACTCAAACGGTGAGTTAAAATTCAGTTCCGTGGTGGGGTGCGGGTCGTTATCCCTGAGCCTGGTGAGGATCTCCAGGCGTTTACTTTTATTCATCCTATGCTTTTCCCGTCACATCAGAGGGCGCAATAATATCGGCTTGCGCCGCTTTGGCTTTGCGCTGTTTGCTACGTTCATCAATCAGGTATTTTACCGCTAACATCATGCCGAGGCCAATAAATGCGCCGGGCGGCAGCATGGCCAGCAGGAACGGCGTATCGGTATGGAAAACTTCTATTCGCAGAACTTTCGCCCAGCTGCCGAGCAGACTGTCGGCGCCATCAAACAGGGTGCCGTTACCGAGAATTTCACGCATCGAACCGAGGACAAACATCGCGCATGTCGCCCCCATACCGATGGAAAACCCGTCCAGCGCCGAAAGCGCCGGGCCTTTTTTAGCGGCGAAAGCTTCCGCGCGGCCAACCACGATGCAGTTGGTAACGATCAGCGGGATAAAAATACCCAGAGACTGATAAAGACCAAACGCGTAGGCGTTGATCAGCATCTGCACGACGCTGACGACCGACGCAATGATCATCACGTAAATCGGGATACGGATTTCCGCAGGGGTCCAGCGTCGCAGGCTGGAAATGGTCAGGTTAGTTAGGGTGAGTACCAGCGTCGTCGCCAGCCCAAGCCCAAGAGCATTGGTGGCGGTTGAGGTTACAGCGAGCAGGGGACACATCCCCAGCAGCTGAACCAGCGCGGAGTTGTTTTTCCACAACCCCTGAACTATGACATCTTTTACTTCGCTCATGGTCTAGCCTCCACAGGGAGTGAATGCGGAAATCTGCGCGGGCAGCGTCTGTGCGTACAGGCCCGCACGCTTGACGGCATTGACCACCGCGCGCGGGGTAATCGTAGCGCCGGTAAACTGGTCGAAATCTCCGCCGTCTTTTTTCACCGCCCAGCCGCTGTCGTTTTGTCCGTGAATAACTTTACCGGCAAAGAGGGTGATCCAGTCAGAAATTCTGAGCTCAATTTTGTCACCCAGTCCGGGCGTTTCATGATGTTCGGTGACGCGGGTGCCCAGTACGGTTCCTTTAAAATCAGCGGCGACAAGCAGGTGAATAGCTCCGGAATAACCGTCCGGCGCGGTGGCTTCCATCACGGCGGCCACCGGGCTCTCCTGGTTTTGCGCAATCCATACCTTATGCGGGCCTTGACCCAGCGCCGGGGCGTTAACCAGATAACAGTTTTTCAGCAAATCATTATTATAGAGATTCGCGGGCATAACCTGGTCGAATAGGGCTTTTTGCTGCAGGGCGGCCTGGTCTTCAATGGTGCTTTTGGTCAGTTCGTTGATCGCTGCCGTCAGGCCGGTAGAACCCGCAGCAAAGAGTGCCAGCGTGATGCCGTGTTTGCGCATGCTTTGTAACATCTTCGGGTCCTCAGCGGTGGCCGTACGCGCGCGGGCGCGTGTAGTAATCGATCAACGGAACGGTAATGTTGGCCAGCAGGACGGCAAAGGCCACACCATCCGGATAACCGCCGAAGCTGCGAATTAACCATACCAGTAAGCCCGCCAGCGCGCCGAAGATCAGGCGACCTCGGTTGGTAGTGGAAGCGGTCACCGGATCCGTCAGGATAAAGAAGGCTCCCAGCATGGTCGCGCCGGAAAACAGATGAATCTGCGGTGAGGCGAGGGTTGCCGGGGCCAATATCCAGCCGAGGGTGGCGCAAACGGCAAGGCTCAGCAGGAAGCTGACCGGGATATGCCAGCGAATGGTCTTTTGCCACAGCAGGAACAGACCGCCTGCCAGATAAGCTACGTTGACCCACTGCCAGCCGAGGCCGGCGAGTTCGCCGCCGTAAACAGGATACCGCAGGATCTCTTCTACCGAATGACCGGCATGAAGCGAGGTTTTAAAGGTATCCAGCGGCGTTGCCTGGCTGACACCGTCAATGCCGATCCGCAGGCTATTCATATCGCCACCGGTAGCGGTATGGCCGCTGAAAATGACCTGTAGCGCATCGCTGAAGCCGGGTACCGTGGCGGCTATCTCATGCGGCGGGAGCCAGGAAGTCATCTGAACCGGGAAGGAGATCAGCAGCACCACGTAGCCAATCATCGCCGGGTTGAAAGGGTTATGACCCAGACCACCGTATAGCTGTTTAGCAATAATGACGGCGAAAGCGGTACCTGACACCACCATCCACCATGGGGCGAAAGGCGGAATACTGATGGCTAACAGCAGACCGGTTAACAGCGCTGAGTTATCGGCGAGGGTTGCGGGAATATTCTGTTTGCGCAGTTTAAGGATAGCCGCTTCGGCTCCCCATGCCGTGAAGGCGGCAAGGGCTATTTGCACCACGGTACCCCAGCCGAAAAACCAGCCCTGAACCACAATGCCGGGTACGGCGGCGAGCAGTACCAGCAGCATAATCCGTGAAGTCTGGCGCTGATTATGGGTATAGGGGGAACTTGCGATTCTGAAAACCATTTAATCCTCGTTAACTGCCTGCCGGGATGCTTTCCGGGCCTGAACGCGGGCGATTGCTTCAGCGACTGCCGCTTTGCGGGCGTCGTCATTGGCTGCCGACGGGGGAACTGTTGGTTGCTGCTGAGTTTTACGCGCTTTTGCCCGGGCGATCGCCGCTTCGACGGCGGCTTTGCGCGGGTCAACGGCTGCGGGCTGTTCTGTGGCGGCAGCTT